>Ga0068855_100011280_pt1 | contig 10789 bp, 12 predicted proteins | sample KBSCornC52_FD_66592 | JGI IMG/M metagenome (GOLD analysis project Ga0068855, IMG submission 66592) | Corn rhizosphere microbial communities from Kellogg Biological Station, Michigan, USA - KBS Corn C5-2 | ecosystem: Host-associated > Plants > Roots > Rhizosphere > Soil ... | reverse complement strand
TCACATCCGATGCGCGCCCACAGCAGCGCTTCCGCGGTGTACATTTCCCCGGCGATTTCGAAGGCTTGTGGGTTATCGAAAGCGCCGCCGGCGAGAACTTGACGCCCCCGCAATGCAGCGACGCGCCAACGGATTGTGGTCGCGCATTCGGGGCAGAAATCATACTCAACTGGATTTCCGCTCTCTGCTACCCGCGTGAATGTTCGTGTGTTCCCATCGAAGGAGTCGAGGCTGGAGTTATCGATTGCTACAGAGATGCCATACGCGCTCCCAGTGCGCTTCTTGCAAGCATCGCAGTGACAAAGTTGTGCGTAGAGATAGCTCGTAATCGAGAATCTGACCGCCCCGCATGAGCAACCGCCGGACAAGCGCATCAATAACTCCTAACCTATTACAGCCTCTCCTAAGTGGGCTTTCCGCCTGTAAGTCTCGCACCGCTCGCCATGATACTTGCATACCGAATCCGGAGCTCGGCTCATGACCATGGAATCCCCAATGGAGACTATACCTCACCACATGAAGCCACAGGCGCTGGTATAAGGGCAGCAGCAAGATTGCGAAGTCAGAATGCAAAGGTGCATAATCGCATATGTTCGATTGGGATGACCTGAAGTTTTTCCTCTCAGTTGCGGAGACGGGCAGCACCCTCGCTGCTGCGAGATCGCTCGCTGTAAATCAGTCAACGGTGCACCGGCGGTTGATGGAGTTGGAAAGGCGGCTGGGCCAGACCTTAGTGAAGCGACATTCGACAGGATATCGACTTACGGAGGTAGGAGAACAGCTTCTGGCACGTGCCCGCCGCGTTCGAGAAGCCGTTGCGGAGTTCGAGCGCGCGGTCTTGGCTGTTGCTCAAGACATCAGCGGAATCGGGAGGATCACATGTCCTGAAGCGCTCGGGCCGCGTCTCATTGGCGCCGGGCTGATCGAACGGTTCAACGACCGCTATCCAGAAGTCCGGGTCGAATTCGTGTTGAGCGATAAGATCCTGGATCTTGGTTCCGAGGCAGACATTGCGATCCGCGCCAAGAAGCCGACCGAGAGCGCGTTATTTGGCCGTAAAATCGCCGACTCTCCCTGGGCGCTTTATGCAAGTCGCGCCTACTTAGACCGATGCGGGACTGTGAACGGTCCCTCCGATCTTGGGCGACATTCGATCGTGATGTTCAATGGCGTGCTGAATGAACATCATGCCGCTCGGTGGCTTCGGTCGAACGCCCCGAACGCCCACGTCGCGGCTCGGGCAGGTAGCCTTGCGGCTCTGCTTTTGTCGGTTAAATCGGGCGCAGGACTCGGGGCAATGCCTACCATCGTTGGCGAGACCGAGAAAGATTTGAGCCTCGTTCTGGACCTCGGACCTGAAATGGCAACGCCATTTTATATTCTGATGCACAAGGACATGCGCGACACGCCACGCGTACGAGTATTCTTTGATTTCGTAATCGAGAGATTGGAAGAAGTCCGGCCGCTTCTCGCGCCTGCTGCTCGGATCGGACGGCGCCAAGGGGCGTCTGCGTAGGCGGATAGCGCTAACTTCCGCTCCTGGCCCAAGCCGGACTAAGCCTCTTGAGTACGTGAGGTCGGCTCCTCGACGTAGACCAGACTTGCCCAGTCAGTTAGTCCGAGCCGGACCCGACCCCATTCCGAAGTAAGTCTCGATTGACCGACATGTCCAGCATGCGGCAGTTCTCGCAAAAAAACGACTGCGGAATGGCAAACTGCTGCCCGCAGCCCGATCAGGGCCGCGGGCTCGCAATCAGATGCTAGATGCTTAGGCCGCCTTCTGCGCGATCGCGGGCTTGGTCACGCTACCGTTGATAGCGATGCGGCGCGGCTTCATCGCTTCCGGTACTTCGCGCACGAGATCGATGTTCAGGAGTCCATCCTCGAACGAGGCGCTATCGACCCGCACATAGTCGGCCAGATTGAAGGTTCGCCGGAACGGCCGCTCCGAGATCCCCTGGTAGAGATATTCGGTTTCCGCCTTCTGCGCCTTCGCGCCTTCAACCGTGAGCACATTTTGCTCGGCGGTGATTGTCAGGTCGGCAGGGCTGAAGCCGGCGAGGGCGAGAGAGACACGGTATCGGTCTTCGCCGGCACGTTCGATGTTGTAGGGCGGGTAAGTGTCGTTGGCCTGGAAATGGCTGGATTGGTCCAGCAGGTCGAACAGGCGATCGAAGCCAACGGTCGAACGCCAATAGGGTGTGGGGTCAAAGGTCCTCATGGCCATATCCTCCAGTAGAGCAACATGGTGATCAGGAGCGCCAGACGCTGACCGGCGCCCGGTTGGCCGGACCCAACGTGGCGCCCGGCACCGCAGCTGAGTGCGGCGACGAATGAATTAGCAAAGGCCAAAATAGTTTCAAGAGCAGTGGCTGGCGAAAAAGTTTTTGCACCGCAAAAAAGTTAAGGGCTTTAACTTTTCGTGCCGAAAAAATTTTCGACCCCGGCTCTTGAAGCCGAAAAAGGTTCTTCTAAATCTTTTCGCCGACGGGCGCCCCCGGTAGAGGCCCGCGCTCAGGACTTACCGACCCATGTCGCTTTACGAAGGATATGGCAGATGCAAAACGGGAACCGAAAGGATTTTGACCTCGACCGTCTCCTCCATCCAGCGGGAGCTTTCCGGACCCCCATGGAGGTCGTTGACGATCCGGATATGACTACCCAGGAAAAGCGGGCGATCCTTGCGTCTTGGGCTTCTGACGCCTGCGCCGTCGAGGCCGCTCACGACCTCCGGCAAGCACCATCCGCTCAACTCGTCCGCTTCGATGACATCATGGATGCCCTTAAGCATCTAGATGGTGAAGCAGCTGGCAAGCCGAATTACCGCAAGCTGATCAACCGAGCCGATCGCTGGAAGGATTTTTACCGAGCCAACCGCTGCGGTCGGTATCTGCGTGAGGTCAGGCCATGATGGGTCAACCTCGTTCGGGGACGGGTAGGGCCGGACTTTGCGCGCCCGAAAGGGTCTCAAATCTTTCGCGGTTCAGCGGAGGTTGCGACCCCGCTGGACGGTCTCCGAGCATTCGCTCACTCAAAAACACTATTATTTCGTCCCGCTCCGGCTTTGCGCGTAGCGGCGAAGTCTTCGGCGTACCCACCGAAACCATCTCCAAATTCCGGAGTCTGTAGCCATGCCGGATGGAAAATGGATCGATCTCGATGTTCGCCGACCAGAGAGGCGCCGGGTTCGAGAGGCGCTCAAGGAGATGGAAGATGAAGCTCCAGGGCTTCTAAAAGAGGCGACTTTGGCCATGACCGAACTCGCAAAGCGGCGCGGCGACGGCGGTCGTATGCCAGGGTGAGCCGTCCGGTCTTTCGGCGCGACCAGCTATGCCCCGCACTCTAGGCACGCTTGAGCCTTGGACCGGTTCTGGCCCAAAGGCGACGCGCTTTGCCGTTCGCTTCTATTTGACGGCAGCGTCCAAGATTTTTGCCAGCTCGTCTTGAGTGTATGGTTTTGGCAGTCGGGGAAATACCATATCCAATGGAGACCGAATGTCAGCGTACCCGGTCGACAGGATGATTGGCAGTTTCGGAGTGACACCTCGGATTGCTTTTGCGAGATCGAGCCCATTCATTCCAGGCATCAGATAGTCCGTCACCACGAGCTGAATCCGATTGTCGAGCTGCAATATCTCCAACGCCGATTTGCCAGACGAAGCTTCGATGACCGTGTGGCCGAGATCCGACATCATCAGGGCAGTGTTCGCCCGAACCAGATAATCGTCGTCGACCAGAAGGATTCTTAGTCTTCGGCCGTTTTGTAGCGAAGCTTGCGGGGCTTGTGGGGTAAGCGCAGCCATCAAATCGCCGGCGTTGGCCGCCGGGAGCCACAGGCTGACGGTCGTGCCGCGGCCGACACTGCTGCTGATGGTCATGGTGCCGCCGCATTGGGCGGTGAGCCCATGAACCATGGAAAGGCCGAGCCCGGTTCCTTTGCCTATACCTTTGGTCGTGAAGAACGGCTCCATCGCTTTCGCAAGCGTCGCATCGTTCATGCCCTCGCCCGTATCGGCAACATTGATGCGGATGTAATCGCTCTGCGGCAGGCCCGGCGGCGCTTTCATTTCGGTCGTTTCCGTGCGGCACGAAATGGTCAGCGTTCCGCCATTCGGCATTGCGTCGCGAGAGTTGACCGCCAGGTTCATCAACGCCAGCTCGAGCTGGTTCGCGTCGATTTTGACGGGCGGGATGTCGCTGGGAATATCGAGGACGACCGAGATCGCCGGACCGATGGTCTGGCGCAGGAAATCATGCATTTCCGGAATGAGCTTTTGCACCTCGACGGCTTCGAGCTTCAGCTCCTGCCGCCGCGCAAAGGCGAGCAGCCTTTTGGTCAGCGTTGCCCCGCGCTCGGCGCCCTGGATGGCGCCGTCGAGCAGCCGCGATGTGCGGGGATCGGGCGGCAACCCTTTTCGGAGCAGACTGAGACTGCCGAGAATAACGGCGAGCAAGTTATTGAAATCGTGCGCCACGCCACCGGTCAACTGGCCTATGGTCTCCATCTTTTGCGATTCATGAAGCTGCCGCAGGACGACTTCGCGCTCGTTCGTCCGCTCAATGACCCGCTGTTCAAGCTCTTCGTTGCTCTTGCGCAGGGCTTCTCGCGCCGCATAGAGCGCGTTCTCGGCGGCGACGCGTTCGGTCACATCGCGCCAAATGGTAGTAATGAAGCGGCGTCCGTCGGCGTTCCAGCCGGCGAACGAAACTTCGAAATAGGCGGATACGCCGTCGCGCTTGGTGCCGTGCACCTGAACGGCCGTACCCGAGGCCGCGCCCTTCATGTCGTGTGCGGCAAGAATCTCAGTCAGGTTCTCCGGGCCGGTCAACAGCGTATCGATACGTTGCTCCCGGAGCGCGTCGACGCTCATCGCAAAAGTCCGCTCGGCGGCGGCGTTAAACCACTGGATGGTGCGGTCCGGACTGGTGGTTATGATCGCATCGGGCGCGGAGTCGACGATCGCATGATAGCGGGCGTTCTGACGGTCGCGCAAAACGCGCTCTCTGGCGACCGACACGCTGACGTCTGTGATCTGCAGAATGCAGTGTTTGATCGGATCGGCGGGGAGCGGGCGCACAATGACGTTGTGAATGACCTCCTGCCCGGTCTCGTTGCGGAACGGAAAAAGCTTGTTCAGCGAATGCGTCAGCACACTGGAGCTGCCGTATTGAAATGCATCGGCCACGGCGGTTTTCAGCCGCGTCTTGCCCAGTCCGTCGAATACGTCGAAAAGATTACGCCCCAGGACCGCTGCCGCGGACAGCTCCGTGCCTTTTGCTATCCATTCATTCCAGCACACCACATTATAACGATCGTCGATGCCGATCACGCCGGCATCGATGACGTCGAATACAGCCTCCCAGTTAAACATGATACCTCAGCGTGCCGCCTGATCCGTGCCCAGTTCGACGTTGCGTATGTAATCCGTAACGATCGTTTTCAGTGCGGTGATCGACGGCAGATCCATTAAAAGAGCGATGAAGCCCTGGATGTCCCGGGCCTTGGTGCGGAAATCGATATAGAGAAACAGAACGAGATTGTCCTTCGCGCCCGGTCCGCCGAACAACGTCTCGCCGCTACCGCGTATGACGGCAGGCAAGGACATATGCATGGGTCGGCGCAACAGATTGGCAATGGTCGCAAGGCAGGCGTTCAGAATGATGTTGCCCGTTTCAGCGAGCGCCTCCTGCTCAAGGTCGATCACATCCTCAAGGCTGTGCTGTTCGCCAACGATGGTGCGGACCAATTCCAGGCTTTGCGCCTCCGGAAAGATAAGAAGCGCTTTTCCCGCGAAGGGGCCATCGAAAGACTGTTGAACGGCGACCAGCTTGGACGAGTGGCTCCCGCGTCCCACCAAAGCCGACGCCGTTTGGCGGTCGACGATCTGAACTTTGGGGACCGCGAGAAAGACCTGTTCGCCTAGCATCTGACGGAGGCTGTTGGCTGCCCGACTGACACCTAGATTGGCAATTTCCGCAAGCGCGTCTTCTTCGACCTCAGTAAGGCCGTCCGCGCTCTCAATTGTCATGATTTGCGTTCCTGAGGCGCAACGTCGCGCCCGTGAGAAAAGCCCCAAGCGCTTCATCGGTGAGTGGCTTACCCACGAAGGCGGCGTTCAGTTCCCTCGCACGCGCAATAATTTCGTCTTGCAGGTTGGCGGAGACCACGGCAATGGGCATCGCCTTGTCGGTCTGGCGCAGCTTGGCGACCAGCGCCAAGCCATCCATGCCGGGCATGTTGAAGTCGATCAGGGCGATCTGGATGCCGCCATTCTTAACGGCAGCAAGGGCTTCGTCTCCGCTGGTCGCCTCCGTCACGGTCCAATCCGGACGAAGGCGCCGCAGCGCGCTAGTTACCACCATGCGGGCAAGCTTGCTGTCGTCAACGATTAGAATGTTATAGTTCATGCCGCTCACATCGTTTGGTTTCAGCCGCACCGCGCGGCGCCTGCGCCCCGCTATATGTCACAATTTCGCGCACTTAGGCGTGGAAAATGTACTGGCGATATTTTCCGCGCTAATGCTGAACGATGCTGGACGCCCAGCGTCGCAGCCAAACATTACCGCACAAGCCCCGCACAGGGCTTTTCGCCGCCAGAATAAGCTGAATCGCCGCAGTGTGAAGTCGCACGCAGGCGCTCCAATCGATGTCGGCGCCCGGCGCGGCCAGCAAAGCTTTTAGCAACGCTTCGGCGTCATCGGGGCCGCAGTCGCCTTCTAGGACGATGATCCCCGAATCCTGACGTACGGTCATGAAAGCCGTCCCTTTTGCAGCACCAAAACCAGGCCGCCGTAGGCGGTCATGACAGCAGCTCCTTCAAGTCCAGCACCAATAGGACCCTGCCGTCGGCGGTCATCGTAGTTCCGGCATAACCCCGGGCGTTGGCCAGGAGACCCTGCATCGGCTTTAGCACCGCGTCGAGCCGGTCGTTGATGGCATCGACCTCCAAGGCGACGATCTTGCCCCCCGTCTCCACCACCACCAGCAGCGGGGTGGCCTGCGCATCCTTAGGCCTGCCGGGCAGGCTGAGGACCTCCGCCAGGGCGCAGATCGGCACGATGCGGTCACGCAGCACGAAGCCGCGATTGGTTTTGATCTGGCTGACGCGATCCGGCGTCAGTCGCACGGTTTCGCTGACGACGTCCATCGGCAGGCCGAATAACTGGCCGCCGGCGGCCACCACCATGATCTGCGACATCGCGACATTGACCGGCAGATCGAGCCGGACGGACGTCCCTGCGCCGACTGTACTCGTGACCGTGGTCCGGCCGCCCAACTGTTCGACGGTGTTGCGCACCACATCCATGCCGACGCCGCGCCCGGAGATGTCCGTCACCGCGCTGGCCATGGACAGGCCGGCGGAGAAGATGAGCTGGATCGACTGGTCATCGCTCAGCGCGTCGATGTCCTCGGGAGCCATCACATTGCGTTCGCGCGCTTTCGCTCGGATGGCGGCCGGATCGATGCCGCGACCGTCGTCGCGCACGTCGATGGCCAACCGGTCGCCGGCGCGTGTCGCTTCGAGCGTTATATGCGCCTGCTCCGGCTTTCCGGCCGCGCGCCGCTGCTCCGGGGACTCGATGCCGTGATCAACTGCATTGCGGACAAGATGAAGCAACGGCTCAAACAGACGTTCGACCAAATTCTTGTCACACTCGGTCGTAGTGCCTTTGACCGTCAATTCCACCTGCTTGTCGAGACGTAAAGCTATGTCGCGCACGACGCGCGGGAAGGAGCGGAAGAGTAGCGATACCGGCACCATGCGAAGCTGCAAAACGGCCGCATGCATTTCGGCGATCAGACGGTCGAGATTTTCGGTGGCGGTGCGGATATTGCGGCCGAGGTCACCATCGCCGACCGCAGCCTCAACACGCTGGGTCAGATGGGCGAGGCCGTTTTTCGCGACAATGAGTTCGCCGGAAAGATTGAACAGCGAGTCGATCCGCGCCTCATCAATGCGGAGCGAACGGCCAGCGGCTGGGGCGCCGTTTTGGCCCTGCTCGGCGCTTGCTAGCGGGGTCACCAGCCGCGTCGTCAAGTCACGTAGCGTTTCGAGCACCGGACCGCTGCTTTGTTGCACCCGAGCTCTTTGCAAAGCGGCCTCGACTTCGCTCGCCAGATCGTTGCGCGCAAAGTGGCGCAAAGCGTTTGCTGCGGCCCGCGCCGCCGAGCCGTAGCGGCCATAAAGGTTGTCGTGGGCCTGGGCATTTTCCAACATCGCGATCTGGCAACCGATGATGTCGTCGAGCAGCGTTGCCGGCTTGCTGTCAGCCGCCGTCGCCGCCGCCAAGGGCGGAACGTCGAACATCTCGATCTGGTCGGGAACAAGTCGGAATACCGCCGCCAGGTCGTCGCGCGTCGCCGCGGCGATGGCATGGATGCGAAGATTGCAGGCGTAGGGGTCGATGTCGACCAGCGGCGGCCACGCCTCGCGCGGCTCCACGCTCAAGGCCAGGAGGTCTGGGATCTTAGCGACCAGACCGAGCGGATCGTCGCCGTTGAAGAAGCAGCCGGGCAACGGAACATACGCGAGGGCCAGCAATACTTTCGACGATCGGTCGGAGGCAGACACCTGATCCACTAAAGCCGTCACCCATGCCGGCGCCTGTGCGGTTGCGCCGGCGCCTGACGGCGTCGTGTCCGACAGAAACGCTCGCAGGCGCAGCGCCGCACTGCGGGCCAGCTCGCCGGCCTGCGCGGGCAGCGCGCCGCGCGCCTCATACGCGTCGACCCAGGACGAGACCTGATCAAGACATTGTAACGCCTCACTCACCAGCGCCGTTGTCACCGGCCGCTTTTTGGCATTGACGGCCGCCAGCAAGTCCTCGGCAGCGTGCAGCAGCAGCCCCATGGCCGGCAAGTCGACGACTCCGGCCGAGCCCTTCAACGTATGAAACGCACGAAAAATACGATCGATCCGTTCGACCTCGAAGCCGGATCGCTCGATGGCCATGAGGTCGTCGGTGGCCTGGTGAACAAGCTCCCTGGCCTCCGCAACGAATTGTTCTTGCATCTCATTCATCGCGCCCACCCCGCGAGCGCGGAGACATGGCGGATCAGATCCGCCTCTGAGACCGGCTTCACCAGGTAGTAGTTTGCACCGGCCGCGCGGGCGTCGGCGAAGTCCTGCTCGCCGGCCTCGGTCGTGATCATCAGCACGGGCAAGGCCGCGACGTCTTCGTTGCGGCGCCGCAGATCCTTGACAAAGGAAATGCCGTCCATGCCGGGCATGTTGACGTCGACGATGAGCACATCGAAATCCTGGTCCAGAACCTTCTCGGTCGCTTCGATGCCGTTGATGGCCTGCTCCACCACAAAACCCGCCTTCTCGAGGGCGCTGAGATAATAGAGTCGGACCAGAGAGGAATCATCGACCACCAGAATGCGCGCGCGGCGCCCCTTGGTCTCAGCGGTTGCCATCGTCAGCCTCCGGCTTTTGATAAACAATCGCATCCGGGAATCGACAGACTTGGTAGAGCGACGAAATACGGCTCATCGTTTCGGAATGCCCTAGACAAATGTAGCCGCCGGGGCGCAGGCAGTCATAAATATTTTCCGCCGCCATGCGCCGCGACGCATCGTCGAAATAGATCAATACGTTGCGACAGAACACGATGTCGATATTGCGGTATTCGTTCATCGATGGCGTCTCGATGAGATTTGCCTTGGTAAAGCGGATGGAGTCGCGCAAGCCCGGATCGATCTGGAGGTTGCCGTCCGGAAGCGGGCGGAAATAGCGCTCCCTGATGGAGTTGGTGAGGCGCATCAAGGCGCGCTCACCATAGATGCCTTCGGAGGCAGCCTTGAGGGCGCGCGTGTCGATGTCGGAGCCGACTATCTCGATATCGTAACGGTCGACGGCCGGCCAATTCTCCATGAGCCATATCGCAATGGAATAAGGCTCTTCGCCAGTCGAGCAGGGCAGCGACCAAATCCTGATAGGCTCGTCGCTGCTTCTCCGCAGCACAATATCTTCGAGCAGATTGGATGTCATGCAGCGAAGCTGATGATCCTCGCGATAGAAATAGGTCTCGTTGACTGTGAAGGCGTTGATTAAATGTTCGATCTCGTGCTCGGCGTCGGAGCGGAGATGCGCAAAATATTCATCGAACCTGTTCGACCGCGTCGCCAAAATACGCTCGGTGAGGCGTCGATCGATGTAATAGCGCTTGCTTCCATCGAAAAGCATTCCGGTTCGGCGATACAGGAACTCACAGAGTCGCTGAACGTCGTCGGCGGTGACGGTAACCGATGCTGCAACGGGTCTTTCGTGCGGCGACATTTCTTAGCCTAGCCCCCCGCGCGCGAGATACGGGTGATCGCATGGGAAATGGCGAAGGGCAGAAAGGGCGAGTCGGAAAAGCGATCGGCGCAGCCCTGCAGCGCCGGCAGCGCGTCCGGCGTGCCCAACTCGGTCAACACTTCGACCGCCGCACCGCAGACGTTTGGATGGGTCTCACGGTCAAGCAACGCTACGAGAAGGGAGGTCGCCTGGGCGGCCGGCATGCCGCGAACCAACTCGGCGGCGAGGATGCGCACATCGGTATCCGCATCGCTGAGAAGGGCCGTCATGAAGGGCAACGTTGCATCCGGCATCGCCCGCAGCGCGTCGATGGCGGCGGTGCGCGCGCTGGCATCCTGCACGCGCAGATAAGGCAGCAAGACACGCACGCTGGTCTCGTCGCCGATCCGCATCAACACCGTGATGATGGCTTCACGAATGCGGGGCACAGTCTCGCCTTGCAAGGCCTTTGCCAACGGCGCAACCAAGGCCGGATCCGGCGACAG
>Ga0068855_100011275_pt1 | contig 10792 bp, 5 predicted proteins | sample KBSCornC52_FD_66592 | JGI IMG/M metagenome (GOLD analysis project Ga0068855, IMG submission 66592) | Corn rhizosphere microbial communities from Kellogg Biological Station, Michigan, USA - KBS Corn C5-2 | ecosystem: Host-associated > Plants > Roots > Rhizosphere > Soil ... | reverse complement strand
GAAGTTGCGCACCTCGATCACGCGCCCGCCCCAGATCACCCCGCGGTTCGAATAATTCTCCGGCGTCGTCGCGACCTGCGCGGGCATGGCCGAAATCAGGGAAGCGTCGGGCTTGTAGATCGGCGGCGGCGCGCAGCCGCCGATCAGGGCGGCGAGCGCCGCCAGCACCAAGCCAGATAGTGCGCGCGGTGAAGCGATCGTTGCCGGGCTGCGCATGATGCGGCTCCAGGAGGGCCTTTCATTTTATACACCGGGCCGGATGAAGGCGCTTCGGATGACAGGTGTAACTCCAGCACGCCGGCACGCACCGCTAGAATGCCCGCGTTGCCATGAGAGCGGGCGGGAATGCCCCTTCTTGATCCCGCATTCAGGACGATCGCGACCCATCCGGAGTTCCCGTCTCCATGACCTTCTCGCCGCAAGCCCTGTCGTTCGCCATTTCAGTGCCGCTGATCGCGCTGCTGTATTACCGTCGTTTCCGGCGCAGCTTCGGCCGCCAGCCGGTGCAACCCGCACGCATGATCACGCGCGTGGTGATCCTGTGCCTGATCGGCGGGTTCCTGCTGTACGGTTCGATCGTGGACATGCGGATGTTCGCCGGCGAGATCGCCGGGTTGGTCGCCGGCATCGCGCTGGGGTTCTGGGGATTGAAGCTGACGCGTTTCGAATGCAGGGACGACGGCCTGCATTACATCCCGCACAGCTGGTTCGGCATCGGCATCACAGTGCTGTTGCTGGCGCGGCTGGTGTATCGCTGGACGGTGATGTGGCCAACCATGCAGGCGGCGCATGCCGGCATGCAGCAGACGCCTTATCCGAGCAGCCCGCTGACGCTGGCGCTGTTCGGCCTGCTGGTCGGCTACTACGTCTGTTACTACCTGGGCGTGTTGCGGACGGCGAAGAAGCAGCCGGTCGCTGCGGCGTAATCCATTCGCCTGCAAGCAGGCTACCTGACAAGCGGCTGTCGCAGGAGCCTGCCTGCAGGCGGCCGTTACACCAGCATCTGCAGCCGCTGCGTCGCGCCAGCCTCCTGTGCGAGCAATTCCTTCAACGCAGGCAGCAGCTTGGCCAGCGTCGCGTCGAACTGCCAGGGCGCATTGACGATCACGATGCCACAGCCGTTCAGGCGCAGCGGCGAATCGTCCGCCTGCACCAGCAGTTCCGCCATCACCACGTCACGCCATTCGCGCGCTGCCAGCCAGCGCTGGAACGGCATGACCAGCGCGCGCTTCTTGATGGGATACCACACTGCGTACACGCCGGTCGGCCAGCGCGCGTGCGCGGCCTGCAGCGCCGTTTCGATCACGCGGAATTCTTCGGCCTGCTGCTCGAAAGGCGGATCCACCAGCACCAGCCCGCGGCGTTCGGCGGGCGGAAGCAAGGCGTTCATCGCGGCGTAGCCGTCGCGCTGGTGCACGTGCGCGCGCTTGTCGGCGTGAAGGTGCTCGCGCAGCGCCGCCGCTTCCTCATCCTGGGTCTCGCACAGCACGAGGCGATCGCCCTTGCGCAAGGCGTGCGCGGCCAATGCCGGCGACCCCGGATAAATCCGCAATGCGCCATCCGGATTGAAGGCCCGGATCGCCCGTGCATAGCGCTGCAGCGGTTCGGGAACCTGCTTTGCGGCGAATACCCGTCCGATGCCATCGCGCCATTCGCCGGTCTTCTCCGCGCGCGCCTCGTCCAGCGCATAGGTGCCGGCGCCCGCGTGCGTATCGAGGTAACAGAGCGGCTTGTCCTTGACGGTCAGCGCATCCAGCAATGCCAGCAGCACGGCGTGCTTGAACACGTCGGCGAAATTGCCGGCGTGAAAGGCGTGGCGATAGTTCATGGGGTGCATCCATGCCGGAGAAGGCTGATTATCCGCAATTCGGCGGGCTCGGCGGGATTGCCGCGTCCGCCCAGGCAGGCGGGCGAAATCCCGCGCAGTGGCCGCAGGTGCAGTTGGATTACACTGGAAGGGTCCAGTGCAGGAGCCCCGGCCATGCGATTCATCGGCGCATTCATCCTGTGGATCATCATTTTCGCCGTTGCTGCCGGCGTATTCATATGGAGTGGCCTCTACGACGTGGGTGCGGACGCCCCGCACCTGGGCGTGGTCAGCCGTGCGATCGGCACGCTGCGCGATCGTTCGATCGAGCATGCCGCGGCGAATATCCAGCCACCGAAGCTCGATGCGCCGGCGATGGTGGCCGAAGGCGCCCAGCATTACGCGGAAAACTGCGCCATGTGCCATCTGGCGCCGGGAATGGACGATTCCGAGATCCGGCACGGTCTCAACCCGAGGCCACCCAATCTCACCCGTTTCGCGCCCGATCCGGCCGAGGCGTTCTGGACGGTCAAGCACGGCATCAAGTTCTCCGGCATGCCGGCCTGGGGCCCCACCCACAGCGACCCGATGATCTGGGCAATCGTGGCCTATCTGCAGAAGCAGCCGAAGATGAGCGCTGCCGAGTATCGCAAGCTCACGGCCAACGCTTCCGAGGAGCATCAGCGCCTGATGCAGGGGATGAACATGCCGGCCACGCCGGCCGCCCCCTCCGGGCCGGCGAAAGCAGGGACGCAGTGACTTTCATCGTGAATTGAGCCTCCGGTTCCGACGGCTGTTGCCCGGCAAGAGCGGTCCTGAACTGTGTGTGGCGCGTGCACATACTGATAACACACCGACAAAGCCGGGCCCCTAGAATCCGCGGTTTCAGTGCTGGCAATCCGGTTAGGGGTTTCGTTTCGAAAGAAAGCGAGCGAGAGCCCATCGGAAGGGAATGGGTCTTGATGTCGGATCCCGATCAGCGCCGCGGCGGTTTGGCCGAGCGGCGCGATTCATTTGTGCAGGGTGCAGCGGCGGAACACGGCGGTGCATCCGGCGACAACGAGTGCGTGCATCGCGGCGCGCACCGGGAGGTGCCTGCACGCGAACATGAGAGCACCCGAGGAGCCGCATTTTCCGCAGGCGGCGAAATGGGCGAGCGCATTCGCACCCACGACTGGGCGGCCACGCCGCTCGGGCCGATCGAGGAGTGGCCTGCCTGCCTGCGCGGCGCACTCGATCTGATCCTCCGTTCGCCGGTGCCGATGAGCATCGGCTGGGGCGAGCGCGGCATCTTCCTCTACAACGATGCGATGATCCCGGTGCTGGGCGTGCACCATCCGCAGGCGCTCGGGCTTGCCTTGCTGGACGTCTGGCCTGAACAAGCGAAGTGGAACGAACGCGTCCTGCGCCAGGTGCTTGCGGGCGAGGCAGTGTCGCTGCACAACCATCGCCTGGAAACCCGCCGCAGTGGAATGCGCGAACAGAGCTGGTTCGATCTGGATTACTCGCCGATCATGGATGAGGAGGGCTGCCCGCGCGGCATGCTGGCGGTGACGATCGAAATCACCGCACAGGTGGCCGCGATGGCGGAGCGCGAGCGGCTGGCCGCGGGCTTGCGCGAGAGCGAAGGACGGCAGCGTTTCGTGCTCGCCTTCAATGATCGCGTGCGCCGGCTGTCCGATCCGCGGATGGTGATGAGCGAAGCCGTCGCCGCGCTGGGCGAATATCTGCACGTGGCACGTTGCGGCTACGCCGAGGTTCGGCTCGACATGCAGCAGATGGATGTCCGCGCCGAGTGGACCGACCCCACCCAGGTCAGCGCGCTCGGCGTGCAGTCCATGACCGATACCAGTCCCGAGGTGCGCGAAGCCTTTCAGGCCGGCAAGACCTTCGTGATCCGCGATGCACAAAACGATGCACGTGAAGCGGTGCGCACCCGTGCGTCCAGATACCTGGCCTGGGATGCGCGCGCACTGATCGGCGCGCCTCTGATCCACAATGGCCGCTGGGTCGCGCTGCTGTATGTCGCCGATGCCAAGGCGCGCGCATGGTCGCCGGCAGAAGTCGGACTGATCGAGGAAATGTCCGCACGCATCTGGGAAGCGGTCGAGCGCGCGCGCGCGGAAGCGGCCCTGCGCGACAACGAGGCGCGCCTGCGTTCCCTTTTCGAGGGAGTGCCATCAGCCGTGTTTGCCTGCGATCGCGACGCAGTGATCCAGGAGTACAACGCACGCGCAGTGGAATTGTGGGGTCGCGCGCCGCTGCGCGGCATGGACAAGCGCGGAGCGGTGCGTCTATGGACAGTTGATGGCACGGAACTGCCACCGGATTACAGCCCGGCCGAAGAGGTGATTCACAGCGGCTGCCCACAGCAGCTTGAACTCGTCATCGGCCGCCATGACGGCTCGCGCCTGCCGGTGCAGGCGGAATATTCCCCGCTCAGGGACGCCCGCGGCGAAGTCGCCGGCGCGGTCGTTTCGTTCAACGACATCAGCGAACGCAAGCGGAACGAAGCGGAACTTGCACTGCTTGCCGATATCGCCGAAGCCACCGCGCGCTGCGATGACGAGGCGCAGATCATGCAGGCCGCGGCTTCGCGCATCGGCAGGCACATGGGCTTGCACTGCTGCTGCCTGATCAGCGTGGACGAGGCGCACCGGAACGCGGTGGTGGATCAGGTGTGGTACGAAGGCGCGATTCCGAAGCTGCCGCGCCGCGCGCCGCTTTCGGATTTCGTGATCCCGGCATTCGCCGAAGAGGCACGCTCCGGCAAGCCGATCGTGGTGAACGACTGCTACGCCGACCCGCGCACCGATGGCGACGCCTACGCGCGCTACGAGGTCGGCTCCTACATCAGCGTGCCGTGGCACGAAGACGGGCATTGGCGCGGGTTGCTGGCGTTCTGCGACGACCAGCCGCGCGTGTGGAACGAAAATGAGGTGGAACTCGCCGGCGAACTGGCCAACCGGATCATGCCGCGACTGCAACGCGCGCGCGCGCAGGCCGAGCTGCGCCGGAGCCGGCAGCAGCTGGCCGGGCAGGTTTCCGATCTGGAGCACCTGCATACGCTCGGCACGCGCCTGATGAAGCAGGACGACCTGCAATCGGTGCTTCGCGAGGTGATGCAGTCGGCCGGCGAGTTGCTGCATGCCGACAAGGCCACCGTGCAGATCTGCGAGCAGGGCCATCTCAGGCTGATCGGCTCGATCGGCTTTCCCGAAGGCTCCCTCGAGCCGTTCCAGGTCGTCGGCAGCGACGGCATCACTACCTGCGCGGCGGCTCTGCGCCAGCGTACGCGCGTGGTGGTGGAGGACATCGAACACGATCCGCGCTTCTCCGAGCTGTCCCACATGGCCCAGTCGCTGAACGTGCGTGGCGCGGTTTCCACGCCGTTGCTGAGCGAGGACGGTTCGGTCACGGCGATGTTCACCTTGTATTTCACGCGCCCGTGGACGACCCATCCGCACGCCTTGCGCATGCTCGATCTGTACGCGCAGCAGGCGATGGTGCAGATCGAGCGCGCGCGCAGCGGCAAGGATGCAGCCTGGCTCGCCGCGATCGTCACTTCCTCGCACGATGCCATTGTCAGCAAGGATCTGGGTGGCATCATCACCAGTTGGAACCAGGGCGCGGAATGGTTGTTCGGTTACACGGCGGCAGAAGCCGTCGGCAAGCCCATCACGATGCTGATGCCGCCGGATCGCGTCAGCGAGGAACCCGGCATCCTCGCGCGAATCCGTGCCGGCGAGATCGTTGATCATTTCGAGACCGTGCGCATCCGCAAGGACGGCACTCTGCTGGACGTGTCGCTCACGATCGCGCCGATCCGGGATGCACACGGAACCATCGTGGGCGCGTCCAAGATCGCGCACGACGTTACGGCCTCCAAACGCGCCGAGCGTGCGCTGCGCGAGTCCGACCGGCGATTCCGGGCGCTGGTGGATGCGAGCTCCGACGCGGTCTACAGCATCAGTGCCGATTGGCGCGAGATGCGCCATCTGCGGGGGCGCGGTTTCACCGCCAACGCCGGCGCGGCGGATCGGCAGTGGATGGACGAGTACATCCCCGAGGACGAGCGGCCGCGGATGTGGGAGGCGATCAATGTCGCGATTCGCGACAGGCGCATGTTCGAACTGGAGCATCGCGTGCGGCGCGAGGACGGCAGCGAGGGCTGGACGCTCTCTCGCGCCGTGCCGGTGCTGGACGAGCGTGGCGATATCCTCGAATGGTTCGGCATGGCCACCGATATCACCGAACGCAAGCGCGCCGAGAAAGAGCGCGAGGCGCTGCTGCGGCGCGAGCGCGAAGCGCGCGAGGAAGCCGAGGTCCTGGTCGAATCCGCACGACTGCTCTCCGGTGCGCTTGAGTACGATGATCTGGTGCAGAAGATGACCGACCAGGCCACTCGCCTGATCGGTGCCGAATACGGCTCGTTCTTCTACAACGCCACCGACGGCCAGGGCGAGTCGTACATGCTTTACACCCTGTCCGGCGCGGACAGGGCGGATTTCGAGCAGATGCCCATGCCGCGCAACACGCCGCTGTTCCAGCCCACATTCGGGGGTACGGGCGTGGTGCGCTGCGACGACGTATCCAAGCACCCGAATTTCGGCAAGGAAGCTCCGTACCACGGACTCCCGGAAGGTCACCTGCCGGTGCGCAGCTATCTCGCCGTGCCGGTGGTGTCGCGCAATGGCCACGTGCACGGTGGGTTGTTTTTCGCGCACTCGTTGTGCGGCGTATTCGGCGAGCGCGCCGAGCGGCTGGCCGGCGGCATCGCCGCGCAGGCGGCGATCGCGCTGGACAACGTGCAGGCCTACCGCGACATGGCCGCCTCCGAGGCGCGCTTCCGTCAAATGATCGACGCGCTGCCCATGCCGGTTTACACCACCGATGCCGAAGGCCGCATCACGCATTTCAATCCGGCCTCGGCGGAGTTCGCCGGGCGCAAGCCGAAAATGGGCGAGGATGAATGGTCGGTGGTCTGGAAGCTCTACCGCGCGGACGGCTCCGCCCTGCCACACGACCGCTCCCCGATGGCGACGGCGTTGAAAACCCAGCGCGCGATTTACGGCGGCATCGAGGTGATTGCCGAAGCGCCCGATGGCAAGCGCCGCTGGTTCACGCCGTACCCGACGCCGCTGCTGGACGCCAATGGCAACTTGACCGGCGGCATCAACATGCTGGTGGACATCAGCGAACGCAAACGCCAGGAACAGGCGCTGGTGGATGCGCATCTGCGTACCGAGAGTCTGCGCCGGCTCTACGAGGCGATCCTGGACAACACACCTGATCTCGCCTACATCTTCGACCTGGAACATCGCTACACCTACGCGAATGCGATGCTGCTGAAGATGCTGGACAAGACCTGGGACGAGGTGGTCGGCAAGACCAGCCTGGAGCTGGGCTATCCGGAATGGCAGGCAGCGATGCACGATCGCGAGATCGAGCAGGTGATCTCCACCAAGCTGCCGGTGCGCGGCCAGGTGCCGTTCATCGGCCTGTTCGGCGAGCGCATCTACGACTACCTGTTCGTGCCGGTGATCGGGCCGCACGGGGAGGTCGAAGCGGTGGCCGGCACCACCCGCGACATCACCGACCAGAAAGAAGTGGAGCGCAGCCTCCGCGCTGACGAGGAGCGCAAGACCTTCCTGCTGTCGCTCACCGACACCTTGCGCAATCTGGGCGATCCGGATGAAGTGCAGCGGACTGCCTGCGAGGCGCTGGCGCGACGACTGGGCTGCGATCGCGTCTATTTCGCCCAGATCGCCGCCGGCCAGGATCGCGTGTGGGTGCTGCCGGACTATCACCGCGCCGGGTTGCCCGATCTGGCCGGAGAATACGATCTGGCCGGCATGGAGGATCTGTTCGCGGGAATGCGCGACGGCCGTCCGCTGGTGGTGGATGACACCGCGCAGGCGCCACTGCCGCCGGCTGCCCGCGAACTGCTGGAGTCGCTGGGCATCCGTGCGATGGCGGCGAGTACCCTGATCAAGCACGGCCGGTTGGCCTGGGCCCTGATCGCCGGCCACGCGCAGCCGCGCGAATGGAAGCCCGGGGAAATCTCCCTGATGGCCGAAGTCGCCGAACGCACCTGGGAAGCGGTGCAGCGCGCGCAAGCGCTGAACGCCTTGCGCGAGGCGCATGGGCAGGCCGAGCAGCATGCGCGCACGTTGGACAGCACCATGTCCTCCGTGCTGGACATGGTATTCCGGTACACACCGGACGGCCGCGTTGACTACGCGAACCAGGCCTTGCTCGACCTGTGGGGCTTGACCCGCGAAAAGGCGTTCGGCAAGAGCCTGTCTGAGCTGGGCTATGCGCCGGAAACCGAGCGGCAGATCCTGCGCGATCTCGCACGGGTGGTGGAAACGCGCGCGCCGGTCGAGGGCGAAGCCGTGTACACCCATGCGGCGGGTGCACAAGGGCATTTCACCTACAAACTGGCGCCGATCTTCGATGCCGAAGGCGAGGTGAACCTGATCGCCGGCACCGCGCTGGACATCACCGATCGCAAGCACAGCGAAATGCTGCTGGCCGAGCAGAAGAATGTTCTCGAATTGATCGCCACCGGCTGCGAGTTGCCCTACTGCCTGGAGGCACTGACCGCGTCCATCTCGCGCCTGGATGCGCACACCCGCGCAGCGGTGCTGCTCGCCGACCACAAGGGCAGCAGGGAAGTGCATTCTTCCAGTCTGCCCGCCTGCTTCGGCGAGAGTGCGCATGGCACCATGCTCTGCGACCTGGCGATCGGCACCTGCGGCAGCGCGGTGTACTCCGGAAAGCCGGTCACGTGCGCGGACATCGCGCACGATGAGCAATGGGCGCTGGAGTGGCGCGATCAGTGTGTCGGCCAGGGTTTGCGCGCCTGCCATTCGAGGCCCATTTTCGATCCGCACGGCAAGGCCATCGGTTCGTTCTTCCTCGGCTTCGATCGTCCGGGTGAGCCGGACGAGTGGCACCTCCGCATCGCTGAGTTCGGCGCGCACGTGGCGAGCATCGCAATCGCCAACAAGCGTGCTGAAGCTGCGGTGCGCGAGAGCGAGGCCGAGCTTGCACAGGAGCTGGCCGACACCCGGCTGCTGCAGGGCGTGAGCACGGAGCTGCTCAGCGAGACCGATCCGGATGCGCTGTATTCGCGCATCGTGGATGCAGCCACCGCCCTGATGCGCTCGGATGCGGCCAGCCTGCAGATGTTCCATCCCGAACGCGGCAAGTATGGCGAACTGCGGCTGCTCGCCTATCGCGGGTTCTCCGAAGAAGCGGCCAGGACCTGGGAGTGGCTGAGCGCCGGCGACGGAACCAGTTGCGCGCTGGCGCTGAGCCAGGGCAAGCGCATCATCATCAAGGACGTGCGCGATTGCGCGGCAACCCTGGGCGAGCGCAACATCGCCGCCTACGAAAGTTCGAACATCCGGGCGATGCAGACCACACCCCTGTTCGCGCGCAACGGCAAGCTGGTGGGCATGCTGTCCACGCACTGGCACGAACCGCACGAGCCGTCCGCGCGCGGGCTGGGTCTGCTGGAAATGCTCGGCCGCCAGGCCGCGGACCTGATCGAGAACCGCCGCACCGAGCAGAAGCTGGTGGAGCTCAACAATTTCCTGGAGCGGCGCGTGATCGAGCGCACCACCGAGCTGGTCGAGAGCGAGCGCCGGGTGCGCGACATGGCATCGCAGTTGACGATGGCCGAGCACGCCGAGCGCCGGCGGATCAGCCAGATCCTGCACGACGATCTCCAGCAGCAGTTGCACAGCATCCAGATGAAGTTGGCTTCCGCGCGCTCCGCGCTCGGGCGCGGAGACGATGCGCGCACCTTGCGCCATCTCAGCGATGCCGAGCAGTGGAGTGGCGAGGGGGTGGAAACCGCACGCCGGCTCACCGTGGATCTCAGTCCGCCGATCCTGAAGAGCGAGGGCCTGGCCGAGGCACTGGACTGGCTGGTCACCCAGATGCGGGAGATGCACGGCCTGCACGTATCGGTAAGCGGCGATCGCGACCTGCGGATGCACGACGATGCCAAACGCGTTCTGATCTACCAGATCGTGCGCGAGCTGCTGTTCAATATCGTCAAGCACGCCGGCACCGATCAGGCGCGCGTCGAGTTGTGCCGCCGGGAGGACATGCTGGACGTATGCGTGCTGGACGAAGGTGCGGGTTTCGATCCCGAGCAGTTGCACAAACGCAAACCGCGCAGCGACGGCGGTTTTGGACTGACCAGTGCCCACGAGCGGCTCAATCTGCTCGGTGGCAGCATCGAGGTGGATTCCGCCCCCGGCCTCGGCACCGCCATCGTGCTGCACATCCCCCTGCAGCGCAGTGCAGAAGGCGGGATATCCGCGGAAGGCACCGAGATGGAGGCATCGGGCACGGAGGATTTGTTTGGCTGAGTACCCATCCGGACCCAGGGAAGAGCACATGAGCAGCAACGTCTACATCGTCGAGGACAACGATCGCATGCGCGCGCTGCTGCGCGACTGGATTGATGAACTCCCGGGTTTGAGCGTGTGCGGTGCGGCGGCCAGTGCGGAAATCGCGCTGCAGGAACTGCCGGGCATGCAGGTGGATCTGGCGGTCATAGACATGTCATTGCCGGCGATGGGCGGCATCGAACTTGTTGCCGCGCTGCGCGAGCAGCGACCGCAGATGCGCTCCCTGATCCTGTCCGGCCACAACGAGAGGAGCTATGTGGACCGCGCGCTCGCCGCCGGTGCACAGGGCTACCTGCTGAAAGGCGAGCCGGGCGAGATCGAAAACGCAATCGCGAAAGTGCTGTCCGGTGAGCAGTATCTGAGTGCGAGCCTGAAAGCGGCGGGAGTGAATCCGCGCGTCTAGCCGAAGTGGGGCATTTTTCGGCCCGGCAGCAATGGGTCGTGGAGCAGACTTGCGCTCCGGCATCATGGAAGAGTCGTCGAAGGGAGAAATCGGGGACCATGCAACCTGGCGATGCGGGAGAAGGCGAAAGTAGAATCGCAGGCGACGGGC
>Ga0068855_100011271_pt1 | contig 10798 bp, 10 predicted proteins | sample KBSCornC52_FD_66592 | JGI IMG/M metagenome (GOLD analysis project Ga0068855, IMG submission 66592) | Corn rhizosphere microbial communities from Kellogg Biological Station, Michigan, USA - KBS Corn C5-2 | ecosystem: Host-associated > Plants > Roots > Rhizosphere > Soil ... | reverse complement strand
CTCCCAATTTGTTCGACGGGCTGCTCCTTGTCGAGATTTGCCATTTCGCTGCGAATGGCCGGGGCGAGGCTGGTGGCGCTGCCGTGCGCGCGTACCGTCAAATATGTCACGGCTGACCAGACGCCCTGCGCCAAAGGGACGTACAGAATCGGCTCCGGCGGCGCGTTCAAATCGGCTAGCTTGACGTCGCCCGTCACTCCCACGATTTCAGCCCGAATCGTATCCGCGAATCCGTTTTGGCCTAGAACCGGCGCGTTGATCAGAATCCGGCGGCCCACGGGATCCTGATTGGGAAAATGCAGCGCAGCGAAAGCCTGGTTGATCAGAGCGACAGGCGGAGCGCTTGCGTTATCGTGATCCGTGAAGTCGCGTCCGCGCTTGAGTGCGATTCCGAGCGTATGCAGATACCCGGGACTGATGCTCGCATAGCCGACGTCGGGCCGCTCTGCTGGCCCCCGTGGAGGCGCCGTGTCCAGATCGAAAGGCGCATACATGCTCAACCGGGCTAAGGGCAAGTGGGTTCCCATACTCACGCTCTCGACACCCGGCAGGGCGGCGATCTTCTCGGTTGCGCGTGTCTGGAACTGATACGCCTGAAGTGCGTTATAGCGGGCAACCGGGAGAAAAATGCGCAGGGTGAGAACCTGGTGGAGATCGAAACCCAAATCGATCTCGGTCATGCGCCGAAGGCTTTCCGTCATCAGTGCGGCGCCCGCGAGCAGCACCAGAGCGACCGCCACTTCGATCACCACCATGGCTTGCCGGAAACGCTGCCGGCCCCGTCCGCCGGTGGAACCGCGGCTGGCATCATTGAGCGTGTCACGCACATCGTAACGCGCCAGGGAAAGCGCCGGCGCCAGTCCGAAGAGCACACCGGTCAAGACCGCGATCCCCACGGTAAAGAGCAGCACCAGAACGTTCAGTTGGATCGGCGCGGTGGTCGGAATCGCGTTGACCGGAACAAAGCCCGGCGCCAGATCGATCAACAGCGCCGCCAAACCGAGACCCAGCGCGGCTCCCAGGAGCGCGAGCATTATGCTCTCCGTAAGCAACTGCCGCACCACGCGGCCGGGCGTCGCGCCCATCGACACGCGGACGGCAATCTCCCTACCTCGTGCGGCCGACCGTGCCAGCAGCAGGCTCGCGACATTGGTGCAAGCCAGCAGCAGCACCGCGCCTACCGCTCCGAACAACACCAGCAGCCGCGTGCGCAGGTGACCGTTGACCAGGAAATCCTGAAAGTCTTGAACCTGAATGGTCCAGCCGCCATTGTTCTTGGGGTATGCTTCCGCCAGAGACCGACCCAGAGCAGTCATTTCGGCCTCCGCCGCGTCGCGCGAAGTATTCAGCCGCGCCACGACTGTCAGGTAGCGGTAATCCCGATTGGACGGGTCGATAACCGCCGGAACCCACACCTGATGCCGCCTCGCCAAAAACTGGAAGTCAGGTCCCATCACGCCGATGATGGCGTAGGGAGTTTGATTGAGCCGGATCGTGCGGCCTAGCACATTCGGATCGCCGTTCAGCGTGCTCTGCCAGGTGTCATAGCCGATCACGGCCACCTTGCTGGTGCCAGCCGCCCCGTCCAGCCCATCCTCACCTCGCAGGAAGGTTCTGCCCAGAACGGGTTTTACCCCAAGGGTTTTGAAAAATTCTCCCGTGACCCGCGCTCCGTAAATCTGCACCGGACGGTCCAGTCCAGTCAGCGTATAAGTTGAGGCCGCCCAGCCGGCGAAAGAGGAAAAAGACTTGGCCTTGCGCCAATCCAAGAAGTTTCCCGACGACGACCCGCGAATCTGCCCTTGCGGATCCGTGTCCCACACGACTACCAGCTCCGACGGATTCTGATATCGCAGCGGATGAAGGATCAACGCATCCACCACGCTGAACATCGCAGTGTTCGCGCCGATGCCGAGCGCCAGCGCCAGAATCACCGCCAGGGTCATGCCCGGCGAGCGCAATAGCACTCGCGCGCCGTAGCGAATGTCCTGAAACAGCGTTTGCATCGCTTTTCTAGCTATTGGTGCCCTCAGCGACGGTGGGATTCCTCAACTCGCCGATGCCGGAGATGCGCACGATCACTTCTTCGCCGGGTTTCAGCCAGCGCGGAGGTTTCCGGCCGAAGCCCACGCCCGCGGGCGTGCCGGTGATAAACACGTCGCCCGGCTCGAGCGTCACCGCCGTCGAGACGAATTCGATCAGTTCCGGAACGCGAAACACCATTTCGCGAGTATTGGAGCTTTGCAGCGTTTCGCCCCCGATTTCGAGCGAAATATCTAGCGCATGCGGGTCGGGAATCTCGTCCTTAGTCACGATCCAGGGTCCCATAGGCGCGAACGTGTCGAACGTCTTACCCATCAGCCACTGCGTTGTGGCGGTCTGGAAATCACGCGCGCTGACGTCGTTGGCGATGGTGTATCCCAACACATGATCCAGCGCCTTCGCGGCCGGAATATGGCGGCCACCGCGGCCAATCACGAAAGCGAATTCCGCTTCGTAATCCGGCTTGCGAGATGCTTTGGGCAGCACGATCGGATCACCCGGGCCGATGACCACGTTCGAGAACTTGCTGAAAATGGTAGGGACTTTGGGAATCTCCGACCTCGATTCCGCTGCGTGATCGCGATAATTCAGTCCCACGCAGATTATCTTCGGCGGACGCGGAACGGGAGCCAGCAGCTTGACCGATGCTAGATCAAAGGACGGCCCGCGCGCGTCCGGCACGCGACCCGCGGCGCATACGGTGAGCATGTCCACGCCCAGCCCTTGGACTCGATTTCCCTCCACAATTCCGGCTTCCGGGACGGACCCCGGCTGTTGAAATGTCACCAGTCGCATAGACGTTTCAGGGTACCTCATAATGAAAGATCCATGCCTCCTAACACGCGTATTGAACGTGCTCTCTTCAGCGTCACCGACAAGACCGGGATCGTCGAATTTGCCCGCGCGCTGACCGCTTTGGGTGTCGAGATCCTGTCCACTGGTGGAACGTTTCGAGTATTGAAAGAGGCGGGTATAGCCCCGTTGCGAGAGGTCGCGGATGTTACCAACTTTCCAGAGATGCTGGACGGCCGGGTCAAGACCATTCACCCGCGGATCGCCGCAGGAATCCTGGCTGTCCGGTCCAAGCCGGAGCACATGCGAGCCATCGCCGAGCACGGCATCCCGCGTATCGATCTGGTGGCAGTTAGCCTCTACGAATTCGAGAAAGTGGCCGCGAAGAAGGATGCGTCGCTCGAAGAGCTGATCGAGAACATCGATATCGGTGGTCCAACCATGATCCGGGCCGCCGCAAAGAATTGGCAGGATGTGGCTGTGATTACTTCTGTCGCTGATTACGCGAACGTCATCGAGGAGTTGCGCGCGCAAGGCGGGTCGCTTTCAGAAGAAACTCACTGGAAGCTGGCCAAGAAGGCCTTTGCGACCACCGCTGCCTATGATCGCGCCGTGAGCGCGCGATTGGCCGATATTCCTCCTACTGGCGATCCGCTGCCGGCCACGCTCGACATTCGTGCGCCTCGAACTCTGTCGCTGCGCTATGGAGAAAACCCGCACCAATCGGCTGCGCTGTATGCAGCCGGTAAAGCCGGAATCGCCGGAGCAGAGCAACTTAACGGTAAGGAGCTTTCCTATAACAACCTCGTGGATCTGGATGCGGCCTGGCAGTTGGTTCTCGAATTCGAACAGCCCGCATCGGCCATCATCAAGCACACCAATCCGTGCGGCTGCGCGGAAAGTTCTACCCTCTCCCAAAGCTACCGTAGGGCATTCGAGGCCGATCCTGTATCGGCGTTCGGAGGAGTCTTGGCATTTAACCGGACAGTCGACGGCGAAACCGCCCAAGAGATCGCCAAGACCTTTGTGGAAGCCATCGCCGCGCCGGATTATTCAGCCGACGCCCTCAATGTTCTTACCTCGAAGAAGAATCTTCGCCTGTTACGAGTGATTGCGGAGGCACCCACAATGGTTGTGAAATCCATCAGCGGCGGATACCTCGCCCAGACTCCGGACGCGCACATTTTGTCGCGCGAAGAGACACGAGTGGTGACCGCTCGCGTCCCGACCGAAGAAGAATGGATCGCACTGGAATTTGGATGGAAAGTGTCGAAGCACGTGAAGTCGAACGCGATCGTCTACGCAGGTGCGGGTCAGACAATCAGCGTAGGCGCCGGTCAGATGAGTCGCGTGGATTCCGTGAAGGTCGGTGCGATGAAGGCCGTACTGCCGCTCAAAGGCTCGATCGTAGCTTCGGACGCTTTCTTCCCCTTCCCGGACGGCGTCGAGGAAGCGGCCAAATACGGAATTACGGCGGTGATCCAGCCAGGAGGTTCAGTTAACGATAACGATGTAATCGCCGCGGCCGACCGGTTAGGCCTCGCCATGGTCTTCACCGGCGTGCGGCACTTCCGGCATTGACGTTTTTCGGGTCACTGGCAGGGATCGGGAACTCTTTGATTCCCTTCGGTGTCTGAACTCAAGGTGAAACTCCCTATTCGTGTCGAAGAGGTTTGGAAGACCTACGGAGACATGGCGGCCGTGCGCGGGCTTAGCTTAAGCGTCCCTGCGCAAAGTGTATACGGCTTCCTCGGACCGAACGGAGCAGGGAAATCGACAACAATTCGGATGGTGTTGGGTCTGCAGCGTCCCGACCGAGGCACAATATCGCTGTTTGGCCGTCCTTTGGCCCGGGAGCGAATCGCCTTACTGCGACGTATCGGCTCGCTCGTAGAGTCCCCTTCTCTGTATTTGCACTTGACGGGTCGCGAAAACCTGGAAGTTCATCGGCGATTGCTTGGCTTGCCTGCGCGCGTGATTGACGAGGCGCTGGAGGCCGTCGAATTGAGCCCGGTGGCTAGCCGACTCGTGCGAAATTATTCTTCGGGCATGAAGCAACGGCTGGGCCTGGCGCAGGCGTTGCTCGGCAATCCAGAGCTGCTGTTGCTCGATGAACCGACCAATGGACTCGACCCCGCCGGTATTCATGAAGTGCGGACGCTCATTCGAGATCTGCCCCGGCGCCGCGGCGTGACGGTATTTCTCTCCAGCCATTTGCTGGCGGAGGTGGAGCAGGTCGCAACGCACCTGGGGATCATTTCCCAAGGCCAGTTGAAATTTGAAGGGAAACGGGAAGATCTTCAAACTCGGGGCAAACCAATGATCCTCGTAGAGGTGGATCGGCCGGAGCGGGCGCATGAGTTGATCGCAGGTCTCGGGCTGGCGGTGACCCGTGAACGTAACCGGATGTGGATCGCGCAGGACGCTCAATACGTCTCAGCGCGAATCAACACGATCCTGGTGAACGCCGGAATCGCGGTGTCGCATCTTGCGACGCAGAATTTAACGCTTGAAGATCTCTTCCTGGAACTCACCAGCTCCGCTGCGCCAGAGAAAGAGTACGCGGGCCGATGACACTCTTTCGAGTTATCGATGCCGAGTTACTTAAGATGAAGCGGACCGTTGCGTTAAAGATGGTGGTGATTTCTCCCGCCGCCGTCGTGCTGCTGGTCTTCTTGGCCGCCTACCAGGCGCCATTTTCGACGCTGAATTTCAATGGCATCAGGAACAAGTGGATGGTACTTGCGAGCTTGACCCTGAGGGCGTGGGCAATCTTGATGATGCCGCTCTACATAACTCTGGAGACTGCCTTGGTTGCTGGGCTCGACCATTCCGAGAACCAGTGGAAGAGCCTGCTAGCGCGTCCCGTGCCTCGGTGGACGCTATACGTCGCCAAGCTGCTGGTTGTGATGGCCATGACGGTTCTCAGTACGCTGGTGCTTCTGTGCGGAATCCTGATCGACGGGTCTGTTCTCGCTCGTGTTCAATCGGCAGTCGCCTTTGGATTTCCTGTTCCGTGGGCCGCGATCTTTCAGGACGGTGCAAAAGTTATGGGGCTGGCGTTCCTGGCGCTTACGATCCAGCACTGGGTCAGTTTGCGATGGCGATCTTTTCCTGTCTCGATCGGAACCGGCATCCTGGCGTTGGTGGTCGGCTTCTTCGCAGTCGCGGCGGGGCAACAGGCGGATGGCTGGATCCAATACTTTCCGTGGGCGCTTCCCATGCTGGTGCTGGCGAGGCAGCCTCACAATATCGAAGCAGCCTTGTTGATTAGCACCGCGTTCGGTCTTGGTGTGGTCGCGGCCGGTTGTTTGGATTTCTGTAGACGAGAAGTTAAGTGACCGCGGGCCGTCCGGCCGGGCCTATTTGTCGCTATAGAGCTTGAGCTGATTGTCCACGTTGACCACGCCCTTCACCTTCTTGGTGATCTCGGTGGCCTTCTTGCGGCCCTTCTCAGTGTGCACTCGGCCTTGGATGGTGACGACGCCGTTCTTGACGGTTACATCCAGCGCCGCGCCACGAACGTCCGCATCGCTAGCGAGTCTTTGGCGTACGTTATCGGAAATCGCATCATCGGATACAGCCGATTTCGACTGGGCCACCAGCATCGGCACGGCCAGAGTCAGCAACAGCAACAAAGCTATGAGCCTCGGCAGCATGCTTTTATTCTACCCTCACGTGCCGGCCATGCCTCGCCAATCGGTGGCGGCCAGGAATTCCGAGTCCTGACGCCAGTTTGGCCGGACCTTGACGAAAGTTTGCAGGAAAACCTTCTTGTCTACCAGCGTTTCGATTTCCCGCCGCGCCAATGTGCCGATCTTCTTGAGAAGCGCTCCACCAGCGCCAATCAGAATTGCCTTCTGCCCCGGGCGTTCGATATAGATCGTCGCCGCGATACGCAGTAGACCGGGAGTGTCCTCCCAGTTTTCGATCATGACCGCCACGGCATGGGGTACTTCTTGCCGTGTCAGATGCAGAACCTTCTCGCGAATGATTTCCGCGGCCAGAAAACGCTCCGGCTGATCTGTCAAGTGATCCTTGGGATAGAGTGCCGGACCTTCGGGTAGCCGCGCCAGAATTTCCTTCCGAAGCAGATCCACCCCGTCACCCTTGAGCGCGGAGATGGGAACATAGGCCGCGAAATCATGCATCGCCTGATACCGCTCGATCAGTGCCAGTAGCTTTGCCTTCTCGCGCAGCTTGTCGATTTTGTTGAACACCGCGATGGCCGGGGCTCCGGTTTTCTTTACCAGGTCGACGGCCCCGGCATCGTCCTCATTGAAGCGAGCCGTTGCGTCTACGAGAAACAGCACCACATCCGCATCCGCGGACGCACGGACCTGGTCCATCATCCTCTTGTTGAGTAGTGTGGAGGACTCGTGAATGCCCGGCGTATCCACGAATACGATCTGCGCTCCGGGCAGTTTCAGCACGCCCTGGATAGATGTGCGCGTGGTCTGCGGACGCGGCGCGACAATCGCCAGCTTGGTTCCCATCAGTGCGTTCAATAACGTCGATTTCCCGGCGTTGGGACGCCCCAGAATCGCAACAAACCCGGCTCTATGCTTCACTTTTGGCTGCTTTCCCTACGCGCACCTGGTCGACACGAAGATTGTTCGATGCGAGCACCTTGATCTGAATGCCGTCGCGCTCGGCTTCTTCGCCGACGGTAGGGACGTGCCCCAGCCACTCAGTGACAAGTCCGCCGACAGTGGTCGATTCGGTGCCTTCCTTCGGGCGAAATCCCACCAGATCCTCCAGACGGCCGAGGTCGAAACTGCCGGAGACGACGTAGCTGCCATCGGGCTCCTCATGAAAATCGCGCTCCGGCTCGTGCTCGTCGTGAATCTCGCCGACGATCTCCTCCACCATGTCTTCCAGAGTGACGATGCCGGCGGTAGATCCATACTCATCCACAACTACGACCATGTGTACGCCCTCTTCCTGCATCTCGCGCAACAGATCGTTGACCGGTTTGGTTTCCGGGACCATGCGGATGGGCCGCAGAATGTCGCGTACCTTACGCTTGGCGCGCTCGTCTTCATCTAGCTCGAACATGTCGCGGACATGCACGAAACCCGTGATCGAATCGATATCGCCATCGTAAGCGGGGATGCGGGAATATTGCTCGTTTATAGCCAGCTCGCGCAGTTGGTCGAGCGTAGCGTCCTGGCTGATGGCTACGATGCGCGGCCTGGGCGTCAGCACCTCGCGCACGGTCTTGTCGCCGAATGCCACCACGGACTGGATCAATTCGCGGTCGCCTTCCTCGATAATGCCCTCTTCTTCACCCGCGCTGATCAATGCCTCGATGTGCTCTTCGGCGGCCGTTTCTTCACCGGGAGCGGGACGGCCGAGTTCGAACAGCGACTGTAAAAATTCCACACTCCAGGTCAGTGGGCGAGTGGCCAAAGCCAATACGCGAAATAAGGGAACCAGCGCAGCTAGACCCTGCCCGGTGGTCTTGCGATACACGATCTGGGGAATCAGGTGCGCCCCCAGCACCGTGGCAATACCTGTCATGAGAAAAGCTCCTACCAGCGCTTCCCACAAAGGAGAGCTCTCGATGGTAATCGCCACGATCAGGCAGCCCAGAATGCCCAGGCCGATGTGCTTGACCAGGGAAAAGGTAAGCGACCCACGCTCCGTCTCGAGGCCGATGCGCGGTTCGAGCGCTTCCCGGAAGAACAGCAAGGCGGGCAGCTCACGCGTGCGGATCCGCAGACTCTCGAGGTATAGCAGCTGAATGCAGGTGACCATTGTGACGATCAGCGCGACAGCCGCGGCCGCCAATGTGAGCAGCAGCGTCATGCGGTAACCCGTTCAATAAGTCCGGCAGGCAGTCCCAGCTTCTTGCGCCAGCGAGCCTCCACGCGTTTCATTTTGCCGCTGTCGGATTCGTGATCCATTCCGGCCAGGTGCAGCAGGCCGTGCAGCATTAGAATGCGCAATTCATCTTCTACGCTGTGTCCCAGTTCGGCGGCTTGCGCGACGGCGCGGTCGAAAGAGATTGCAATATCGTCAGGCTGGAAGGACAGCACATCCGTGGCGTAGCTCTTGCCGCGAAATTGTCGATTCAGCGCGCTCAAATCCGCATCCGACGCAATCAAACAGGTCACGCTTTGCGCCGGCAGAATTTCCCGCGTGAGATCCTTCAGAAACCGGCGCAGTTCGGTGCGGCGCACCTTGGGGGATGGGTGCCGAAAGATTACGGACGTGGGGTATTCGGGCATGAAACGGTCTTTAAGCGACCGGGAACTGCGAGGTTGGGTCCGCGGGAACCTCGGCGGCTTGCTCGGCCAGCCTCAGAGATAACTGGCGATTCGCGCCGATGGCTTCGTTATAGCGCTCGTACGCCTTCACGATCTTCTGCACGAGGCTGTGGCGCACCACGTCACGGTCATCGAACTGAACGAACTGGATACCTTCCACGCCGCGAAGAATATCGGCCACTTCGATGAGTCCGCTACGCTGTCCCATAGCGAGATCGATTTGGGTGACATCGCCCGTCACCACCATCTTCGAATTGAAGCCCTGACGCGTGAGGATCATCTTCATCTGCTCGGGCGTGGTGTTTTGAGCCTCGTCCATGATCACGAAACTATCATTGAGCGTCCGGCCGCGCATGAAGGCGATGGGCGCCACTTCGATGACGTTGCGCTCCAGAAGTTTTTCGACCTTGTCCACTTCGAGCATGTCGAATAGAGCGTCGTACAAGGGGCGCAGATACGGGTCCACTTTTTCCTGGAATGTTCCCGGGAGAAAACCCAGACGCTCGCCGGCTTCGACGGCCGGCCGCGTCAAAATAATGCGGCTGACGCGTTTGGAGAGCAGCGCGGCTACGGCCATGGCCACGGCCAGATAGGTTTTGCCGGTGCCTGCCGGACCAATGCCGAATACCAGATCGTAGCGTTCAATCGCGTCGATATAGCGCCGCTGCGTCATGCTCTTCGGCGTGATGACTTTCTTGCCGAAAGTGCGCTGTTTCCCGCTGTCCACCAGATTGCGCAGGGAGGTGTCAGCGTCGGCGGTCACTACGCGCAAATAGCTATTGAGATCGCCGTTGTTGAAAACATGCCCTTCGCGTACCAAAGCAACGTAGTCGTTCAGAATCTGAGCGGCCCGCGCGACGCTTGCCTCATCGCCTTCGAGCTCGAGAGAGTCGTTCAGCAGACGGGTGCGGATATTTAGGTTGCTTTCGATCAGGCGGATGTTCTCGTCCCGGGTCCCGAATAGGGATTCAATGCCGCGGCTGATCTGGACGATGGACTTCATTCGAGGCGAGACTTAGGCAGGTCCAGAGGAGCAGACATCCGCGAGCGCGGAGGCAGGAACAACATCCACTCCCAGGATATCAGAACCGAAATCGCATACGGGAGCAGAACGGGAGCATGTGTTATGCTGGAAATCGCCGACCTGGCGTGCGCCGCGAATTCGCGCGGTGCCAAAATAGCGGGGACGTAGTTCAGTTGGTTAGAACGCCGGCCTGTCACGTCGGAGGTCGCGGGTTCGAGCCCCGTCGTCCCCGCCAAATTTCTTCCTTCTGGCCGTACGGTTTGGGCGTGCAATCTTACCGTTTTTCTGCGATCTGCGGCTTACCAAGCACACCCATTACGAGAGGGATGGTGCTGAGTGCGCCTACCGCTAATAACGCCAAACCAGCGCCTTTTCGGGCATCCCTCCCCAGCTTTTCTCCGATTAATAGCCCCATGCCTGCCCCTAACGCGACACGGGTGCCGGCGATCAATATGAGTTCAGGGATCGTAAAACTTTTTTCTAGCATGGAACCTCCAACAAAGGTCCAAATCCAGTAGGTCTTGCGACCGTAGCCGCGCTCAATTAATTAGACCCTCCAAGGAGTCTAACCGTTCCTCTCCTTTACGGATGATAGACTTCCCGCCACTTTCCCGAGGGCAACTCAAGGCCGGCGATGATTCCGCCTCCGAGGCCAATGAGTCCGCCG
>Ga0068855_100011270_pt1 | contig 10798 bp, 5 predicted proteins | sample KBSCornC52_FD_66592 | JGI IMG/M metagenome (GOLD analysis project Ga0068855, IMG submission 66592) | Corn rhizosphere microbial communities from Kellogg Biological Station, Michigan, USA - KBS Corn C5-2 | ecosystem: Host-associated > Plants > Roots > Rhizosphere > Soil ... | reverse complement strand
CCGTCGGCATAATCACATCGCGCACGCCGACCCGCTTCGCCGCCAGAAACTTCTCCTTGATTCCGCCCACCGGCAGCACATTGCCGCTCAGCGTAATCTCCCCTGTCATCGCCGTCAGCGGATGCACCGGAGTGTCCGTCAGCAGGCTCACCATAGCCGTGGCCATCGTCACGCCCGCCGACGGCCCATCCTTCGGAATCGCCCCCGCCGGCACGTGAATATGCAGGTCCGACTCCTTCAGGAAGTCCTCATCAATCCCCAGCGACACCGCGTTCGACCGCACCCACGTCAGCGCAGCCTGCATCGACTCCTTCATCACATCGCCAATCTGTCCCGTGATCGTGAAGTTGCCCTTGCCCTTCATCCGGTTGGCCTCGATAAACAGCACATCGCCGCCCGCCGGAGTCCACGCCAGACCCACAGCCACGCCCGCGCGCTTCGTCCGCTCGGCAATCTCCGTATCCACGCGCACCTTGATTCCGCCCAGAAATTCGTGAATCACCTCAGGCGTGATCGTCAGCTTCCCCTTCTTGCCCTCGGCAATCCGCCGCGCCAGCTTCCGGCAGATCGTCCCAATCTGCTGCTCCAGCTTCCTCACGCCCGACTCGCGTGTGTAGTGCCTGGCCACCAGCGCCACGCTCTCGCGCGGAAAATCAATCATCGCCGGATCAATCCCATTCTCCTTCGTCTGCCGCGGAATCAGATACCGCTCGGCGATATTCACCTTCTCCTCTTCCGTGTAGCCCGTCAGTTCAATAATCTCCATCCGGTCCAGCAGCGGCCCCGGAATCGTATCCAACTGGTTCGCCGTGCAGATAAACAGCACCTTCGACAGATCGAACGGCTGGTCCAGATAATTGTCCCTGAACGTATAGTTCTGCTCCGGGTCCAGCACCTCCAGCAGCGCGCTCGCCGGATCGCCCCTGAAGTCGCGCCCCAGCTTGTCAATCTCATCCAGCATGAAGACCGGGTCCTTCACCTCAACCCGCTTCAGGTGCTGAATAATCTGCCCCGGCAGCGCGCCGATATATGTGCGCCTGTGCCCGCGCAGCTCAGCCTCGTCATGCATCCCGCCCAGCGAGACACGCGAAAACTTCCGTCCCAGCGCCCGAGCAATCGACCGCCCCAGGCTTGTCTTGCCCACGCCCGGAGGCCCCACAAAGCACAGGATCGGCCCCTTCATGTCCGGCTTCAAACGCCTGACCGAAAGATAATCAAGAATCCGGTCCTTCACCTTCTTCAAACCGTAGTGGTCCTCGTCCAGAATGTTCTTAGCCTTCACAATGTCCACTTCGCCCGAAGACGTCTTCGACCACGGCAGCACCGCCAGCCACTCGACATAGTTGCGCGTCAGGCCATAGTCGGCCGCCATCGGATTCATCCGGCTCAACCGCCCAAGCTCTTTCAGCGATTCCTTCTTCACCTCTTCCGGCATCCCGGCGTTCTCAATCTTCTCCTTCAGCTCGGCAATGTCCTTCTGGGTGTCGTCCACATCGCCCAGCTCTTTCTGGATCGCCTTCAACTGCTCGCGCAGGTAGTAGTCCCGCTGCGAAGACTGCACCGAGTCCTGCACCTCGCTCTGGATCTTGTTGCGTAGCTGCTGCACTTCCAGTTCTTTGGCAAGGTGCTTATTAATCCGCTCCAGCCGAGCCGAAATGTCCGGCGTCTCCAGCAGTTCCTGCTTGTCTGTCGTAGTCAGAAACGGCAGCGAAGACGCGATAAAGTCCGCCAGCCGCCCCGGCTCTTCAATATTGATCGCAATCGTCTGCAAGTCATCCGACAGCGTAGGCGAAGCCGTCACGATCGTCTGGAACTGGCTCACCACATTCCGCTGCAGCGCCTCGCCCTCTGGCGACTTCACCGGCTCAATCTCGTCGATCGTCTCGCACTCCGCCGTCATAAACGGAGTCAACTGCGCAAATTCGCCCAGATGCACCCGCTCATTGCCCTCGGTAAACACAAACAGGCTCTGGTTCGGCATCTTGACGACCTTATGCACCGTCGCCCGCGTGCCCACCGCATACAGGTCCGCCGGCTGAGGCGAGTCCTGCCGCGCATCGCGCTGCGCCACCACCAGGATCGTCTTCTCCTCACCCAGCGACTGGATCAACTGGATCGAGCTGTCCCGCCCCACCGTCAGCGGCAGCACCGCATGGGGAAACAGAACGGTGTCCCGCACCGGCAGCACTGGAACCGGCCGCTTCGCCGACTCCTCGGCCGGGTCGCCGTTCTTCTCTTTCGGCTGAATGACGCTTACGAAATCGTTTGGCATTGAGTGTCCCTCTGTTAGATTATCTAACATTCGATGCAGAAAGTCCTCCCAAGGTCGCAACCCTGTCTCCCTTATATGACTCTGTCCGCTCAAACTCCGTCATCGGCCACAATTCCCGTCCCATCAGTCAAGCCCATCATCCTACGCTCAATCGGCCCACACTTCCCTGCATTAAATTTCAGCCGATCGCAACTCCTTCAAAATAAAAGCTCGATGCGGCTACCGAAAAGTCTGTCTTGTCTAAAGGCACAGCCCTGCCGCAAGTGCCGCTAAGCAGGGTTTGTTGTCATTCCCGAAGGAATCTGCGTTTCGCTTCGGGTCGCACTGAACTACAGTTTTAGGGAAAATGCGTCAGGTGCCCCATTGATGCGGCCTCATCGCATGACTGAGCATTCGCGCACCGCGCGAACCGTTCTTTTTCCACTGCCGCAGGAACATCCGATCGTCCCTAAAAAATCCGTCAAGCCCCCACGCGCAAAATAAACCATAAACCACACATAATAAACATGATTTAGTTAATCCGATTTGGCGTATCTCCCCGCCCAATCCGTTATAATAGAAATAAGAGAATAGAAAAGACCCCGGTCGCAAAACCGGGGTTTTTTTCGTTAAGTCTCGCACAATCAATAATTTACAGAGAAAGCATTTTAGAATCAATAATTTACAGCTAATGAGAATCGAGATCCAGACCTAACTCCTTTGTTTGAAGGAATTTGCACATATATACCAGGGGGACCCAGGAAGGAAGACCGAACATGGAAAGCCTAAGCCGCCCGATACTGACCCAGCACCTTCACCATCCGGCAGTGCTCCCTCAGCGAAGCCAGCGCGGCCTCCGCGGTCTTCGGGCCATCGAACCGGGCGTCAACATAGAACACATACTCCCACGGACTCCCCGGCACCGGCCGCGACTCAATCTTGGTCAGATCGACACCAGCCCGCGCCAGCCGTTCGAGCGCCGCAACCAACGTCCCCGGCCTGTGCTCAATCGCAAACGCCACGCTCATCTTGTTCGGCTCGCCAACCGTCCCGAACGCCTGGCTGTCGACTCCGTCCCGCAATACCAGGTGAAACCGCGTAAAGTTCTCCGCGTGATCCTCGACGCCCGGTATCAGCACCTCAGCGCCGTACCACGACGCCGCCAGCTCCGGAGCAAGCCCGGCCACGTCCTTCAGTCCTTCGGCCATCACATGCTTCACGCTGCCGGCCGTGTCGTAGAACGGGACCACCTCAAACTCCGGATGCGCCGCCAGAAACCGCCTGCACTGCGACAGCGCCACGGGATGCGACATCACCCTGCGAATCTCGTTCAGCTTCACGCCTGGCGACACAATGACGTTATGCCGGATGCGCAACAGGCTCTCGCCTGCAATCCGCACCGGCTGCTCCAGCAGCAGGTCGTAGTGTTCGGCGACCGAGCCGTGCAGGCTGTTCTCAATCGGAAGCACAGCGCCATCCACATCGCCCGCTACCACCTTACCCATCACCTCAGCCGAAACCGTACACGCAATGATCTGCAACCCCTTCAGGTTGCCCAGCATTGCCACCGTGGCCATGTGGCTGTTCGAACCCATCTCCCCCTGAATCGCAACCTTCAACGCACACCTCAATCGTTTGTAAGCAGATGGAGCCTATTTTATGCCCACTGGCAACCTGCCCACCCCGCTTGGCACCTTACAACAGGAAGACCGATGGGCCGCAACGCGCTAATCGGCACGACCGGACCTTACTGAGGAGACCGTCAAAATGCTTTGGACAATCACCGTCATTCTCTTCATCCTGTGGATCATAGGCCTCGTCAGCAGCTATACCTTTGGCGGCTGGATCCACATTCTTCTCATCCTGGCCATCATCGTCCTCATCTTCAATCTCTTCTCCGGAAGACGAGTGGTTTAGGCACATGGGCGGAGAACCTTGGGAGACCAACCGTCTCCCCGCAAACGCGCACGTTGGAAATGGAGCAGTCGATGAACAAGGAACAGATAACAGGAAAATTCGATCAGGCAGCAGGCAAAATCAAGCAGAAGGCCGGCGAAGCCGTCGGCAACCAGAAACTCGCCAATCAGGGCGTGGCAGACCAGATCAAGGGCGCGGCGAAAGAAACCTGGGGACGCGTCAAGGACACCGCCAGCGATGTCCGCAAAACCGCCGAAACCAGGATCGAGGCCGAAAAGGACGACCGGAAGCTCCAGACCGAAGACCAGGCCGACAACACCCGCGAACGGATCGCAACAGCCACCGAGCACCTCAAGGAGAACATCGGCAACAAACTGGATGACATCCAGGACCGTCAACGCCAGGAGCGTGAAGACATCTGACAAGTGTACTGAATCACTTCCACAAGGCCTTGATCTCTCCAGGAAGCCCGCCATCCGGCGGGCTTCCTTTTATCGCCGCGACAAAACATCCGCGGCCACAAACCCAAAGAAGAGAACCGAAATGATGCCGTTCAGCGTAAAGAAAGCTGCATTCATCCGCCGCATGTCCCGGGGCGAGACGATCGAATGCTCATACAGCAGCAGCGCCGCCACTACGGCAACGCCCAGCACGGCCACCTTGCCCAGACCAAACAGCACTAGCAGCCAGCAGAGCATCGCCAGCATCCCGACATGCATCGCCCGCGCAATCCAGAACGCCGCCCTAACCCCGAACGCCTGCGGCACGCTGTTCAGCCCAACCTTGCGGTCGTGCTCGAAGTCCTGGCACGCATACAGCACGTCGAACCCGCCCACCCACAGCAGCACCGCGCCGGTCAACACCACAATCCGCCAGTCCAGCGATCCCCGCACCGCAATCCATGCCGCCGAAGGCGCGATGCCCAGGGCCATCCCCAGCACAAGATGCGACCACCGCGTCACTCGCTTCATCAGGCTGTACGCCAGCACGATCAAGAGCGCCACCGGAGAAAGCTCCAGCGTCAGCCGGTTCAGCCGCCCCGCGCCGAGCACAAACACCGCCGCCGAGATCACGACAAACCCAGCGACGAACTCACGGCTCAACGCTCCGGCAGGCAAAGCCCGCATCGCCGTCCGTGGGTTTTCAGCGTCCAGCCTCGCGTCTGCCAGCCGGTTGAACGCCATCGCCGCCGAGCGCGCCGCCACCATGCAGACCACGATCCATCCCACCACTCGCCACGCCGGCCATCCCCCCGCGGCCAGCACCGCGCCTGTCAATGCAAACGGCAAGGCAAAAACCGAGTGCTCCCACTTGATCATCTCAAGCGTCACGACTGTGCTCTTCCACAAAGAAGCCATGCTTCTATCGTAAAAGAGTCCGCGCCGCGCGCGAAGATCGCTTACTTTTCCTTCGCAGGCGCAGCGCCCGCAACCTGCAAAAGGTTGATGACCTTGAACACTCCGGCAACGCCGTTTGCCTTGATATTGGCAACGTCCTTGTCGCCCTGGCTGTCCACCACGCCCGTCAGCGTCACGTTCCCGTTGACCACCGTAATCCGAATCGGCTTGGCCGGATCGATGGCGTACTTGTTCAACTGCGGAGCACCGTAGATCGCCCGCGCCTCCGCCAGCCGTATCCGGTCGTCATTCGGCGAGACAGGCGCAACCTGAATCTTGTCCACAACGTCCTTGACGCCAGGATAGTTCGACACCAGGCTCACGGCCGAGTCCTTGTCCACCGGCCCATACGCCACGCCACCCAGCGTCACCACACCATCCTCGACGCCGATCGTGAACGAATTGAACGCCGTGGTCCCGTACCCCACGCGGTCATACGCCAGCTTCTCCGCCAGCTTGCTCCGCAGGGTAGCGTCGTCCACCGTGGGACCGGCGACCTGAATCAGATTTTCAACGCCACGCACATTCCTGCGGCGATGCGCCCGAGATCCCGCGTCCTGCTTGATGCTGTAAACCCCAACCGTTCCTGTCAACGTGACAATGCCGTTTTGGACAGAAACCTTTACGTCCTTGAACCTTCGATTCTCCAGCGTCCTCGTCACCTCGGTCTGTATCTGGGCGTCGTACCGCCCGTTGCCCGCTGCCGGCGGCCCCTGCGCCACGCTCCAGGCCGCGCAGCTCAACAAAAGCGCTATAAGGAAGCCTGTCATCCTGCTTCGTTTGCTCATTGGTCGTCTCCCCATGTATCCCGCGTGAAATGCTGCAAAGCCCGTATTCCCTCAGCAGCTCATGTCGCATGGGAAACTGCCTAACGATACCGCCGCCGCAGCTTATACACAATACTGAACACGCCAGACTCATCGCGCGTCACCACAATCGAGATCGTGTGACTCAGGTCGTACTGCACCTGGATCAACTGCTGCGCCGACGAGTTCACGTTCGTCGCAAACGTTGCCGTAATCTGCCGCGACAACTGCTGCTGCACCGTAATCCGCGCAGACGAATTGCCCAGCGTGCCGACAAACGCAGGGTCAATCTTTACGCTGCCCACGCCGAAGAGCTTCTCGACACGGTTGCTCACCGTGGCGTTCAAGGCCCCGCCCAGAAGCGCGCTGGTCGTGGGGTCGGTGCCGGCCTGTAATTGCTTTTCCTGATAGAGTTGCGCCTCTTCCTGCGTGCGGCCTAGCGCGAGGAGAGCAAACACGTCGCTCTCGCTCAATGGAGGCTCCGAGCGGTACGTCGGCTTCAGGTTGGTTGCCGTCCCATGCAGCCCCACCGTAATGTCGTAGTTCTCCACCCGCGCCGTCGCGTCCAGATCGATCGTCGGGTCGATCCGAACCGGATTGGTGAAGTAAATCTCGCCCCGCTGCAGTTGATACTTCGTCCCCGCAAACGTCGCGCTGCCATCGTTGATCTCAATCCGTCCCAGGATCGACGGCACCGCCACGGTCCCCCTGACGGTCAGGTCCACCGACCCGGCCAGCTTCGCATAGGAGTTCTGAAAATCCAGTTGCGGCGCGCTCGTCAGCCGCACATCCAGCCTTATCTTGTTCGCCAGCGAATTTGGATCCGGCGGCGCGCTTACGCCACCCATCGACGAAAACGCCGCAAAGTCCACATCGGGGCCCACTCCGAACCGCGTCAGCAGAATGTTCCCGCTCAACAATGCGCCCTGTGGGCTGCCTTGCAGCTTCAGCTTCGCATCCGCCGTGGCGCTCAACCCGTACATGCGCACCCGCACGACGTCGCCGGCCGCGGTCAGGTCGGCATAGATTCCGTTGAGGTACCGTATCGACCCGCCGATATTCAGTTGTCCTCCGCCCGTAGTCGCGGTCAGCTTCTCCACTTGCAGGCGGTCCTGGTTGAACACCAGAGTGCCGTTCATATTGCTCAAGCCGTTCGGCACGCCGTCCATTGCAATATTCACATTGTCGAACTGCACTCTCCCGGTCAGCGCCGGCTTCATCACCCTCCCGCCGGCGGCCATGGTGAACTCGACCTTGCCGCTGGAAATAAAGCCCGGATCGAACGTGTGCAGCAGCGCCATGCTGATGCTGCCGGTCGCCTTCAGATTCAGCGCGCCCCCCTTCGGGTCCGTGGAGCCGAAGACCTGCGCCGTGCCGCTGGCGCGCATGTCCGTGTCCTGCCCTGTAATGTGTACCTGCTCCAACGTTGCAATGCCGTTCCGCAGGCCGACGCGCAAGGGTTCAGCCGTCTTCAGTTCAACGCCTTGCAGCTTGACATCCACCTGATTGAGCTCGGCCTCTCCGCTCAACAACTTCGGGGTTTTCAGCGGCCCGCTCACCGTCGCTGTGCCGTTGATGACCGACTGCGCCTTGACCTCGCCTGTCCCGAACATGGCGAGCGGCTTGCCAATATCGAGCGCCGTTACGGTCAGCTTCGCCTGCGCCTGATAATCGCTGGCCATCTGGACCTGCCCCGAAGCATTCATCTTCGCGCCCACGAGTGTCGAGGTTGCGGTGAAGTACAGGGTCTGACCTTCACTGTGCACATCGGCAACTGCCTCGCCGACGGCCTGCCCTTCATACGTCGCACCGGTGAGCTTCACAGTCGCTTTCAGCGCGGGTTCGGCGAGAGTTCCATTTGCATCCGCGACGATACTTGCGACTCCATCCAGCTTCGTCTTCGCGCGCTCGAAGGTCGCAAACTTCGAGAGCACGAGATTGCGTCCTTCCACATGACCATGCAGGTGCTTTGTTCCAAAGTCGTATCCGCCGTTGCCGACAAGCTGCATCCCGTGCAGCTTCACCTGTGCGTGGCTCGCCTCCACATCCTCGCCCCGCACGGTCAAATCCGTATCGGCGGACTCGTATGGCTCTCCGTATGCCACGCCATTCGCCAGAGAGAGATGTCCCGATCCACTCAAGTTATTCAGAGTGCCCACGACATGCGCATTCAGATCAATCGTTCCTGTCACCGGAATGTTCTGCTGCTGACCGGCAATCTGCAGCGCATCCGTAGCCGGCGCATTTGCCAGTCGCGCCGTAGCATCCAAGGCCATCTCGTCATTCCACAGATAGGTCGTCACGCCTCGATGCGACAATTGCTTGCGCGGAATGAGCTTCCCTTCCACATTCAGCACCGCGTCTCCACGCGTGATGGTTGAACTTACCAGGGCCACACCCGAATCCGGCGAGTACTCTCCCTCCGCCACTACGGAATCAATCAGCACATCGGTCTTGTCCAACACAAACTCCACATTCGCTGCCTGCAGATGTCCCTTCACGTCGAAGTTCGCAATCGCTCCGCGCGCGGTCCCATTGAATTGCAAGGTTCCATGCAAGACCAGCGGAATGGCTGCCGCGCCGCGCTTGCCGTTTCCTTCCAGGTCGAGCGTAGTCAGCAACTGGTCGAACTCGGCCAGATTGCGCACGGTCAGGTCCGTCCGCAGCGAAGTCAGAGGATCGCCCTCGTTCACTCCCAGAACGCCGGATGCATCGAGCGTCGTCCCCGGCGTCTGCGCCGTGAACCGCTGGATCACGACGGTCTCATTTTTTCCCGTGTAGTGTGCCAGCGTCTGCCCTGTTACCGGCACGTTCGAGAGCGCGCCTTTGCGCTTCACGCCGGTCGGAGCAAACGTCAGGTTCCCATCCGCCTCTACGGTCGAGGCAATCTCTTTCGCCGTGCCGCCCCACTCTACCTTCACCGGTCCGCTGACCGCCGTGTCGAACCCCAGGTCGCCAAAATGGTCCGGGGCCGTTATGTCCATAATCGTCCGCAAGGGAATCTTCGTCAGTGTCGCCACGATGTAGGCATGGGCAGGCTGCACTTTCGGCAGCGTGATCGCACTGGAGATTGGCGGCTTCGCCCCAATCGACTTCGCCGAGGTATTCGCGGTCGTCACCGCGGCTTTCGTTGTAGGCGAAGCGGCGGGCGAGTTCGCGGGGACCTCGCCCAGCCAGTTCTCAATCCGCAGATCTCCCTCGGCTTTTCCGCCCCCGGGCAGATAGCCCGTTATGGCGGTCAGCAACAATTGCGCCGGAGTAATGTGGAGCGTCGCCGATCCATCCACGTCATGAAGACGCACATACTCATTCCGATACGTCACTGCATGGAACTTCGCTGTTCCTTCCACCAGGTAGCCGGTCACGCACTCCGGAGCAGGCGGCAGCACCTTGATCTGCGCCTTTGACCGAAGCCGTTGCCAGAACTTCGGGCGCTTCTGCGCGGCAGCCGGCGTCACCTCGCAGCTATGCCCCTTCAAGTCCAGATCGATCGTTCCGGCGTTCAATCCACTGACATTGGTCAGCACGGAGACCTGGCTCAACTCCAGCGAGCCTTTTGCTGTCGCCTGCCACTCCGGCTTCGCAAAATGGGTCAGGCTCGCCGTTGCCTCCAGCTTCGACCTCTTGCCGCTCGTGAACTCCAGCCGCGTCAGATCGACCGTGTCGCGGCCGAGTTCTGCTTCGACGTGCAACGCGGACTGCGCCTCGGGCTGGGAACCAAGCTTCGTTCGCAGGTCCTTTAAATCGACCGTCGCCCCGTAGCGATCGCTCGACGAAATGTAATGCACTTCGGCATCCAAATCCCGCGCCGCCATGTCGAAAGGAATAGCGCGGTCGTTGATAAGCGCCATGCCATTCGTCACCACGGCTTCTTTGGTCTTGAGATCCAGCAACGTGTCTGTCACCGAAGTCTTGTTTGCAGGTGGATGCTTCGGCACAGGCTGATTCGTCTTTCCATCCTTGTCGATCATCAGGTGAAATTGAGGATGGTCTACGCCCAGATAATTCAGATTGATATACGAAGCCAGTCCGCTCCCGGTAACATGAGAGAGAAAGCTCACGATCTTCACGTGGACTTCTACCTTGTCCACAGCAAGGTAGGGCGCTTCGCCGGGCGCCTCCAGGCCATGAATTACGAGGCCATCGGCTTCAATCGCCAGATGCCACAGGCTGAAGTGAATAGCCTTCAACTCCACGCGGCCGCCGGTGGCGTCCTCCAGCACCTTCACGAGTTCCGCATTGACCCGATGCTCAAAGTCCGCCGTCGACGAGTACCAGGCAAACGCGAGAAACAGGCCCACCAATAAAGCCACCAGGCCGATGACCGTCCACGCCACGGCGCGTCCGACCCGCGTGGCGAGCGAGCGCTTCACCTTGGAGACCTCTTCGGCAAGCTTTGCCTCCAGGCGCTCCTTCTTGTCGGCGAG
>Ga0068855_100011267_pt1 | contig 10800 bp, 6 predicted proteins | sample KBSCornC52_FD_66592 | JGI IMG/M metagenome (GOLD analysis project Ga0068855, IMG submission 66592) | Corn rhizosphere microbial communities from Kellogg Biological Station, Michigan, USA - KBS Corn C5-2 | ecosystem: Host-associated > Plants > Roots > Rhizosphere > Soil ... | reverse complement strand
CCTTATTGTTGCATATTATAGATTGTTTAAAGTGTAGCTTTGGCAAGCCCCCTTTATCAGTGTACAAGGTGCAGGTAACTTTAAATTCATCGCCCTTTTTCAGTGATCTGAGAAAGCTGATGCTATAGTTTGAAAGTACCATATAAATGCCGTTTTTAGCTTCGGTTTCAAAATCAAACCCCAATATTTCCCTGATATAATCATGCCTGCAATATTCCATATAAAACGGATAATATAAACCATCCATGATCTCCTGTACATCTATATGCTCATCTTTGGCAATATAGGTTTTTGAGTATTCCATAATAATTAACCTTTTTGTTGGACTGCAAAGCTATTGAACCTTTTGGTTTCAGGAAACGGGAGATCTGAATTTTAATGGATCAGTCCGGGCTATATCAAATAAAAAAGCCCCACAGACATGTGAGGCTGGGCTCGAACCAGCGACCCTCTGACTGTTAGGCTTAATTTCATTGAAAACAGGTAATTCAATTCCGCGCTCTTATCGGAGATCAATGATTCCAATCCCATAACCGCATTAGCGATGCGTTGCACTATTGATATAATAGCTAACGAGGCACTGATACAAAACATCAATTACAAAAAGTTAATATTTCCATAACAGCTTTTTTGGGTGGTTATAGATGTAAATTAATTATGACGATCCGGACATCACTCCGGGAATGTCCGAGTCGGACACAAAAAAATAAAAGAAATAATTAGATTTTGATAGTTGAGAACTAAATAAAATCTGAGTGTAACAAAATATGATGGGTAAAATAATAGAATACCTAAGCCTTAATTTAAATATACAATGCCCGACTAATTCAATTAATTAATAATGTTGAGGATTTAGGCTTTAAAAAAAACGTGTCGCTATCTACCTTGTTAAAAACATTAAGATATAAAATCCATATTTTTAAACATGACTTTTGAATTTACGGTGCAGGCAGGTTTTAATTTTGTCAAAAGCTTTGGCAACCATTTTAATATTCCCGTTTTCAAGAATGAACTGAAAATTCCGCCGCATATGGGCGAAGGTCACATTAAGGCGATTGATGTAGCACCCGGCTTTAAGTTCGTATTGCATCATTATACTTTGAAAGAGGAATTTCATTTAAAGCGTAAGTCCCCCGCTGAAGTCAGTGATTTGATCTCCATTGTATTCAACAGTAATGAGCTACCTGCAGGATCTGCTATTGACCGGGAAACGGCGGTAGAATTTTTAAAGAAGAATGGGTCGTCAATCCAAATCGCCTCCACCGCTATATCCACCGAAACTATTTTTCCCGCCAATGTCGAGGTCTATTTTGGTGTCATCGGCATCAAGAGGCAATTGCTTTCCGACATCCTGCGGGTAGACCAGGTTAATGGTCCTTTGGAAACTATTTTAAATAGCGATAATCTATTCTTCTATCATGAAAAGATGTACCCGGATGTGGCGAGGGTTTTGAAGCTTGTTTCGGAGATCAACGAACAAAATAAATTGAGCGAGCTGTTTTATAGTAACAAGGCGCATGAGATGATCTACCTGTTGTTTGATAAACTGCTGGAAAGAGACAGCGACAAACAAAGTCCTGTTAACAAAGCTGATATAGATAAATTATACCTGATCAGGACTGCTGTACTGGCTGACTTGGGTCAGCCACCTCATTTAAGCGAACTTGCAGCCAATGCCGGCCTGAGCGAAACAAAAATGAAGCATTTGTTTAAGCAGACCTTTGGCGATACTATTTATAACTTTTACCAGAATGAAAGGATGCAGGAAGCCGGCTTTTTATTAAAACATGCGGGTTACTCCGTTTCTGAGGCTGGTTACCGGCTTGGGTTTTCGAACCTCAGCCACTTCTCACGGCTTTTCGAAAAACACTTTGGAACCACCCCCAAAAAATACACGCTCGTCGGATAGGACTATTTTTCGGGCTTGAGGCGCTATTTTAACCGTCATATCCTGCGGACATTTGACATATCAAATAAAACAAACGATATGAAAAAGTTACTGATGCCCTATACCAGCCAGGCACTGAATTTAAAGAATCATTTAGTGATGGCACCCATGACCCGCAGTCGTGCTATTGACAACCTGCCCAACGCACTTATGAAAGAATATTACAGTCAACGCCGCGGGGCCGGGCTGATCATTACCGAGGGAACTGCTCCTGCACCGGAAGGCCTTGGTTATGCCCGTATCCCCGGCATATTCTCCAATGAACAAATTGAAGGCTGGAAATTAACCACCGGTGCCGTACACCAAAACGATACAAAAATATTTGTGCAGCTGATGCATACAGGTCGTATCGGCCACCAGGCTAATCTGCCGGAAGGTGCGCATGTGATTGGTGTGTCTGCTATTCCGGCAGCGGGGCAAATGTATACCGATAACGCAGGTATGCAGGATTATCCTGTGCCTGTAGTATTATCAACACAAGGGGTAAAAGAGGTGATTGGCCAGTATGTCACCGCCGCAAAAAATGCAATAGCTGCGGGTTTTGACGGCGTGGAACTGCATGCTGCAAATGGCTACCTGATCGAACAATTCCTTAACCCTAACGTTAATGACCGTACCGATGTTTATGGCGGAAGTATTGAAAACAGGTCCAGATTTGCTATTGAAGTTGCAGAACAAGTAGCAGAAGCGATAGGTAAAGAAAAAACAGGTGTAAGAATTTCGCCTAACTCTACCCTTGGCGACCTGCAGGCTTATGAGGCAGACACAACCGAGGAAACATACATTTATTTAAGCCGGGAGTTTAACCGGATCGGCCTGGCCTATATCCACATCAGTCTCAGCCCGCAGGTTCCAGCACAAACCTTAAACGCCATCCGTACCGAATTCGAAGGAACGCTCATTTACTGCAATACCTTTACTGCCGAAGGGGCTGAAGCCGAACTGGATAAAGGAGATGCAGACCTGATCGCATTTGGTAGGGGATTCCTGGCCAATCCCGATCTGGAACAGCGAATCATCCATGGCTCAGAACTGAATGCCCCTGACTTTACCACCCTTTACACACCGGGCGCTAAAGGCTATACAGATTATCCGGTATTATTTAATTAATTCAATAAGAGATCAAAAATGAAAAAGATAGTTTATCATAAATTCGGCAACGCCGATGTGTTGGAAATGACCGATACAGTTATTCCAGAGGTCAGTGAAACAACAATCCTGATCAAGGTCAAAGCAGTCTCCATCAATCCCCTGGACTGGAAGATAAGAAACGGCGAAATGAAATTAATGTCAGGCAGCAAATTTCCAAGAGGCACCGGTATCGATTTTTCAGGTATAGTTGAGGCAACCGGTAGTTCCATTAAAAACTATAAAGAAGGAGACGAAGTATACGGCCTGCTTGATGTTTTTAAAGGGGCGGCTTTAGCTGAATATATTATTGCAGAGGAAAAAGATATTGCAACTAAACCCATGGGAATTTCTTTTGAGCAGGCGGCCGCCGCGCCGGTGGTAGGCTCTGCGGCGATCCAGCTGTTCGATACCTTAGTCAATATTCAAACCGGCTCGGAGGTGCTGATCAATGGTGCTTCCGGAGGAATAGGCATGTTCGCCATACAGATTGCCAAAACGAAAGGAGCCACCATTACAGCCGTTGTAAGTGATGGTGGCTTAAAGGCAGCAAAAGATTGGGGCAGTGATTTTGTAATTAACTACCGCAAGGAAGATGTTCTTAAAGCCGGAAAGCTTTACGATGTGGTGATCGATCTATCTAATCAAATGTCTTATAGTGTTGCAAAAAAGATTATGAAGACTTCTTCTGTCTATGTGCATACTGCTCCGGGGCCAAAAGAGATCGTTTCCGCTTTTTTCATCAGTCTTTTTTCACCCCAAAAATATAAGGTCCTCATGCTTAAACCTTCGCAGCTATATTTAAAAGAACTTAAAAGATATATAGAAGCGGGACTTTCTGTCTTAGTCAGCAAGGCTTATTCCTTTGATTCATTTAAAACTGCTTACGCTGAGGCTCCTAAAGCGCACATCGTCGGAAAATCAGTAATCAGGGTTAATTGAAAAAAGTCAAACCGATAGGGGATGATCACTGAAATAAAAGGTCATAATTACCGGCAAAATAGCGATTCCGATAAGCCATTTTTTTTCGACTATCGAAAAAGTATTCAAATTTTATGAAAATAAAAAAAACCCACTCGCCAGAGTGGGGTTAAATCATTGATTTTAAGGCTCCTGAGGCTGGGCTCGAACCAGCGACCCTCTGATTAACAGTCAGATGCTCTAACCGGCTGAGCTACTCAGGAGTGTTGTCCGGTTGGGGATTGCAAAAGTATAATTTTCATTGATATTTTGCAATTTTATTCAACTTGTTATATCCTGCTGTTTCAGGGCTACGTGGTACTTGTATTCTTCCCTGCCCATTTTACAAGTTTTTTAACCAGGTCATCTAATTTAAATGGTTTGCTTATATAATCGTCCATACCTGCATCTATACAAATTTGCAGATCGGATTGGAGGGCATTGGCCGTCATCGCTATAATAAAAGGCCGTTCCGGGAAACGCTTCTTTATTATTCGCGTAGCTTCCAGGCCATCCATTTTGGGCATTTGTACATCCATTAAAATAACATCGAATGTTTTTTTATTAACCAAATCCAGTACCTCCAGGCCGTCTGCTGCCAAAGCGGCTTCATATCCTAACTTACTCAATATCTTCATGATCAGTTTTTGGTTCATCTGGTTATCTTCGGCAACCAAAATCCTCAATGGGTAACTTTCTGAAAAATTATCAGGCAGTTTATGATTTGCAGTATCGCTGTGCAGCGACTCATGAGTGGCAGAACTTACATGCTTGCCAAGTTCCTTTATAATGTGCTTGTATAAGTTATGCTGTTTTGCAGGTTTGGTTAGTATAGAACAAAACAAACCGGGGTTATCTTTATGGAAAACATAGCTGATGGAGCTCAACAGCATTATAGGTAATTCGGGGTATTTGGCCCGTATTAAGGTTGCCAGTTCAATCCCATCCATAAAGGGCATTTGCATATCGGTAATAACAAGCTTAAAATCATGCTGCTGCTGCGCCAGGATCTCAAGAGCCTGTTCGCCTGATTTGGCTACTACCGGGCTTAGTTGCCACTGCTCCAGTTGAGCCTTTAAAATTCTGCAATTGGTATCATTATCATCAACAACCAAAATTTCGCTCTTTTCAAAACCCTGCATGGTATGGTTTATTTGTACAGGGTCCTGTAGTAAACTTTTTTGCGAGTGAATAGAAAACCTGAACGTACTTCCTTTGTCAACTTCACTTTCTACACTGATTTTGCCGCCCATTAATTTTACAAGTTGTTCACTGATAACCAGGCCAAGGCCGGTACCTCCGTATTGCCGGGTGGTTGATGAGTCAACCTGCGAAAATGCTTTAAATAGCCGGTGCAGCTTATCGGCAGAAATACCAATGCCGGTATCTTTTATCTCAAAGCCTAATTCGATTTGGTTATCATCTGATATGCTGAGCAAATGCACGGCTACATAAATTTCACCCTTTTTGGTAAACTTGATAGCGTTACTGATTAAATTGATCAGGATCTGGCGAAGCCTTAAACTATCGCCAATAATTTGCGCCGGTACATCATAGTCAATCTGGTAAACCAGGTCCAGCTTCAGGTGGGCGGCTTTTAGGGCAAAAACATCAAAAACCTCTTCAATACAGGTACGGAGGCTAAAATCCTTTTCCTCCAGCTCCATATTGCCCGATTCTATTTTCGAAAAATCTAAAATATCGTTAATCACCGCCAGCAGGTCTTCGCCGCAGGTTTGTATGGATTCGGCAAAAGTTCGCTGCTCTTCATCCAAAGGAGTTTCGGCCAGTAACGACGCCATCCCGATCACCCCATTCATAGGTGTGCGGATCTCGTGGCTCATCGTAGCCAAAAATATGCTTTTAGCCTTGTTAGCCTCCTCGGCCTCGAGGGCTAATTTTTTTTCAACTTCTATGGCACGGGCCAGCTGCCCGGTACGTTCTTTCACCTGGCGCTCAAGCTCGGCCTTTTGCTTTAATATAGAACGTGTACGGATAAGATAAAATGCCGGGCCGCTGATTATAAAAATTAACGCTACAATTAATTTAAACCACCAGGTAAGCCAAAAAGGAGGCTTAATGTTGATGATGATAAATGTGCCTTTGTTATTCCATTTGCAATCATTATTTGATGCCTTAACCCTGAATGTATAACTACCCGGATCAAGGTTGGTATAAGTGGCCGTTCTTTTATTGCCAACATAATTCCAATCTTTATCAAACCCTTCCAGCTTGTAGGCATATTGGTTTTTTTCGGGAATGGTATAATTCAGGGCCGCAAACTCAAATGTAAGTACCGACTGTTTGTAAGATAGGTTTATGGAGTCTGTTTCGCTGATATCTTTTTGAAGCGGGGAGTTTTTAGCCCCGGCGTTTACCTCCTTATTGAAAATCTGCAGCCCGGTAATATAAACAGGAGGGACAAAGTCATTATCTTTTAAACTATCGGGATAAAAAGTACTGAATCCGTTTACGCCGCCAAAAAACATTTCCCCGTCGGCAGTTTGAAAACAGGAATGGCCTTTAAATTCATCTCCCTGCAATCCGTCAGAAATGTCATAGTTTCTGATGGCTTTTGTTTTGGGATTAAACCGCGAGATCCCCTTGTTGGTGCTTAACCAGAGGTTACCTTTGCGGTCTTTCAAAATCGCATAGATCACATTATTAGGCAAACCCTCTCTTTCGGTGTATATAGTAAATGTTTGGTTATGCTTGTTAAACAGGTTAAGGCCGCCGCCGTTGGTACCTATCCATATATCACCGTTATCGGTTTCGATAATCGACTCGACAGTGTTGTTTGATAAGCTGCGTTTATCCCTCTCATCGTGCGTGTAGTGCGTAAAGCGGCCTGTTTTAGGGTTAAATACATTCAACCCGTTATCATCAGTGCCTATCCACATATTGCCCTGTTTATCCTGAAACACTGCTGTAACAATATCACTGCTTATGCTGTTGTTATCTTCCGGGTTGTTCCTGTACCGTGTAAAGAGACCGGTTTTTACGTTATAATGATTAAGGCCCCCTTTCCAGGTCCCTAACCATATATTGCCGTCACGGTCTTTATACATATTGTTGATATCTGAAAGGGAGAGGCTACGCGGATTATTTGCCTGGGGCATGTGATGTGTAAAGGCTCCCTTTTTTTTATCAAACAGGTCAAACCCGCCAATATGATAACCAATACCAATAACATCTTTATTTATTGGCACTATGGCCATTACATAATTATTACTTATGGTGTTGCTGTTATTATCACTATGCAGGTAATGAACAAAGGTCTTTTTCTTGCGATTAAATAAATTAAGGCCGCCCCCGTCGGTGCCTATCCAAATATTTTCGTCACTATCATCACCGGAGATGGCCAGCACGTTGTTGTTGCTCAAACTATTCGGGTTGTTGGGGTTTTGACTGTAGGAACTGAATTTATCGCCAAAGCCAGGCAAAAAATCAACACCGCCCGAATAAGTGCCTATCCAGGTATTCCCCGTATCATCTTTATATAAACAATAAACCGAGTTACTGCTCAGGCTGTGATGGTCGTTTGCATCAAATTTGTAGCAAGTAAATTTATTGGCCGGATAATCGAGCACACTTATGCCGCCATTTTCGGTCCCTATCCAGAGTTTCCCGTCGCCGTTTTCGAGTATCGAAAGAATATCGTTATGGCAAATACTGTTGCTGTTATCAGGGTCGTGTTTGAAATTTATAAACGAATTATTTTTATTGTTATATAATGCCAGGCCTCCTCCATGTGTACCTGCCCAAATATTGCCTTTGCTATCTTTGTATACCGCCTTTACCCAGCTGGCGCCGATGCTGTTTTGGTTTGCAGGATCATGAACATAACCAATAAACTTACCGTTTTGTGGATTAAAATGGTAAAGCCCGTCATCGGTACCTATCCATAACCAGCCATTATTATCCTCGGTAACCTGGTAAATGAAATCGTTAGCTATACTGTTTGTGCCATTCGCGGCATGTGTGAATCTTTTAAATGAACCATTTGCAGCATTAAACAGATATAAACCCTTGCTGGTGCCCAACCACATCCTTTTTTTACTATCCAAAAAAACAGACTGTACAGCAAAAGTTAAATGATTGGAATAGTGGATAAATGTATTTGAGGCCCGGTCAAATCTGTCAAGCCCGCTTTCGGTTCCAATCCATAAATTATGATAACTGTCTTCCGTTATAGCTAATACATAGTTATCGATGATGGTTGTTTTATTATTCTGGTCGTGCTTATAATGCGTAAACTTATAACCGTCGTACTTATTAAGGCCATCTTCGGTGCCAAACCACATAAAACCACGGCTATCTTTAATAATGGTTATTACATGGCTCTGTGACAGGCCTTCATTTGTACTAAGCTGTTTAAATTTAAGGGCGGGTGTTTGCGAATAGGATAATCCGGGAAAAAGCAGGTATAAACAGCAGATAAAAAGCAATATTGGCCTCATTATTATTTTGCTGGTTAGTTTTATCGTATTTCTAATCGGTTGATGTTATAAGCCAAAACAAGCATTGCAGCGGCTAAATAAATGCTCTTATCTTGCGGAACTTATTAATTTGGTTTCAGGAATTTAGTCTTAATAAGTTCTATCGGGCAAGAATTTATATTGACCAAACCGCCTTTAACGTTCATGATAATTCCGGGTTACCGGGAGCTTATTTTAAGTTAGTACTGCTTGCCTGTGATACGGGTATTTACGGGAAATAGTTTCGTATAACGTGTTGTTTTTGCCCATTTAACAGCTATTGTTAACTCAGGAGAAATATTAACAAACCCGGCTTCTGTTTACAACCTACCGGTCTGTATCCGGCAACTGTTTAATCTCTATATTCCTGAAATCGACGGGCTGCCCTTCACTTTGCAGAGCGATAAAGCCGCTGCTTAGTAATTTGCCATCCTGCTTGTATTTAGGATCATAGCCATGTGCCACGCCGCCGCCAATGGTAGGCCTTGAATATTGAAGTACGGTATCGCCGTTGATAATATGGGTAATTAATTTGTTGCCCTGAACAATCAGTTCGCCTTTTACCCACTGGTCACCGTCATAGGTTTTTGAAGTAGAGTTGATACAATGGTCGGGCGAAACCTTTCCTTTATAAACAACATCGGTGCCGGGCGAGCACATATTTCCTGTTGGCCTTGGTTTCCCGTCGCCCAGGCCGCCTAATAACTGCATTTCTATCGATATCGGCCAATCCTGGTCCTTTAGCATAGTTCGGGGATCCTGTGAATGAAACATGACGCCGCTGTTAAGAAGCGTGTAGTCTGGCGCGCCTTTTTGCTGTTTACCAACAAAGCGGTATTCAAACCGCAGGTGATAGTAAGAGAACGGGGTTTTGTAATACAAATGACCAAACTGATCGTTGAAATCGCTGTACTGATCATAGCTAACCCTGATCATGCCATCTTCTACCCGGAAGGTATTGCCATAATTTTCGCCAACCAGGTGATGATTGATCTTTACAAACCAATCGTTAATGTCGGTCCCGTTAAACAGCTTCGTCCAGCCTTTATCGGCATTGCCGGCGTCAGCCAGTTTTTTCGGCCCGGCGCAGCCTAATATGAGGAGGCAGGAAAACATAAAAACGCGTGTTATTTTCATAGGTGGTAAGGTATTATGCTTTTTATAGATAAATTGAATGCTTTTGTTCACTTAACGCTTTGCTAACCGGTATTTCGAAAGTTTGCTCAATATTAATTTTGCTGACCCTCCTTTACCGTAAGTTTTATCTCTTATGCTACGAATTTAAGAAATTCAGGCCATGTTTTATTGCTTTTAATGCTTTGCCTGTTAAGGTACGCTGAGGCCGCTTTTGTTCAAGATCTCTTTTTAGCCAAGTTTTTTTTGCAGCCAGTTACGAACCGGCTCATCATACCATTTCAAAGTAATATACGCCAGGAAAATTGCACCAATCAAAATAGCTAAAGCATAAGGCCAGGCCTGCACTATGGTTACGCCTTTATGATTGCTGATCCATGCTACGTAAAAATAAACCAGCGGATAATGCACCATGTAAAGAGGGTAGGATATATCGCCGAGAAACCTGCATACCCTGCTCTCCGTTTGGGTATGGACCTTACCGCCGGCACCAAGATAAACGATAAGCGGAAAAATGATAATAATGCAAACGGACTCGTAGATCCCGTTCATCCAAAGATGGGCAGCACCGCCGATGCGCGGCATATACATTACTATCGATATTAAAACACTGCACCATAAAAATGCGTGCCTGATGCGGGCTGGTTTAGCAATACGTGAAAGCAACAGGCCGGCAAAGAATGGGTATATGGTGCGGGTAATGCCAACGCGCACCTGTTCCACGTTAAGTGTCCAGCCGCCGCTGACATCTCCATTGGTGATAGCCAGGTGCGCAAGTGCTACAGCTGCAACGCATACTAAAACCGACAATGTAGTTTTTGAAAATTTTCTTATCCAAACCGCATAAAGAATGTTGGCGATGTATTCAAAGAACAATGACCATCCTACGCTGTTAAGAGGATGCATTTCCTGCCAGCCGCGAATATCCAAAGACAGCGGTACTGGTAGGATGGTATAACCGATCAGCATTACCAGTAGCATCTTCCAAATTGGTACGGTATGAATGAGCGGCCACAGCGTAGAATCTGTAAAATAAAAACCTATGGCACCCAATGTCATCCCGAGAATTACCATAGGCTGAAGTCGCTCGATACGGCGTTTAAAAAAACTGCCGATTGTCATTTTATGCCAGCGGTCGTCATAAGCATAGCC
>Ga0068855_100011262_pt1 | contig 10801 bp, 10 predicted proteins | sample KBSCornC52_FD_66592 | JGI IMG/M metagenome (GOLD analysis project Ga0068855, IMG submission 66592) | Corn rhizosphere microbial communities from Kellogg Biological Station, Michigan, USA - KBS Corn C5-2 | ecosystem: Host-associated > Plants > Roots > Rhizosphere > Soil ... | reverse complement strand
CGCGGCGGTCCAAATACCGCCGCCTTGCGCCGCCACGGCGACCGAGATGCCGGGTACGTGATGCTCGTTTTGCCAGGTCGCGACTTCCTGGGAGATCTGCTCGCGCTGTTGAGCCGACAGGTCCCTTGCCGCCAGCGGCGCTGTCGCAATCCAGAACCCGACTGAACACGACACTAGCCGGATCAAGCACGTCCATGTTTCGAGCACGACCCGCCCTCTCTCGTAAGCAGCGGCCCACGACACGCCTTGCGCCGTGCCGCGGGCCTGGAACTCTATCCCTGATCCTGCGAAATCAGCGATGCGCCTCGCCTTTGACTGGCGTCGTTGAGGTAGCAACGACCTGCCACTTGCCGCCCTTGCGGGACCATACATGCAGGCTGTAATGGGCATCAGCACCTTTGGTGCCATGCGTCATAATAGCCGTATCCGCATTGATGAACATGACCTTGTAGTCCGTGGGCTCATAGCGGGTACCGGCGGGCTCCGGCTTCATATCAGCGAGCTCGCCCTCCTTCCCCCGCACACCGCTCTCGTTGACCGAGACGACTTTGTCAGCGAGTAACTTCGCCGGCACGGCCTTGTCTCCTTTGACCCCGGACTCGCCCCATTGCTTGTCGAGCGCGATGAGAGTGTCCGTATCGTCGGCGGCATATGCGCTCGCCGCGAACACGATCAGACCTGTCGCGATAGCGACTACAGTGCTCTTCATGTTGATGCTCCCCTGTCATTCTGCGTTGTATCGAAACGCCGTCACTATAGGCCGCATCTCATGCTTGCTGAAGCCCCACTTTGCTAGCGCACTCGCAGCATGGGCGCGCAGCCCGTCTTTCCCTTGCGACAGTGGCGGCGATCCGGAGAGTGCGCCCGCAGCTTCCCGTGCAGGACCGCGCGCGCAAGCCGGGCGCTTTGTCAACATCACCAAACAGAGACAGTGTTATTTCCAACATATGGAATGCAGGCCGTGTGTTTAGTATCGTGCCTGCCAACAGTCGACTCACAGGAAGAGATCCCCTTGAAACTCTCGAAGACCTCTCTGGCCCTCAGCGCATTCCTTCTGTCCTCGGCTGCCGCAGTGGCGCTTGCCGCTTCCGATGATGATGACGATTACGATGTCGCCGCGGCGCGCATCACCACGATAGTGGGACTGAATCACATCCAGCAGATCGGCAGCACGCAGAACATACGTGACGCCAAGGGGAACGAGATCATGGTCGATCCGGATCCCTACAAGATCGTCATCGTCCCGGAAAACATGGGCAAGCTCACCCGCGGAACGGTCCTGGTCTCCAACATCGGAAACGATGTGGGAACAACGATCGTCAAGTTCCGTCCATTCCCCTCGACCGGAGTTCAATTCAACGCGGCGGCCGCCGGACTCCATGGACCGGCGGAAATGTCGTTCAATCGCGACCGCCTCCTGGTGGCCAACTCCAAGGGTGGCAACAGCGTGCAGGTGCTGAATCGCAACGGCTCGCTGTTCATGTCGATTACCGACCCCCTGTTCAACAATCCGTGGGGTTTGACGACCGGATTTGCCCATTCCTTCGCGCCGCTTGCCACGTTTTTCGTGGCAAACAAGAGCGATGCGAAAGTGCTCCGTGTAGATGTGCAGGAGCGCTTCCCTGGCGCCGCACCCAGCTTCAAGGTGACGCCAATCGCCCAGCTATCCGTGATGGATGGCGGCGCAACCAAGATCGACCTGAAATGGGTACCGATTCTCAGAGTCGGCGACCACTTCCTTGCCGATGTGCTCGTCGCGCAAGACCCAGCCATGAACCGCATTGCCGCCATCCCGAACGCGAGCACGGTCAACACATCGGCTGGCATGGGCACGACGATTTTCCAGGGCACTCCGCTGAACGTCCCGGGCGGCATTGCGATCAATCCCTTCAACCACGACATCCTGGTCGTGAATCTGAACGACAACAACCTGGTCGAAATCAACCCCGTCAATGCCAGCGTTGTCGGCGTCAAGACCGTGGACCCCCTGGTGGTGGACGCCATGGGAAACAACTCGGCCCTGTTCGGCGTAGCCGCAACCGCGGACAAGAAGGGCAACTTGCTGGTCTTCTACACGGATGACAATACAAACACGCTCAATTCACTGAGCGCCGGGCCGCTGTAACGACTCTCAAACCGCTCCATAGATCGCCGGCACGAAGCGCCCTGTCCGTGGGGAGCTTCCTGCCGGCGCGGGAATCAGCAGTCAGCCAAGCGCTATCACCAGCTCACCGACCAGCTCGACCCAGACGTGTCCTATGGCCATGCGTCATCTGCTATTGGCTGTTCGTGTCAGGAACGCCGCCTGAAAAGCCCGGGTCCGCTTCGACAATAACTCGAGCCACGCGGCCTGCACCTCGACTCCGTCCCTGATGGCATCGAGCATGGGCGGGGGAACTTGCGAGTAATCGATCTCCAGCTTTCCCCAGTCAGGGCGCCGGCCATCAACGTCGGTAAGCCCGTACTCGCGCGCTACCTCCCACGAGCTGAAGAGCTGTCCCGTGCGCTCCAGCATCGAGGGATCGGTAGCGAGAGCCACCAATGCGCGGCCAACAAACAGCGGAGATTCCGACTCGAGGAAATTCCGGTCTTCTTTCCCGCCATCGCGCCAGTTCTCGTCGGTGACGTGGAAATACTCCAGCATGCGCTCAGAGCGCATGAAGCCTGGAGTGATCGCGACTGCTACAACACCATGTTTGCGCATTTCGGCCGCAGAGATATTCGCCAATGCCTTATGTGAGAAGCGCAAGAGCTGCGTGACCACGTCGCCGCTCGAGGAAAGAAGGTCGTTTTCCGTCACCTCTGCGATGAACCCGCGACCTCGCGGGATCATGAGCCGAGCGGCGTGCTTTGCGGTGATCAGGCGCGAGAGGAGTGCCTGTCGTACGAGGACCTCAGCATTCGCGAGGTCCGTCTCCCAGAACGGCGACCATCCCTCCATACGTGGATCTTCGCCCGCGATGCTGTTGACGAGGATGTCGAGTCTCCCCTGCTCGCGTTCAACACGCTCGAACAGTGCCGCTACCTCGACTTCGACCGTATGATCCACTCGCAGTGCGATCCCACTCCCGCCCGCTGCGTTGATCATTTCCGCCGTTTCCTCGATGGTTTCCGGCCGGTTGTACAGAGAAGGCTGGCCGCGCGTGCTACGCCCAGTGCAATAGACAACTGCTCCCGCTTCACCAAGCGCTCGCGCGATTCCGCGGCCAGCTCCGCGCGTTGCGCCAGCGACCACCGCCACTGCACCTGCAAGGGCTAATGTGCGTTCCGTTCCGCTCATTTTCGCGCTCCCGCTGCAAGAGCCGCGGCGGCTGCAAGCTTGTGTTTGGCCTGCCAAGGTGGCCCGATCGATTTCCCCATGGCTTGGAGGAAAACCTCTACATCCTTGCCCCCGAGTGCCGCCGCCGCATCGGGAAACACCCGGTCGCGGTCGTACCAATGCACGGTCCAGCCGCGCGCCTCAGCAGCGATAGCCAGGGCCTCGCGATACATAACTGAGTCAGCAACGTTGGCCGCCCGAGTGTCGGTTATCCGCTCTTCGGTCGTGGGGGGAAGCTCGGGGCACACCCGGATTGCGATTCTCTCTATCGGCAGGCCCACTGCCGAAGCCAGCGCCTCTAGACAGTCGCGCGCGCCGCGGGCGGCGGACTCTCGCACGCGTTCAACGAGCGCGATGGCGTCGGGAAGCGAAATCGCCCGCGCCCAAGGGCTGTTTACGTAACGACCCACTGCCCACGATCCTTCGTGATGATACGGGTGGGTCGGCAGGCCATGGGTGAGGTCGATGTGCCGGCGATCGAGGAACTCACCACCGGGCGCCAGGGTGACGAGCACCGCCGAATTACCATGCTCGGCTACCCCGACGGCCGCCGCCTGTTGGCGCGATCGCGCTTTCGCCATGAACCCCTCCGTTTAGCGGGGAGCATAGAACACATATACGACACCTGTTGTCATGTATTTTTGCTAACGTGGGTCGTGCGCGCCGATCGGCTCATCTCGACTCTTCTGCTGCTGCAGGTTCACGGGCGGCTCACCGCACGCGACCTCGCCGAGCGCCTCGAGATCTCCGAACGGACCGTACTGCGCGACATGGATGCGCTCTCGGCTGCTGGCGTGCCGGTCGTTGCGGATCGTGGCCCCGGTGGAGGCTGGCGGCTCGTGGACGGTTATCAAACCAAGCTCACGGGATTGACAGCCGCTGAGACCCAAGCGCTGTTTGTCGCGCAGCCTCCACAGCTCTTCGCAGCGCTCGGTCTCGGATCGGCCGTGGAGACGGCGTGGCTCAAACTTCACGCCGCATTGCCAGCAGCCAGCCAACAGCAAGCCGAGCGCGCGCGCCGCTCCATCCTGATCGACCCGCGCGGCTGGCAAGCATCGCAGTCCCTTGCAAGTCTGCCCGTGCTGCTCGATGCCTTGTGGCGCGAGCGCCGTGTTCGCTTCATTTACGATCGAGGCCTGAGCGAGCCCGGCGAGCGCCTGGTCAACCCGCTCGGGCTCGTGGCGCGGGGCAGTGTCTGGTACCTGGTCGCCTGGAGGAACGATGAGCTGCGCACGTATCGTGTATCGCGCATTCGCGATGCCGTGCTCGATGAGCAGCCCAGCACCCGCCCGGCCAACTTCGATCTCGCAACATATTGGGAAAGCTCGACGGTGGAGTTTCGCGAGCGTCTACCGCGCTACTTCGCAACCTTCCTCGTCGCGCCCTCAGTGATGCGGTGGGCGCGCTATCGCGGATGGCGCCTGGAAGAAGAGCATGAGGAAGGAAGTCGCGTGCGGATCCGCGTGCGCTTCGACGCAGAAGAGGAAGCGCTACAGTTCGCGTTATCATTTGGAGCTGATATTGAAGTAGTTGAGCCGCCTGAGCTGCGCGACAAGGTTCTCGAAACGGCACGTAACACGGTTGAGCGTTACAACATTACCTGAGCACCGGCGACAAACCCCTAGGAACTTCAGCATGGACACCCATCTGGACCTGAATTTCGTCCGCGCGCAATTCCCCGCATTTGCGCAACCCTCCCTCGCCGACCAGGCGTTCCTTGAAAATGCCGGTGGCTCGTATCCCTGCGGCCCGGTGGTAAACCGTCTCCACGAATACTACCTGCGGTTGAAGGTCCAACCGTACTACGCTTCACGCGCATCGACCGAGGCCGGGCAGTGGATGGACGCGTCGCGGATTCAACTGGCCCGTTATCTCGGTGTAGCACCTGACGAAGTGCACTTCGGCCCGTCGACGTCGCAGAACACGTACGTGCTGGCACAGGCTTTCAGCAAGCTGTTGAGTCCAGGCGATGAAATCATCGTGACCGATCAGGATCACGAGGCCAACTCAGGCGTCTGGCGGCGCTTGCAGGCATCTGGCATGGTGATCAAGGAATGGCGCGTCGACCCTTCGACGGGAACACTCGACTCTTCACGCCTGGAGCAGTTGTTCACCGACCGAACCCGCTTGCTCGCCTTTCCGCACGCCTCCAACATCGTGGCACACATCAATCCCGTCGCGCAGATCGCCGCGACAGCGCGCGACGCCGGAATCGTCACAGTCGTCGATGGAGTTTCGTGGGCGCCGCACGGCCTGCCAGACGTGGGGGAATTGGGCGTTGATATCTACCTCTTCTCACTCTACAAAACTTACGGGCCGCACCAGGGATTGATGGTGGTTCGCCGCTCGCTCCAGGAGCGCCTGGCCAACGAGGGACATTATTTCAACGCATCCGAAACCTCCAAGCGGTTAGTTCCCGCCGGGCCCGATCACGCGCAGGTTGCGGCCGCGCGGGGCATTACCGAGTACTTCGACCTGCTCGACAAGCGTCATGGCGGAACAGACCTCGCTGCCAGCCCGCGGAATGTTCGCAACTTGCTACGGGCTGCCGAAGCACCTCTGCTCGCCACCCTGCTGGGCTATCTGCAAACTCGAAAGGGCATTCGCGTGCTCGGACCCACGAATTCCGACGAGCGCGCCGCGACCGTAGCTTTCGTTACAAACGACATCGAGCCAGCGGAGGTCGCTCGGCGTCTGGCGGAACGCGGCTGCATGGCAGGGAACGGCAACTTCTATGCCGTGCGCCTGTTGGAAGCCATGGGCGTTGATCCAAAACGAGGCGCCGTCAGGCTCTCCTTCGTGCACTACAACTCGACGCAGGAGATCTTGCGGGTCATTGAAGCATTGGACGCGATCTTGCCCGCGTGAGTCCGAGAGGCCGCTGGCACTGACAAATGATCAGTCAGACCCGCACGGACCGCTGCGAAAATCGGCAAGGTGCGCCTCCAACGCCCGTTTGAACGCCGGACGCGCGGTGCAACGCTCGACGTAGGCGGCCAGTGGCTTGTGACTGGCAACGATGTCGGTATAAGCGAGCGTCCTCAGGGTGCAGGTCATCATCAAATCACCGGCCGTAAAGCGCTCTCCGTCAAGAAAGGGCTTATCTCCGAGTGCTTGCGACAGTGCCGCGAGGCGGCGCTGGAGGAACTCCACCGCGCCCGCGCGGCGCAGCTTCGCCCACTCCTCGTTCGAGTGGAAGAGATCGATCCCTACAACCTCCAGGATAAACGGATCGATAGAATTGAGCGCGGCGATCAGCCATTGGACCGCGCGGGCGCGTGCGCCGGGCTCGCGGGGCAGAAGGGTATCGCTGCGTTCCCCGATATGCAGCACGATCGCGCCGGATTCGAAGAGCACCAGGCCGTCTTCTTCCAGGACCGGTACCTGCCCGAAAGGTTGCTGAGCGCGATACTCTGGCTTGTCCTGGTCACCCTGCTCGAGGAGTCGGCTCTGGTAGGGCAATCCGGCCTCCTCCAGTGCCCAACGGACGCGCAGATCGCGCACCTGGCCTCGGGCAAATTCAGGAACCCATTTGAGTGCGGAAATGGTGATCACGAGGCATCTCCTTGGTGCTAGCTTGCCCCAAGGACGTAGTGCCCGCCCGTGACCCGACAATTCGTGAAAGCTCAGTTCGCGACAAAGATACTTTTGGGCATCCGCACGTGCACGCCGTAGTTCGGCTTGTCGACGAGCTGGGTGACCGCGACGTTGCCGGCGAGACTCACCAGTTGGTATGCCTGATGCCGAGTCAGCTTTTTCTGTTCCACCAGAAAATCAATCATCTCCTGAATGGCACTCTTTGTAGCTACCATCAAATCGGAATCGGTGGCCATGCTGATGTAATCGGTGGAAGTCTCCGCGCGCGGCCAGCTGAGCTTCATATCCTTTCGCACGATGAGCTGCAGACGCCCGCGTAGCGAGGTCTCGATGGCAGTCTGGTCGACCTCTCCGTCCCCTTGTGCCGCGTGGCCATCTCCGATCTCGAACAAGGCCCCGCGTGTGAATATGGGGATGTACAGCGTACTTCCGGCGACGAGCTCGCGATTGTCCAGGTTGCCGGCGTGACGGCCCGGCGGATTGCTGCTGACGCGTCCGGCTTCAGGTGCCGGCGCCACCCCCATGCTGCCGAAAAACGGGTGCAACGGCACAACAATGCCGGGAACGAATTCCGCGGTCATCCGGGTCCGGTCCAAAGTGAGCACTTTGAACGGCGGTGCACCCGGGTCGCAGTTTTCCGGCAGGAAGCCTTTGCAGCCGTTGTATCCATAGTCGATCGCCAACGTGATCGACAGCATCCTCACCTCGAGCACATCGCCGGGTTCCGCGCCTTCGACATAGACAGGGCCGGTGAGAATGTGCCCACCCGGCCCTTTTCGGTCGCCGGTAAGCTCATCGACGATGGCGCGCAGCGACGGCTGGATCTTCTGCGCGGGCACACCGGCCTTCTCCAGGCCGGCAGGCGTATTGGTCAGCAATGTATCGACATCGATGATGTCGCCCGAAGCGACACGCAGCGCGGGTTTTGCGTCCGCCCAGTAATAGCCGTAGACGACCGTGGACGGCGTTGCCTCGAGGCGATGGGTCTTTGGCTGCTGGGCATGCGCCGCAAGCGCCATTGCGAGCGTGATGACGGTACCGACGAGCCGGGATAATTCACAAAGTCTTCGCAAGGGACCCCCTGACTTCGGTGGGAAGACGAATTACGCTGAGCATTGACCTGGGTGTCAACGATGTTGACAGCGGACCGAGTCTGTTGTCTGATCGCATCAGTGCGCTTGGGGCGCCACCTGTCCGCGGCAAGGGAGCCTGCTCCCACCCAATCGGTTCGACCTTGGTCGTCGCTAACCTTCTTCCGGCCTGTGCAGCGGACATCAGGCGTTTTTTCGGAAGGAAGGTCTTATGCCCCGTACCCTGTCGCCCCATTCCAGCCTCGATGTCCTGCGCGGCGAGGCCAAACGCTGGCTCAAAGCCCTGGCGGCCGAGGATGCCAAAGCCCTCGCCCGTTTTCGCCAAGCTTTCCCCGACCACACCGGCGCTCCGAAGCTTCGGGAAGTTCAACACGCGCTGGCGCGCGAGTATGGCTTCCCGTCCTGGGCAGCGCTGAAACTGGAGATCGAGGACCGGGCGCGCACGTCCGCTGAGCGCGTCCGCCTCTTCCTCGAGAAGTCTGTGAACCGCTACGGCACTGACCCTGCGACACAAAAGTGGGGCGACTACGAGCGCGACGGCCCTGCGCGCGGCGTCGTTGCCGCCCGCGTGCTGGCGCGCAATCCTGAAATTGCCCATGACAGCATCCATACGGCGGTAGCCGCGCACGATCTGGATGCCGTGCGTGCATTCCTGCGGAAAAATCCAGCCCTCGCCAATAACCACAGCACCTTCGACGGCTGGACTCCCTTGCTGCGGCTCGCGTACGCGCGCCTACCTATCCAAGCCGTGTCCATCAACGCACTCTCTATCGCAACACTGCTGTTGGATGCCGGTGCCGACCCCAACGCCGGATGGTCAGACAGTATCAACGAGTTCAACGCGCTGGTCGGGGTCATTGGAGAAGGTGAGGCTGGCCAGGCTGCGCACCCGACGGCGGAAGCATTCGCTCGCTTGCTGATCGCACGAGGCGCGGATCCCTTCGCTCCCCAGGCGCTCTACAACACCTCACTCGGGCCGGACTCGACCTTCTGGCTCGACCTGCTCTGGTCGGAATCGGAACAACGCGGAGAAACCCATAAATGGACGGGCCCCGCACCCAAAGAGCTGGGCGGTGAGAAAATCCCGAGCGCCCTGGCCTACCTCTTGGGAAACGCAGTGCCGGGTCACATCCACAGAACGCGTTGGCTGTTGGAGCACGGCGCGGACGCGCGCGGAATCAACTTTTATTCGCGCGAGCCTGTCATCAAGCACGCCCTGCTCGCAGGTCGCACAGAGGTGGCGGATCTCCTGGTCCAATACGGTGCAACCCGGCCCCAACTCTCCGAAGAAGAAGCCTTTCTCGCTGCTGCGGCGGCGGGCAATCTCGAAACCATCCGTCGGCTTGCACTGAGAAACCCGGAGTTTCTCAAGCATTCCGCGCCGATGTTCGCCGCGATCCACCTGCACCGCGCTGAGATTGCGGCAGCCCTGCTCGATCTTGGCATGTCACCCGATGTGGGCGATGAGCAGAACTTTCGCGCCCTACACTTCGCGGCCGATTGCGGAGCAGCCGAAATCGCACGCCTGTTGATTGCGCGCGGGGCAGAGATCGATCCCTTCGAGCAGCGTTATGGCGGAACACCTCTTACCCATGCGGCATATCACGAGCGGGCGGATATGGTGGCGCTCCTCGCGACCTACAGTCATAACTTCCGCGGGCTCTGCTTTGCCGGTGCGGTGGATAGGTTACATGAGTTGCTCGTCCGAGAGCCGGATCGGGCTAACCGCGAGGATCGCCCCGGTGAGCCGCCATTGTTCTGCCTACCGGGCGGGGATGACAAAGCTATCGAGGTTGCCCAGCTGCTATTGTCATTCGGCGCCGACCCGACCTGGCGCAATCCAGTGGGCCAGACTCCCGCGGACGCCGCCCGCCACCGGGGCCTCGACGACACGGCGGCATTGTTGGAAGATGCGGCGCAGGCGAGGACCGTAAAATGACTTATTCGTTACGCCCGATCGGACACGTCAGATCAACGCTGCGGGAGCTCGCCGACGCGCCCCGGCAAGGCTCCGAAGGTGCTCCGGAAGCCTGGCTCGAGTTGGATCCGGCTCTCGTGGCCGGCCTGAGCGGGCTCGCGCCCCGGGATGAGCTCATCGTGATCACATGGCTGGATCGCGCCGACCGCGGGACATTGCAGGTACACCCGCGCGGCGACCCCCACAACTCTCTGACGGGAGTGTTTGCGACTCGCTCACCGCATCGCCCGAACCCGTTGGGGTTGCATCGGGTTACAGTCCAGGACATCTCGGGTCATCGATTATTGGTCGAGCCGCTCGAGGCGATCGACGGCACACCTGTGATCGACATCAAGCCCGTCCTCGACTAGTGCCCGCTACCCCCTTCCACGAACGTCGCATGACCGATCTGGAGACTGAACGACTCCGTATCCGACACCTGTCCAGCGCCGACGCACCCTTCATCCTCGAGCTCCTGAACGATCCCGACTTCATTCGCAACATCGGTGATCGCGGCGTGCGCACGCTGGAACAGGCGCGACAATACATCCAGAAAGGGCCCGCAGCGAGTTATGAGCAACACGGCTTTGGTCTCGACCTCGTGGAATCGAAACAGCCGGGGGGCAGCGTGGGAATGTGTGGTTTGCTCAGGCGGAATTGCCACCCGGAGGTCGAAATCGGCTTCGCCTTCGTGCCCGCGGCGCGGGGCCGGAACTACGCATTTGAAGCCGGCCGGGCTGTGATCGAGTACGGTCTGCGATCGCTGCAACTCCCGCGCATCGTGGCCCTGACGGCCCCCGAAAATCTCGCCTCGATACGAGTTCTCGAGAAACTCGG
>Ga0068855_100011260_pt1 | contig 10803 bp, 12 predicted proteins | sample KBSCornC52_FD_66592 | JGI IMG/M metagenome (GOLD analysis project Ga0068855, IMG submission 66592) | Corn rhizosphere microbial communities from Kellogg Biological Station, Michigan, USA - KBS Corn C5-2 | ecosystem: Host-associated > Plants > Roots > Rhizosphere > Soil ... | reverse complement strand
TCAAGGTGTTCGCGAGTGATTTCAGCACCCTCTGGGCTGCGCCGCCTTATCCGGTCAAGCAAAACATCCAGAGGTGCTGTGAAATAATGCAATTCCACGGCAGCACCCAACTCTCGAGCTTGTCGTCTTAATACATCGCGTTGACCGCGAGCCCAAGGGCCCGATTCGAAAATAACAGTGTGCCCTAGCGCAAGAAGTTCTTTTGTGCGCGTCCACTGGAGTGTTTCGATTTGGTTGCGGGAGGCTTCATCCAAATAACGGATGTCGAGGGCGCGCATCCATTCGTCGGCATCGAAGTGAATTGCTCCGGATTGTCTAGCAATCGCTTGCGCATGAGTGGTTTTGCCAGATCCGGGCAGGCCGCAAATGATAATTAGCGTCCCTTTCGAATGCGTAGGCGCGTTTATCGGGCGCGCGCCCTCACATTTTCGATAGAGCACGCGCGTTATTGGCCACCTAGCCAAAGCATTGCGAGCCGACATCCATGCGTATGCAACTCCCCCCGTTCGCTTTGGCCAATTTTGTCAGTATTATGACAGCAGCTGCAGATGCGATGCAACTCATTCGTAGTGATTCGCTACTTTAAGGCTCACTGGAAACCGACGAACTTGCATTTGTATGGTTAAGCAAATGGCCGTTTCTCAATTTGTTCCAGGGTTGAAGCCAAGCTCTTCGATAATGTTCGCTTGCCATTTTTTGCAGCGCTTGGCCGCGGCAGTATATCCGGCGAAGCACCAAGCCAAACTCAGAGGTTGCCAAGTAGCCCCAGACGGCACATTTACGTATGCCTTTGATACAGCGCGATCACGGTCAGCGCGACGAGATTTCCCCATAGCGCGCCAGCAATCAGGTCCGAGACAAAGTGCCATTCACCGAAGAGCAACAGGAAGGCAGCAATGGCAATAAGGACAGTAAAGAGCCAGCGCCATCGCGGAAATTCAAGCCATAGAACCGTTGTGGCCGCAACCAAGAGCGCCATATGCCCAGAAGGGAAATTACTGTTCCAGTTGCCTCTGAAAAAATAGAATCCATAATGTGAGGGCCAAAAGAGAAACTCTTCGATACTCGTACGTCCAAACAGCGGCTTTAGGGCCACGTTGTTGGTCACGAAGGCGATAAGGGCGCAAATTGTAGTAAGAATCGTGACACGTTTTGCTGCCCTAAACGGGCCGTGCCCGTCGGCAAATGCCGCAAATGTGGCTGCGAATATCAGGGGAACCAAAAGCCAAGCTGAACCCACAGCATATTTTAAGTGGTGACGAAACAGGGGACTTTGCGAGAAGAGTCGCGCCGTGGGTCCATCGACAACAAGAATGGCAAGGAGACACAAGGTAGCTGCAATTAGTAACCGTTTCGCAGCAGGAATAGGATGGTAACACATCAGGCCCGTGTCTCCCGTACCTCTCCCAATGATTGAAGAGCAAGCGGTAAGAAAGGGGCTCCTTGGAGGAAAGGTCCACAGACTGTGTTAGGGGACAAGATCTTTTTCGCCTTGAGTAATTTATACCGATTACGCTGGCGTCCTGTGCGAGTACATCTTTTTAATCCAGCCGGCAAACAAGCACCACGCGACAATGCCCACCAGAATAACAGCCGGGATCGCGATGGCGTCACGCAAATGCCAGATAGTTTTCAGCTCGTAATAGGAGTCCGTTAGGGCGCGGACCCAAAACCACGAGTGCCCTCACGAGATGACGATTTCATCGGTGTAGATTTCTTCGCCATCCAAACCGGCGAAACGAATTGCCATGCCACCCTCGATCGGTGCATTTAGCAGATGCCAAGCTGCAGGGAAGCGGACAGTCATCGAGCCTGTAAAGTCCAACGGGAAGCATTGTGTGACCATGCGATAATCGACCGCTCCAGCAAAGTGCATCCTCCAAGCAGTGTCGCGTCCACCCGCCGACAAATCCCAGCACAGCAGATCAAAAGGTAGCCAGCCTATGCCGTCTTGCCAAATCTCCGCCCAATAGTGAAGTCCGGGTGCGAAATCGTATAGCATGTCGCCACTGACGAGACGGGCAGGGATGCCGCGGGCGCGGCATAATGCAATGAACAGGCTCGAGCCAAGCTGACAATCAAACCAGCTATTGTCCAAAACCCAATCCCCTGGTGCCATCGGGTCGATTTGGTCGTAGTGGACCATTCCGCAACTTAATTCGTCGAGCAGAAAATCCCAGGCCCTCAACGCCACTTCTAAGGAAGAATCTGCGCCAGTGAATGTTTCGGCGAGTGTGGAAATACGCGGAGTAACCCGGATCAACCCTTCCACCGGACGTAAATACAACTCTCGTTGTTCGGGAGGAAGCGTGTCGGAGGTTAGTTGCGGGATGCCGTTCGTGGTGAAGCTCAGATCGGCGCCGATTATCAGCGAACCGGGGACTTTCATGTCTGCTCTGAATTCTAGTCTCCCGTTAGACTGGGAGAGGTTGGCGTCCATGCAGTCGGGAACAATCGGCTTCACCTCGATATCCCGGGCGTGACTTGCGAGCGGCAACGGCAGGCGCATACGGACGTTGCGATGAAGTACCGAACGTCCGAAATTGAACCTCCTGCGCAATCTGACGGAAAACCGTTTCTCGTCTAAAGGCTTCGGAAGCGGACCGTTGCTGCGTGCGAACTCGTGCGCTAGTCTTCGGGCAGTCGGAATGAAGTGGCGCGCCCAAAAGCCATCGCGACCCATCAGACCTTCCCATTTCATGTAATTGAAGACTTCCACCGGGTCGAAGAGCCGTTCGCCTCCTGGCGTCTGGCAAAATTTCAATCCGGATCCTATCCAATCCTCCAATGTCGCAAGGACAAGGCTGGTCGCCTCCACCCGCCGTCCCGAAGCTACTTCATAGGGGAAGCCGGCGACCAAAAGCGTTTGGACAGTCTCTGTTTCGCTGACAGTTCGGTAGCGACTTTCAGCCAGCCCGGCAGGCGCTTTTCTCAAGGTATTTGTAGCTCCAATGTCATAAGCCAGTTTTCGGCGGATCGATCAGTTGGAAGTCCTAAACTGACATGCACCACGCATTCGGCCGGGGAGCCAAAGCTGCTCGCCCACGTTTTTTGGCCAACTGGTACCTCGTGCCCCTCGTTGCGGCGATGGCCGCCGAAAACATTAACTAAACTAAGGTTAATCCAATCTCGGCCTAGATTAAAAGCATTCTAAACAGGTGTGTCCGAGAAGACAAATCGTTGGGAAACTAGAACTTAAATCCTCACTGCTATCCCATGTTGGTGAGTTGCTGGAGCCCAAGGTGGAGCGGAAGGTACTATTTGCCAAGGGCAACGTGGACGTCCACGACTCGCTGCACTCCTGCCGAATAAATGGAAGCATTCGGTGGAACGGCATCAATGAGTTGACCCGACCCAAAATGGGGACGCTGATACGGCTTCAGCACGAAACTTGGACTCGGTCAGACGCAATCGCGGAAAGTGACGGTACAATACCCGCTGAAGTGGAAGAGAGGGCGTTACCCTTGGGCGTGTATCCGCTTGCCAGCCAATTCAGCAACGCAGTCTTCACGAATGAAGCAGACGCCATAATCCTTTCCGTACTCGGCGACACGGCAAACAGGCTCTATCGCAATAACGAACAAGCGTACAAGTTTTTTGCCGCCAATTTGGAGATTTGGAATTCGAACGACCGGGAATGGTTGACCTCGCATTTCTCTCACACAAATTTGCTCGAGGTTTCTCAGTCGATGGAATCTCTGGCAAAGATCGTAGAAAGGATCCGTTCCCACAAAGATGTTCCGATCCTCGTCTATAATGTCTCATCCATCGTCCCTGGGGAGGATCTCTATAACTACCTAGGAGTGGATGAAACTTACTCAACAAGATGCAAGCGATTCAATCTTGCCTTAGCCGATCTGTCACGCCAGACGGGAATATCAATTGTCGACGTCGATACGATAATCGCCAGATCTGGTGCCGACCGTCTAAAAGTGGATGCCATGCATCTTACTCCAGAGGGATATCGCCTCGTTGCCGAAGAAGTGGTCAGAATATTGGTCGATTTGGCTGTTTTGCCGGTGATAGAGGAACGGTGATGCGCGCGAGCGTTATTGTTAGATCCAAAGATGAAGCCGACCGGCTAAGATTGACGCTTCGGTCCCTCAGCCGGCAAACAGTCCCGCCTGAAGTTGTCGTCGTGAATGACGGGTCCACCGACGCAACGGAAGCCGTTATAGACGAAGCAGCACCCCTGCTTAATCTAAAACGAATCCGCAACTCAGTAGCCAAGGGGCGGTCGGCCGCCGCCAACGCCGGCGCTCAGGCTGCAAGCAGTGATATTCTCATCTTTCTGGACGGTGATACATTGGCCGGCCCCGAACTTGTGGGGAGGCATCTCGAGCTGCATCGCAATGCCAGCAACATCATTGCCCGCGGCGAGACGCATCAACTGCGGTGTACGAGGTTCTTTTCTAATCCGGAGACCGGAGCCCCACGACGCGGGGAGGAGGCGCGTATCGCAGCCATGTCCGAATCCGAACTGGCGCGCATGCGCGTAACCATACAGGACGTCGAGACCAATTTCTCTTCAATCCATAAGAAATCGCAGCCGGGCATATATCCTGGAGCTGGCCCACGCCGGCTTTTTGACCTGGAGATGGACGCACTTCGCAATCACCCTCATTCCACAGTGTTGTGGGCCGCCGCAGCAGGCGCTAACCAGTCTGTTGCACGCAACGCCTTTCTCGAAGTTGGCGGATTTCATAACGACATCACAATTAATGAACATCGGGAGCTGGCTTTGCGTTTGATCAATTCCGGATTGCGCATGGCCCTGGCCGAGGGTGCCTACAGTTACCATCTCACGCACAGATCCGGTTGGAGGGACCCTTTACATGACGCAAGCTGGGAAAAGTTCTTTTATGCGGCTCACCCCATCCCGGCGGTACCCCTCTTATCAATTTTTTGGGCGAGTCTTTCGGAAACCGCACGCTATCCCGTTGAAGCACGTATCAACTCGTTACCGGAACTTGAAGCAATTGCAAAAAAATACGAACACGTGCACGGAGCAGATGAAGTCCGCCGAGCGCATCTATTAGCGACCGCTGGCACTTGTGAAGTACAATGACACGTATCGCACCGAACAAGACGACGTACATACCAACGAGTGCCACTCCGGCTTCATCCTGGGCGCTAAAGAGCCAAATCGCCAATAGGAAGTCCGGCTCACAATGACTGATCAGAGCTCATTAGCACTGCTTCGCCAAATGAAGCTAATACGAGCTTTCGAAGAGGCTCTTGTGGTGCGCCCCGATCACGGATTCCAGTTGATATCTTCGGGCGAAGAAGCGGTTGCAGTGGGACTATGTTCTCTGCTTTCGCCGCATGACCAGCTCTTGACGGGTGGGCGCTCCATCGGTCCAGCGTTAGCGTGCGGAGTTGATCCCAGTCGATTAATGGCTGAACTGCTGGGCCGATCGAGTGGAACTAACAGGGGGAAGGGTGGGAGAGGTCATCTCGCCGATCCAGCACGCGGATTTTTTGGCGCTCATGCGGTTGTAGGCGGAAACATCAGCATCGCGGCCGGTGTTGCTCTCGCGCTGCAGATGTCATCCAAAGATGCAATCGCTGCTATTGTGTTTGGTGATGGTGCATTCGGGGCGGGAGCCCTCCACGAAACGCTAAATATCTCAGCCACTATGAAATTGCCTCTTCTCTTTGTCTGTAACAACAACCAGCTCTCCGTCTCGACCCCCCGTTCGCTTGCGCTCGCGCCAAGCCGTCTCTCCGACATTGGCGCAGCCTTCAGAATTCCATCTCAAACGGTCGATGGCATGGATCTTGACACCGTAATTGATGCTATCTCCCCCGCCGTGGACCATGTTCGGGCAGGAAAAGGGCCGGCCTTTGTAGAGTGCATATCCTATCGTTTCGCCAGCCATTCCACGACCGCAAGAGAAACGCGCACACGTGACGAATTGGCTGAAATCAGGTCTCTTTGTCCGATCGTAAGCCAGTCTAGAAAACTCCGGGCCGCCGGACTTCTGGACGACAATTTGGAGCATGAAATAAACCGCTCGGTCGCGGACACTGTTGAAGAAGCACTTAGATTTGCCGATGCCTCTCCCATGCCTCAGGAAGAAGAGGCATTGCTGGATGTCATCTGAGCCCGCATCAGCAATGCGAAAAATGTTCTTCCGGGAAGCAATCGCGCGCGCTGTCCGTGAGGAAATGCGCGACAATCCTGCAGTATTGATACTTGGTCAGGACGTTGGCCGTTTCGGAGGTTCCTACAGGGAATTTGATGGTCTGTTTGAGGAATTTGGCGCCGAGCGCGTGCGCGATATGCCCGTCGCCGAAGCGGCGATGATAGGGATGGGCGTGGGCGCCGCGGCTGCTGGACTACGACCCCTCGTTAGCATCACCTATATGGACTTTATGATGCTCGGGTTCGATCCGCTGATAAATTACGGGGCGAAACTTCGCTACAAAACTGGTGGTCAAATGACCGCTCCCGTCGTTGTAAAGACGACTGCGGGCGCTAAGGGCCAGGGCGTGGCTCATTCCCAATGCATTGAAGCTTGGCTGATGAGTGTGCCTGGCTTGAAAGTCGTCGCTCCGGCCACGCCTGCAGATGCTTATGGGCTTATGAAAACGGCTTTGCGTTCTAATGGTCCGGTGGTCTACGTGGACCACAAGCGTCTCTTTCCTGTTGCCGGTGAAGTTCCTTTAGATCAGGTCGCTATTCCGTTCGGAAGCGCAAGGATATGTAGGCCAGGGACTGATCTGACGATCACAGCCCATTCATTCATGGTCCGAATCGCGTTAGAGGCCGCCAGCCTCCTTGCAAAGGAGGGATTATCAGCAGAAGTGATCAATCTTCGATCACTCGCTCCTCTTGACATAAACACCATCGCGTCGTCAGTGAAGCGTACCGGCAGACTCCTCACTCTCGAAGAAGGGCAAATAACTACGGGAGTAGGCGCGGAAGTCATAACGCGAGTAATGGAGAAGTTGGGTCCTGTTGATTTCACGCGCGTGGGGCCATTACCTGCTCCCGTATCTTCGAATCCAATTTTAGAAGCGGCTTGTCTCCCTGATGCCGAGCGTGTTGCAGTCGCGGGGCGGCTTTTGCTAAATGCTAAAAAGCTTGTTGGTAGTCACTGAGGAATACCTAGGGGTTGAGGACTGTCGATGTTGTACAAGATTTCTGTACCGCAAGTCGCGGATGTCGAAGAGATCCGCATCTTGGAGTGGCACCGTCAGGTTGGCGAACCAGTAGAGCGGGGAGACCTAGTAGTCGAGTTGGAAACTCACAAAGCTATCGTCGAAGTACGGGCGGGACAAAAAGCTTATGTGAGAAAGATTTTGGCGGAAGCCGGTAACTGGCAGGGTATTGGTCTGCCGCTCGCGGTCCTGAGCGACGGCGAAAACGAGTCTCTGCCGGAGGATGCACAAGCGCTCATCGACCTTCCGGTTGACTTCGAAATCACCTGACGGTGCCGAATGTTTTGTGTTTGCGCGCAGGCATCCATTATCTGCATGCGACGCTCGTAACGCAACCTTGCGGTCAACATCCCCAATTCAGAGTGTAAAGGCCGCTCCGCCATTCCCAGAGACAGTTACCATCCCTGGCACAAAACCATATGGCGCCAATCCTCTCTAATCGACGATTCTCGCCGCTTTAGAAGGCCCTTGGAAATCGATAGCTCATTGGAGAGAGCAAAGTATGGTGAGCGTCGCTCCATATGTTGGCGGCATGACTTACGCAAACAAAAAGGTGACTCACGTCGGGCAAGCAGCCTACGCGACTATTCTCCTTCAGGAATTGGCAAAGTACCCATGAGGCAGTCGATGCCGAGTCCCGCCGGACGGGGTGCAGACGATTGCGTCATTAGTAGAATCTCATCAAAGTACCCCTAGACTAGGGTTTTTATGTCTCTCCCCTTAACGAATGCTATCGAGACAACTGATGGTTTACGAATTCAGATTACCGTTGATAGTCCCGCAAATGACTGGCGGCACCGTGGAATGCGTATACGCCAAGCCCGGCGAGCTCTTAAAGATGGGCAGTAAGTTGCTGGATGTGAGCATCGACCTAAGCAGCGCTTTTGCACAAGAGTGCCCTCCTGTATCGTTTTTCCGTGTCGTTTTGCGCGAAACGGCCTTGCTGCGGGAATTGAGCGTTGTACCCGGCCAGCATTGTCGCGTGGGTGATATTTTAGCGATTTTCAGCTCGGACGCTGACGAAAATATCCGTGTTTCGGGGCCACGGGCGGTTCGCACAACGATTGCTAGCATCATGCACCATGACGGCATGTGGACGGGGAATCATCAGTGACTTCAATAGATTTGCATCTGGGTCCCTTGCGGGCGGAAGGATGCAACATCGTTCGCTCAGGAGTACGCTGGCTTTGTAGATCCGGCCAACACTGTCGCCCCAACCAAGTCTTCGCTTATTGCAATATCAGCCTTGAACCTGTCACCGGGCGCCTTTCCGGGCCGCGACCGTTCGCTGAAGAGCTCGAACTTCAGGTTGCCTTCGCCTCTCGTGTCGGCGGACGTATTTCGATCAATTCGAGCGCGGCGCGTGGAGGGTATCTCAGCGTCCGCGGTGTTGACCCGTGGGACCCTGACGCGGTCATCGCAACTATAGAGACAGATGTTATTCCGGATGGCCAAGTTGATGCATCGCGGTTGCGTCTCTTAGCGCTAGCTGGACGCCGTATGACTGCACTTGCCGATGCCCCCTCGGGCCTTCTCCCTGGTTGGCATGGTCGAACCCGCGGATGGTGGTGCGAGGAGGGGCAGGTGCCTGCAACTCTGCTGAGCCTGGGTATCTGCGACGCGACGGGCGTAGTCGTTGGAGAACAATGCGCGTTTTTTGAGATGTTCGAAGCGATGCCGACGGCCGCTCAAATGGTATTCGTCCCCGACCAGCCCTTGGCGCCTTGTGCACCGGTTCTTCTCGAACAACTGCAGCGGACCCCGGCCCAATTTGACGCGATTGCAGCAGAACTTAAGGGCTTTCTCTTGGATTCAGCCATGCCGTCGCCCGATGACTGGATGTTTGCTGGCGCGCTGCTGTCGGTGATGAAGCGGAACCCAATTCGCGACAGCTATAACGTCTTCCTACCGGCGGGGCCGGCTCGTCTTGGCCCGGCTGATGCCGTGCTTCTGTCACTCAGCGCTGAGCCACAAACTATCTTGCGACATCGAGAGCTTGGCTATCACGTGCATATCATGCGCCACCATCAGGCAGCAGCAGGACCTGCCGTCCGAGAATGGCTCGCAGAAGCCTTCGTGTCAGTTCGACGGTCAATTGACGATATCAAGCGGGACTATGAGGCGTTCGTTGACAATATGGCGCGAATAACCGGTGCCCGGCCAATCATCCTTAATCGTATGTCGACTTCGGGCCACGAGGACATTTCGAGCTATGCGCCGTTTGATGCGCCGATGAGTGATACATTGGCCACTGTCGCGTCAAAGGAGCTAAATCTGATGCTCGACGACGTCGCGGATAAGCGCGAGCTTTATATTGTGGACGTAGACGCAATAGCAGCGGAAATAGGGGCCGGTGAGCATCTACCGGACGGGATCCATCAGAGCGGTCCTATGCAGATGCTGCTGCGGCAAGAAATCTTGAGAATTCTGGCCCATTTGCAAGCAGCCCGCCCCTCGGCACTTTGATAAATTAGGGCGTGCCCATCTTAGACCACGGGTCGGGTTTTTCCCAAAGCTGATCAGCGGCTGGTGCGGACGAAATTGTCAGATTGGGCCCCTAATCGATCGTCTGATGCCTGACATCAAAAGTGTTGCCGTCTCACGCGCACCACGGCGGCGGAAGGCTTGAATCAATTTTTGATACGCTTGGCCGAGACTAAGCTGGCGCGAAATTACCTGACGAATCAGCCATTCGACCTGGTTTTCCTCTACTTCGGCTACGACTGTTGCAACATGCTGTTTCCGCCGGCCTTCGCCCAAAACGATTACATTAAGAGGCTTGAACTCGGTAGGTAACAGAGCCGCAGGCCGATCACTTTCGATGACCGCGCGCGCCGCATCCTGGAATTCCACAGACGCAAAGCCATCTAGCGCATTCATTACAATGCTCAGCGCCACAGCCTTGCTCGCGACATCTGCTGTGGTGGCGCCCGCCAAGCGATAGTCAGTCTCCATGTTGCGAGCGCCGATGTCGGCCAGAATTCTATCGAGATCAATAATGAACGCGCCATACTCCCGAGACAACTCAGTCGCGAGCAGATTAAGTTTTCGCACGCGGCGTCGTATGCGGCTGGTCCTTTTTGGGTCATCGCCGGGCGCCACGTGCCGCAATATCGTGCAGATCATAATGGGAGCGCCACTTTCAGCTAATGCGCCATAACGAGAGCGTAAATCTCGTTCGACTTCTGGCCACGGCGTGTCGAGGCGCTCTAGTTGCAAAAGAAGGGAAGTGACTACGACGGAAGTGTCTGCCGTTTTGGCGGCGTCCTCCAAATCCCGCGCAAAGGTGCAAGGACAAATCCAGGTGCTACCAGCGCGGTTCAACGCATTGCCAAGCAAGCTCGCAGCGGCCTCGACGATAGGCCGCTCTGCCGCCGTTACGACCGCTAGAATAGGAACGGAATGCGCGGGCTCCATTGCGGATACCTGAGCCCTTACGGGGCGGTTCAACGTGTTCACTCCGTCAACCTGCATCAAGACCTGCCTTCGGCAAGTATGATATCGATGGCGATGGCCGGGACACCTATTTCTTCCGGCAGCATGGTTAATCCCAGATTAAACTTGTGAGTCCGGGCCAGTCTTTGCCCGGTCGGTGGTACGATTTCGTGCTCAGGCAAACGGCACGGGTGATCCGCC
>Ga0068855_100011259_pt1 | contig 10803 bp, 11 predicted proteins | sample KBSCornC52_FD_66592 | JGI IMG/M metagenome (GOLD analysis project Ga0068855, IMG submission 66592) | Corn rhizosphere microbial communities from Kellogg Biological Station, Michigan, USA - KBS Corn C5-2 | ecosystem: Host-associated > Plants > Roots > Rhizosphere > Soil ... | reverse complement strand
CTGCTTGATCGTTATTCATCGCTGACCGTCCTCTCTAGCGGCTGGCTAATCTCGATGCCCATAAAGCTAATGCCCTTAGCCAAGCATGTCAAGCCTGCCTCAAGGGCAGGCAGTGACAGATCACACAGGGCTCTCGACTTCGATCAACCGCTGCCTCGGGCGTAAGTTGTGGTCGCCCGTGGGCGGTTCTTGAGCGCTCGGGCCAGCACATCTACCCAGCTGACAGAACAGGCAGGCGGCGATGACCGTTCAAAGCCAGGCGCCGACGTCGGATGAGCCGTCGGCCGGCGGCCGAGTGGGCCGACGAGCTTCGATCGGCGCCCGCACGTTGCGCACCGACCGCTGGTGGTTGCAGCCGGCGATCACGTTCGGCGTGCTGTTCTCGTTCATCGTCTATTCGACGTGGGCCGCGTTCGTCAACGACGACTACTTCTACGAGCCCTACCTCTCGCCGTTCTACTCGCCGTGCCTGGCGACCGGCTGCGGCACGACGCACGGGTCGCACGGCGTGCCCGAGGTCGGCATCTTCGGCCCGTGGTGGGTGATCTCGCCGGCGATCATCATCTTGGTCGTGCCGCTCGGCTTCCGGCTCACCTGCTACTACTACCGCAAGGCCTACTACCGGTCGTTCTGGCTGTCACCGCCCGCGTGTGCGGTGGGCGAGCCGCACGCGAAGTACAGCGGCGAGACCAAGTTCCCGCTGATCCTGCAGAACATTCACCGGTACTTCTTCTACCTCGGGCTCATTCTCAACTGCATCCTCACCTACGACGCGGTCATCGCCTTCCGCAACCACGAGGGGCAGTGGGGTCACGTCGGGCTCGGCACCTTCGTGCTGCTGCTCAACGCGATCTTCTTGTGGGGCTACAGCATCGGTTGCCACTCGTGCCGCAACATCATCGCTGGGCGGCTGAACCACTTCTCGAAGCATCCAATCCGCTACAAGCTGTGGGGCAAGGTCAGCTGGTTCAACCGTTACCACATGCAGTTCGCCTGGGTTTCCCTTATCTGGGTGGCACTTTCCGACGTGTACGTGCGCCTTGCAGCGTCGGGCACGATTCACGGCGGCTGGGTCTGAGACCGGGCTCTTTGAGGTAAGGCTGAGATGAGCGAAATCGAGAGACACTCCTACGACGTCGTCGTCATCGGCGCGGGTGGCGCTGGGTTGCGTGCTGCGATCGGTGCGCACGAGGCGGGCGCTCGCACCGCGGTGGTGTGCAAGTCGTTGCTGGGCAAGGCGCACACCGTCATGGCCGAGGGTGGCATCGCCGCCGCCATGGGCAACGTCTGGGCCGAGGACAACTGGCAGGTGCACTTCCGCGACACCATGCGCGGCGGCAAGATGCTCAACCACTGGCGCATGGCCCAGCTGCACGCACAGGAGGCGCCCGACCGGGTCTGGGAACTCGAGTCGTGGGGTGCACTGTTCGACCGCACCAAAGAAGGCAAGATCTCGCAGCGCGACTTCGGCGGCCACCGCTACGCCCGGCTCGCCCACGTCGGCGACCGCACCGGCCTGGAGATGATCCGCACGCTGCAGCAGCGCGCGGTCGCCATTGGCATCGACGTCTTCATGGAATGCACGATTACCGAGCTCTTCAAGGACGGCGACCGGATCTCGGGTGCGTTCGGCTACTGGCGCGAGTCCGGCCGGTTCATCGCGTTCGAGGCGCCGGCCGTCATCCTCGCGACAGGCGGCATCGGCAAGTCGTTCAAGGTGACCTCGAACTCGTGGGAGTACACCGGAGACGGCCACGCGCTCGCGATGGAGGCCGGTGCGCCGCTGGTCAACATGGAGTTCGTGCAGTTCCACCCCACCGGCATGGTGTGGCCGCCGTCCGTGCGCGGCATTCTCGTCACCGAGTCGGTGCGTGGGGACGGCGGTGTGCTGCGCAACTCCGAGGGCAAGCGGTTCATGTTCGACTACATCCCGGAGTTCTTCAAGGCGGAGACCGCTGACACGGAAGAAGAAGCCGACCGCTGGTACGACGACCACGTCAACAACCGGCGCCCGCCCGAGCTGTTGCCTCGCGACGAAGTTGCCCGCGCGATCAACTCCGAGGTGAAGGCAGGGCGCGGTACTCCGCACGGCGGCGTGTATCTCGACATCGCCTCGCGCCGCTCGGCCGAGTTCATTCAGAAGCGGCTGCCGTCGATGTACCACCAGTTCAAGGAACTGGCCGACGTCGACATCACCAAGGAGCCGATGGAGATCGGCCCGACCTGCCACTACGTGATGGGCGGTGTCGAGGTCGACCCCGACACCCAGATGTCGAAGGTGCCAGGGCTCTATGCGGCCGGCGAGGTGGCCGGTGGCATGCACGGCGCCAACCGGCTCGGCGGTAACTCCCTCGGTGACCTGCTGGTCTTCGGCAAGAGAGCAGGCGAGGACGCCGCGGCCTATGCGGCGCGGGTTGTGTCGTCGCGACCGAAGATTGCCGACGAATCCGTTACGGCTGCTGAGAAATCCGCCCTGGCGCCGTTCGAGCGCGAGGGCGGCGAGAACCCCTACACCGTGCAGCGCGATCTGCAGGAGACGATGCACAACCTCGTCGGCATCATCCGCACGGCCGACGAAGTGACGCAGGCGCTCTCGCGCATTGAAGAGTTCAAGGGCCGGGTGGCGAACCTCTCGGTCGAGGGGCACCGGCAGTACAACCCCGGCTGGCACCTGTCGATCGACCTGAAGAACATGCTGCTGGTTTCCGAGTGCATCGCGCGCGCCGCGCTCGACCGCAAGGAAAGTCGCGGCGGCCACACCCGCGACGACTACCCGGCCACCGACCCGTCATGGGGCAAGGTCAACGTGTTGTGCCGGCTCAACGACGCGCGCACCGGCGTGGAAGTCTTCCATCAGGACCTCCCCGAGATGCCCGACGACCTGAAGCAACTGTTCGACGACGGAGGCCACTGACATGGGCTACGACCTCAAGATGCGCGTCTGGCGCGGAGACGAGAACGGTGGCGAACTCGTCGACTTCACCGTGCCGGTCGAGGAGGGCGAGGTCGTCCTTGACGCGATTCACCGGTTGCAGGCGACGCAGGCCGGCGACCTCGCCGTCCGCTGGAATTGCAAGGCCGGCAAGTGCGGTTCGTGCAGCGCCGAGATCAACGGCCGGCCGCGGCTGATGTGCATGACGCGCCTCTCGGTGTTCGACCCTGCCGAGACGGTGACCGTGACGCCCGTGCGCACGTTCCCCGTCATCCGTGACCTGGTCACCGATGTGTCGTTCAACTACGAAAAGGCCAAGCAGGTACCGGCTTTCTCCCCGCCCGCCGACCTGAAGCCGGGCGAGTACCGCATGGCGCAGGTCGACGTCGAGCGGTCGCAGGAGTTCCGCAAGTGCATCGAGTGCTTCCTGTGCCAGAACGTCTGCCACGTCATCCGTGACCATGACGAGAACAAGCCGGCGTTCGCCGGGCCGCGGTTCTTCATCCGGTACGCCGAACTCGACATGCACCCGCTCGACACCGTCGACCGCAAGGACATGCTGCGCGAGGAGCAGGGCCTCGGCTTCTGCAACATCACCAAGTGCTGCACCGAGGTGTGCCCCGAGCACATCAAGATCACCGACAACGCGATCATCCCGATGAAGGAGCGCGTCGTCGACGTGAAGTTCGACCCCTGGACCAAGTTCACCCGCCGCCGCAAGAGCCCCGAGCAACCCCGCACCCCAGCGAACCCCTCCACCGGCGAAGTCGATCACGCTCAGGGCGCGTAGACCCCCTGAGCGGGGCGCGCACGCCTAGCTCGGGGGGTCTACGCCTCGCTCGGGGCGGCATCCAACCCGAATCGAGCCGGGCGGGCAACCGACATCAGGCCCGAGGCGTCAAAGGCGCATGCGCAAGCGACCTGGTGGTCGAGGCGACGATCGAACCGAAGCTGGTCTATCTGATGGGCGGCCCGGTCTCCGATTGGCGGCAGCCGCTGGACGACGTGACCGTCGTGCGCGCGCGTTCAGGCACGCCAACGGACGTCGACGGCCTGATCTCGATTAAGCAGGACGGCGAGGAGTGGCCGCCGTACTGGACGCCGGGGCGCTACCCGCTCTTCTTGCTTCCCGTGAGCAACCGGATGTCAAAGCCAGCGGATGGCCGGTTCGGAATGTTCGCGATTCAGCGCGGCAAGGCGGTTCGGTACTGCCCGAACGTCGACGACCCGCAGCATCCATTCGTCGCTCCGGGGCCGGCACCCTCGCTCGCCCAGCTGGTCGCTCTCATCCCTGACCCGCTGCCTGCTCGGCCATAAGCCGCGCCCGCAGCCGCGGGAGTCGGGCCACGAACATCTCGAGGCTGGCACGATTCTGTGCGGCGTGGCCGGCGGTGACCAGGTTCTGCATGCCGGGGTCTCCGGCCGCCGCACCGGCGAAGATGCTCTCCACCGCCGACCCGAACGTCGGCGCGATCACGTCAAGAATCGCGGACGCCGAAAACCCGTACGTGTCGGCGAGCAATTGCAGCCGACGCACCAGTTCGGCGTCGGGGTGATGCGCCTCGTTTCCCCAGCAGGGCAAGAAGTTCCACGCCATGAAGGCCAGATCGTCGAGGGGCGTGCCGGGCCCGGCGACGTCCCAATCGATCACGCACCGCAGCAAGGGCTCGCCGGCTGCCGAGAAGCCGACGACCACGTTGTAGGGCGAAACGTCATGGTGGCAGATGATTTCTCCCTCGGCCAGCACACGGTTGCCGAACCGCCACTGCATCGGGTCGGTCGGCCGAAAATCAGCAACCGCCACATGAAACCGCTTGAGCCACCCCGCCGCTTGCACGAGCAACGAATCCGCCCAGACCCATGACGGCCACGGGTCGTGCGCATCGGCGGTATCGCCCGGCACGAATTCGAGAATCTCGCGGCTTGCATCGTCAATCCCCAGCACCCGCGGGATGGCATCGAGCCCGCCCGCTTTCAGATGAGCCAGCAACGCGTGAACAGCGGGCGTCCAAGGGCCGGTCGGCCGTCGCACGGTAGAACCGACCCGAGTAGCTCCCCCGACATTTCCGCCGGGCAGCTGCACTTCGCCGTCCGCGCTCGAAAGTTCGAGCATCAACCCGGCCAGCTTCTCGACGATGGGTAGATCGGGTGTCAGCCAATCGACCCCATGCAGTTCGTCGAGCGTGAGCCAGCGAAGCGCGGCGTGGTCGCGACACTCGGCTACGCCGCCGGCGATTGTCGCGAGCCAGACACGCATCACCGCGGTGTCGCTGATGGGCCAGTCGCGGCCGACCCGTCGTCCAAGATGGAGGTCGACTCCGAGTTCTTCGCGGCATTCGCGAATCAGCGCCGCCTCGTCGGACTCCCCCGCGTCGACCTTGCCGCCGGGCAATTCCCACTTTCCGGCAAGCGCCGGCGGATGCGTGCGCTGGGCCGCGAGCAGGCGGTCGCCGTCGAGAATGGCCGCTCCGACGACGACCTGCTTCGCGTTCATCGCGGCCACTTTGCCAGACCCCTTGACGCCGCGCGCACTCGGAGCAGACGGTGGACGCATGGCGGAGATCCTTGATTCGGACGGCGTGCGGTCGGCGTTATCGCAACTGCAGGGGTGGTCGGGCGACGAGAAACAGATCAGCCGCAGCGTGAAGGCGCCGACCTTCGCGGATGGCATCCGGCTGGTCGACGCGGTGGCGACGGTGGCCGACGAGATGGACCACCACCCCGACATCGACATCAGGTGGACCACGATCACCTTCACCTGCGCGACGCACTCCAAGGGAGGAGTGACGGACGCCGACATCACGCTCGCCCACCGGATCGACGAACTCGCGGCCGCGGTCGGCTAAAACCGCGTGGGGCCTGCGCGCCAGTCTCGCTAATCTGGTGCCTTCATCGAAGGGGAGGCACCGTCCGTGGCGCCCGTCATCCGCGTCGAGAACGTGGTCAAGGAATTCCGCAAGACGCGCCGCCAGGAGGGCGCGTTCGGCGGCGTCCGCACTCTTTTTACCCGGCAATACGACACGGTGCTCGCCGTCGACGGCGTGAGCTTCGGCATCGAGCCCGGCGAGCTGGTGGGCTACATCGGCCCGAACGGCGCGGGCAAGAGCACGACGATCAAGATGATGACCGGCATCCTCGTGCCGACCTCGGGCACCGTCGAGGTGGCCGGCGTCGTGCCCTGGCGCGACCGCGAGCGCAACGCGATGCAGATCGGGGTCGTCTTCGGCCAGCGCACCCAGCTTTGGTGGGATCTGCCGCTCATCGAGTCGTTCAAGTTGATCGGCAAGCTGTACCGCGTTCCGCAACCAACGTATGAGCGCAATCTCGAGCGGTTCGTCGAAATCCTCGACATGGCTGAGTTTCTCGACCGGCCGGTGCGCCAGCTGAGTCTCGGGCAACGCATGCGCGGCGACCTCGCGGCGTCCATGCTTTACGAACCGCGCATTCTCTACCTCGACGAACCGACGATCGGGCTCGACGTCGTGGCGAAGGAGAGCATGCGCACGTTCATCGAGGAGATGAACCGCGATTCCGGCACGACGATCGTGCTCACCACACATGATTTGGCGGACGTCGAACGGCTGTGCAGTCGCATCATCCTGATCGACCACGGGCACGTGCTTTACGACGGCAGCGTCGAACCGCTGAAAGCAAAGTACGCACCCCACCGGGTGCTGGTCGTGAAGCTCGCCGCCGACGACACCGGCCGCGTGCCGGTCATCGACCCGAGCCATGTCAGGGGCGCCGAGATCGCCGAGCAGGAGAACGGCGTGGCACGCATTCGGTTCGTCGCGAGCGAGACTCCGGTGCACGACCTCATCGCGGCAGTAAATGCGCGCTACCCGGTGGCCGACCTGTCGATCGTCGAGCCCGACCTCGAGGGCGTCGTTCGGCAGATCTACGGCGAGCGGGTTCCGGTCGGATGACGACGCTCACCGCGCCGCCGGCCGGGGTACCGACCGAGCACACGCTCGGCCGCAACCTGCCCGCCTACCGGCAGATCATGAGAAGCAGGCTGAAGACCGCGGCGACCTATCGGCAGAACGTGTTCTTTCTCCTGGCCATCGTCGTCGTCCAAATCTTCATCCTGCGCAAGGTATGGAGCGCGCTCTATCAGGGCCAGCACACCGTCGACGGGTTAACACTGCACGCGATGCTCGTCTACCTCACCATCGCGAATCTGCAGAACTGGGTGTTCCAGGATCCGACGATAAGCATGTACATGTACGACCGCATCCGCGAGGGCCAGGTGGCGTTCGACCTCGTGCGGCCGGCCGGGTTCGTGCCGCAGATGTTCGCCCACCTCGCGGGTTCGAGTTTCGCAACGATGCTGTTCGCCTTGTGCGCGTTGCCATTGGTCGCCTTAGCGGGCACGCTCGGCGCGCCGGCGTCCGGCTCTGCGTTTTTGCTTTACCTGCTCAGTTTTGTAGGTGGCTATGTCATCACCGCACTGCTGACGCTGATCGTCGGCATGGTCGCGTTCTGGACGATGGAGATCTCCGGCTTGACGATGCTTTACTACCTCGTCAACCAGTTCTTTGCCGGCGCTCTGGTGCCGATCACGTTGTTTCCCGGCGCTTTGCGGGTGCTGGCGAACCTGCTTCCGTTCCAAGCCACCACGTATGCGCCGGTGAGCATCTACGTGGGTCGGCTGACGGGTGCCGACGCGTGGCGGGCGATCGGCGTCCAGGTCGTATGGGTCGTACTGCTTACCCTCTGCGCAACTGCGATGTGGCGGCGCGCGTTACACCGCGTCGTCGTGCAGGGCGGGTGATTTGCCCGTGAGCAGCATGCGCGTCGCCTGGGAACTGGAGAAGGCTTCGTTTCGCGGACAGCTCGAATACCGGCTGAACTTCGTGGTGCTCACGGTGATGGGCATCGCCTACCAGAGCAGCGGAATAGCCTTCATTTGGGTCGTGCTACACAAGTTTCACTCGATCGCAGGCTGGACCTTCCCAGACCTTGCATTCCTCTACGCGTTGCGCCTACTTGCACACGCCGCCTGGCTCGTGCCGTTCAACCAGGTCGACATGCTCGGCTACACCATCCGGGAGGGCAAGTTCGATCGCTTCCTGGTGCGGCCGCTTAACCCGCTCGTGCAGGTGATGACGAATCGGTTCCAGATGAACGTCGTCGGCGACGTCGTCACTGCGGCGACGTTGTTCGGCATCGCCGCAAGCATCGCGGACGTCGACTTCTCGCCGGTGCATCTGCTCTATCTGGTCTTGACAGTCATCGGCGGCGGTTTGGCCGAAGGCGCCGTGATCCTGGCCATCGCGTCGCTGAACTTCCGGTTCCTGCAGACCTGGGCCGCGCAGTATCTCGTCGACAACATCTACCTGATGTTCGGCTCGTATCCGCTCAAGGTCTTCGGCGCGACTACAAGCTGGATCTTGACGTGGGTGCTGCCCGTCGCCTTCGTCGCCTACATCCCGTCGAGCGTGTTGCTCGGCCGCGCCGGGGGTCTGCACGTATCGCCGGTGATCGCCTGGGGGGCGCCGGCGGTCGGCGCGGTGTGGTTCTACTGCGCCTACCGCATCTGGCGGTGGCAACTGCGCAGCTACCAAAGCTCCGGACACTGACTCATCAGCAGCACCGCTATCGTTGGCGGGTGGCTGATCGGCGATTGACGCAACTCGCGCCGCGCTCGCTCGACGAGCCCGCAGCAAGCCGGCTGCCGATCGACACCCCACACCGCGACGAGATTCTCCGGCGGCACGCCACCGCGGTCGCTTCGGAGGAAGCCGGCTACCTCGATCCGGCTTCGGGCCTGTTCGTGTTGACAGCGGCTTTCTTGGCTGCGCGCGGCTACTGCTGCGAGCGCGGCTGCCGGCATTGCCCGTACCTTCACGAGTCGAGCGAGGTGTGATGACGCGCGCCTGGATGAGTTGGTCGAGCGGAAAGGACAGCACGCTCGCGCTGCAGCATGCCAGGGCCGGCGGCGACGTCGATGTCGTCGGCCTGCTGACGACGGTCAACTCGTCCGCCAACCGCGTAGCAATGCACGCCGTGCGCCGGAGTTTGCTCGAGGAACAGGCGGCTTCGCTCGGGCTTCCGCTTCACGTGGTGGAGCTACCGTGGCCGTGCTCGAATGAAGAGTACGAAGAACGGATGGGCCGTGCGGTGTCGACGGCCGTCGCCGATGGGGTCACTCAGATCGTGTTTGGCGACTTATTTCTCGAAGACATCCGCAGCTATCGCGAATCCCGGCTGGCCGGTACTGGCGTCGCGCCGCTGTTTCCCCTCTGGGGGAGACCGACACGCTCACTCGCCTACGAAATGGTCGACGTCGGCGTCCGCGCAGTCGTCACGTGTGTCGATCCGGCGCAGGCTCCGCCCAGCCTTGCCGGGAAGTGGTTCGACGCCGAGTTCATCGAGGCTTTGCCGGCGTCCGTCGACCCATGCGGCGAGAACGGCGAGTTCCACACCTTCGTCGTCGACGGTCCGGGCTTCAGATACCCGCTCGATGTGGTCGTGGGTGACATCGTCGAGCGCGACGGCTTCGTGTTCGCGGACGTGCTACAGCGCGCGCACCTGGCGAGCCAGATCGGGCCGAAGGGGCATGACGCTCGGGTGCAGAATCCCCGCTAACGCCTCGACCCCGTCGACCAGCCGTGGCCCGGGGCGCACGATGATCCAGTCAGCGTCGACCGCCCAGACCGGCACGTCGTCCGGGAAACCAGCGCTCGTCAGCGCCTCGCGCGCGAGTTCGGCAGCGCCGTCGAGGCGGTAGCCACACGGCGCGATGACGACGACATCCGGCCGCGCCTGCGCGATCGCGCCCCACGTGGTGGCAACCGACGGACGCCGCGGGGTGCCGATCACCGGTACGCCGCCGGCAGCGGTGACGAGGTCGGGTACCCAATGGCCGGCGGTGAACGGTGGGTCGGTCCATTCCACGATCGCGACACGGGGCTGCGGGCGCGCCGCAACCGCTTCTGCAACGCGATCGAGCCGAGCGCGCAAGGCCGCGGTCAGCCGAGCCGCGGCATCATCGCGGCCGGCCGCCACGCCGATCGTGGTGATGGACTGCAGAACCTCCTCGAGACTGCCAGGGTCGACGGTCAGCACCTGGCCGCTACAGCCGAGATGCTGCATCGCGCGGTCGACCTCCCCGGCGTCGACCGCACACACCGCGCATAGATCTTGGGTCAGCACGAGGTCGGGCTGGATTTCGCGAAACGCGTCGACGTCGAGGGCGTAGAGCTCCTCGCCTGCCGCCATGCGGGCGCTCACGTACGCGTCGATCTCCGATGGGGTAAGCCCTGATGGCATCGTGGCCCGGGAGACAACGCGACGAGTGCGCGCCTCAGCGGGATAGTCGCACTCGATCGTCACACCGGCCAGCTCGTCACCCGCGCCGATCGCGAAGACAATCTCGGTCGTCGAAGGCAGCAGCGACACAATTCGCACAAAGGCGAGGCTAGCAAAAGGGCCTCCTCACTACTCCACAGGGAGCCTGCGCTTCGCCCCACAATCACGAACCAAGTGGCACTCGACGTCATCGGCGGGCTCTAGCGTCGTCGTTGTGCAGCTGTCCTCGTTCTCGTGGCCACGGCGGGTTGTCCTATCGGTGCTCGCGTGCGCGATGGTGGCCGCATGCAGCGTGCATGAGGGCGCTACCGCCACGACGTCTCCGCTGCAGGTCGGCACGCCGTCGCCGGGCATGCTGAGCCTGCTGGTCGAGCCCGAGCAGGGTGTCGCGCCGATCGACGCACTGCTCGCCTCCGCGCGCTACAGCATCGACCTGACGATGTACGAGCTGGTCGATCCCCAGGTCGAGCACACACTCGAGAGCGCTGCCACACGCGGCGTCGCCGTCCGGGTCATTCTCGATGCGAATCGCGAGAAGTCGGCGAATCTGCCGGCGT
>Ga0068855_100011258_pt1 | contig 10804 bp, 8 predicted proteins | sample KBSCornC52_FD_66592 | JGI IMG/M metagenome (GOLD analysis project Ga0068855, IMG submission 66592) | Corn rhizosphere microbial communities from Kellogg Biological Station, Michigan, USA - KBS Corn C5-2 | ecosystem: Host-associated > Plants > Roots > Rhizosphere > Soil ... | reverse complement strand
CTCGCTTGTCCGCACCGGGGTTGAAAACGACTTTGAACAGGTCGTCTTTCCTGCTTATCCCTCCTTGCGTGAAATCAAGCGTTTATTGATGGGTACCGACTCTGAAGCTCCTGCTTTGTATGCAGCGCTTTCAGGCTCGGGTTCGGCTCTGTTCGGCCTTTACCGGTCGGAGGCAGATGCGCGGGCAGCTCAACGGCGTATCCAGTCGGCTGAATTGCAAGCTGGGGTTCGGACTTTCCTGACGGAAACTTTGCCCAGGGCAGCTTACTGGGAGAGAATGTTCGCAGGGTAGCTTCGCCGGCAATCAAGAGTCATAGGCCGGCGGCATACTGGGCGATCGACTAACGGTAGGTCAAGAGACTTTGAATCTCTTTGTCTAGGTTCGAATCCTAGTCGCCCAACCAGAATGTCGACGCCATATGCGATGGAATGGGTTCTTTGGCGGCAGCAACGTGCCGCGGGAGTGGAACGGTTTTTGGTCCGCAGCAACGTAGCGGACGAAGAAGCAAGAAGTTTTGAAGGAACAGAGTCTTTAGCTTTCGCAGTATTCGCAACAAGGATTTTACGAGAGGTATGCGGGGTCGCAACAAGGCCCTGACGAGACATGGCAGCAGGAACTATCAAGGTCAACCAGCCTGGAGGGTTTCACGTGAACGAACAAGACACGACTGCAGTTCTTTCCCCTATTTCAGGGCAGGCTGAGGATGCGGAAGACGGCTCCCAGTCTGCGCCAGCGCCCTTTGCGCAGGGCGGACAAATCAAGGCAGCCCCGGAGAGAAAGCGTCCCGGCCGGCTGAACGAGAGTAAGCGCATCAAGATTTTCTGCGGATCAGCAAATCCCGCACTGTGCGAGGAGATCTGCAAGTTCGTCGGTGTGCCGCTGGGCGAGACCCGGCTGCAGAGATTCTCCGATGGCGAGGTTCATTTTCAACTGCTCGAAAACGTTCGCGGCGCGGACGTTTTTCTGGTGCAGCCCACCTGCTTCCCCGTCGATCAGCACCTGGTCGAGCTGCTGATTATGATGGACGCGCTCAAGCGCGCCTCCGCCGGGCGAATCACGGTGGTGATGCCGTATTACGGCTATGCAAGGCAGGACCGCAAGGACCGGCCTCGTGTGGCGATTACATCGAAGCTGGTCGCCGATCTGCTGACTACTGCTGGTGCGAACCGGGCGTTGCTGGTCGATCTTCACGCGGCGCAGATTCAGGGTTTTTTCAATATCCCCGTGGACCATCTGTTTGCCAGCCCGGTGCTGGTGAGCTACTTCCGGGAGCTGGACCTGCCCAACCTGACGGTAGTTTCGCCGGATGCAGGCGGTGTGGAAAGGGCGAGATTCTTCGCCAAGAAATTGGATGTGCCGTTGGCCATCGTCGACAAGCGGCGGACCGACATCAATGTAACCGAGGTGATGAACGTGATCGGCGATGTGCGCGGCCGGACGTGCCTGATCCTCGACGACATTATCGATACCGCCGGAACGTTGGTAAAGACGGCGGATGCGCTGCTGGAACAGGGCGCGGAAAAAGTTTATGCGTGCGCAACGCATGCGGTGCTGTCCGGGCCGGCGGTGGAGCGCATTGCGAATTCGGGGTTGGAAGAGCTGATTGTGACCAACACCATTCCGCTGCGCGAAGATGCGCTGCGGGTGCCGAAGATTAAAGTGCTTTCGATTGCCGGCCTGCTTGGACGCGCCATCGAGAGCATTCACATGGAGACCAGCGTGAGCACGCTGTTCAACTAGTTGTTGGTTGTCGGTTGGTAGTTGTTGGTTGAGAAAGACAAATTCGCGGCAAGACCGCAAAGGGAGTGGAGAAAAGGTCAAGGGAACTGGTCGTTGGTATTCAACGAATAACCAGCAACCAACAACCTCCATCCGTGCCCGAAAGGAAAAGTGAAGTTATGGCAGTAGAGACAGTAGTCGCAACACCTCGTGAAGGCAAGTTCAACAAGAATGCGGCGCGGCGCGTCCGTGTCGCCGGCAAGATTCCCGCCGTCGTCTATGGTGCGGGCCAGGATGCCGTTGCCGTGGCCGTCGATCCCAAGGCTATTACCAAGATTCTCCATTCGGAGTCCGGCCACAACACCATCTTCGACCTGAACGTCGAAGGCGCGGCAGTTGTGAAAGCCATGATCGTCGACTGGCAGCATGAGCCGATCAAGGGCAAGCTGCTGCACATCGACCTGAAGCGGATCGCGATGGACAAGCCCATGCGGGTTTCGGTGCCGATCCAACTGGTGGGTACGTCCACCGGCGTAAAGAATCAGGGCGGCATTCTCGACCACGTGCTGCGGGAGGTCGAAATCGAGTGCCTCCCCGCCGATATTCCCAGCCACTTGGACGTCGACGTCTCCGGGCTGGAACTGCACGGCGTCATCCGCGTCTCCGACCTGCCGCACTCGGGCAGCATCAAGTTCCTCGGTGATGAGAATGCAACAGTTGCTCACGTAACCGCGGTGAAGGAAGATACCGCTGCGGTTGAAGCTGCTGCCGCCGCCGCTGCAGAGCCGGAAGTCGCCAAGAAGGGCAAGCCAGAGGCGGAAGCCGCTCCGGCTGCGAAGAAGTAACGCGGGGGCGGTCCTCAGGCTGAAGGTAGCCTTGGAGACCGCCATCGCAGTTGTGTGAAAGGGAAGCGTTCGAGTGAAACTGATTGTCGGACTCGGTAACCCCGGGATTGAGTATCAGTTCACGCCTCACAATGCCGGGTTTCTGGCGGTGGACCGCATCGCAGACGATTGCGGCGTGGTCCTCAGCAACCGGCGGGGACGGGCGCTCACTGCAAAGGCGAGGTTGGCAGGACAGGATGTTCTGCTGGCGAAGCCGGAGACGTTTATGAACCTGAGCGGGCTTTCTGTGGCCGCGCTGGTTCGAGAGCTTGAGATTGCCATTCCGTCGGAGGACCTGATCGTCCTCTACGACGAACTGGCGATTCCGCTGGGCACGATTCGCATCCGCGAGCGGGGTTCGGCAAACGGGCACAACGGGGTGAAGTCGATCTCCGGTGCGCTGGGAACGGAAGAATGGCTGCGCATTCGCATCGGCGTCGGAAAACCGCCGCTGGAGAGTGGCAGAGAGATCAAGGCGGGCGGCAAGGATTATCTGCTCTCGCCGATGCGCAGGCAGGAGCTTGCGGTGCTGGATGAAGTGCTCGATCGGGCAAAGAGTGCGGTCGAGGTGGTGTTGACCCGAGGGGTTGGCGCCGCGATGAACGAGTTTAACCGTCGGCCGGACGGAACTGACAAGGAAACGGAAGGGCCGAACGGAAAGTAGTCTTTAGTTGATTTTCCAAACCGAGGTTGGCAGACGATACGCCGGCACGGTGCGAAGCAGAACTTCGCAGAAAGAAGTAAACGAATGAATCGTACCTACGAAATCATGTTCATCGTCCGTCCGGACGTTGAAGAAGCAGAGATCGACAAGCTCATCGAAGGCTTTTCGGGCAACGTCACCAATGGCGGTGGCGAGGTAAAGAGCGTCGAGAAGATGGGCCGCCGCCGGCTCGCCTACACCGTTCGCAAGTTCAACGACGGCTTCTACATTCTACTGACCATCGCCGCCGAGGGCTCGCTGATTGCTGAGATCGAGCGCCGCCTTCGCGTCTCCGAGCAGGTGATCAAGTTCATCACTGTGCGCATGGACGAAGAAGAGAAGCGCCTGGCCAAGGTGAAGGCCCTGCGCGACTCCAAGGTCAAGCGCAGCGCCCAGCCGGCCGCTCAGCCCCAGGCTCCTGCTGCCTCTACCCCAGAGGGTGAAGCCGCTGGCGCTGAAGCCTCAGAGACACCCGCCGCGACCGAAGCCTCTTCCGAGACTGCTGCCGCCGTTTAGTTCTCAGCATCCGCGAGTTTGCGGTAAAGGATCTGCGATGCCTGCCTCTGGCCGCATCGCGCAACGCACCACGAATCGCTTGATTCCGCTTCCATTCGGCCCTTGCGGGCCGAGGGTTCAGAGACTCCATCGGCGGGTCTGGAGCGGGCGAAGGCACAACGTACCTGAGAGGGAAACATAATGGCTGACGAAACCAGCACACCGCAATCCACTGAGCAGCATGCATCCACCTCCCGCCCGGCGCACTCCGGACCACACTCCGGTCCTGGCGCAGGCGCTCCCCGGACCCCGCGTCCCGGCGGCGGCCCCGGCGGCCGCAAGTTCTTCCGGCGCAAGAAGGTCTGCAAGTTCTGCACCGAGAAGATCGATGCTATCTCCTATCGCGATGTCCGCCTGCTGCAGGGCTTTGTCGCCGAGCGCGGCAAGATTGTTCCTCGCCGCCTGACCGGCGTCTGCACCCGGCACCAGCGCCGCCTGAGCCTGGCCATCAAGCAGTCGCGCAACATCGCCCTGCTTCCGTTTGCCGCTCGCTTCTAACCTGCCACGCGGCGCAGGCGGCACTGTCCTCTGCGCCGGACCGGCTTACCGGATATGTAAACCTGGCCTGCGAGGCGGGCCAGACAGGAATCGGAGAAATTCAATGGAAGTCATTCTGAAGGAAGACGTAAACAAGCTCGGACACCGCGGCGATGTGGTTAAAGTCGCTGACGGCTATGGGCGCAACTACCTGCTGCCGGGCAAGCTCGCCATCGAAGCGACTGCTGCGAACAAGGCCGTCATCGAGCAGATGAAGGGCTCGGCTATTCGCAAGTCGGCCAAAGAGAAGACCGAGGCCGAGGGCCTTTCGAGTCAGCTCGATGCAATCGAACTGGTGTTCGAGCGCAAGGTCGGCGAGAACGAGCACCTCTTCGGCTCGGTCACGTCGGGCGACATCGCTCACCAGCTTGAGCAGAAGGGCTTCAAGATCGACCGCCGCAAGATCTCGCTCGAAGACCCGCTGAAGACCATCGGCGAGTACCACGTGCCGGTCAAGCTGCACCGCGAAGTGACCAGCCATATCAAGGTCACGGTCAAGGGCGATCAGCCCGAAGCGGAAGCAGTCGCCGCCGAGTAATTCGACCCATCACTGCAAAAGCGCATCTGCCTTCGCGGGATCTCCTGCGGAGATAGGTGCGCTTTTTGCTTTGGCGCCGGGTGATATTGATCTGCAACCGCATCCGGCAATCGCCGGAAGAACTGCTTTGACCTCGCGAATACGAGTTTCATAGAATTCGAAGTCGCGGCAACTAGAGCTCTCCCGTAGGATGGGAGGCGCTGGCGTGCGGAGGAAAATGCAAATTTCATGGTTGTCGGATGGGCGGACGAATGTTGCGCACGAGTTGCGGATAAGGCGGCGTTTCGTCCAGAAATTTCTGAGGCTCGGGCTGGGTTCTTTGCTTCTCGCATTCTGGCTTGGCGGGGCAGCAATGGCCCAGGATGGTCCACTGGTGCTGCAACGCGATGGGCGTGTGATTTCGCTGGTTCCCTATGCTCCGAATATTGTGCGGGTGACGATAAGCACCGGTGCCGCTGCAGCGACAAGCGATCCCGGATATGGATTTATCGCCAAGCCGGATGCGGCGGGATGGACGCACGACCACGATGCGGAAGGCGACGTCTTCCGATCGAACCGTATGGTGGTTCACGTCTCGCCGGAGAACCTGCCGAATGATAAGCTGCCGAAACCCATGCCGCTTGATGCTCTGAACAGCCAATTGCGCGGTATCTACTTCGGCGGTGGAGGTGGTCATCGTCCGCATAACGATTCTCTCCTGGTGACAACAGCGGAAGGCAAGACATTGCTGCACATGCGCGGCTGGACTATGGCTCCCGAACGCCCGGAAGTCGCCAAGCTGGACACAGGTACGAAGGGCAATCGTGTTGCTGCTGTGTTCGACTCGCGCGCCGACGAGCACTACTACGGTTTGGGGCAGCAGCAGAAGGGTTGGATGGACCTGCGGGATCACGAGATCCATTGCTGGCATGACTACGGCGCGATTGGCGGTGAGGACGTTTGTGTGCCGTTCATGATTTCGACTCAGGGCTACGGACTGGTCTGGGACAATCCATCAAAAACGACGATTGATCTTGGCTTTAACGGGCAGAATGTGTGGTCGTCCGAGGTCGGAGACCGCGTGTCGTACTTTATCATCGCAGGCAAAACCAGCGACGAGATCTACGAGGGCTATCGGCTGCTGACCGGCGTCTCTCACATGCTGCCACGCGCGGTCTACGGATACATTCAGAGCAAGGCCATTTATCCCACGCAGCAGCAGATTTTGAATGTGGCGAAGGAATATCGCGAGAAGAAGTTGCCGCTTGATGTGGTTGTCGTGGACTTCCTCAACATGACGAGACAGGGCGAACTGGACCTGGACCCAAAGCGCTGGCCCGATCCGGCAGGGATGAATCGTGAGTTGCATGCCATGGATGTCAACACGCTCTTGAGCGTGTGGCCGCACTTTTCGCAGGGCACACAGTTCTATGACCTGCTGCTCGGCAAAGGGTGGTTGATACACACACCCGATGGAAAGCCCGACTCCGGAGGCTACAAGGATGTCATCGGGCCGAACATCGATACCACCAATCCTGAGGCGGCCAAGTGGTTCTGGGAGAAGATTCGTGACCGCTATGTGAAACCGTACGGGTTTGATTACATTTGGCTGGACGAAACGGAGCCGGATGTCGACCCCGCGAAGGACGTGTTTTTCATCGGTTCGGGAACGCGCTTTTACAATGTGTATCCGCTCTTCCATACAGCCTCGGTGTACGAAGGATTCCGGCGGGATTTTGGGGATAGCCGGAGGGTGATGATTCTGGCGCGAGCGGCGTATCTGGGGGCCCAACGCAACGGCACGGTGTTCTGGTCGAGCGATATCGTTTCGACTTGGGACATGCTGAAGCGTTCGATCCCGGCAGGGCTGAACTTCACCGCAACCGGACTACCGTACTGGGACACAGATATCGCAGGGTTCTTCTCGCCATCGCTTCCGGCGGACTACCATGCGGAACATAAGCCCTTGATCGATGGATCGGATGTACGCGGCACGATTGGGAACTACGAGGATTATCCTGAGCTGTTTGTGCGGTGGTTTGAATGGGGCGCGTTTCAGCCCGTGATGCGTGCGCATGGGGAGCGAAATCACAACGAAGTATGGTCGTACGGCAAGCAGGCGGAGCCGATTCTGGCGAAGTATCTGAAGCTGCGCTACCAGCTTCTGCCGTACACCTATTCGGTTGCCTATCGCAGTTACCAGACCGGCGCACCGTATATGCGGGCTCTCTTCATGGATTTTCCCGAAGACCCCAAGGCTGCGAATATTCCGGACGAGTACATGTACGGGCCGGCTTTCCTCGTAGCCCCGGTAACGGAACAGGGCGCGACGCACCGGACGGTATATCTGCCGGCGGGATGTGACTGGTACAACTACTGGACCAATGAACGGCTACACGGTGGGCAGACAATTACGGCAGACGCGCCGATCGATACGCTCCCGCTTTTTGTAAGGGCGGGAAGCATCGTTCCTCTTGGATCGGAGGTCCAGAGCGCACAGCAGCCGCAGACGATCGCGTCAGTACGGGTGTATCCGGGAGCCAACGGAAAGTTCACGCTCTTTCAGGACGACGGCCACACTTACGAGTACGAGAAGAGCGGCGGCAAACTCACGAATCTGACTTGGGATGATGCGGCGCATCAGCTGAAACATGAAGGTGCACCGGCGTGGACCGGATCGGACCGATCGGTAGTAACGGTTGTGAACAATAGGTGATCGGGCTCGGCCTCAGCAAACAAGAAAGATTCGCCATGGGAGCTCGATCTGTCGATGAGTGAATACAGTTAATGCACTCTATGAGAATGGAGCTACATGGTTACATATTGGGGCAAACCGGACGAGAGGGTAGTGCTCGTTGTCCAGAGTGGTAACGCGGGACATTGATTTATTGGACACTTTTGGCAGCATCGATCTCTACGGTCGGCAGCCGTACCCGAAACTCAGTGTGGCCGGGTTGCGAATCAAAATCGATAGTGCCGTCGTTGTGGAGCACCAGGCGGCGGACGATATCGAGCCCGAGGCCGGTTCCGTGTCCCTGTGGTTTGGTTGTAAAGAAGGGGTCGAAGATGCGGCTGCGAATATCCTCCGCGATCCCGGGGCCATCGTCGACGATTCGCACCACCACGCTTTGATCCTCACGGGCCGCAAGCACCTCGACGCGGCCTCCGCTCGCGACGGCATCCAGGGCATTGTCGAGCAGTATCCCCCATATCTGGGTCAATTCGCCGGCAAAGCCTCGCGCCTTTGGCAGTCCAGGCTCCAACTCCAACCCCACGAGCACCGACTTCTCACAGGCCTTTGCATTCAGTACCGCCACGGCGTTTTCCAGTCCTGGGCCAAGATTCACCGGCTCGGATACGTTCGCCTGATCCATGTGCGTAAATCCCTTGACCGCAGTCACCAGACTTGAGATGCGCATCGAACAATCCTGAATTTTGGAGGCCAGGTTCCGCACGGCACAACCGGCGGCTGCCCACCGCACCATCGCGTCCAGCGCCGGCCGTTCCACTGCAGCAACCAGCAGGTCGAGCGATTCAAGTGTGACTTCGGTGTCGGCAAGCGTTCCCGCGCAAACCGTGTCAAGCCCGTGGTTGGCAAGCCACTCCGCAATAGCTTCTTCACGATCCAACTGTTGCAGAGGGGAGCGCGCCCCTTTCTGTTTCGCCATACAGGACGCGCGGACCACGTCGACGGCGGCAATTTGGGACTCGCTGAGTGTCGCCGCAGCCAGACCGCGTGTCGTCACTTCTACATCTTCAATGCGGTCCTCGAGCATCGCCGCGCAACGCTCAATCGCGGAGGCCGGATTATTCAGCTCGTGCGCCAGACCAGCCGAAAGTTTACCCAGGGAGATCATCTTTTCGTTCTGCAGGTCGCTTGAGGTGAACAGCCGTGCACGATCGATCATGGTATGCACCAGGATCGAAGTAACCTCGAAACATTCCTGCGTCATCGCCTGAAGTTGGTCGCGAGGTATGGCGAGAACCTCCAGCGGTTCCAGCGCTCTCGAATCTCCTGGCGCAGTCATCAGCCGTGAATACGGCAACATCCCGGCAACATCTCCGGCGCGCCACTCCATGACCTTGTTCAGACCCGCGCCACGGTCGACGAACAAAGCCAGTCGCCCGGAAAGGAGAATGTAAAGAGCCTGCACCTGCTGGCCCTTTACGCTCAATACTTCGCCGGAATTCAGCTTCCGAATGGACCCGTGCGCTGCCAGCCACTCCAATTCCGTTCGCGGCGCCGCGTGCAGGGTCTTGTGTTCTGCCAACCGCTCGATAAGATCGTGAGCTATCACCGACGTTGTAATCTCCTGACGGGGAGGCAGGATTCTTTCTAACAACATATCAGGTTGATAGTCTGGGTCGCTGGTGAATCAGCGAACTGCTCCAGGTCTGTGCCTGGCCGAAGTGGAAAAGCTGTCGTTAGGCTATTTTCCCGTGCGAATCAGGTCGTTAGGAGCTCCCAGCAGCCCGTATACGTCCAGGCGGCCCCGAGTTCCAATGAAGACGTGACCGCTGGCGACAGTGGGGACAGCAAATCGAACGGCCATTCCTACTCGATCCCGATCACTCCGTTGCTCGCTGTTGTAGAGTTCGTGCGCAACATTCCTGGCATCGTATGCGTGCAACACTGCGGCTTTATCGACGAAAGATTCGTTCCACATCTTGGTTGACAGCACCCAAACGATCCCGTTCTCATTCCCGTCCGATGACACCGCCGGGGTGGCCGCAAGAGAAGCCATAGGCTCAGTCACGGCTTTCTGAGTCAGCTGGCCCCGATCCAACTCAAAATCGTGCGTGATGAATTTGTAGTCGGTATAAAACACGTGTCTGTTCCAGTAAGCAGCGGCGCCATAGGCAGCCGGCAGCTTAATACTTTGAACGACATCGTCTGACTGGAGTTGATGCTGGCCCATTCGATCTCGATCGATCAGGTACAGCCGCCCTTGCTTGCCTGCGACAACGAGGAGATGTTGATGCGGGCCCTTGGGATCCTCGAAAAGAACAGGGCCTTGCGAACCAAGGTCCCAATCCTTCGCGTTGAGTTCCTTTTCGTTAGAAGGGGTGAAATAGTCACGGATCGATATGACGCCATGATTAAGACGAAGCTTGAGGGAGCTGTCGCCGTAGTCTCTGCCCTTGTTGCCCGGGCCCGCGTTAAAATCACCATTGCCCGTCTCCAAAAAGACATTTCCTTGCCGATCTGCTGCGGGACCGGCATCGGACTGCCAAATTCCTCCCTCACCGCCGTCTGGACTTGTATTGAGTACAGCGGTCTGTGCAAGCGTATGCGCGTCGTAGGCCATCACCCAGCCATGATACGGGCCAGCATCGCACGAAGATCCCCACGTCAGATACACCTGACCCCGCGAAAGCAGCAAAGCCGCCCTGGGATTCTCAAGAAGCGGGTCGAACCGGACCTTACCGTTGACCGAGTCCTTCCCCCTACCCTGAACGGATGCCTCGATCACAACTGGGCTGTTCGATCTTTCGCGTCCCGTCGTTATATCCAGCGCGTGGAGCCGCTGAACGTATCTCCCGTTTTCCTTCGTTCGCGCCAGCGCATACAGGGTTGCGCTGGACAGGTCGATCACAGGCGTTGACGTAATCCCTACTTCGGGTTGAATAAACGGGCAATGCACGTCTTGCGCCGGCACCGGAGTTACGCCCCTTGCTGCGTCGGCAAAACTGGTCTTCCAGATTGGCGTGTCAGATCTCCCGGCGGTATCGAAGGCATAGACCATGTCATGTTCGGTAGCTACAAACACGACATCGCGTTTCCCGATCCCCGGAATATTCAAGGAGGGGACAAATAATGGTTGCGCAAATATGTCCCCCTCTACCGTTCGCGAAAATAGTTTGCCGAAGCTGGTGACATTTACGTT
>Ga0068855_100011256_pt1 | contig 10804 bp, 8 predicted proteins | sample KBSCornC52_FD_66592 | JGI IMG/M metagenome (GOLD analysis project Ga0068855, IMG submission 66592) | Corn rhizosphere microbial communities from Kellogg Biological Station, Michigan, USA - KBS Corn C5-2 | ecosystem: Host-associated > Plants > Roots > Rhizosphere > Soil ... | reverse complement strand
CCGCGCGACCTTCCGACGACATCGGGTCTTCGCGAATAGCAGTCAATGCATCGAGCGCGCGGGAACAGGCGGCCGCGAGCAGCGCTTCCTTTCCCGACACGTGGTGGTAGAACGACGATTTCGAAATACCGGCTGCGCGCGCCAGATCTTCCATGCTCGTGCCGTCATAGCCGCGTTCGTTGAATACGCGCACTGCGACGTCGAGCAACGAGTCTGCGTCGTAGGGTACTCGTCGCGCAGCCCCGTTCGACATCCGTTGCCTAGTCGGCTCAGCCAACGCCCTGCTCCGCGATGCCGTGCTCACGCTGGGCTGCGTAACTGCACGAAGCGGAATCGGTTCGCAACGAAGCCCGCGTCGGTCAAGCTTGCATTCGCCGCAGGATTTGCTCCTGTACCGTGAAAATCGGCAAATGCGCTGGTCTGGTTCACGTATACGTCGCCAGTCAGGTTGAAAGACACCGAGACACCCGCATCAAGCGCCGCCGCTTCGGCAGCAGCCACGACAGCATCAGAAGTCGAATAGACCGACGCCGTCAAGGCTCCCTTCGACGCGACGAGCGACCGCCAGATTTCCAGGCTCTCAGCCGTGCCGCGCGTCGTCACCACGAACGCCACCGGTCCGAAACATTCGGTGCCGTACGTCGAAACATCAGCAGCATCAAGGCGGACGACGAGCGGCGTGCGCACCCGAGCGTCCGGGAAATCCTTGTGCGCCACTGGGTGAGACTCGACAACCACCGAGCGTGAGCTCGACGCCGCATTCAACCGCTCGAAGACGTCATCAGACACGATCGCGCCGAGAATCCCCGTTGCGCGTGCTGGTTCGCCGAGCAGCTGACCGAGAGCATCCGAAAGCCGGGCGACGAACTCGTCCACGCTGCACGAACCCGACTCAGTAGGAAATCCGTCCGATGGCACCAAGATGACCTGTGGCGTGGTACACATCTGGCCGCTGTACAACGCCAGCGAGTAAGCGATATTCGCGGCCAGCCCGGGTAAGTCGTCGGTCGAATCGACGACAACCGCGTTCACACCAGACTTCTCCGCGAACACCAGCGCCTGGGTCGCGTGGGATTCGAGCCACTCGCCGTACGAACTCGATCCGGTGTAGTCGATCAGCTTCACCGCTGGGTGAACCGCCAGCACGCTCGCCAGCCCTTCGCCCGACTCCTCGACGGCCAAAGTCACGAGATCGGCATCGAAGCCGAACTCCGAGAGCACCGATTGCGCCACCGAAACCGCCAGCGCGAAAGGCAGAACCGCGTGCGGATGCGGCTTCACCGCCACTGCATTTCCCGTGGCCAGGCTCGCGAACAGGCCCGGATACCCGTTCCAGGTAGGGAACGTCGTGCACCCGATCACCAGCGCGATACCTCGAGGCACAGCGACAAATCGGTTCACCATGCGTTGTGGCTCACCGCGCCCACGAGGCTTCACCCACGGTGCGGTCTCGGGCACTGCCGTCATCGCCGCATATGAAGCAGCCACCGCTTCAAGCGCGCGATCGAGCGCATGAGCGCCGCCGGCCTGGAACGCCATCACGAAGCCCTGCCCGGTGGTGTGCATCACCGCATGCGCGAACTCGAAGCTGCGCGCGTTGATCCGTTGCAAGATCTCGACACATACCGCCGCACGAACGAGTGGCCCCACGTCGCGCCAGGCTGGCATCCCGGCACCCGCCGCCTCCAGCAACACGGGGACTCCCGACGCCACCACATGCGGGTAACGGACGTCTAATGAGATCCCGTAGGGTGGCCGCTCCGGTGCCACGACGCCGACTGCCCCGGGTACGACGAGCGGAAAGTCCTTACCCAGCAGTGTTTCGAAGGCCGTTCGGCCCGCAGTCGGCGCCTCTTCGCCCCAGATCTTCGTCGAGGGCGACTCCGCGAACGCAGACCAGTAGCCACGTTCGCGCAACGCCACGAGAGCGGATTCGAGCAATGGGCGATGCGTCGCCACCAACTCGTCGAGCGAACCGGCGGTGAGCGGCGCGGCGTCCGACATGAGCTTCTGCCCTTCGTTCGAACCGAGCCGTCGCAAGCGGGCGGCGGCTCTACCAGTAAACCGAACGTTCGGTCGACACGCGACTCCGGCCTCGACGCCGCGTCGCCAACCGGCGATGATTCGACGTATGACCGAATCGGCCGCCCGCGCCACCGAAGACGACGATCTGGCGCGCGCCTGCGCGCAGGCCATGTTCGACGCGGATACCGCCTCGCGCGCTGTCGGCATGCACATCGTCGACGTCGGCCCCGGCCGGGCCACCGTGCGCATGACGATCACCGAAGCGATGCTGAACGGTCACGGGATCGGCCACGGCGGTTACACCTTCATGCTCGCCGACTCAGCGTTCGCGTTCGCGTGCAACAGCTACGACGTCGCCACCGTCGCCGCGGCGTGCGACATCGTGTTTCTCGCCCCTACCCGGGCCGGCGACCTGCTCGAAGCTGCGGCCGCAGAACGTCATCGCGGCGCTCGCCGCGGAATCTACGACGTCACGGTCTCGCGCGTGAACGCCGACCGAAGCGAGGTGGTAGCGGAGTTTCGTGGCATCAGCCAATCCACCAAAGACGCAGTACTGGGCGCGACGACGAAAGGCATGTCGTCACCGGAAGGGATCCGGTCTTCGTGAACCAGAAAAGCGGCTCTCTCGAACCCATCGAGACCGCCTCGCGCGACGAACTGGCCGCCCTTCAACTCGACAGGCTGCAGGCCACCCTGCAACGGGTCTACGACGCGGTTCCGCATTACGCCGAGGCGTTCGATCGTGCCGGTGTGATTCCGAAGGACTGCCGCAGCCTCGCCGACCTCGCGAGGTTTCCCTTCACCACCAAGCAACATCTGCGTGACGCCTATCCCGACGGCATGTTCGCGGTACCGCGCGCCCGGCTGGCGCGCATCCATGCGTCGTCGGGCACCACCGGCCAGCCGACGGTCGTCGGCTATACCCAAGTTGACGTCGACACCTGGGCAGATCTGATGGCTCGTTCGATCCGGGCGGCTGGTGGCCGGCCGGGCGATCTGGTTCACGTTGCCTACGGCTACGGGCTTTTCACCGGCGGCCTCGGCGCCCATTACGGAGCCGAACGCCTAGGCTGCACGGTGGTGCCGGCATCGGGAGGCATGACCGAACGTCAGGTGGTGCTGATCCGCGACCTGCGGCCCGACCTCATCATGGTCACGCCGTCGTACCTGCTCGTCATCCTTGACGAGATGCAGCGCATGGGTCTCGATCCCGCCGAATCGTCTTTGCGCATCGGCATCCTCGGCGCCGAGCCGTGGACGGAGCAGATGCGTCGCGAGATCGAAGTGCGCACCAATATGCACGCGCTCGACATCTACGGGCTGTCAGAAGTGATGGGCCCCGGCGTTGCCCAAGAGTGCGTGGAAACTAAGGACGGGCTGCACATCTGGGAAGACCATTTTTACCCCGAGATCATCGATCCCGTCTCAGGAAACGCCTTGCCTGACGGTGAATTCGGCGAGCTGGTGCTCACCACACTAACGAAAGAGGCGATGCCGCTCATCCGCTACCGAACCCGCGACCTGACCCGCTTGCTGCCCGGCACAGCGCGCACGATGCGGCGCATGGAAAAGGTCACCGGCCGAAGCGACGACATGGTTATCGTCCGTGGGGTCAATATCTTCCCGACGCAGGTTGAAGAACTCATCTTGCGCGACCCGGTTCTCTCGCCCCATTTCCAGCTTGTGCTCACCAGGCCCGGCCGGCTCGACGAGCTCACGATCCAGGTCGAGGCGCGGCCCGAGGCGTCGTCCGACCAGATTGTCGAAGCGGGGCCGAAGCTTGCGGTGGCATTGAAGCATGCCGTTGGGGTCACCGCCGTTGTCGATGTCTGTCGGCAAGGCACGATCGAACGATCGCTCGGCAAGGCAAAACGCGTCGTCGACCTGCGAAACTAACGCTCGGCCCCGAGGTTGGCCGACGGATGAGCTACGCCCCGCGCGCCTGGAATGGGATCGGCGGATGCGTTGCGTCGGACGGCTGGTTGCGAAGCGGTGGCGGCTCGTCCGTCGACGACGGTTCAGCGAAGTAGTAGCCCTGGCCGAGTTCGCAACGTGCGCGGCGGAGCTCTTCGAATTGCTCCACCGTCTGCACACCTTCGGCGACGACCGTCAGGTCGAGGGTGTGGCCCAGTTCGATCATCTTGCGCACGAACGGCGCCGCCTCTGTCGAGGTGCCGATGGCCTCGATGAACGACTGGTCGATCTTCACGATGTCTACCGGCAGTTGCCGAACTGCTGCAAGCGAGGAGTAGCCGGCGCCGAAATCGTCGATTGCCAACCGGACGCCGAGCCGCTTCAACTCGTTGAGCCGTTCGAGCACCCATGGTTCATCGCGCAGGATCAGCCCTTCGGTGAGTTCGAGCACCAGGCAGGACGCCGCCAACCCCGAGGTGGTGAGCGCGTCGATGACCTCGGCGCAAAGATCAGGCTGCTCAAGTTGCCCCGCCGAGATGTTCACGCTGACCGTCAGTGGCGACCCGACCGGAGGCCCGGCCTGCCAGCGCGCCACCTGCTTGCACGCCTCGCGCAAGGCAAGCGTCCCGATCGGCACGATCACACCACATTCTTCGGCCGTCGGCACGAAGTCGTCGGCGACGAGCAACCCGTGCCGCGGATGGTTCCAGCGCAGCAACGCCTCCACGCCGACGACCTCGCCGGTGGCGAGCGCCACGATCGGCTGGTAGTGCACGACCATTTCCCCGCGTTCGACGGCACCACGCAGTTCGGCCTCGAACTGCAACCGCTCGACCAGCGCGGCGTGCATTTGCGGCTCGTACGTCGCATACCGGCCGCGACCAGCGCGCTTCGCGCGATACATCGCGACGTCGGCGTCGCGTAGCAAATCGTCGGCGCCGATACTTCCCGCTTCGCTGCTGGCGATGCCGATGCTCGCGTCGACAAAGACTTCCATCTCGTTGATGGTGAACGGCTCGCGCACGGCTTCGATGATGCGGTGCGCGACGATCTCCGAATCGGCCGCGTTGGTGCCATGTAGCAAGACGACGAACTCGTCACCGCCGAAGCGTGCCGCGGTATCGCTGGCCCGCAAGCAACCGCGCAACCGTTCGGCCACCTCGACCAAAAGCACGTCGCCTGCACTGTGACCGAGCGTGTCGTTGACCATTTTGAAACGGTCGAGGTCGATGAACAGCAAAGTGATATTCGTCTTCGACCGTGCGGCCTGGATCAGTCCGTGCTTGAGGCGATCGAGAAACAGCGCGCGACTCGCCAGCCCCGTCAGCGAATCGTGGAAGGCTCGATACATCGCTTCGAGCGTGTTGGCATCAGTCACCGCAAGGCTGACGTGCTCGGCGAAGGCAAGCAACATCGCCAACTCGGCATCGGTATAGCGGCGCCCCTCGGTATGGGAGGCGACCAACAAACTGCCGATCACGGTGCCGTTTTCGTGGACGGGCGTCGCGATCGCGCTGCGCACCCACGCCCGGCCTTGCGGGTTGCCTGCCTCGTCAGCGTCGGCCGGGAATTCGTACCGGTGGACGATCTTGTCGGGGCTGATCGCACGGCCCGGGGAGAGCGGTTCGGGCATCGGGATCCGCGACAGCCATTGGGCAACGCGCTCGCTCCCGCCTGCCCACGCGACGACGCGCGGTGCCGCGGGCGTGAGGCCTTCGCTTTGACGTAACACCACGATCTCGTCGCCGAATAGCTCGTGCGCACCACGCACGATCTCGTCGAGCACGTCCGCCAGCGGTTCGCGCCGCGAAATCATCCGCTGGATGACAGAAAGTTCTTCGAGTAAGCGCTGGCGTTCACGAAGCGACGTCAGGAGCGCCACGTTCTCGCCAGCCTGTCGGTCACTGTGGGCTCGCAGCCGCCGCTCGGCGTCCAGCGTGCGAAGCATTTCGAACGTGAGTTCCATGACGCGGGCCATGCCGCGCGCGAGGTTGATCTCTTCGCCGGTGAATCCTTCGGCGCCGGATCGCGCGATCAGCAGGTGTCCTTCGACGCCGATGCGCAGCGGTACCACGAAAGCCGGGCACGGGCCCGCACCCGGAACGTCGATCGTGTTGGCCTCGCCGGCTGCGACATGGGCCAGTTCGTCATGGGGGACGGCGTCGGCGGGGAACCCAACGCAGGTGCGGGCATGGCCGTCGCAGACCACTGCGGCGACTTCGGCTTCGAGCGCCAGTGCGGCTCGTTCGACCGCAGCATCGAGCGCGGCGTTCGCCTCGGGCAAGGTCGACACGACGGCCAGAAACTCCGCGAGCAGCTGGGTAGAAAGCGCGGCCGCCGACTCGGTCCCGCGCAAATTGGGCTGCGCATTGGTCCGGGCCATCAGGCCACCGCCAAGACGACGAGGGTCTGGTGGTGGAAGCCGTTGATGCCGCGAGTGCGGGCAATCTCGCCGAAGCTATAGAAACCTGCGACCGGCGCGCCGGCAGCGTGCTTGGCGATCCGGGCGACCTCGTCGCCGATGCCGCCGCCGAGCACGTTGCGGCGGCCCGAGCAGTCGAACGCCAGGAAACCCAGCGGCGGTCGGTCACCGATCGCAGCCAACGCATCGAGGCAGGCGTCGTCCGTCGCCTCGAGCATCGTCTCGGGGCTGCCCTCCATGCACCAGATCAGGCTGCCCTGCGAGATCTCGCCGCCGCAATGCAGCGCCTTCCTCTCGATGTCGGTGTGGCCGGTGACGCCACGGACCTCGTCTCCGCTGCGCCGCCTGATGCCGAGCGGGCGAGTTACCGAGTAGGGCTCGAAGCTCGCGAAATCCCGGCACGCCTCCGCAGGCGCGCCGACCCGTTCGAGATAGGCGTCGAGCGCCGGCCGGTCATCGAGTGTCTTGATCCAGCCCTTGTGTGACTCGGTGACGACCATCGGGTCGCCGACCTTGCGCCACCCGTGCCTGATTCCGATGCCGAACGGCGCGTCGGAGCCGATCGCGACCGCGATCGCGGCGTCGTGAAACACGTCCGTGCCGTATAACTGCGTCGTCGCGCCAAGATGGGACTCCTCGGCCGCGCACCCGCCGACCAGTGGCACGCTCGCGCCGACCACCCCGTACACGCCGCGGACGATTTCTTCTTGCTCTTGCGCGAATCCGTCGATGAGCAACATCAAGACCTGGTGCTCGCGGTCGGCGACATCGGCTGCGCAGGCCGCGATCGCGGCTCCTGCCGCGCGCGGTCGGCTGCCGGCATCCGTGCAAACCCTGGTGCTGACCGAGAAGCCCTCGCCGCCGAACGCGGCGATCACGACCCCGTGATCGGTCGGCCCGTCACCCGAGATCTCACCGGCGGTCGAGCAACCGACGAGCGGCGCGTGGCCGGAGATCTCATCGATCGTGGCAAGCAGGGCCGGCAGGTCGTGCCGGTTCGAGCAGAAGACCACGAGCAACTTCGCCGCGTCGGTATGGGTCGGACCGCGCAGTGCAGCGCTCGCCGCCTCGATCGCGGCGGCCCGGGAATCGGGCAGGGTGGATCGGCCGACGGACATCCATCGGCGGGCGCGCGCCGTCACCGGCTCAGCCTGCACTCCCTTCTCATCGGCAACTCGGCTGCGGAATCAAGGTCCGCACGCGGCACCCGCCTCGTGGCTCGGCGCGCCACTTGACGCCCGGCTCACGGCCCGATCCGATGGGGGAGAGCTGCCGAGCCGTTTGGAGATGCGTATGTCAGGTCTGATCGATGATCTGCGGGTCGATTCGCACGGGGCTACCGCCGGCCTCGATTACCTTTCTGGTTTCGGCAACGAGCACGCGACCGAGGCGATCGCCGGCGCGTTGCCCCTTGGTCGCAACTCGCCGCAACGGGTCGCCCACGGGCTTTACGCCGAGCAGATCAGCGGGACGTCGTTCGCCGTGCCGCGGGCCCACAATCGGCGCAGCTGGCTGTATCGCATCACGCCGTCCGCCAAGCACCCGACGTTCGCCCGCCTGGGTAGCAACGCCTCGGTTCGAAGCGCACCGTTTCGCGATATCGCGCCCGACCCCAACCGACTGCGTTGGGATGCGCCACCACCGCTCGACACCCCGACCGATTTCGTCGACGGGTTGTACACGGTCGGCGGCAACGGCGACGTGCTGACCCACGCCGGTATCGGCATCCACTGGTACAGAGCGAACCTTTCGATGGTCGACCGCTGCTTCGTCAATGCGGACGGCGAGATGCTGCTGGTGCCCGAAAGCGGGCGGCTGCACGTGGTGAGCGAATGCGGGCAACTTGCGGTGGCGCCGGGAGATATTGCCGTTGTGCCGAGGGGAATGCGGTTTCGGATCGAGCTACCCGATGGCGCGGCACGCGGCTATATCTGCGAGAACTACGGCCAGCTATTCGAGTTGCCCGAACGCGGCCTGATCGGAGCGAATGGCCTGGCTAATGCGCGTGACTTTCTGGCGCCTGTCGCGGCCTATGAAAATGTCGACCGGCCGGTGCAAGTGGTGCAGAAGTTCGGCGGCAATCTGTGGGCCGCCGATTACGACCATTCACCGCTTGATGTCGTTGCCTGGCACGGAAATTACTACCCCTACAAGTACGACCTGGCCCGGTTCAACGTGCTCGGAACCGTGAGTTTCGACCACCCGGATCCGTCGATCTACACGGTGCTGACCTCGCCGTCCGACACCGCTGGGGTGGCGAACGCCGATTTCGTGGTGTTCGCGCCGCGCTGGCTGGTCGGCGAAGATACCTTCCGGCCGCCGTGGTTTCACCGCAACGTCATGAGCGAGTTCATGGGACTCATCCGCGGTGAATACGACGCCAAGGCCGAAGGTTTCCTGCCCGGTGGCGCGAGCCTGCACAACTGCTTCAGCTCGCATGGGCCCGACGCGGAGACGTTCCGGCGAGCGTCGACGCAGGAGCTCAAGCCGCAGAAGATCGACGATAGCTTGGCGTTCATGTTCGAGACTCGCTGGCCGATCGTGCCGACCGGCTTCGCGATGGCCGCCGACCATCGTCAGTCCGGCTACGACGACGTGTGGTCTGACATGCCGAAGAACTTCGCGGGCTGATCGCGGCATTGTGGTGCGCGCCGGGCGCGAGTTTTATGACGCGGCGGCAAGGGAAGGGGAGCGTCCACACCGGCACCGGCTGGTGCGGCAGACTGGCCGTGTGGACGATTCCCACGGTTTGACATTGCTCGACTGGCGGCGCCGGGTGCACGGCGTCTATGCATCGGTTCGTGGTTCGACGCAACCGCAAGCCGCGCATGACCAGTGGTGCCGTGTGCGTGACGACCTGTTCGCCCACCACCCGCAGTCGCCGCTGTCGTCCGAGCGACGGCGACACTTTCGCCATCTTCCGGTGGCCACGTACGACGTACGGTGGCGATTCGAACTCGATGTCGACGCCGACGTCGAACACATCTCGGTCGAGATCGCTACCGGAACAGACGGCGTCGTCCCGTTCGAGCGCATCGGCGTCGTCCACCTGCCCGATGGCGGCGGCGAGCGGCTCGGCAGCCTCGATGTGTGGGCCTTACGCAGCTACGGCGGCGGCATCTTCGTGCCATTCCGCGACCGCAGTGCAGGGCGCTCCACGTACGGCGGCGGCCGATACCTGATCGATACCGTCAAGGGTGCCGATCTCGGCGGAACCATCGACACCGCGACCGGCGCAGGCACCCTCGTGGTCGATTTCAACTTCGCGTACCACCCCTCGTGCGCCTACAACGAGGCCTGGGTGTGCCCGCTCGCCCCGCCCGGCAATGTGTTGGACGTCGAAGTGCCGGTGGGCGAGCAATTACCTGACGGCGGCTGGTATTGACGACGAGCATCGGTTCACAGGACGGCCGGTATCTGGCAGGCTGGCCTAGCGACTTCGGGCGCGTTCGAACGGAGCTGACGATGACCCAGACACTGCGCCTCGCACAGCAACCCGACGCCGACGCATTGCTCGATCGTGATCCGCTGGCCTTGCTGATCGGCATGCTGCTCGATCAGCAAATCCCGATGGAGAAAGCGTTCACTGGCCCATACCTGCTCGCGCAGCGCATGGGTGTCGACCGGTTGAACGCCGCCGAGATCGCGCACTGCGAGCCGGACGTGTTCGTCAAGATGTTCGCCGGCCCGCCGGCCATACACCGTTTTCCCGGCGCGATGGCCGGTCGCGTGCAAGAACTCGCACGACGGCTCATCGAAGACTATGACGGCGACGCCGCAGCGGTGTGGAGCACTGCGTCATCCGGCCAAGAGCTGTTCGCCCGCATCACGTCGCTACCTGGTTTCGGTGCCCAGAAGGCCCGGATATTCGTTGCCCTACTCGGAAAGCAACGCAACACCACGCCGAAGGGCTGGCGAGAGGCGGCCGGCAACTACGGCCTCGACGGCGTTTACCAGTCCGTCGCCGACGTCACGAGCCCCGAGACGTTGCTCAAGGTTCGTGAGTTCAAGAAGGAGATGAAGGCCGCCGCGAAGTCGGCGCGCTGAATCCACAGGCGCCCGATCGGTTGTTCACCGAGGGCGCGCATCCGGGCGTAGGCCGGTCGCGGTTTGCCTACCGTCGTCGATATCAGTGACTTCTACGCAGGCATCTCTGCGTGGTGATGTCGGCGAACGGAGTGTCCTTTGTCAGATCTCGGCGGTCTTGCGGCTGAACTCGAGCAGCGAGCCACCAGCGTCGAACTCATCGGTGACCAGCTCGTGCACGTGGCTGCGATCGCGATCTGGAGTTCCGTCGCAGCCGATGCCTTTCGAGCCCAGGTCGATCGGCGGCGCAGCGAGTGCGGCGACGTCGCGAGCATGTTGCGATCGGCGGCGAGCGCGGTGCGGCATTTTGCTGCGGAGGTCGAGGCAGAAAAGGAGCGTTTGCGGCGGATCGAAGAG
>Ga0068855_100011254_pt1 | contig 10806 bp, 9 predicted proteins | sample KBSCornC52_FD_66592 | JGI IMG/M metagenome (GOLD analysis project Ga0068855, IMG submission 66592) | Corn rhizosphere microbial communities from Kellogg Biological Station, Michigan, USA - KBS Corn C5-2 | ecosystem: Host-associated > Plants > Roots > Rhizosphere > Soil ... | reverse complement strand
TACTCAAAGCCGCGCCGGTGGCCAGCGAAAGTGCACCGACCAGCACGTGCGCGGTGGCGACGTCCGCGGCTTTATCGGTCAAAACGGTCGCCGCGCCGAGGGTGGCCTGGCAAAGAATCAGGGCGAACCAAAACGCGGAAATTTTTGCGAGCGGGCCGGGAACTTTCCGCCACGCCTGCCACGCGCAGCAACCCACGGCCACGAGGATCAACATGGCCACAATGCGATGCACCATCTGCAATTGGACCTGGAACGCGGTGATGGGATTGATGCCGCTAATTTCGACGCGGTGTGCATTATACAGCGCGATCGAAGCGGGGTCAGTGTCCGGCCAGAGTTTGCCGTGAGCCAGCGGGAAATCGCTAATTGAGAGACCAGCGTGCTGGTGGCGCATGGTGGCACCGAGGATGAGCTGAAACAGGATGAGAGTGGTGGTTGCGAAGATAAGTTTTTGCAGGGTGGAAACTGAAGGAATTAAGGGCTGTTGGGTGTTGCGTGCTCCCGCCTTCGCTGCGCTTCGGCGCGGCAAGCCGTGTTGCGTGAGGAGCATTTGGTTCCACCATTTGCTTGTCATCAAGGCAATCAGGCAAGTCAGGACGAAAAATATTTGGGCGAGGGTGCCGTGGAAAATTCCGATTTGATCCTTGTAAAGAACCACGCGCAGGCCGCCGAGCAGGCCTTGAAGTTGGACAATAAAAAATGTGATCCAGCCGAGCATCGGCAGCGGACGCGGGGCAGCTTCACCACGGACCCATACCAGCGCCGCAAGCAGCACCATCCCACCGATGCCAGTGAGGAAACCGCCCGTCGCCTTCTCGTTGGGCCAAATCACAAAAATTGCGATGCCCGCGAGCACTTCAATTAGGCCAACGATTGCCAATGGCTTCCGCGATTTCTGTCCACCGAGCCAGCGCGTGAGCGCGATGACCAGCAAGCCCACAAACGACGCCCAAAGCCGATGCGTGTGCTCGTAAAGAATTCCGCCGATCCATTTCGAGGGCGGGAACAAAAACATGTTGTAGCCGTAACTGTTCGGCCAATCGGGCACAGACATTCCCGCTTCATGGCTCGTCACCAGGCCGCCGATGCCAATCAACGCGAGCGTGGCCAGCGCCGTGAACACGGCGAAGCGATGAAGCCAGCGAGCGTTGGTTGATTGATTCATCAAAAGTGACGGAATAAAAAACAAACCGCTGCGGGGAACGCCCGCAGCGGTCGCAAATCTAAAAATTTATTTCGCTTCGAGGGTGAAATCGGCGGTGGCGCCGCTGGATTTCACTTCGATTTCCTTTTCCACGCCGGTGGGCGCGGCTTTGCGATGGAGCGCCACAATCTTGTATTTGCCCGGCGGCACGTTCTTGATGGTGAACTTGCCGTCCTTGCCAGTCACGGCGAAGTACGGGTTATCCACAATGGTGACCCAGGCGAACATCCAGATATGCACGTCACATTTAAATTTCAGGAAGTTTTCCGGGGCGGGGAACGTGAAGGTCAAATCGGCGCCGCCGGACATTTGGGGCTGGTTGATTGGGTTTTTGTCAAGATTCGCGGGAGCAGTGGGATCGATGTGAACGTTGTGCATCGGCACGGTTGCCGGGTCGGAGTTTCTCACCAAAAGTTTTTGGCCAGTCTGAATCGCCAGGATCTGCGGGGAGTAAAGGCAGCCTTTCTGATCGAGAACGACCGGAGGCGCGCTCGCGTCGGCTTGAGCAGGCTTGATGTTATCGCCTTTGAGCATGACGATGGTGTCCGCGAGTTCCTTGTTCGGGCCGACGACATAAAATTCCGTCATGGCTTTGCCGCCGTTCAGCTTCCCACAAACTGGGTCGGCTTCAAGCGGCTTGATGTCAATGGCCGGGGGAGGCGTGCCGCTAAGGGTGACGGTACCGGTGACGTCCGCCGCGGTCGCAAATTGCGCCACGCCAGCGATCCCGAGAGCGGTCAGAAGAGCAAGAGACAGTTTCATAGATTTATTCGAATAAGTCGGGCAGGAAACTATCATCCGGAATATGGCGCCGCAAGAGCCTAGCTAATCTTTTCACGCAGGCTGATTCTCGGCGTGACCTTGGCTAATTGTGCCAATGAAGCAAAATATTGCCTTATCGAACGCTGGCAATAACCCGCGCCATTTCCAACGCGGTATGAGCGGCTTCGGTCCCCCGATTGTGCTTGGCGCCGAGGCAACGGACTTTGGCGTGCTTCACTTTGTCGAATACGAAGACGGCGTGAATCACCGGAACCTTGTGCTGCACTTGGATTTGCGCCAAGGCGTGCGTGACACCCCAACCAATGTGCCGGGCGTGGCTGGTCTCACCCTGAAAGATGACGCCGAAACAAATGATGGCGGAATAACGGCCCGAAGCCGCCAACCTCGCGGTGACGGCAGGAATCTCGAATGCGCCGGTCACGCGCACGACGCGGAGCTTGGCTTTGGCGTTATCCAATTCCACCTTGGCAGCATGGACCATGGCGTCGACGTATTCGCCGTTGTAGCGAGAGGCGACGATGGCGAAGTGACGGCCTTCGGCGCCGATTTTCGGTTTCTGAACTTTTTTTAACATTTGAAATATTAAATTTTCAACCGTCCCTTCGGGACTCACATGCGATTTGCCAAGCACCCGGCGTTAAAACGCAGGGCTATTTTCATACAGTCCCTACGGGACTCGCTACAGAAAAATCAAAACCGCTCCGCTCCTCAAAATAATCGTAAAATCAAAGAAGGTGTCCCATCTTTTCGCGCTTCGTTTTCAAATAGTGCTCATTGTGCGCGTTCGGTTTCACTCGGATGGGGACTTGCTCGACAATTTTCAAGCCGTAGCCTTCGAGGCCGACGACTTTTTTTGGATTGTTGGTGAGCAGGCGGATGGTTTTCAAGCCGAGGTCGGCGAGGATTTGCGCGCCGAGGCCGTATTCGCGCAGGTCCATGTCGAAGCCGAGTTTTTTGTTCGCTTCCACCGTGTCGTAGCCTTGCTCCTGCAATTTGTAGGCTCTGATCTTGGGCGCGAGGCCGATACCCCTGCCCTCCTGCCGCATGTAAACCAGCACGCCCGCGCCGGCTTCGGCAATCTGCTTCATCGCCTGGTGCAATTGCGGGCCGCAGTCGCAACGGCGCGAACCGAAGACATCGCCCGTGAGGCATTCGCTGTGGACGCGGACGAGGACGTTTTTTCGATTGGCGATATTTCCGTTGACCAGCGCGATGTGATGCTGGCCGTCAATTTTCGAGCGATACAAATGCAAATCGAATTCGCCGTAATCGGTCGGCATCTTCACTACCTCCACCTGCTCGACCAGTTTTTCCTGCGTGCGGCGATGCTGGATGAGATCGGCGATGGTGCAAATTTTAAGGCGATGTTTTTTTGCGAAGCGCAACAACTCCGGCAGGCGCGCCATGGAGCCGTCGTCGCTCATGATTTCGCAAATGACGGTTATCGGGCGGCAGCCGGCGAGGCGGACTAAATCCACGGCGGCTTCGGTGTGACCGGCGCGTTGCAACACACCGCCGGGGCGCGCGCGGAGCGGGAACACGTGGCCGGGCTGAATCAAATTATCCGGAATGGCCGTGGGGTCCGCCATGATGCGGATAGTCTCGGCGCGATCGGCAGCGCTGATGCCGGTGGTGATGTTGCGCGCGGCATCAACGCTGATTTGGAAATCCGTCTTGAACGTCTCGCGGTTCTGCCGGACCATGCGTTCGATGCCCAATTGCTGCAAGCGTTCGGAAGTGGTCGGCACACAAATCAGCCCGCGACCGAATTTGGCCATGAAATTGACCGCCGTCGGCGTGACAAATTCCGCGGCCAGGATGAGGTCGCCTTCATTCTCGCGATCGGCGTCATCCACCACGATAACCATCCTGCCCTTCTGCAAATCCGCGACGACGGATTCGATGCTGTTAAAGCGTTGTTTCATGCAACGGGTAAGGCTAATCGAAGTCGCGGGGTTTGCCAGTCACAAACGGCAATTCGAAGAAGGCGCGCTTAACGAGCTTTTAAAACAGCTTCGTAAACTTCCTTCACGGAAACTTTGGCTGCTTCCGCCACTTTCCGGCAGGATTCAAATTCCGGCGCAGCCTGGATGACTTTTCCATCGAGCTTGCCGATTTTTACAGTCACTTCGCCGAAGGGGGTTTTGACTGTGTTAAATTCGCGGCGCAATTTGCGGCGTTCGGCCGAATGCCGGCGCACGCCGAACGCGCTCGTTTCGCGCAGCATCATTTCACTGAATTTATCGGCGTCTGATTGGGCGCACAAAATTGTGAGCAACACGCCGGGCCGATTTTTCTTCATCTGGATCGGCGTGTGAAACACATCCAGCGCGCCCGCGGCCAAAGCGCGTTCGACAAAATTTCCGAGAATCTCGGCACTGATGTCGTCGAGATTGGTTTCGAGCACGGCGATGGTGTCGGTTTCCCAATCGTGCGATTGGACGTTGGATGTTGGATGTTGGATGTTGGATGTTCCCAACACCGCACGCAACACATTCGGTCTCGTTTTGTTCGTGCGCGTTCCCAAGCCAAACCCGATTTTTTCCGCAACGAGCCCGTGCATGGGGCCAAAGCTTTCGACAAATTCCGCGAGCAACGCCGCGCCGGTGGGCGTGACCAACTCGTGCGGTTCGTCGCATTGCGTCACGGCAACATTGCGCGCGCAAAGAATCGCCAGAGTGGCCGGGGCGGGAATTGGAAAACGGCCATGCGCGCAATCAATCCAACCGACGCCCTCAACCACGGGCGCTGCCAACACGCGCGGTTTACCGAGCATTTCCAAAGCGATGCTCGCGCCGACGATGTCCACGATGGAATCCACCGCGCCCACCTCATGGAAATGCACCTGCTCCGGCGGCTTGCCGTGAATCTTGCCTTCAGCGTCCGCGATGCGCTGGAATACGGCGATGGATTTTTTCTTTACCCAATCCGAAAGCGGGCTTTGGGAAATCAATTTTTTGATCTCGGTAAACGTGCGATTTTCGTCATGGTGATGTTCGTGCCCATGTTCGTGCTCATGCGAATGCGCGTGGCCATGATCATGATGATGGTGCGAATGACGGTGGTCATGGCCAGCCAGATGAACATCGAATTTAATGCCGGCAATTCCGGATTTTTCGCCACGCGAGACGTGGAGGTGATAGCCACCGACGTTTAATTTTTCCAGTTCGTGCTCGAAACGATGCGCGTCCACGCCGAGGTCCAGCAGCGCGCCAACGAACATATCGCCGCTGACGCCGCTGAAAATGTCGAGGTAAAGAACTTTCATAAGTTCCAAGTTCCAAATTCCAAGTTCCAAGGAAATTCCAAATCCGAAAAACCAAAGCGCACCGGTCTCGCGAGCGCGTTCGGCGCTTGGAGCTTGGAGTTTCTCTGGAGCTTGGAACTTGGGATTTGGAATTTCATTTATCGGTCAGCGCATTGATCTGACTAGCCGCGTACCCGGCTCCGAATCCATTGTCGATATTCACCACCGTCACGCCACTGCCGCAACTGTTGAGCATGCCGAGCAATGCTGCCAGGCCGCCGAAACTCGCGCCATAACCGACACTTGTTGGGACGGCAATCACCGGCTTCGACACCAGTCCCGCGACGACGCTCGGCAAGGCGCCCTCCATTCCCGCGACGACAATCACCACGTTTGCGCTGCGAAGCGTTTCGATGCGGTTCAGGAGGCGATGCACGCCGGCGACGCCGACATCACACACGCGCTCGACGCGGTTGCCCATGATTTCGGCGGTCACGGCCGCTTCTTCGGCCACGGGCAGGTCGCTGGTGCCGGCGCATGCGACGGCGATGGTTCCCGCGCGTTTGGGCGACGGCCGTTTCTCAATCGTGATGCAGCGGCCCATCTCATGATGGACGGCGCTTTTGAATTTCTTCTTCACGGCGCGCGCGTGTTCGGGTGTGATGCGCGTGGCGAGGACGTTCTGGCCGTGATCGAGAAGTTTGGAGGCAATTCCGACCACCTGCTCGGGGGTTTTGCCGGAGCCGAATATCACTTCGGGAAAGCCGGTGCGCAGCGCGCGATGAGTATCGACCTGCGCGAACCCAATGTCGGCGATCGGCGCGGCTTGAAAGGCTTGCAGGACTTTCTCGCGCCCGATGCCGCCGGCGCGAAATTTTTCCAAAAGCTGAGTCGCTTCGGTGATTGTCACGCGCTGACGATGCCACAGAAGTGAAGGCTGGTCACGCGGGAAAACGGATAAACGCCCGGCGGCAACCGCGTTGTCAGTGATGATGCCGGAACAGGCGCGCGCGGTTCTGGAAAAGATACCAGACAATCAAAATGTTCAGGCCGAGGATGACGCAGACTTTCCAGGTGAAGCCGGAGGGCGGGACATCGCCGCGCGCCACGAGTTCGTGATGATGGACCAATTCGAAAATTTCGATGGGGATGAAAAACGCCGATTCGCCAATTGCCATCCATCCGGCCCAGGGCACGCGGAACATCAACCCCACGCCTTCCACGAGCGAGAAGAGGCTGTAGAAAAACGTGCCGGTCGCGAACCAGCGCGCGTTTCTGGGCTGAATGTTGTCCAGGCTGGTGCCGATATCCGAAAGAAACCGATTTTCCGGATCGAGATGGATGAAGCGCATCATGCGGTCAAAAAAATCCCCAAGGCCCTGGCCGGCCAGGTGATAAACGCCAAAAGCGAGCAGGAGCGCGAGCGTGCCTTTCAACAGTTTGGTGATGATGATGAAATACAGCGTCGGTGCGCGCTTTTTTTGAACTGGAGATGCATCAGCCATGTGCAGGATTTATTTTGCCGGCGCCCCGGTAGTAATCGTCATCGGCGACGGCTCGGGCACTTTATTGCGCGATGCTTCCACTTTGATGTAATGCAGAACAATCGGCGCGAGCACCATGCCCGGAACTCCCATCAGTTTTTCACCGAGCACAATGCCGATCAATGTCAGCCACATGGGATTTTTGATGCGGTCGCCGACGATTTTGCTGTTGAGAAAATATTCCAGCTTGTGAATGACTATCAGAAATATCAACGCGAACAAAGCCATCTGCGGCCCGTTGGGCATGGTGAAGGCCACGCCGACGACGAGCGTGTTGCTCATTAGATTGCCAATAATCGGCAGCAGGCCGAACAGAAACGTGAGGCCGATAATGACCAGCGCGTACGGAAATCCATTCCACGCGAGAAAAACGGCGGTAAGCGCGGTGTTGATGAACGAGATAATAATTTGCGCGCCCATGACTTTGCCGAAACTCCGGTAAAACGTTTCGAAACGCGCGGCCAATTCACGCACCACGTTGGCGTAAAGGCTGTCGCGCGACGTTTGGGGATCCGATTCCGCGCCCCAGCGCGCGTCGAGAAATAAACTGGCGGCGACAACGAGCCCGATGATGACGAGCGCGGCTTGAAACACCGCTTCGCGGGCGTAGCGGCCAACGTTCGTCACTTTGTCCTTCACCTCCTCCAACGCCACCGTTTTGAGGCTCGCGTAATCAGAGAATGGGAGTTCGATTCCTTTTTTCTCAGCGAATTCCACAACGGCGGGAATGGTGCGATCGGCGATTTCGGGAATGGCTTTGTAGGCGCGATGCGAGAACACGAACAGCCCGCAACCAATGCCGACGACCACCACGATGTAAATCAGGAGTCCCAGAATTTTGCTGCGGCCAAAACTGAATTTTTCCAACGCGAAATAACCAAAAAATACCGTGAGCACCAGTGCGCCGAGATGAAACCAGCCAATCAACACCAGCGATGCGGCCATCATCACATAGGAGATGCGGCGCGGGTTGCTCATGGAGACTCCGTTTATCGCACGCGAGGCAACAGGATGCCCAGCAGGTCGGAGATTTTCACACGTTCCTGCTTCATCGTGTCGCGCTCGCGGAGCGTGACGGTGTCGGCCAGTTCCGGGCCCTTTTCGCCGAGCGTGTCGAAATCGATGGTCACACCGAACGGCGTGCCGACTTCGTCCTGGCGGCGATACCGCCGGCCAATGGCGCTGGCTTCGTCGTAGAAAACGGTCATGTAAGGCCGCAAGAGGTCGCGGACTTCCTGCGCTTTCTTGACCAGCTCCGGTTTGTTCTTGAGCAGCGGAAACACAGCGACCTTGATGGGCGCGATGCGTGGATGCAGTTTCAGCACGACGCGCGTTTCCATTTTGCCCTTTTCGTCCGGCGCCTGGTCTTCGCAATAGGCGCTGCACAAAATGGCGAGCAGGATGCGGTCGACACCAACCGCGGGCTCGATGACGTGCGGCACGTAGCGTTTCTTTTTGGCGTCGTCGAAATATTCCATCGGCTGGCCGCTGGCTTTGGCGTGTTGCGTGAGGTCGTAGTCGCCGCGTGCGGCGATGCCCCACAATTCCTGCACGCCGAACGGATATTTGAACATGAGATCGGTCGTGCCCTTGGAGTAAAACGCGAGTTTTTCCTTTGGGTGATTGTATTCCGAAAGCGCGGAGGCCGGGATGCCCACGGACACGAGCCATTCGCGGCACCAATCGATCCAGTAGCGATGCCACTTGGCCCAGTCATCGTCGTCGGCGATGAAATATTCCATTTCCATCTGCTCGAATTCGCGACTGCGGAAGATGAAATTGCGCGGCGTGATTTCATTGCGGAACGATTTGCCGACCTGGGCGATGCCGAACGGGATTTTCACGCGGCCCGTGTCAAGAATGGCTTTGTAATCCACGAACATGCCCTGCGCGGTTTCGGGACGGAGATAGGCAACCGCCGATTCGTCACGCAACGGGCCGACGTAGGTCTCGAACATCATGTTGAACGCGCGCGGTGGCGTGAGGCTGCCGGGTTCGCCGGTGGCGGGCGAGGGAATCAGGGGAATTTCTTCGGGCTTGGCTTCGCTAAAATCGCGCGGCTGCACAGGCTCGAGTTTGCCCTGGATGGCTTTCTTGCGCTTGAACGTTTCGGCTTTTTCTTGAAGTTCCTCGGCGATGCGTTCGCTTTCCAAAACTGTCACGTAACCGACGATTTTGCCATCGACGACAACGGCAGAGAAGAAAATCTGGTCGGCGCGAAAACGCTGCTTGGAAACTTTGCAATCGACCATCGGATCGGTGAAGCCGCCAACGTGGCCCGACGCTTCCCAGACTTTGGGATGCATGATGATGGAGGATTCGAGGCCGACGACGTCATCACGACGGCGGACCATGTCGTTCCACCAGCAATCGCGGATGTTTTTGCGAAGCTCGACTCCGAGCGGACCGTAGTCCCAGAAGCCGTTGATGCCGCCGTAGATTTCGGAAGATTGAAAAATAAATCCACGTCGTTTGCACAAGGAAACGATCTTGTCCATCAAGTCGGCACTATTCGATTCAACCATAAGAACGCACAGTCTTTGGGATGAGCCGGGTGATGTCAAGGGATGTGGAAAGGTCCAAATTCCAAGCACCAAGCTCCAGAGAAATTCCAAATCTCAACCTCCAAAAGCAATCGGCGGCCTGCGCGGGAATTGGAACTTGGAGGTTTTCTAAAATTTGGAACTTGGAGTTTGGAGCTTCGGTTTGGAGTAACTAGGACTGTTAAGTACAAATACGGTTAGGTCTTACGTGATGTTTGATGCGCGCGGTGAATAATTTCCATTTGGAAAAAAATTTTTGTGCGATTACTTTTTTCCCGATTCCTCCCGGTTTTTTCAGAGCCGCGGAATCGTTGTGAAAAGGGCGGCGCAGAGCTCGTGCCGCCCTTTTGTCTGTACGGGTGCGACTCCGTTAACTTTGAAGTTGCCCGTGAGGACCGAATCGAGTCTCTGTCAAAATCAATATGCAAAAGGCGGCGCAAAATGGCTTCACGCTCATGGAGTTACTGGTGGTGATTGCCATTATCGGAATACTCGCGGCGCTTATTTTGACTCCCATCAATCGCAGCATGCAACGTGCGCGCCAGGTTCAGTGCCTCAACAACGTCCGCCAATTGGGGCAAGGATTGCAAGAATTCGTCGGTGACAATCATAAATATCCGCTTTATGTGGATGCCCGGTTTGATACCAATGGTGTTCCTCGGGGCACCAACGTCTGGGTAGAAACGCTCGGAAATGTCTTTGGGTATGATCACCGCACGAAGACGAATTTCTGGAATCGTGACGTATGGCTATGCCCCGGTGTGCGGTCGACGGGCGTGCTCAAGGCTGGATTCAGCTCTTACGGATACAATGCTTTTGGAATCGGGGCAGATACGAACTCTTTGGGACTGGGAGGCATGTTTGGGGCGAGGCACACGATTCCATATCCGTCCGGAATTCGAGGCTCGGCATTTTTCGATTTGAAACCAGCGGTGAAGGAGTCGTTAGTTGTCCATCCGTCGAATATGATGGCGATGGGCGATGGATTTTATGGGGAGCGGGATCAGATTTACAGCGGCTTGGACATGCTCTGGCGGAATTATGAGCCGGGCGGCTTCTTTGATACGGCCACGGCAAACAGCCGGCATCAGGGCAACGCGAACGTGGCGTTTTGCGATGGGCATGTGGAATCGCCGACGCTGAAATCTCTGTTTGAAGACCAAACCGACGAGGCACTGGCCCGGTGGAATCGCGACGGGCAGCCTCATCGAAACCGGTTGTGAGTTGGGTTTCCCTCCGAAGAGTCCGCGGTCGCGTTGACACCTTCGCAGCTCGCCCGTAAGTTCGGTTCGTGTTCGATCTTGTTTCGCCCTACCAACCCGCCGGAGACCAGCCGCAAGCCATCGCGAAGCTGACGGAAAGTGTTTTGGCGGGCGCCAAACACCAGACGCTGCTCGGGGTGACCGGTTCGGGCAAGACGTTCACCATCGCGAACGTCATCAAAAATTTCGAGAAGCCGACGCTGGTGATTTCGCACAACAAAAC
>Ga0068855_100011252_pt1 | contig 10806 bp, 9 predicted proteins | sample KBSCornC52_FD_66592 | JGI IMG/M metagenome (GOLD analysis project Ga0068855, IMG submission 66592) | Corn rhizosphere microbial communities from Kellogg Biological Station, Michigan, USA - KBS Corn C5-2 | ecosystem: Host-associated > Plants > Roots > Rhizosphere > Soil ... | reverse complement strand
GTTTATGAAGCGCACGGATCAAGGCCGGTACAGCCTCCCAACCGCGTGAGCCCGGACATGACTCTTGTGGGGAGCGCAGTTGAGTTGGACAACAAAGCGTGCCGCCAGGTGCGCACGGCGCCCATTGCAAGCGACGCAATCGCCAAACAGTGGGGCTGCCCGGTTGCGTGCAAGCCTCCGCTTTCCAGTTTCAACGGACAGTGGAGAAACATTCCGGACAACGCGAATCCACAATATGCGCTCTGCACCTGCTGCGCGCCCGACAGGCTCCAGTAGCATCTGTACTTGGCTTGCGAAGCGCAGGGTTGTGTTTGGGGAAAGCAAACTTGGCAGGTTCGCACGCCTGAAACAGCGGCTGTAGCTCTCTCATTGAGAAAAGGCCACAGCCACCAGATCATTATTTTTTCCCATGACCCGCATCACCAGGTCACCACGCTCGACCTGGTTCAAGCTCTTCGGTTGAAGCCTTGTGCTTGCTCGCCAAAAGATCGTATTCAGTTGTAAAAGAGCAAATCCGCAAACTCGCGGAGCCTCCTGGGAGGCATCCTCTCAACCTGAGAGTCGGTTTCTGAATCACCTGTCGCGCCTTAAGCCAAACGCCTTCCGCTCCCCTCTTCAGGAATCGCAGCTTGCGCCACAAAACCTTCTTCAACGGATAACGCGGACTGTGCGCGATCACTCCCTATCACCCGATGCCCCCCATCCCCTTCATCCCCGAAAACACAGGACTTATCGGATTCATCCCCGGCGATGTTTTCTGCGCTTCGCCCGCTGCCATCATCTCCACCCGGCGCGGAGACACTCCCGTCCGGCAGCGCCTCAACCTCTCCATCTTCCGCGGCAAGCTCTTCTCCCTCTTCCTCGCCGCAGCCATTGTCTTCTTCCGCCACGTCCTCCAGCTCATCATCGCTGATCGCATCGCCTTCAATGAGCGCGGCCTCTTCCACTTCCTGCTCCTCTTCTTCCTCCGCCGCTTCCACCACCACATCCTCTGGGTTAGTCTCCTTGAATGTCACGCGCGGCAGCACCGATGCGGCGGTCTGCGTGCTGTAGAACAACAACCCCGCCTCTTTGGCCGTTATCGTTCCCTCCAGCAGCGCTTTCTGCAATATGGCAATGTTCAGCACCACGCAGTTTGCGTCCTCCATCACCAGCAGATTCAACTTCTTTGGCTTAACCTGCTTCATGCGCCCGTGCGCGTAGCACCAGCGGCCCTTCCTCATCCTGGGGCAACCGCACCTTGTCCCGTCGGCGTAGACATGTTCGCAGCGCGGCGCCGCATTGGCCCTGTCCAGCAGCGCCAGTTGCCGCTTGTAAAAGGCAATCTTCTCTTCCTTCGGTCTCCACTCGTCCGGCAGGCCAATCTTTTCTCGGATGTCCCTTTCCATCGCTCGGCGCGCAAGGTGAGGCTTGCTTACCCGCTCGCAGTACTGCTCCCCATCCTCAAACGGCAGCGAGTACGGATCTTCAATCCCCACTGCCGCATCGCGCATTCTTTCTTCCATGCTCTTGGGCGACTTCTGTGGCAGCACGCCTTCGGCGTGCGCCAGGTCCTCCGCCATCTCCCGCCGCGCAATCATCTCCTGATAATGTTTCGTGGCCTCTACAAACCTCGTATAAGCCTGTACTTCTTCTTCACTAAACAGTTCCATCACACACCTCTTCCTTCATCCTTTCTTCAGCTCTGCCTTGCTAGCCGCAGAACCTGAAAGCAAGAACGGAAGAAATGAAGGACGGAAGGAACAAAGGAAAGGAAGGAAAAGGGGATGGAAGGCAGTGCAGGGAACTGCAGGATACTAACGATTTTTGTTCGCCGTCAAGCTTTTTCCGCAATCCCGGCGGCAGAAAATAGTTCACTCGCCGCGTACATGTCTTTTGCGACCCACTGCTGTTAACGCGGACATGTCCACCTGTCAAAAGCAAGCAAATAGTCGTTCATCGTCCTTTGCTGAGGCCTTTTTTGCCCACACAATCCCTACCCTTCGCATTCAATTTTGGCAGTTCTGGCAATCTTGGCAATCTCTTCTGACCCACTGCTGTTAACCGGTACATGCCCGAGTAGCAAATGCAAGCGAGAACTTGTCCATCCTACCGCGCTCCTGCATTTCAAGTTGGCAATATTTGCCAATTTGGCCCTTGTGGCAATCTCAGTCCAGCAGAATTCCAAAGCGCCGGAGTTCACCGAGCAATCGTGCTGTATCGATCGGTTTGGGCAAGTACCCGTTGAAGCCGGCCTCCAGCACTCTTTGCTGGTCCTCTTTCATGGCATATGCCGTGACCGCCAGGACAGGCACCCCGGAGAACTTAAGATTTTGGCGAAGACGGGCCAGGACATCATAACCGTTCATTTTAGGCATATTGATATCGAGCAGAATGAGGTCGGGCCTGGTTTCCTCGACCTTGGCAAGAGCCTGCTCCCCGTTGGTAGCCTCAACTACCTCACAGCGGAGCCCTTCCAGCATTTCACGCAAAAGTTCAAGGTTAACGGGATTATCTTCTGCTACAAGAATTCTGTTCATGAGCTCTCCGCCACTTTCGCGGCCCTGCTATCTTCGACAACAACCTTCCCCAAAGCCTGAATCAACTCCTGACGCCATGAGCCTTCCTTACGTAGCAGTGCGCGAGTCTGGCGGCGCAGCAATTCAAGATCAGATTCAGTCAAGTTTTTGGCAGTCAGAACGAAGATCGGGATATCACTGAGCCGGGAGTCCTTTTTGAGATGCCGAAGAACTTCAAATCCATCCATATCCGGCATCAGCAGATCCAGAAGGATACCATCCACCAGAGTCTGCCCAAGCAAGGCAAGGGCTGATTTCCCGGAATGAGCAGAATGAGTCTTGTATCCAGCGGCCCTGAGCGTCGTCTCCAGAAGATCAACTGTCACCGGGTCGTCGTCCACCACTAGAATGACGCTGTCTTTGTTCTTGTACGGCCTGGTGTATTTGCGAATTGTTTTCAAGAGCAGGGTTTTATCGACAGGTTTTACCAGGTAATCCGCGGCGCCAAGAGCGAACCCGACTTTTTGCTGATCAACGATAGAAACAATGATGATTGGAATATGCGCTGTTTCAGGCGCCTCTTTCAGCATCAAAAGAATCTCGAAGCCGTTTGCGTTTGGCATCAGGATATCCAGGGTGATGGCATCGGGTTGCAGTTGTTTGGCTTTCTCAATGGCTTCGCTGGAAGAGGCCGCAGTCTCAGTCCGGTACCCTTCTGGCTCAAGATAACTCATGAGGAGTTCTCGCGCTGTACCTTCATCATCAATCACGAGAATGAGCGGTGCGTCACGAAGGGGCACAGCCTCACTATTTTCCCGTGAGAGAACTTCTAGATTCGCGCTCATACCAGACTCATCGCGCAGATGTGCTCCAGCCGGGAGAGTAAAGTTGAACCGGCTGCCCTTGCCGAACTCGCTTTCCAGCCAGATGCCGCCACCTTGCTGCTCTACCAGACGTTTTGTAATCGCCAGCCCCAGCCCTGTTCCCTCATGCGCGCCCTCTCCTTCCACCTGGCGAAATTCCTCAAAGATGAGTTCCTGATCCTCAGTGCGAATGCCAATTCCAGTATCGGTCACAGAGACACAGATGCAATCATCGAGTTCCCGCCAGTCGACGGCAACCCGTCCCCCTTCAGGAGTAAATTTGACCGCATTGCTCAACAAATTGTAGAGAATCTGTTTGAACCGCACCCGGTCTGCATAGATGGTTCTTTCGGTTTCAGACATCTGCCGAACATCAATATTTTTAGTCATCGCCAAGGGGCGAATGGTCGACAGGACTTCGGAGAGCGCGCTCTTGACATCAAAATCCTCGCAGCGGATCTCCATCTGCCCAGCCTCGATCTTCGATAAATCCAGGATGTCGTTGATCAGTTGTAAAAGGTGATGGGCCCCATTCTTAATGTGGTTAACAAAGCGGTTCTGTTTCTCGTTTAATTGTCCTCCCGTGCCGTCGGCCAGCAGCCCGGAAAAGCCGACAATGGCGTTTAAGGGCGTTCGCAGCTCATGACTCATGGTGGCAAGGAACTTGCTTTTCAGTTTGGTAGCGTGCTCAGCTTCACGGCTACGAAGCTCCAACTCCCTGTTGCTGCGCGCCAAAGCCTCGGTAAAGCTGCGTTTTTCCTCTTCGGCCCTCTTCCTCTGAGTAATATCGGCTGCAACCACAACTTCGGCGGGTCGGCCTTGAAAATTAAGTGCGTATGAAGTGATCTCGACATCAATTACCGAGCCATCTTTAAGGCGGTGCTTCCAATTCCCAACATTCTCCTCTCCGTCCTGAAGATGATTAACGCTTTCAAGCACCGCAGGAATGTATTCAGGCGGACGAATGGCCTTGATGTTCATCGTCAGGAACTCTTGAGACGTATATCCGTACTTGCGAACGGCTGCGGCGTTCACAGCCAGGAACTTCAGTGTCTCGCGATCATAAACCCATGTGGGATGGGGATTGTTGTCGAACAATTTGCGGTGCCGTTCCTCACTTTCCTGCAGTAACTCGTCTGCGCGTTTGCGCTCAGTGACGTCACGAGTAATTTTGGAGAATCCTCTCAGCTTGCCGTTTTCGTCTTTCAGAGCGGTAATCGTTACGTTGGCCCAGAATCGATTGCCGTCCCTGCAAACCCGCCAGCCCTCTCCCTGATAATGGCCGGTTGCAACGGCAGTCTCGAGCTCACGATCAGGTTTGCCAAGGGCCAGGTCTTCCGGAGTGAAAAAGCAGGAGAAATGTTTTCCTACGATTTCATCCTGCGTGTAGCCCTTGATTCGTTGAGCGCCCTCATTCCACGTTGTGACGTGGCCTGTTGGAGTAAGTTGATAGATGGCGTAATCGGTAACGCGGCTTACCAAGAGCCGGAAGCGCTCTTCGATTTCGCGGCGCGACCTCTCGGCTAGTTCACGCTTCAATACCTCCCTTGGGAGGAAGTAGTACGCCACCACAAGCAGAATGATCTCGAACAGAACAGTGAGTCCAAATATAACGGCAGCGAGGCGAATACCGTGATGGAGATTGTCCTGCCGTGCCTGCAACAGGCGATCTTCTTCGGCCTTCATCGAGCGAATTCCCGTTGCGGCCTGGTCCATCAGTTCCTTGCCGCGTCCACTGAATGCGATTTCCTGCGCTGAGTTAACGCCTTGCTTCTTACGGACGGCGATACCCTGATCCAGAAACTCAGTCAAATTTCTGATCTGCAGCCGCAAGTTCAGGAGGTTTGCCCTCTGGGTTTGATTATCGGCGGTCAATTGGGCGATATGCCCAAGGTCGACACTCAACCTGGAAATCTGGTCGTGGTAATCCTGTAAAGAGGATTCATATCCGGCGATCAGATATTCGCGTGAGGCAGTCCGGGATTGAGCGATCTCTGCCTGGATCCGGTCGAGTCCCTCAAGCACTTCATGGGTGTGAGAGACCCATACGCTATCTTGCAGGGACCATTTGGCGCTTTGATAAGCCATTGCCGATGCAAAAAGGAGGATGAGTCCAGCCATGGCCAGCGCAACAGAAGTCTTCTTTATCGTCGAGAATGCCATAGAATCAAGCCTGATAACGATTCGGTGCTATACGTCCATTTTGTTTTCGCAGGGGAAACCGATGATGCTCCGCGAGGATGTTCTTAAATGCTTCAAAAATCTTGAGGTCCCACCACCCCCTGGCGATTTCTTCAGTCATGGTCTCGAGGGCTTCATCCAGCGACAGAGCACGCTTATAGGGTCTGACGGTGGTCAGTGCATCATAGACATCCACGATCTGCAGCACCCGAGCTGTAATGGGAATTTGCTCGCCTCGTAAACCATCAGGGTAGCCGGAACCATCGAGCTTCTCATGGTGGTGACGGATGATAGGGAGAACTAAGCGAAATGATTTGAGTGGTGCACAGATGCGTTCCCCGACAATGGGGTGCTGACGCATGATTTTCCATTCTTCATCCGAGAGCTTGCCGGGCTTCAGCAAAATCGCATCCGGAACTGCAACCTTTCCAATGTCGTGGACAATACCAGCGCGCCTGAGTGCCGTAATCTCTTGTCCTGGCAGCTCAAGAGCTTCCCCGAGGGTTGCGGCATAGGTCGACAGCCGATCGCAATGATGCTGGGTATAAGGATCTTTGCTCTCGATGCTCCGCGCCAGGGCAAAAAGCACGGTCTCAGCTTTTTCCAGTTCATCAGTGTGCCGTTTAAGGCGCAGAAGGGAGCGGACACGAGCAAGCAATTCACTAGTATCAACCGGCCGGGTTAGAAAATCATCGGCGCCTGCAGTGATTCCGACTACCCGATCTTCTTTGGCCGACAGAGCAGTCACTAAAATAACGGGCGTGAGGCAGGTTTCGCTGTCCGCCTTGATACGGGCACACACCTCAAAACCGTTCAGGTGCGGCATCATCACATCAAGGAGAACGAGATCGGGCCTAAGGCGCTTGAATTTTTGTAGAGCCGCCGCGCCATCTTCCGCGACTAATACAGTAAATCCGGCGGAGGCGAGCACTTCCTGGAGAAGCTCTCGATTGGGAGCATGATCGTCGGCCACCAGAATCGTGGCATTTGTTTCCAGTATTGGAAATCCGTCGCTGGCGGAGTGAACTTTCTGGTCCTGATCGTACATTTTATCCACACTTCAGTCTGGCGCATCACCATGCACATTCCTGGAAACGCATTGAATAGAGGCTCCCGAATGTGCTGGCACCGCCAATACGTATAGTGTCTCACTAAGATGTTTTTGATTAATGACAAAGTATGGGTAGTTCTAATTTCGAGAAAAACTAAAGTAATCGATAAAATCTCTTAACTAGTAAAGTGCAGACATTCACGCTGCCTGAATGAATAGCAACAAAGATATTAGAAGGTCTTTAAGTGGTTTGACTCAGAGGGGAAGCTGGGGTTTGGTCATAGGCGCTAGCTTGCGGCAAGCCGAGTTGTTGTGCAGGCTGCCTGCGGCTGTGAAAGCCTAGTTCAGAGCCACCCTCGACGTAGGCGAGAAGCGGATAGTCCACGCATGCCTCAATGAAATGGCGAATGCACAACGGGACCTCCTTCCTCAATCCCAGATCCAATACACCGACAATTCTATATGCAAGATCCCCACAAGCACACTGCGGCCAGACCGGTTCAAATCGAGGAGAAACAGAGAAAGCGATCATTTCGTCGGGCCTGAGTTGCATGTAAACCTCCAATGGTTCGTCTGACAGATAAGAACAGCGGGGCATTGCTGTTTGCTTCATACCGGCTCATGCGTTGAAAACTCCCACCTGAAATTTCTCCCTGGGCCGGGCTTCTGCACAGTTCACGACTGGTGAAAATGTCTTCTGCAGTGGAAAGCTCCCCAACGGAGACGTTTTTAGCTGGCGCAAATGCCAAGGTTGATTTGGTATGGCCGGCAGGAATTCATCAGTCGCCGGCAGAATGGAGGCGAGCCATGTCTCAAATGCCCGTTCCTCCAGAGAATTCTCCTTCACCAGCTTAATGCCAGCCCGACCCGATATGTGGGCCCAGGCAACCGTGCCCCTAACATTGATTGTTGTACCCAGTTCGGACGCTGGAAAGGACAGATCAATCTGTGCTCCCTGGGGAAGCATCCCTGGGGTTTCAACACACATACCTGCGTAGCTGACATTGATAATTCTTGCCGACTTCAAATGATCCGTGTTGCCTTCATGTACCACCCGGGACGAGCTTGCCATTATCGATACCGGCTGACGAAAGCTTGCCCGCCGGCCGAGGGCGACAAGCCCATACGCAGCCCTGATGGTTTTATCGAAAAGGTCACCTGTAAAAGGTTTCTGCACGAGGAAGTGAAAGCGCGCAGATGGGGGGTGATGAACTTTGTTTTTTCCGACAAGCTTCAGAACCACATGCGGTGCGCTCGGGAATTGATTTACAGCCAATTCGCTTGCGGTCGCACAGTCCTCGTCATAAACAGCGAGATCGTACCGGGTACGTCTGCAGAGTTCCACGGGCCCTGAGGCCTGCTCCGCTGTGGTTACTCTAAAGCGATGAGACTCAAGAACTTTTTTTGTAGCTTCGATGGTAAATGCATTGTCGGAGAGAATAAAAGCCGAGAGCGGTGCGGATGTGCTTATCATTTGTGAACTCCCTTTGTTCGTGATTGTCACTGGTTATGCTCGGAGATGGCGTCGAGAAGCCGGCTTTGCTTTTGTCTGGTTCGGCTTTTTGGCGGACGGCTGTTTCTGGTCCTGTCCATTCACGAGTGCGGCAGAAAGGGTGTCTCTCGAAGCCGGAGCATTGGCCACGACAAACACCCAGTTTCCGCCTTCCCCTTGTACCCAGGCAGATGAGCTTTCCACGACAGCCGTAACTTCCAATTGGCCCCTGGTCTGGCTTTGCGCCGCTGCGGCGGAACCAAAGAACAGGAGCATCAACCAAGTTGTCCTAATCAGCTTTCCTTGCATGCCTTTATCAATTGCATCCCGTTCTCCAATTGATATTGCAAGTAACTATTTGAAAATAGAAGGCTTGGAGGGTGTAGAGGAATTTGCCGCACGGCATCAAATGCCTGAATCTCAGAATCTGTCCGGAAACTGTACACGGCGCGTTTGAAAAGGGAAGGCGGAGGCTAGCGGGGGGCCAACTTGTGTTCCTTTTTGGTTTGAGCTGACTCGATCTTTCCCAGGATCACATAAAGCGTGCTGCGACTTATACCCAGCGCGTCGGCTGCGCGGTTCTTGTTGCCGCCCATCTGTTCCAGTACCCGCAGAACGTGACGCTGTTCAACTAATTCAAGCGAGGTAACTTCATCCTCAGCGCCACTAACGGCATCCGATTGAAGCTCTTCGGGTAAATCTGCGATATCGATGACCGGGCCTTGCGTCAGCATACATGCGCTGCCGATTACGTTCTCAAGCTGGCGCACATTTCCGGGCCAGTGGTAGCGAGTAAGCACAGTCTGAGCGCGGCGCGTTATGCCTTGTATATCTTTGTTGTATTCCCTGGCGAAACGCTCCAGGAAGTGTCGTTGCAAGAGCGGCAGGTCTTCTTTTCTTTGCTCCAGACGGGGCAGCTTCACCTCGACCATTGCCAAGCGATAGAACAAATCTTCCCGGAAAGTCTTCTCCTGGACCATTGTTTTGAGGTCCCGATTGGTGGCTGCTATAACCCGGACATCCACTTTCTTTGTCACTGGGGACCCGACCCGCTGCACTTCCTGATTTTGCAGCACCCGGAGCAGCTTGGCCTGAGCACCTAACGGCAATTCACCTATTTCATCGAGGAAAACGGCGCCGCCACTGGCAAACTCAAACAAGCCTGCCTTGTCCTGATGAGCGCCCGTAAATGCACCGCGAACGTAACCGAAAAGTTCACTTTCAAATAGTGTTTCGACAATAGCAGAACAATTGCACACCACCAAGGGTTTGGAAGCTACGGGACTTGAACGATGCAATGCTCTTGCGGTGAGTTCCTTCCCTGTTCCAGTGGCGCCGGTAACCAGAACGTTTCTGAAATGAGGTGCGATGCGGCGGATTTTTGCGAACAACTCGAGGACGAGAGGACTCCGTCCGATCATGTTCTCGAATTGATAAGTTTCCAGCAACTCGTGGTCTAACGAGAGCGCCCGCTTGCGGCGTGCGGCTTCAGCCATCAGCTGTCCGACTCGCGCTTTCAGTTTGAAGAGGTCAGGCGGTTTAACAAGATAGTCACAGGCCCCTTTCTGAATTGCCTCAACCGCCGATTCGGTTGAATAGTGGCCAGTAAGGAGAATTACGTCCACAGCGGGGTCCGCTGCGACGATGGTTTCCAGGACCTGCATTCCGGTCATCCCCGGCATCATGAGATCTGTGATGACAATTTGCGGCCGGTCCTTGAAGAACAATTCCAGCCCATGCTCGGGTGTGTTGGCACTTACGATGCGGAGTCCTTCCTGGCTCAATGCTTCTCCAGCAAGTTCCAGAACCAACGGATCGTCATCTATAACCAGGAGGGTTAGCAGCGCCTGGGCGCCGGCTGTATTTGTGTGTCCGAGTGCCATCGTTATGAGCATAACTGCTCTCCGGCTCCACGGAGAAGAAGTTATTCTGTCTTAGTGAATTGAGAAAGTAGTGTTGTTCTGAAAATCGGAATATCTGCATTACCGAGATAATGCAAATATGAAAAAGCTGCAATCTTTGACAATAACATGTCACATGTAAGTTACTTCTGTAATTTCGGAAGTATTCGTGTGTCCTATTAGCATAGGACGGCTACGATTGCCAGAAGACTCCCAAGCACGGTTGTGATTTTCTCACCCATAGCTAGTCCAAAGGCTTTGATAGCGACTTGAATCCGGACGCCTGATATGCATACACAGGAAAGACTCAGTTCCTCTCACCTAAAGACAAAATTCCGTTTCGATCTCGTTACTATGGCTGTCGTCGCCCTGTTCTCAATATTTCTGGTATTTCTCCTGGATACTGGCTCGCTGGCGCAATGGATAGCAAATCACAAACAAACAAAAATCAAGGCCAAAACTTCATTGGTCCCTACCAATATCGCCGGATGATCTGACTCCCGGCAGCTCGTAATTTCTGTTCCGGCCTTTGCACAGCCTGGCAAAAAACCCACAGCCGAGGGCGGCTGTGCCACACGAGACTCGCATCGCCGACATCCGCGTGATCCCGACATCGCGCGACATCGGAATACAGAAGCAGAGCGGCTAATTCAGACGTATGGAAGCGTTGGTTCTACTTCCCTGGCTCCAGCGTCAACTCATGCGCTTTGCTCTGACTCACACCGCCATCAGAGAACGCCAGCGTGAAGGTTGTTCCGCCGTACCAGGCAGGCCAGTGGTCCATATAGTAAGGACTGAAAAGCTGGCCGGATTCGCCCTG
>Ga0068855_100011251_pt1 | contig 10807 bp, 7 predicted proteins | sample KBSCornC52_FD_66592 | JGI IMG/M metagenome (GOLD analysis project Ga0068855, IMG submission 66592) | Corn rhizosphere microbial communities from Kellogg Biological Station, Michigan, USA - KBS Corn C5-2 | ecosystem: Host-associated > Plants > Roots > Rhizosphere > Soil ... | reverse complement strand
ACCGAGCCTGGTGCACTGGCAGAGCTCAGTGAATTGGAGATGCGCCGCGCGGCTGAGTTCCACACCTGAGGCAACGAGGATGCTGTAGATCTCCAGACAGGATTGGCGTTCAAACTCAAAAAGTATGTCGATCAGGCCGTTGTCGCAAGCACTGCGGCTCAGCACCCATCCGCCGCAGCCGAGAATGGCCCCGGTTACCGTCTTCACGAAACGGCCGGGTTCCTGGCTCGATATTGCCCTCATCTGGAGTGCCCACGGGATTGTGCCAGGCTGCATGATATCGAGAGGAATCGATGAGGGTCTCACAGGGAATGTATCGGCAAGTTCGAAGAATACGGTGAAGTGTGCAAAATCGGGACCATTCGATGTCCTGGTCCCGTCGAAGGCGGGGGTGGTCGGCCGGGATGTTAGCTTGGTACATCATGATTGTCGGCAGCGGCATTGACCTGGTTGAGATTGCCCGGATTCAGCAATCGATGGAGCGTTTCGGGCCGCGCTTTTTGAAGCGCGTGTACACATCCGCCGAACAAGCGTATTGCCTGCGGAAGCGTAATTCAGCGGAGAGCCTCGCGGCACGATTTGCGGCCAAGGAGGCGGGAGCCAAGGCGTTGGGCACCGGGATCAGCCACGGAGTGAGCTGGCTGGAGATCGAAGTCGTTCGGGAGCCCAGCGGGCGGCCCACCATTCAGTTCCACGGCAGGGCGGCGGAGCTTGCCGAGAGGATGGGGGTGAGCCGTGCCGCACTCTCCATAACGCATACGGCTGCCCTGTCCATGGCAAGCGTCGTGCTGGAGAAGCTGCCTTAGTCAGACGGAAGGTAAGTTCCTGTCCGACAGCAGCTTGAACAATGGAGCTACGGGTCTCATGATGTGCATCTCATCGGGTCACTGCCCCGGCAAAAGTCGGGTAACCCGTGCTGTCTCTGCTATTCTCAAGGCGACGAGGCTGGCCGGAGCGGCCACTTTTGTCGAAGGGAAATGTCTTGGCGAGCCGTAAAGAGATTCAGTGGTCCCAGCTGAAGGTTGGCACATTGGTCCTGGCGGCCTTGGCCGTACTGATCCTTGTCATTCTGCTGATGAACTCGGCCTCGGGCGGGCTGTTTGCAAACAAGCTCACTTTGCGCACTTACTTCGACAACGCAGGCGGCCTGAAGAACGGGGCGCCGGTTACGCTGGAAGGCGTAACCATCGGCAATGTGACTCGCATCCGGGTTGTGCCGGAACGCTCGCCGCGGCCGGTAGAGGTAACGCTTCGAGTGGGTGGGGATTTCGCCCGGTTCCTGCACACCGATTCGAGTACGACGATTGCCCAGGCGGGGGTATTGGGCGACAGCTATGTCGATATCTCGTCGACCCATGCCAAGGGTCCCCAAGTCGCGAACAATGCGGAGCTTCCGTCTACGGAAGCGCCCAGTCTTCAGGGCGTAATCACGGCCAGCCAGACGTCGATCGAAGAGATCACGAAGCTGATGCGGAACTCGAACAAGCTGGTGGATTCGTTGAACTCCACGCGGGGTACGTTGGGCGGCCTGATCAACGATCAGAAGTTCTACGCCAAGCTGAACCGCGTCGCCGATAATCTGGATAAGCTCACGGCCGGCATCAGTAACGGTCAGGGTACGCTCGGGAAGCTCGTGACCAACGACACGCTTTATACACACGCCGATTCGATGATCGGCCATTTCGATCAGATTGCAGAAGGCATTCAGAATGGCCAGGGGACGGCCGGCAAACTCCTTAAGGACGACACGCTGTATAAGAACCTGAACTCGTCCGTGGCGAACCTGAATGAACTGCTTACGGACGTAAACGCCGGGAAGGGCGCAATTGGTAAGCTCACCAAGGACCCAGAGTTTGCGCGCAAACTGGACGATACAGTGACGCGGCTCGATGGCATCCTGACGAACATCGATCAGGGCAAGGGCACGATCGGTCAGCTGATGCAGAACCGCTCGCTCTACGATCACGCGGACGCTACGATGGGCGAAACCCAGCAACTGGTGAAGAGCATCCGCGAGAATCCCAAGAAGTACCTGGTCATTCGGTTGAAGCTATTCTAGTTCGGCCTTTGTGCCGGATCGCCGTCGAATGGCTAAAGTGGATGGGTCGTTCGAGCGGCGGATGCGAATTTCGTCCCGTTTGTGGAACTGTCGCGGCAGTCATTGCGTTTCCCCTGCATCATCGGAGGTCAACGTGTTCAGCAAGTTTCTGCTTCCCACAGTATTGGTGTGCGCCGCTGTCGCATCTGGCGGGGCGATTTTTCTCTATCAAGACCGGGCAGTAAGTGCCGGAACTGCAGATGCGCCATCGTATTCAGCCAATGGAGAAATGCAGCCGCCCGCGAACTATCGTGAGTGGATTTACCTCAGCACAGGCATTGATATGAGCTACTCGCCGAACGCAATGCAGAGCGATCATTCGACCTTCGACAATGTGTTCGTCAATCCGGCAGCGTACCGCAGCTTTCTGACGACAGGAAGCTGGCCGGACAAGACGGTGATGGTGCTTGAGGTGCGCGGGGCAAAGAACAAGGGATCCATAAACCAACGCGGCCACTTCCAGGACACGGCCATCATGGGCGTGGAAGTTCACGTGAAGGATGAGGCGCGCTTTCCGGGCAAGTGGGCGTTCTTCGAATTTGACTCGATGCAGAAGAATGGCACGCTGATTCCGGAGAAGGCGCCATGCTACACCTGCCACGTTGCGCATGGGGCAGTGGACACGACATTCGTGCAGTTCTATCCGACTCTGCTGCCGCTAGCGAAGGAGAAGAAGACGCTGAGCGCGAACTATCTGAAGGACGAAGAAGCGGCTGTGGGAAAGTGATGGTGGAGAATCCCGCCGCAGCTATTGGAACAGGCCGCCGCGGAAGATTTTCCAGAACTGGACGAAGCACTTGAGGCGCACGACCTGGAAATAATTGTGCGCGATGAGGTAGAAGATCGCGGCGCCGGCCCAGACAACATGCAGTGCACCGGCTCCGAGTTCGTCGCTGAAGGGCAGCGGAGCGGCAGAGAGCACCATGGCAACAACGATCAGTGCCAAGTTTACGATGCCCATCACCATACCGATCTCGACCAGCTCTGAAGTAAACGGCCGTCCCAGCTTGAGGGTCAGGCGAAGAGCGGAAGCCACCGAGCACTTCTCGAGCAGCATGAGAACCGGAGCGACAGAGACCATCCACCCCAGCAGCGCCCAAACAGTGAAAAACCCGAGCGAGAGAAAGATCAGCCAGATGGCAAAGCCGATCAGGTCCGGCTCTGTTCCAGGGCGAAAGTGAGTGGCCGCAGCCCAGCTCACGGCGCGGAACCAGCCCCAGCAGATACCGCCGAAGAGCGCGAGCCAAATGGCCTGCAGCACAATCATTCCCGCGGGGCGGAAACGGATTCCAGGACATGCGAGTTTCAACGCAAGGTTGCGGCCAGTTGCCGAGATGAAGAGCCATGCGAGAACTACGATCGGCGCAATCCAGCGCAGCTCGTGCACCACGAGCGGTTGGTACTGCCACCAGGCACGGCTTAGTTGCTCGGCGGCGATCCATGGATTCTGCGCATTGATGTTGCTCAATCCTGACTCTTGCGGCGTCAACGTGACCAGGATGTGCTGCAATCGAGCCCTGCAGACGAGCAGAAACGGGATGCCGAATATCCACCGCCAGGCCACTTCTGATGCGACGACGGCGGGATGCCGGAACATCCAGCCCATCTGATCAACGAGCGTTTGCGTGCCGCGGATCTGTTCCGCTCGACTGCTTGAAATCACTCCACCACCGATTTCTTATTTCACCACCAGGTTGACGGCGCGGCCCGGAACGACGATCACCTTGGCCACCGTTTTTCCGGCTGTGCGCGACTTCACCTTTTCCTCGGCCAATGCAGCAGCTTCGATGGCCTTTGCATCGGACCCGGCGGGCACGCGGATGAGGCTCACCAGCTTGCCATTTATCTGGACCGGAATCTCGATCTCGTCCTCCTTGATGAGGCCGGGATCGCTCTTCGGCCAAGGTTGGCGCAGCACAGCTCCTTCGCCGCCCAACTCATCCCAAAGCTCCGCAGCCAGGAATGGGGCAAAGGGTGCCAGCAGAAGCACCAGCGTCTGCAAAAGCTCATGCATGACGGGAGCTGGGACTTCGCCCGCCGCGAGTTGGGCATCGGCAGCCTGGATGTCGTTCACCAGTTCCATGATGGCCGCGACGCAGGTGTTGAAATGCCAGCGGCCTTCGAAGTCCTGGGTGATTTTGGCAGTGGTTTGATGCAGCTTGCGCAGCAGCTTGAGCGCGAGGCCTTGCGGGTTGTCAGCTTTGGACTGCGCCCCGGCACGAGCCGCGGGTGCGTACCGCATGACAATGCGCCAGACGCGCCCCAGGAACCGGCTCACGCCGGCAACGCCGTCTTCCTGCCAGTCGAGGTCACGATCTGGCGGAGCGGCGAAGAGGGCGTACATGCGGGTGGCGTCTGCGCCATAGCGGGCTACCATGTCGTCGGGCGAGACAACGTTGCCCTTGGACTTGGACATCTTGGCGCCGTCTTTGATGACCATGCCCTGCGTAAAGAGGCGCTGTGCGGGCTCATCATTCTTGATCAGGCCAAGGTCGCGCATGACTTTGGTCCAGAAGCGCGAATAGATGAGGTGGAGGATGGCATGCTCAACACCGCCGATGTACTGATCGATGGGAAACCAGTACTGGGCAGTCTGCGGCGCGAAGGGCGATGCGGAATTGTTCGCGTCGGTGTAGCGGTAGAAGTACCAGCTCGAATCGACGAAGGTGTCCATTGTGTCGGTTTCGCGCTTTGCGGGGCCCTTGCACTTTGGACAGGTGACGTTGACAAAACCGGAGACTTTGCTCAACGGCGATCCGCCCTGCTGCGTGATTTCGATCCTTTCGGGCAGGAGCACTGGGAGTTGGTCGTCAGGAACGGGGACGATGCCATCATGCTCGCAATGAATGATGGGGATGGGCGTGCCCCAGTAGCGCTGGCGGCTGACGCCCCAGTCCTTGAGGCGGAATGTAACGGTGGCCTCGCCAAAGCCCTTGGATTTCGCGATCTCCTGCAGCTTGCTCTGCGCATCATGGCAGGAGAGCCCGTTGAAGTCGCCGGAATTTACGAGTACACCGTCTTCGGAAATGAACGGCAGTTCGGATTGGTCCGCGTGGGGATCTGCCGGAGCGATTACGCGGCGAATGGGAATCGCATATTTTTTTGCGAATTCGAAATCGCGTTCGTCATGACCGGGGACGCTCATGATGGCGCCGGTGCCGTAATCGCTGAGCACGTAATTGGCAACCCAGATCGGGACAAGTTCGCCGCAGTAGGGGTTGATTGCGAACCTGCCGGTCGGAATGCCGTGCTTTTCAATCTCACCGATGTCACCGGCCTCACGCGCCTTCTTCTGCTCATCGAGGAGCTTGGCGACCTGCTCGCGCAATCCAGCGTCGTCGGCAGCGAGGGCTGTCACCAGCGCGTGCTCGGGCGCCAACTGCACACTGGTGGCGCCGAAGATGGTGTCGATGCGGGTAGTGAAGACGCGAATTCTCTCAGACCGATTCTCCACGCCGAATTCGACATCAGTACCTTCGCTGCGGCCGATCCAGTTGCGCTGCATGATGCGCACTTTTTCGGGCCAGCCTTCGAGCTTGTCGAGACCCTCGAGCAGTTCCTGGGCATACGCAGTGATGCGGAAGAACCATTGCACGAGATCGCGCTGCTCTACGATGGTGTCTTCGTGACGCCAGCATCGGCCATCGATCACCTGTTCGTTGGCCAGCACGGTGGCGCACTCAGGGCACCAGTTCACCTTGCTCTTTTTGCGATAGGCGAGGCCTTTCTCGTACATGCGAAGGAAGAACCACTGGTTCCAGCGGTAGTAGTCGGGCAGGCAGGTGGTGACTTCTGTGGCCCAGTCGTAGCCGAGACCCAGTCGCTGCATCTGCCGCTTCATGGCGGCGATGTTGGCTAGCGTCCACTCGCGCGGAGGTGTGTTGTTCTTGAGGGCGGCGTTTTCAGCGGGAAGACCGAAAGCGTCCCATCCCATGGGGTGGAGGACGTTGTAGCCGCGCATCCACATGTGGCGTGCGAGGGCGTCGCCGATGGAGTAGTTGCGCACATGTCCCATGTGGAGCTGGCCGCTGGGATAGGGCAACATCTCCAGCACGTAATACTTAGGCTTGCCGCCGGAATGTGGCTCAGCGGCGTACATGCTCGGGTCCGCGGCCCAGCGCTCCTGCCATTTGGGCTCAATCGCGGCCGGGTCGTAACGTAGCTCTTTCTCTTCTGCCATAACCTTTCAGTGTAAACGGGATGGAAGAAGAGACCGAATCTACCCCACCAGCCTTTTAAGGACCTTGACGTTGCGCTCTTCATCGCCGTCGTCATCATTCGGCGTTTCTGCGACAAAGGCGCAGTCTGCGAAACGGGGATCGTTGAGGAGCCATCGGAACGGCTCGATGCCGATGTTTCCCTGCCCGATGTGCTCATGACGATCGAGCTTCGACCCGCGGGCGGCCTTGGCGTCGTTGCAGTGCCAGACGCGGACAGCGTCGACGCCGAAGGTGATGTCGGCCTGCATGATGGTTTCGCGATAGCCCTCTTCGGTGGTCAAGTCGTATCCGGAGACATGGGTGTGGCAGGTGTCGAGGCAGACGCCGACCGGGGCGTGGGTTTTGAGCCGCTCGACGAGTTCGGCAACCTGCTCGAAGTTGCCGCCCAGCGAGCACTCCGCTCCCGCGGTGTTTTCGATAAGGATGCTGAAGTCGGTTCCCTGCCAGGGCAGGCCATCGGCTGCTCGCGCAATGGATTCGGCCGCAAGCTTCAGGCCCTCGTTGCGGGTGAGTCCTTTCCACGAGCCGGGGTGAAGCACAAGGTATTCGGCGCCCAGCATGAGGGCACGCTGGATTTCACCTCGGAAGCAGACGACACTCTTCTCGCGAAACTCCTCTGTCTGGCTGCAGACGTTGACGAGGTAGCTGGTGTGGATGACGAGGGGACCGACATCAAGTTTGGCGCGCTGCATGCGCATCCTCTCGGCCTGCTGGGGGTCGATCTTCTGCGGCCGCCACATACGGGGGCTGGAAGAGAAGATTTGCAGCGTGTTCGCGCCGATTTCGTGGGCCCGGTCTACAGCATTGGAGGCACCACCCGCCGTGCCGAGGTGTACTCCGATTCGCTTCGCCATTTTTCGATTTTAGCTGGCCAGCCTGACTCCGGTTGATCGCGCGAGCCGCGCCACGAGTTGTGCCTACGAGAGTAGCTTCATCTCCTCCGGGTCCCAGCGCACCACCTGCTTTTTTTGAATGCTGACGTTGCTCAGCAGGGCGGCACCGGAGGCGCGATATCCAAAGACCGCATCCTCGACAACCGGTTTGCGCGAGCGCACCGAGGCGAAGAAGTTCTTGAAATGGTCGTAGCTGTCGCTATAGCGGTCCGGTGCGACGTACTTTTCGAAGCCGGCGGGCGGCGGACCAACGGGATGCTGCCTGGGATATTTCTTGGCGTGCTCTGCTTCGATCTGCGCCTGCATCGCCTTTGGGAAAGTATCGATCGTGAGTCCCGGATCCTTTTCGCGAGGAACTCGGTTTACAGTCACCCATCCACCGCCGATCTCAAGCGTGCCCTCGTCGCCGGTGAAGAGCAGACCCTCGCTCTCTTCGCCGCCATCAACGAAGTTGACGCGCAGGCTCAGGTTGAATCCCTCGGCATAGTCGAAGAGCCCCAGCACCACGTCAAGCGCATCGCGGCCGTCTTTCCAATAGCGGAGCCCGCCGGTCGCCATTCCCTGCGTTGGTCCATGCGATCCCGTAATGAAATGCGTTCCGCTGAAGAGGTGAACAAACAGATCGCCGGCAACCCCTGTGCCGTAATCCTTCCACTTCCGCCACTGGAAGAATCTCTCTGCACTGAACGGAATCTTTGGTGCGGTGCCCTCGAAACGCGGCCAGTCGCAGGTCTCGGGTGAGGCATCTGGCGGAATGGTGTAGTTCCACGCGCCCATGGATGAGTTGCGATCCCAGCGCGCCGTCACCATGTTCAGCTTGCCAATGGCGCCTGAGGCGAGCAACTCCTTTGCCTTAGCGTAGAGAATCGAACTGACCCGCTGGCTGCCGATCTGGATGATGCGGTTCGTCGCCTTTGCGGTTTCGATCATCGCCGGACCGTCCGAGTACAGGTGGATCATCGGCTTTTCGCAGTAAACATCCTTACCGGCCTTCATGGAATCTATGGAGGCCTGCTTGTGCCAGTGGTCGGGTGTGCCGATGATGACCGCGTCGATGTCCTTGCGGGCAAGAATCTCGTTGTAATCGCGCGTGGTGAATGTATCTGCGCCCCAGAGTTCCTTGCTGCGCTCCAGACGACCGTTGTAACAATCGGCAACAGCTACGAGCTTCACGCCTGGAACCTGAATGGCCTCGCCTGTGTCGTACATGCCCTGGCCGCCTGCGCCGATGAGAGCGATCTGGATGTGATCGTTGGCCGCGACGGACTGGGCCGGTTCCTGATCTGGACGCAACGCGAATACGTTTTTGCCGGCCCCGGCATGTGCGCGCGACGCGGCCACGGTTGCGGCTGAAACGGCTGCCGCCGTCTTGAGAAATTGTCTGCGATTCCAGATCTGCACTACTCCCCCCTTGCAATTCGAAATGCTGCCGCATACAACGATACACGGGCAGATCGGGGAAGCTCCGTATCAGTAGAGGCGGGATCAGAGCCCTGCACACTCGGCTCTAATCGTCGTCGTCCTTTCGGGGCTTTGTGCGCTTTTGATTCAGCATAGCCGGGACGGGCTTGCCGCTCATCGCGTCCTTCCAGAGGATCACGTTCAGCTTCTGCGCATCGGCCTGGTCGGCATGGCGAAAATCCATCCTGGAGCTCTGCTGAGCACCGGGCGCCTTCTTCGGATTCGCCGCATAAATCAGCCCGTTGTCGCGATTCGAATAGTCCGCCGCATATGCGGGCTGATCTCCGGGGCCGGTGAAGAGGCTGGAAATCATGGAGCTGAATGCATCGTTGTTGTTCATCGGGGGTAATCCGAGTAGCGTCTCCATGGTGCGGATAAAGCTCACCGTCGAGTAGAAGCGGCTGTCGACCACCGGCCCGCTCCCCTTCGCGTGCGGCGCATACTTGCTGACCACGAGCGCGATGCTGCGATGAGCGTCGACGTGGTCTGCTCCATTCTGCGCGTCGTCTTCGAGAATGAAGAACGCCGTGTCATCCCAGAAGGGCGAATGCGAAATCGCATCGACGGCACGACCGACCGCAAGGTCGTTATCTGAAACGCTCGCCTTTGGAGTCGGCTTTCCAGGCACGGTGCCGTTGGTGTGGTCGTCGGGAATGCGCAACTGAATAAAATTGGGCATTGTGTCTCTACCCTTTGCACGATCGGCTTGCCACTGCTTCAGATGGCGCAGAAACACTTCCACGCGAATCTGGTCCGGGACGGCAAGATTGAAGTCCGGCGCCTCAGGCGCGAAGTGTCCGACGAGTTCCGGCTTGGTGGGCTTTGCAGATGCAATCAGCGGAATCGGCCACGGCCACTTGTTGGTGCCGCCGCCCCACTCTGCCGGAATCTGTTCCCCCGGCGCGATTGCCTTGCGCGCGCACTTCGCACCTGCAAGCATTGGGCCCTCTTGCGGAGCCGCCGACTTCACCTCATCGCAGAAGACCTCCGCAATGTATTCGCCAAAGTGGTAGTAGGTCTTGCCGTGCTTTGCGAGATTGGTCCAAAGGTATCCGCTGGCAGGTTCGTTTACATCGGGAATCTTCTGCTCCAGCGGCAGCCCATCCGCGACCACTCCCTCAAAGTCATACGTGCGCTCGCTGCCTCGATACGCCTGTTGCCATGTCTTCTCCAGATAATCGGTGCCGATTGCGGCGTTCGACCACACGTGTCCGTCTCCGGACACTTCGCCTGAATCGTAGAAATTATCGAGCACGCCAAATTGCAGCGCGAGCTTGTGCAGATTGGGCGTGACATCTTTGCCGTACATCGTCAGGTTGCTGTCGCCATTGCCGACTGGCCTCCCGTTCTGCGCGAGATCGCCGAGTATCTGATCGTAGGTCCGGTTCTCCTTGATGATGTAGATGACGTGCTTGATGCGATTGCTCGATCCATCTGAGAATCGAATCTTTTCTTCGGCAGCTTTCATCCGGTTCGACTTGAGGACAGTCTGGGTGAAGCCGTGTAGCTTCTGATCGATCTCGGTCTCATTGAGCACGGCCAGCGATCCGTAGAGCAATGTTCCGATGTAATTCGACTTCATCGGCATGCCGGGTTCGGGCTTCTGGTCCTTCGGCGGGTACGGATTCGCAACCGTTCCTTTGCCCTTGTCCGTGGCAACGAACAGCCTGCTGCCCGACGCGCCGGGCAAAAACGCCATCGACAACGGCATCCACTCCGTCGGAACAAAGCCCTCCGGCTCAACCATTCCCTTGCGCGAAACCCTCGTCGTGAGTTTCCTGGTATCGATCACCGCGACCGCATCGCTGCCCATGTTGGCCACATACAGGCGGTTGCCATTCGCATTCAACGTGAGGGCCACTGGCTCTGCGCCGAAGTAGCTCTGCCCCGGCAGGCGGGTATCGAAGTAACCCCTTACAGCGAATTGCCCCGCTGCCACATTGACCGCCGCCACAGCATCGCGATTAGACAGCGCCACATACAGCGTCTTGCCATCTGCCGTGAGCGCGAACGCGCATGGATGCGTGCCGGGCCTCACAGGATCCGAAGGCTTCAGCAACGCGAGCTTGCGGCCGACTGCATTCTTTTCGAGATCCAGCTCGACGATTTCCGATGCATTCCACAGAGCAACATAA
>Ga0068855_100011249_pt1 | contig 10807 bp, 7 predicted proteins | sample KBSCornC52_FD_66592 | JGI IMG/M metagenome (GOLD analysis project Ga0068855, IMG submission 66592) | Corn rhizosphere microbial communities from Kellogg Biological Station, Michigan, USA - KBS Corn C5-2 | ecosystem: Host-associated > Plants > Roots > Rhizosphere > Soil ... | reverse complement strand
CATGCTGATCATGTCGGGCCGGTCATGCGGTCCGGATCAGACGTGTCATACGGCCGGCTCGGGCCGGCCGCCAACGACGGCCCACCACGACTGCGCGCCGACGACGACCAGATCGATGAACTCAGTACGGGTCAGCGCCTGGATGCGGCCGCACATCTCCTCCCAAAGCCGCCAGTCGCAGGCGAGCGGGACGCCGTCGGCACGCGAGATTGGCTTTCAGAGCAGTGGAAAAATCCGGCTGATGTCACTGCGGTCGCCGCTTGCGCGCAACCTTCCGTCGTCCCTGGCATCCCGCCAGGCGAGCCGGCCGCAGGCGAGCTCGATCCAACTGATCGGATCGGTCTCGACCACATTCGGCGGGGTGCCCCGGGTGTGCCGCGGTCCTTCGACACATTGAACGGCTGCAAAAGGTGGTACCCGCACCTCCACCGATCGGCCGGGTGCCTTGGCCACGAGCGCACCGAGCAGCGCGCGGACAGTGATTTTCAGCGTGGCGCGTTCGGATTGGAGGTCGGCAGCAGGGTAAGCGGCGGCGAGATCGAGCCCGTGCACCACGCCTTCGATGCATCGGGTGACGATGAAGTCGACGGCGCGCATGGCGCCGAAGCGACTGGGCACCAACCGGTCGACTGGCCAGGCCGACGCGACACCAAGGCTCGCCTCAAGATCGGTAACCGCGGCTCGTAACCGCTCCTTTTGCATCGCAGGCAGCGCCCCGCGTGCGGACGTTTGTTCGCGGTACGAGACATCGAATGCCGCGCCAGGAAGCGCGAGAAGGTACTGCGAGAGGTCGATCTCGGCCTTGGGGGGCAATGGCTCGGCGAGCCGTCGCGGAAGTGCACCCGCACATATCGCGAGGTGCTCGACCAGTTCGGCTAAGCGCCAATCCGGCAAACGCGTCACAATGTCAAATGCCCCATCGGGTACGCGTTCGACGGCGTCAGCGATCCTGCGCCACTGAGCAGCACACGCAGCGGCCGCGTCCCCCGTATCGGGGCGGGCGGTTGGCGACATTTCTCCAACGTAATCGAGCCATTCGACGGGCCTGCCGATCGGGTGGTCCTAGGGGGTGCGCGGTGAGCAGCAAGATACTTTCGTCGTCCGGCCTGGCTTTGTACGAACGGCTTGTCGAAGCTGGCGAGCTGCCCCTCGACGACGGTGAGATCGGGCCCGCCGATGCCGCGATTAGCGAGCTCGTCGAGGCCGGCTTCGCCGAGCGAGCACCCGACCGTAACATGCTTTTGCCGGTGGCCCCCGTCGCTGCTTTCGAACGAGTGCTCACCAACCTGCAGGCAGAATTCCTCGACCAGCAAAGGCAATTGTTCGATGCGTACGCGTATCTTGACGGCCTTCGCCAGCGGTACATAGAGAAGCAGCCAGCCGGTGAAGCCGACGCGCTCGCCGACGTGCGGGCCGAAGCCGGAGCGTTCGACGAGACGCTGCAGCAGCTCATCACCGAGGCTGTGTCAGAAGTCTTGTGCTGGAACATCGCGTTGCAGCAGTTGGGTGACGGCGCTTCGGCCGTGGCAGCCGCACCGCGGGTGAAAACCGTCTATGACACGGCGTTCTTGCATCGAGAAGGTGGCGTGGCCGCCTTGCGCCGAGCGCGGTCGGCTGGAGCCGAGTTGCGCATCGCCGACGCACTTGCGACGCGGATGCTCATCATCGATTCGACCGCAGTCGTCCTGCCGCTGCAGGCAACACCCGACGGCGCGCTGCTCATCCGGTCAGCTCTCGTCGTCAAGGCGATGCGTGAATTCTTCGACATGATCTGGCAACGCTCGGTGCCGTGGATCGACCGCGACAGCGCCGATGAAGTTCTGACGCCGCTCCAACGCCAGGTCGTGGCACTCATGGCCGTCGGTCACAGCGACGAAGCGGTTGGCGAACATCTAGGTATCAGCCTGCGCAGCGTTCGCCGCCATGTTGCCGAGCTCATGGAGCGGCTGGGTGCCGACACCCGATTCGCGGCCGGCATCGCCGCAGCGCGCGCCGGCTTGTTGGACGACGCCAAGTTGCCGCCCGTCGTGCCCTGACGAGCAGCACATCGCGCGATCGGCTGAGTCGATTCACCCTAGTCTGTAGGCAATTGCGCATTTGCGGATGCGGTCTTCTTTGGCACGTTGCGGTCACTGTCCACTGTTTCGTGCGTTATTCAGCTGACAGCGATGCCCGCGATAGGTCACCGTGGTCGCGCGGTGCTGACGGACGGGGGTCGACAGGTCCGCACAATCTGCGGCGTTCTGACCACCGAGCCCAATCCGGTGGAATGGCGAATGTCTCGCGGGACCAGCGGTCGTGACGCCGATGGCCCCGCGAGATCGCAGTCGAGTGGATGCGCAGGCTCTAGTCGAACACAGCAGACAGCACGCCGGCCGAAATCGCGCGCAACTCCTCGACGTCGACACCGAACTGACCGACGACCTCGAGCCGAGAACCTTCGACCGCTCCGAGCTTGACGAACTCCACGCCATGCGCGCCCGCAAGAGCTTCGAATGCAGCGACGTCGCTCGGCGTCACCGTCACGATCGCCCGCGCGCTCGACTCGGAAAAGAGCGCCACGAACGGGTCGCGGCCAGGCAGCGAAATCCGCGCGCCGTGGCCACCACGCACCACCGATTCGACCAGCGCCTGGGCCAACCCACCGTCAGAAATGTCATGCGCCGCAGACCACATTCCGTCGGCCGCGCCCTCGACCAGCAGTGCCGCCAACGCTCGTTCGGCTTCGAGATCAACGCGCGGCGGACGGCCACCGAGATGGTCGTGCACGACATGCGCCCACTCGCTGCCGCCGAACTCGGCGCGAGTGACGCCCAGCAGGTAGATCTCGTCGGCGTCCGACTTGAAACCGACCGAACAGCGGTGATTGACGTCGTCGATCACTCCGAGCACCCCGATGACCGGAGTGGGGTTGATCGGCGTCGAACCGGTCTGGTTATAGAAGCTGACATTGCCCCCGGTGACGGGGATGCCGAGCGTGTAGCAGCCATCAGCAATTCCGCGAATCGCCTCGGTGAACTGCCACATCACTTCGGGGTCTTCGGGTGAACCGAAGTTGAGGCAGTCGGTGACCGCCATCGGTTGCGCACCCGACGCAGCGACGTTGCGATACGCCTCGCACAGCGCCAATTGCGCACCGGCATAGGGATCGAGGCGGGCGTAGCGACCGTTGCCGTCGAGGGCGAGCGCGATGCCTAGATCGGTGGAGTCGTCGACCCGCAAAATGCCTGCATCGTCAGGCATCGCGAGCACGGTGTTGCCGAGTACGTAACGGTCGTACTGGTCGGTGATCCAGCTCTTGTCGGCAAGGTTCGCAGAGCCCACGAGCCGCAGCAGCGTCTCGCGTAGCTCTTCGCCGGACGACGGACGAGCCAACGCGTTCGCATCGTCGGCGTTCAACGCGTCGAGGTCTGCGGGGCGTGCGATCGGCCGGTCGTAAACAGGTCCCTCATGCGCCACCGTGCGCGGCGGAACGCTGACCACGAGCTGATCGCGCCAGAAGATCTCCAGCCGGTGCGTGTCGGTGACCTCGCCGATAACGGTGGCGGTGACGTCCCACTTGCCGCAGATTTCCATGAACCGCTGGACTTTTGCGGGCTCGACGACCGCACACATGCGCTCTTGCGACTCGCTCATCAGGATTTCTTCGGGAGCCAGCGTGGGGTCGCGCAGTGGCACGGTATCGAGCACGACCCGCATGCCGCCGGTGCCGGCCGAGGCTAGCTCGGAGGTGGCACACGACAGGCCCGCGGCACCCAGATCTTGAATGCCCGCAACGAGATCTTCGGCGAAGATTTCGAGGCAGCACTCGATGAGCACCTTCTCGGCGAACGGGTCGCCGACCTGCACTGCAGGCCGCTTGCGCTCGCCCTCGGCCTCGAACGTGGCGCTGGCCAGCACCGAGGCGCCGCCGATGCCGTCACCGCCGGTACGCGCGCCGAACAAGATGACCTGGTTACCTGGACCGGGGGCCGTGGCCAGCTTGATGCCGTCGATGCGCATCACGCCGACGGACAGCGCGTTCACCAGCGGATTGCCGAGATAGGTGGGATCGAAGACCACCTCGCCGCCGATGTTCGGTAGGCCGAGACAGTTACCGTAGCCGCCGACACCTGCGACGACTCCTGGGAGCACGCGCCTGGTGTCAGGCGCATCGAGCGGTCCGAATCGCAGCGAATCCATGACGCCGACCGGCCGCGCGCCCATGGTCAAGATGTCGCGGACGATGCCGCCGACTCCGGTGGCCGCGCCCTGGTACGGCTCGACGTAGCTGGGATGGTTGTGCGATTCGGCCTTGAAGGTGACGGCAAAACCCTGACCGACGTCGACGACACCGGCGTTTTCACCGATGCCCACCAGCAGGATGTCTTTCGCCTGCGGCGGAACCTTCTCGCCGAACTGGCGCAGATGTTTCTTGCTCGACTTGTACGAGCAATGCTCGCTCCACATCACCGAATACATCGCGAGCTCGCACGAGGTCGGGCGGCGGCCGAGGATCTCGCGGATCCGGGCGTACTCGTCGTCCTTCAAACCGAGTTCGGCGAACGGCAACTGCGTGTCGGGCGTGGCTGCAGCATGGGGAACGGTGTCGATGTGAACGTCGATGTCGCTACTCACGCCGCCACCAGTGCCTTGAGAACGCTGGTGAAGAAGGGCAATCCGTCACTCGACGGGCCGGTGAGCGAATCGATCGCATGCTCGGGATGCGGCATGAGCCCGACGACGTTGCCCGCCTCGTTCGCGACACCGGCGATGTCTCGCATCGATCCGTTGGGGTTTCCCTCGACGTAGCGCGCCACCACCCGGCCCTGCGACTCGAGCAAATCGAGTGTTTGTTCGTCAGCCACGTAGCGACCCTCGCCGTTCTTCACCGGAATTACCGCACGAGCGCCAGCTGAGTAACCGGTGGTCCAGATGGTGGCGGTGTTCTCGATCGCCAGCACCTGATCTTTGCACCGGAAATGTAGGTGCGCGTTGCGCGTCAGCGCACCGGGCAGCAAATGCGCTTCGCACAGAACCTGGAAGCCGTTGCAGATACCGAGCACGGGCAGGCCGTCGCGAGCACCCGCGATGATCGACTCCATCACCGGCGAGAACCGCGAGATCGCCCCGCATCGCAAGTAGTCGCCGTAGGAGAAACCCCCGGGCAGCACCACGGCGTCGACGTCGTGCAGTGAGGGGTCCTTGTGCCAGAGCGAGACCGCCTCAGCTCCGGCGGCACGCGCAGCGCGCAAGGCGTCGCGATCATCGAGTGAACCGGGAAATGTGACGACGCCGATGCGGGCAGTCATGAAAGCGGCGCTCCATGCGAGCAGTCAAAACGATTGGGCGGGCACGCCTAGGGTACCGGTGAGCCCGTCCCGGTGAGCCACGCTGCCGACGTCAGGCCGGTATCGGCGCGTAGATCAGATTCTTCTCCAGGCGCACAACGGTTCCGCGATCTTCACAGATCGTGAAGTCGAGCTTGTCGACGAGCGCACGCATCAGCTGGATGCCGCGACCCTGCTCCGCCTCCGCGTTGATCAAGACGCCCTCAACGGTGTCAGGAGGTCCGTCGAACTCGCCGCCATCGTCGCAGACCTCGACGACGCAAAGATCGCCGTCGATGCCGGCCAAAACCGCGTACTCGTTATGCTCGCCGGCGTGGTCGAGCACATTCGTGCAGGCTTCGCTGATGGCGAGCTCGATATCGTCGATGCAGTCGCGGGAAACTCCCATGACACCGAGTGCGTGGCTGAGAACCTTGCGAACGAGCGGAACGCTTCGCTCCTCACTCGGCAGCAGCAGCCGCAGCCGCAGGTGCATGCGTCGCCCCTTCCGCCGGGCGCGAAACGCCAACTCGGCTGAGCCCGGCACTAGCCAGGCTTGCCCGACGCGATGAGGATGCCCTCAGGAGCGGGCGGATAACCGGCCGCAGCGGATCAATCAGTTCGTGATAACCCAGATGCGGCGAAATACCGTGATCGCAAAGGTTTGGCCCGCCGGAGGTGGGCCGGCTGTTCTCAGCTGGTCTCGGCCGGTCGGACGACGAAATCCTCGATCACCGGGTTGCTGAGCAGGGTGCGGGCTAGTTCGCGAATGTCGTCGAGCGTCGCTTCCGTGACCGCACCGTCGGCGCCGGCCTCGACGTCCAATTCGAAGTGCTTGCCCTGCCGAACCGACCTGATCTCGGTGTGACGCGTCTGGCCGAGGCGGCCGAGCGCTCCGACGATGGCTTGGCCCTGCGGGTCGAGGATCTCGGGCTTCAGCATGACGTCGACGACGACGCGGGCCACGGTGTACTCCAGTGGTGTCGAAATCCTGGCGGTAGACGAGCGGCCGCCAGACTACCGTGAGCGTGTCGAACGGTCATCGTGTGGCAAGGTGCCGACATGACGCATCCGATCGCGGAAACCACCGAGACCCCCGACCCAGAGCGCGACCGGCTGCGCGGCGCCGACCACCATGATTCCCCTTGGCGAGCCTGGGGACCGTACCTTGCCGAGCGCGCGTGGGGCAGCGTCCGCGAGGACTACAGCGCCGACGGCGACGCCTGGGCGAGCTTTCCGTTCGACCAGGCCAGGTCGCGTGCGTACCGCTGGAACGAAGACGGGATGGCCGGCTTCTGCGACGTCAACCAGATCTGGTGTTTCGCCCTCGCGTTGTGGAATGGCCGCGACGGGTTCTTGAAGGAACGGATGTTCGGGCTCACCAATGCCCAAGGCAACCACGGTGAGGACGTCAAGGAGCGCTACTGGTTCGTCGACGGCACACCGAGCCATTCGTGGATGACGTGGCGTTATCACTACCCGCAGGCAGCTTTTCCTTACGACGAACTGATTTCGGAGAATGCTCGGCGCGGCCGGGACGAGACCGAGTACGAGATCGAAGACACTGGTGTGTTCGACGAGAATCGCTACTTCGACGTGACCGTCGATTACGCCAAGGCCGCCCCGACCGATCTTTGTATTCGCATCACTGTGCGCAACGCAGGTCCCGACGCCGCTGACCTGGAGGTGTTGCCGACGCTGTGGTTTCGCAATACCTGGGCCTGGGCGTTGCCGGGCGCCGACCCCGAACCGCGAATCAGCTGCCAAGGGCACCAGCTGGTCGCCGTCCATCATGTGCTCGGAACCCTTACGCTGTCGGGCGATTCGGCTGAACAGAGCGGATTCGTCGAGTCGATTGCGTGCGACAACGAAACGAACAACCGGCTGCTGTACGGGTCGACCGGCCGCTCGCTGTATCCGAAGGACGGCATCGGTGATTACGTGGTGCACCGCGCAGCGACGGTCCGCACCGACGGCTACGGCACCAAAGCCGCGCTGCGTTACCGGTTGACGATCGCCCCCGGCGAGACCCGCGAGATCAGGCTACGGTTGCAGGCGGCCCAAGACGATGGCTCTTCGACGTCCGACTTCGACGCGGTGATTACCCAGCGCAAACGTGAGGCCGACGACTTCTACGCCTCGCTGCGTCCAACTGGCACGACGGACGACGAAATGCGCGTGGTACGGCAGGCAGCTGCTGGATTGCTGTGGAGCAAACAGTTCTTCCATTACGACGTGGAGCGTTGGCTCGAAGGTGACCCAGCGGGACCGCCACCACCGCCAGGTCGGGGCGCGATTCGCAATGGCGGGTGGCAGCACCTGAACAACGCGGACGTGTTGCTGATGCCCGACACCTGGGAGTATCCGTGGTTCGCCGCCTGGGATCTCGCATTCCATTGCGTCGTGCTGGCGCACCTCGATCCGTCGTTCGCGAAAAGGCAACTGCTGTTGATGTTGCGCGAGTGGTACATGCACCCGAACGGGCAACTGCCGGCCTATGAATGGAACTTCTCCGATGTCAACCCGCCGGTGCATGCCTGGGCTGCGCTTCGGGTTTTCGAAATCTCGGGCAGCAACGACTACGCGTTTCTCGAGCGGGCGTTTCACAAGCTGCTGCTCAACTTTACCTGGTGGGTCAACCGCGAAGACCGCGACGGCAACAATCTTTTCTCCGGCGGCTTTCTCGGCCTTGACAACATTGGGCCGTTCGACCGCTCGAAGCTCACGCCCGACGAAGGCGTGCTCGAACAAAGCGACGGCACATCGTGGATGGCGATGTACTGCCTCGACCTGCTCGACATGGCATTGACCCTGGCCATGCACGACGACACGTACGAAGACGTCGCAACCAAGTTCTTCGAACACTTCACCAGAATCGCTACCGCTTCAAAGAAACAAGGGCTCTGGGACGACGCCGACGGATTCTTCTACGACCAGTTGAGGCTGCCCAACGGGCAACGGATGCCGGTGAAAGTGCGTTCTCTCGTCGGGCTCATCGCATTGTGTGCCGTCAGTCATGTCGACACCGACCACCTCGCCCGGCTGCCCGGATTCGCCACCCGACTTCGCTGGTTCCTCTCCAACAAGCCCGAACTCACGTCGACCGTCGTCGAAACGGATGCCGACGACACGTTGTTCGCCGTCCTCGAACCGTCGCAGTTACGGCGCTTGATCGAGCGGATGTTCGACGAGTCGGAGTTCTTCTCCTCGCATGGGATTCGTTCGGTTTCTGCCTACCATCGCGACAATCCGTTCACGATCCAGATAGCTGGCCAGACATTTCGGGTCGACTACGAGCCCGGCGAATCGTCGACTGGTTTGTTCGGCGGCAATTCAAACTGGCGCGGCCCGGTCTGGATGCCACTCAACGCGCTGCTCGTCGAGTCGTTGCGCCGGTTCGCCCGCCACCTCGGCGCGGCATACACGGTTGAGGTGCCCACCGGCTCGGGCAACGCGGTGACTCTCGATGCCGCGGCCACGGAGCTGTCGCGCCGCCTCGTCTCACTTTTCGTGCCGGACCACGCGGGGCGCATCCCGGCCGCGGGCGATCGCGAGTGGCCCGACGGCGTCCTGCTGTTTCACGAGTACTTCCACGGCGATACCGGTGCCGGCCTCGGTGCGTCGCATCAGACCGGCTGGACAGCGCTCGCAGCGCACTTGATCTTGTCGCGACGATGAGTCGCTCCCGCTCGGTCCACATGGTGAGACGCACTGGCAGTATCGGGGAAAAAATCGCCTATCCACAGCGGTGGACAGCCGCGCACGCGGCGGGAGGACGGCTCGCCCGAGCATCGGGCCATGCCTCCCCACTATGTGCACACCGCATCCCCAGCGGCAGCGCGGATGTCCACAGCGTTTACACAGCACGGGTGTGGACGACACGCCATGACCGACTACCGCTGAAGGTCCACTGTTCGTAGTGTCACCTGTCGCAGCAGCCCATCGACACGGCTCACGGCGACCACAAGCCGCCGCGTCGCGTCGTGACAGCGAAAACTGTCAGTACCTGGTGGCTGGATACGTGGGAAGCAGCCGTTCGACGCGTTCGGGGAGGTCATTGCGGTGAGTGTGATCGAACTCCCCGGGCAGTCGAGGGACGTCGAGCGCACACCGCCGCAAGACATCAACGCCGAGCAATCGGTGCTCGGCGGCATGCTGCTCAGCAAAGACGCGATCGCCGACGTCGTCGAGGCGGTGCACGGGGCCGACTTCTATCGGCCGGCCCACCAGACCGTTTTCGACGTCATCCTGGATCTCTACGGGCGCGGTGAGCCGGCCGACGCGATCACGGTCGCGGCCGAGCTGACCAAGCGTGGCGAGATCGCCCGCGTCGGCGGGGCCGCCTACCTGCACACGCTGATGTCGTCGGTGCCGACTGCGGCAAACGCGGGCTATTACGCGAAAATCGTCGCCGAGAAGGCGATCCTGCGACGCCTAGTCGAAGCTGGCACCCGCATCGTGCAGCTGGGCTATGCCGGGTCGGGCGGCGAAGTCGACGACATCGTCGACCGGGCACAGGCCGCGATTTATGACGTCACCGAGCGGCGCACGACCGAGGATTACAGCATTCTCGAGTCGCTGCTGCAGCCGACGATGGACGAGATCGAGGCGAGCGGCCAACGCGGCGGGGGCATGACGGGCGTGCCCACCGGCTTCGCCGATCTCGACTCGCTCACCAACGGATTGCACCCGGGCCAGCTCGTCGTGATTGCTGGCAGACCTGCAATGGGTAAGGCGCTCGCGCTTGACACCCCGCTGGCCACTCCGTCCGGCTGGACGACGATGGGCGAGGTCGCGGTCGGCGATCTGCTCATCGATGCTGACGGGGTGCCAACTCGCGTCATCGCCGCTACCGACGTGCTCGTGGATCGCCCGTGTTACCGGCTCGAGTTTGATGACGGCTCGGTGATCGTTGCCGACGAGCAACATCAATGGCTCACCGAGACTCGGTCTTCGCGGCGATCGGCGAGAGCGTTCGCGGCGCGCCGACGTCAGGATCGCGGGTCGCGTGCCTTCGCCGAGGTGCATACGACCGCAGAAATCGCGGCAACGTTGCGCTGCCCGACCGCTGATGCACGCCTGAACCACTGCGTGCCGAATGCACGCGCGCTTGACTTGCCCGACCAGCAGTTGCCCCTGCCGCCCTACGCATTCGGTGTCTGGCTCGGCGACGGCCATGCTGCCTCAGCGCGTTACACCAGCGATGATCCCGAAATTGCGATACACATCGAGGATTCCGGGCTCGACGTGATCGCACGTTCACATCGGGTCTATAGCTTGACCGGTTCCGTTGGCGCCGTGCTTCGCTCGATGGGGGTACTCGACGACAAGCACATTCCCGCAGCGTACTTGCGCGGCTCCATCCAACAGCGCCGTGACCTTCTGGCGGGCCTCCTCGACACTGACGGCACCGTGTCGCCGAGCGGCGCCGTACAGATAACGCTGACGAGCAAACGTCTTGCGGCTGATGCGCGCGAGCTTGTCGTGAGCCTTGGGTA
>Ga0068855_100011243_pt1 | contig 10810 bp, 10 predicted proteins | sample KBSCornC52_FD_66592 | JGI IMG/M metagenome (GOLD analysis project Ga0068855, IMG submission 66592) | Corn rhizosphere microbial communities from Kellogg Biological Station, Michigan, USA - KBS Corn C5-2 | ecosystem: Host-associated > Plants > Roots > Rhizosphere > Soil ... | reverse complement strand
TTGTTTTGGGGCACGTTCCTGTTTCTCCTGCCCGCTGGTATCGTAATGCTGGAGCACAAATTTGGGTTTGCTGCCATGCAATTCGGCAACGCGGCAGCACGATGGACAGGAGGGGTGTTGTTCCTGCTCGGAGGATCGCTCGGGATCGTCAGCGGCGTCACGATGGCGGTTCGGGGTAGGGGAACGCCACTCCCGGCCGATTGTCCTTCTGAATTAGTTGTCGCTGGTCCTTATTGTCATATTCGAAATCCGATGGTGATCGCCGGGTTGAGCCAGGGAATAGGGGTCGGCATCTTCCTGGGGTCTCCCTTCGTCATCGGGTACGCAATCTTAGGCGGTCCGGTATGGCACCTGTTCGTTCGCCCCTGGGAGGAGGCCGATCTCGAGCAGAGATTCGGAGCGCCTTACAGACAATATCGAGCTGCCGTGCAGTGCTGGATGCCGCGGATTCGTCCATACCGGTCGACGACTGAAGCGGACCGCTGCCACGCAGAGTGACATGCGCATCATGTACACAGGCGAGCAAGGTTTGTGGCGGGCGATCGCTATGGAATGAAGCCGATTTATTCATTGAGGATTGGCGGCGGAGCGCCGCCCTCCAACCGAATTGCTCGCGAATAATCCGGGACAATTCCATTGCGGCATCCGCACGCGTAACGCGGGTTACTCGCTGGACGGTGCAACTGTCGATTGGATACTTCGCAAAGAAGACTCTAGGATTTCTGGATCTATCCTGTGGTCGGGTTGCCAGTCGTCGTAGGGGGTGGATAGAATCCCTTCCAGGACTGGGATCGCATCGTACGCCGCCGGTCCCATTTTTCCAAGCGCCACGGCGGCGGCCGCACGGATGTCCCACGGGTAATCGCTAAGGGCTCGCACAAGCAGCGGAATAGCTTCCGCAGCCAGCGCTCCAAATTCCCCTATCGCGTGAATGACCGCGATTCGCAACTCCACAGATTCGTCATCAAAGCCCGCGTTAATATCGAGGTCAGGCGGACGCTCAACGACTTCTAGCTGCTCGCCATACTCTAAATTAAAAAAGCGACTGTGCGATAGCTCGTGAAGCCAATTCACTTCGTCTTCATATACTTGTATCAGCGCCGGTAGTGCGCTTACAGCGGCCGGTCCGATGCTCCCAAGGGCTTCTGCAGCATATCTGCGAACACGCTTGCTCGAATCATTTAGTGCCGCTATCAACTGCGGAATCGCTGGCTGGGCTTGCACGCCGATCTTAGCCAGGCTTTCGGCAGCCACGCTGCGCATATAGTGATCTGAGTCGGCGAGTGTTTCCACCAGCAGAGGCACCGCGAGGGCTGAATTAGGCCCGCACATTCCCAGTGCCTTGATGGCATTCCACCGAATTCCACGACCCGTATCACTGACTGCGCGGATGAGCTCGGGGACTGCTTCGATACAAAGTCGCCCTATGCTGCCCAGGGCTCTCACGGCCGCTGCGCGCAACGGGACCGAAGGGTCTCGCGCAGCCTCAATAAGAGAAGAGAAGGCCACCGTAGGGGGCGGCTCCATCTCGCCAAGTCCATTGGCAGCTGCAATTCGCGATTGGATCTCGTGGCCATTGAGAATTCCGATCAACCCCGGCGCGGCTAGCGGACCGATATTTGACAACGCGGTCGCGACGGCTTTGCAAAGGTGCTCGTCGGCGCCATCGAACAGCGACAGGAGATCGGGGATTGCTCTGTGCGCATTCGGTCCAAGCTCGCCTATTGCGACCGCCGCCCAATGCCTACAACTACAATCTGGGTCTGAGAGCGCTGAAATGAAGAAAGGCAGGGCATCCTCACCGAAAGAGCGCAAAGAATTAATCGCGGTCACACGCACGCTCGCCGCATCATCCCTTAAGGCTTCTGTTTGATAAGCCATCGCTTGGTAGCCAGATAGTCCGAGTGAGCCTAAACATGAGGCAGCAACCGTTCGCAAGCGCGGATCGTCGCTGTTGAGAGCATGCGATATCGCAGGTAAGGCGGCCGGTCCCAATTTCTTAAGTGCGGTAAGAGCCGCACCGGGATCTTTCGAATTCGGAAGGGCGGCTTCCTGGATAAGAGCTGGTGCGGCAGCGACAGCGCCGATTTCACCGAGAGCAGCAGCAGCGACCGGTCGCAAATGCAGATTCCTGCATTTCAGGATTACGATTAAGGCGGGAACCGCGTCGATCGCAGCCGGACCCAGTTTTGCGAGGCTAACGATGGCCTCACGGCAAGTCTGGTACTTCCAACCGTCAAGGGCACTAATATGCGTCGAAATCGTCGCCGCTAAGTCGTTAGCTGGGTGTTCTTTCATCGTCGCTTCCCATCACAACCGGATGTACTCGAGCAAGCATTCGAAACCTTAGCATTTCCGATTGTGTTTGACGCTCCTTTTCCGATTGCGTGCAACATAATATTGCCCTGGTCGGATCCAAGTGCGAGTAAGGCCTGAAGGCCATCATATCCGCAGGCAGCAATTTCTTCTTTATACGGTTGCAATTTGGACCAGAGTCGTCCAGTCCAGATAACTTGACTCAAATCATGATTTGCTTCATAATACAAAGTACTTTGACTGATACCAAAGATAGTGTTTCTTCAAACGCCTCCACGCTGCCGAAACGTCTGCGCTCGGGCGCCTGGCCAATTGTAGCGCTGCTTGCAGCGGCTGCTGCACTAACGTGGCGCCTGGTGGCGGGGCCGACCGCGAAGCGCGTCTCGTTCTATGCGCGTGATCTGGGAATGACCGTTTCGGTCACGGCGCCGGGCGATTTCATCAAGATCGGTTCTCTGCGCGACTCGCATGCCGACTTCGCAATGATACGCAGGGCCGCGTCCGATCCCTTAACCCAGCTCATCCGGCGTGGCTCACCCGCACCCATGGATCGGGTGGACGCGACGATTGACTTCCGATTCAAGCCGGACGCCGATTCACGCGCCTTGGTCGACCTGATTGCGGACGAGGCATCCGGCAGGCGCGCGCACGGGATATCCCCGCCCGCTCCGACTCTACCACTTCCCGCCGGAGCCGCAGCGCCTCCTCCGCTGGTCGATTCCAGAACGACCTGGCAGACAATCTCAACTTTCTACGGAGCCGTGGTTTCCTGCCGCAATCCAAATTCCGGCTTCCTCTACGAGATGGATGCGTCCAATAAAGTACAGATCACTGCGAGGGCGGTCGAACGCCGCTATGTCCTCTGTTTCCGGCAGCCCGATGGCCGCTACCGCGTCATGGGAACCGCCTACCAGCGTGGTGATGCACGGTGTGACCGCGAGGCGGACAGCGTCGCGATGGAAATGCTCCAGAGCCTATCGCTAACACCAGATCGTAATTGATGCGTAGTTGTTTTAGTCTCTGAGATGGAGGTGATGCACATGCCAATGCCGGAAGACCTATACCTCGTGCGACACGGGGAGTCAGAGGGGAATCTCGTAAATGCGCGGTCGCGGAAGGGAGACGACAGCCTTTTCACTCCGGAGCACCTTGGAAGGCACAGCTTCGAGTGGCACCTAACCGACCGAGGAATCGAGCAGGCGAAGGCGGCGGGAGCGTTCCTCAGGAGTGAGGCGAAGCTTCCGTTCGATGTCTGCCTCACGTCTGAATATGTGCGCGCGATGGAGACCGCCGCATATCTGGGAATACCGGACGCACAATGGCATCCATACCTTTACTTGCGTGAGCGCAGCCTTGGCGAGTTGGAGACGCTGCCTCATCAGGAGAAAGTTGAGCGGTTCAGCGAGTCGCTCGAGCGAAGGAAGCGTTATCCTTACCTTTGGAGGTCGGAACAGGGCGAAGGGTTCGAAGATATTTCGCTCAAATGGGACCGGATTCTGCAGATCCTGCATCGAAAGTACTCCATGCAGCGTGCGCTGGTCGTCAGCCATGAGGGTGTTCTGTGGGAGGCGCGGCACCTCATCGAGCATTTGCCTATCCACGAGATGGACCGCCTGCTTAGTTCGGAAGACCCCGCTGAAAAAATCCATAACTGCCAGGTGATCCACTACACTCGGCGCGACCCTGCGTCCGGACGACTGAGCGCGCACCTCGATTGGATGCGCTCGATCTGCCCGTGGAACCGGTCGCTATCGTCCGACGAATGGCGGACCATCGAGCGGAAGACCTATTCTAACGAGGAGCTGATTGAAATGGCGTCCCGGTATCCGCGGCTGTTCGGAGTTTAGGCGCCCGCATGCCGGCTGACGGCCTTCGCATAACCAAACAAAAAATCACATCGCTGCCAACGTACATATCGTCGTTCCAGTTTAACGGTCAGCAGCTGCCGCCCGTGGCCGTTTCAGGCTTTGTTGTGCTAAGCAAGACTGCGGTCTTGAAATCGAAGACAACGATCTACAATGTGACTTTTGATACGATCGTCAGGCAATTGGATAGCGTGGTTGTGAGCGCGCCTAACGGAACGATCATAGCGACGTGCCACCCCTAGCTCGATCCTTAGAGGTACTTCTCGCAATCCCGGCCGCACTTTCGTGCGGCCGGCTAAATCACGATTTGAGCAGAATTGGGCAAGGCTGGCCGGACGTTAGGCGACCCTGCCGCCGGTCCTCAAGTACTCGGCAAAATAATCCGGCAGCCCTGCTGCCACAAGGCGCGAGCAGGAAGTTTCCACGTCGTACGGAATGCGGATTTGCTCCACGGATACGCCGTCGCCATCGATGGTCAGAGCGCAATATCCTGCGCGCGGGTCGCCATCCTTCGGCCGGCCCACACTTCCGGTATTGACGAAATGAACGCCGTCCACTACCCGGTGGTATGGCACGTGCGTGTGGCCGAAGACGATCACTTCGGCATGGGCGTCGTGCTTCCCTCCCGGTGTAAATCGGCTCAGATAACCCTCGGTGCGGTTCTCGAAAAGATACTCCGTGTTCGACTTCGGCGACCCGTGGCATAGCAGGATGGCGTGTCCCTCGATGTCAAGCCTGAGCTCTCGGGGCAGCTCGCGCAGCCATGCTTTGTTCTCGTCGGTAGTGTGCTCGCGCGTCCAGCGGAATGAGATATTGCTCATCTCGACGTCGAAGGGCTTTACATAGTGGCAGCCGCAGTCGCCCAGATTGAAGCCCACTCCCTCATCATAGTTGCCGAGCAGGGTGGGGCATCCCATCCTTTGAATGACCGCCTGAACCTCATTCGGTTCGGACGCGTAGCCGCCCAGGTCGCCCAGACAATAGGCCGCATCATAACCGCCCACTCGAATGTGGTCGCGCACGACTTCCATCGCGGGCAAGTTGGCATGAATGTCGGAGAATATCGCCAATCTCGTTGCCATCTAGCCGCTCCTCTACTTTGCAGCGCGGGCGTTTGTCTCAATCTCTTCGAGCGCTTCATAGATGTCGTTTGGCGCGCCCTGTGCGTGTTGTTCGCCCCCGCGTATGCCTTCATACAGCAATACCGCGGCCACCGCGCCAATGGCGGGACCGACGACATAGACCCAGTAGACGGACAGGGAAGCGCTGCCGCCGTATAACGCCGGGCCAAGAGAGCGGGCCGGGTTCATTGAGCCACCTGTGATTGCGCCTCCGATCATCACGTCGAAGACAACGGTCAGGCCGATTGCCAGACCCGGGACTGCGCCATTTGCGCGCTTATCAGTAGCAACCGCAATGATCACGAGCATAAGAAAGAACGTAAGCACCGCCTCGAACCCGACCGCGCGCAGAACGGGGCCGCTCGCGGGAATGTGAACGCCGTGGCCTCCTCCGAACAGCAGCGCCACGAGCCCGGCAGCGGCGATGCCGCCCAGGAATTCAGCGATCCAGTAGGGCAGGACATACTTCCAGGGGAACCGTCTCGCGACCGCAAAACCGAGCGTCACAGCCGGATTGAAGTGCGCCGCAGAAATGTGACCGAGTGCATAGATCATCGCCAGGACAGAGAGTCCGGAGACCCACGCAGCCGCGGCGAGAGAACTATCCGCTCCGGAAAAGCTTCCGGCCGCGGACAGGGCAACGGGCGCAAACACGATTCCGAACGTTCCTATAAACTCTGCAATATAGCGGCGCAGCATCCCATTATCCATCAGTCTCTCACTTCACCTGGATGAGCGATGCCTTGAATGGCTTAAGCTTCCGATGGAGGCGCCGAACAGCAGTCCGAACCGCAGCACGCCGTAGAGGGCTTTGCGGCACGAATGAAAGCGCCCATAACTCGTCCGTCGAGCTCGGCCTTCTCATCTGCCGGGAGCGCCGCGACCTCCGGTGAGCAGCATGTTGTCGCCTCCAGGTCGCCAAAGGTATATCGGCGAGTCGGCTCAATCGAGGCTTCGATAAAACCTGCCATGGACAGCCGCACAAGATAGTCCGACCGCTCCAGCGCTCCGGCCACGCACCCCACATACGCCTCCATGTCGGCTCGCACTGCGGGCGGAAGCTCGCCGTCGACTACGACATCAGAGACTGCGAATCGACCTCCCGGCTTGAGAACGCGAAAGGCTTCGCGCAGCACGGCATCTTTGTCGGCAGACAGGTTGATCACGCAATTCGATATAACGACATCCACCGAGTTGTCGGGCAGAGGAACCTCTTCGATGTGGCCCTTTAAGAACGTTACATTCTTAGCGCCGCTCTCGGCCTTATTCTTTTCCGCAAGGGCAAGCATCTCGTCGGTCATGTCGAGCCCGAACGCAAAGCCGGTCGGCCCAACGCGCTTCGCCGAAAGCAAGACGTCGATCCCTCCGCCGCTGCCGAGATCGAGAACGATCTCGCCCGGGTTGAGCGCGGCCAGGGCCGTGGGATTGCCGCATCCTAGCGACGCCAGCAGCGCCGCTTCGGGAATGCTCGCCGCTTCAACCTCATCATAAAGAGAGCCTGTGATCGTGTCACCGCCGCAACAGGAACTGTCTCCGCCGCCCGCGTTGCCGCCACAACATGCCGCGCCCTGGCCGTTCAAAACAGTAAGGGCCGCGGCGCCGTACTTCTCTCGGACCATGTCTCGCACATCGCTTCGGTCCGTAAGCCTGATTGTCTCCGCCATCGTGTTCCTTCCTATAGTGTCAGCAGCAAGGTTTGTTCGTGCCTTGAGAGCCCTCATTGCTCAGGTAGGCGGCGAGCGACGCCACTGCCTCACGATTCACGCCGCAGATCATGTTCTTACCTCGGCGCTCCACCGTAATGAGACCTGAGAGCCGAAGCTCCTTAAGGTGATGTGAGATCTTCGAGTTTATCTGGTCCGCGCCAGTCACGTGGCAACAGACATCGCCGACTGTCGGACCTACTACAGGGCGCACATCGCCGGTCTCGCCGACCGCGACCGGACAGCAACAAGACCGCAGGAACTCGAATATGTGCAGTCGCGTCGGATCCCCCAGCGCTTTGAACATAGCGGCTGCGTCCAGCCGGTCCGGTTCCGAACTAATCATACAATTTCTCATTTCGCGAAATATTGAAATGATTGTACTCGAACCTGTAAGAGATGTCAAGAACTTCTCTGAATTAACTGACAATCATGTTGGTAAATGTAACCGAAGTCACATATCGCCTCCTGCGTTGTGATCCATGATATGGCGGACAAGGTCGCTCCACCGCACGCTTCCGTTCAGTAGAGGCCGATGAGAGTATAATGAATTCTATAAGAGTGCTGGTTTTTGGCCTGGCCGGTAATAGGCGAGGCCTTTGAAATGGCGCAGATGAGCGGCAAAGAGCCGGCCGATAGACTGCGAGCGGTCGAGCCGGAATTGAAGGTGCTTTACGCTTCGGGTTACACAGAGAATTCCATCGTTCATCACGGCATACTGGAGCCCGATGTCGCCTTCCTGCCCAAGCCGTTCACGCCGATGCTGCTGGCAAGGAAGGTGCGAGAGATTATGGATATGGGCGGCGCGCGAACGGATGGTACCGCGTAGGCGTAATCAAGAGTAGACCCAACGGTAGATGAGGCACGAGACATGTGGCAGCAGGCAATCGTTTTTCTTTGCGTGGCAGCGGCGGCGCTCTATCTGAGCAAGTACATCTTTGACTCCGTCCGGGCGATTGTCAAAGCCCGCAGCGGATGCGGGGAAGGCTGCGCCAAGTGCGCCTTCGCCGAGTCGACTCAGAAACACGCGAATAAAGGCGCAGCCGCGCCCGGCCGAATCATCCCCCTCTCCGAAGTCCGTACCCTTCCAAATAATCATCCAAAGCCTTGAAGTTGTATTCCGCCTTTCTTCCGTGAAAATCTGTGAAATCTGTGGATAAAGTGCTTTTCCCGTCGAGCCGGCCCACCAGCCGGTTCGATTTACTGTCACAGGGCTGCCTGTGGATCGTACTGGAGTGACAGCAACATCGGAAACATCCGAGCACGAGCGCCCGTCTCTGCTGGTAAGCATCGGCAGGCACACTTGTGCTGGCAGCGACTCCTTCATAACTAAAGCTCCTGGTTCCGCCGTCGGAGGGCCGCCGCAACGGATGTGAAGGAGCACGATTATGAATAGTGGATATATTCAGCGCGCGGGCCTTCTGCCCTCTACCTGCGCGATTCTCCTGTCGAGCGGGTTGGCCGCTCACGCCCAAGTCAACCGTCCCGTCGCGTATGAGGTCACCGAGACGAACGTCTCAAGCCCTCAGATCGCGGCTGAGAACGTCGGCCCGGTCCGGATGGTGCGTTTCAGCATTGTCCAGGGTCCAGTCTCCTGCCGCCCTACGTCTAAATTGAAATGGTCTAGGGCTGCGATTAACGAGCCAATCCGTCAGGGCGCCCAGGTCTTTGTCCCCGCGCGGTCGCGCGCCGAGCTTTTCTTTGACGATGGATCTGTCATTCGTTTGGGCGGCGGCGCATTCGTGACGATGCAGACACTCTACAGTGACGACAAAGGCGAATTCACCGAGGTCAAACTGAACGATGGTCTGGCAAGCTGCCGGCTGAAGAACAAGAGTTCTATTTACCAGGTAGATACTCCGTTCTGTTCGGTGAAGGCGGCCGGTCCGGCGAAGTTTCGCTGCGGCTTCCGAAAGGACGTCGAGATCGCAGACCAGGATGGAAACCTGACGATCGAAGATCCACAAGACACCGAAAACCTTGCGCCCGGTCAGTTCGCAGTACTAAGAGATCCAAATTCGCCGATCATTGTTTCGACGCTGCCTCCGGACGACTCGTGGGAGCAGTGGAACCACAATCGGGACCGCGTGTATGAGAACGGTTCACCGATTTCGCGCCGCTACCTTCCGGCAGACCTGTATCTGGCGGAGCCGGACCTCGACGAGTACGGCAATTGGTATGATGAGCCGCACTACGGCCATGTCTGGGTCCCGCGCGTTCATGAGGCGGGCTGGCGGCCATATCATCACGGGCACTGGGTGTGGGAAGATCCATTTGGCTGGACCTGGGTAGCAGACGAGCCGTGGGGCTGGGCGCCATATCACTACGGAACCTGGGCGCATACGCGGCATGGCTGGGGTTGGTGTCCCGGACCGGAGCAGCAATACTGGAGCCCGGCGGTCGTCTCCTTCAGCAGCTACGATGGCGACATTGCGTGGGCGCCGCTGAGCCCGGACGAGGTGCGCTATCCGTCGCGGCTTGCAGTCGCGTTCTCGGATGGAGATTGGGCTCTGCAGTTCAGCATCGGCGGCTGCGCAGCGTACTACCCTGGCCCGGACCACATCTGCACAGCGCGTGCATGGGAAACCAATTATATCAACCGTGCCACCTATGTCTCCAACTATTACGGCTATGGTGGACGGCCGCTGTATGCTACAAATTACAATACGTATCTGAGCGCCGGGTCCTGGACCCCTACAAATGCGCGCTTCGGCGGAGGCAGCCGAGTGCCTGCGGCGAGGTTCGCTTCCACCGGCGTATTCGATCCGGTGCCCGCACAGAACCTAGCTGTGTTCCGGCAGGGCCGTCCAATCGGGGCTCCTGCCGGTGGCCGCGCGCCGGCGCTGGGTCCGTCACACGTCCGCCCGTCATTCGCCGCAATGACGCCAACCCGGGCCTTCAACGCTCCCTCACCGTCTGGCGCAATCGCTTCACGGACCATGTTCCGGTCGAATCTTGACCCCAGAGTTGCCAGCGTTGCGCCGACGTTCGGCAGCCATACAATCGCGCGCAGCGCAAGGCCGGCGGGCCGGGCGCCAGGTGCGGCGTTTGCTGCCGGTGGCGCGGGCGCGGCCGCAATGGTGGCCGCAAGGACGTCCCGCGCGCTTGCACCGGCGGCAGGCGGCGCAAACCAATTCGCCCGGTCTGCAGGCCGCGGGTTCCGTCAGCAGGCAGCGGTCAACGGCAGCCGAAACCCGGCCATTGCGGCGGCAGCGAATGGTGGACGCACCCCACGCGCTGCAGCAGGCATGAACGCAGGGCGTAACGCTTTCAACGGTCAATTCGGCCAAAGGAAGGCGCCGAGTCCGGCCGCCCTGCAAGCCGCGAGCAGGCAGCGGCAGCCGTCGCAAGGCGCCCGGCGAGCAGCCGGCAGCTTTGCCGCGCAGAACTCGCCTCGCGCCGCACAGCCACTGGCGCGCAGCGCGCCTGCTAACGTAACGGGTCGGGCCGGCCGCATTGGCAGCCAGCCGCGCGTCGCCGCTGGCGCAGGCACAGGAAGGAGAATGCAAGCCGCCAACGGGACCGCTATGCGCGTAGCGCAGAACGCGGCACATGCAAATGCGGCACGGCAATCGGTAGGAAATGTCCACATGCATCGAGCCCCTGCGGGTTCGCAGCGAATCGCTGCATCCTCGCACCAGGGTCCACATGCATCCGCTCTTGGCGCTCGTGGTCCCCATGGAGGGATTGCGCAGCGTCGTACCCCTGTTGGGAATGGCGGCGGCCGCCAGAGGGCGGCGGTGAGTCGCCCGCGTGCGCCTCGCCCCGCGACGATGGGCGCCGGGCGCCCGGCGCAACCGCAATT
>Ga0068855_100011242_pt1 | contig 10811 bp, 9 predicted proteins | sample KBSCornC52_FD_66592 | JGI IMG/M metagenome (GOLD analysis project Ga0068855, IMG submission 66592) | Corn rhizosphere microbial communities from Kellogg Biological Station, Michigan, USA - KBS Corn C5-2 | ecosystem: Host-associated > Plants > Roots > Rhizosphere > Soil ... | reverse complement strand
GTTTAGACCCGACATCAACGAAAGTATCTGGTGGATATCGTGCGCCATCTTCGTCCACTCCGGCAGAATGAGCTGCGGATAGTCTTCGGCTCTCTTGAAGTTTCGCCGCAGCAGCACCTGACCGCCAGCAGCCCTCTCCCAATCATATCCATAAGCGTCGATCAGTTTCCCAAGCGCCCGCTCCGCGCTGCCGTTGAACGCGAACGGCGTATTCGAAACTGAAGTAGAGCCGTCGGCCAGGAACTCCAATCCGGTCTGAGCGCGAAGCTGCCTGAGCGTTTCAACGAAGGAAGGAGCTTCCACGGAAACGATCGTATCGAGCGGATTGTGGCCTCGCGGACCCGACGACTGCGCCCAACACATCGAGGCGCAGGCGCAATGAAGCAGAAGCAAGGTTAGGCTCTGTATTAGCACGTTCGTGCCTCCTTCCCAGGTAGTATGCTGTATTCACGCCATCGGGATAGACTTTGGAAGCCTATCCCGATGGCTGGCCGGTTTGTTTTGGTTCAGCGTGAGAGTGATATGTTTCCTCACGGTTGCGGTATGTGCTAGGATCCTGTTATCCAGCCAGTGGAGGCAGCAGCAGCGTTAATTGCTTGAATATGTGCTTCGACGTGGATCGTCACTGTTGTTGTATCGTAGATGCCATACGTGTAATCGAATGTAGGTGTGGGTACTGGAAAGGGTATTTGAATCCACCACTCTGCTATATGCGACGAGTCCCCTGTCGCCCTTGCGTAACCGTTGCCCATCTGTGCATAGGCGGTATTGTTTGCCTTCTTTTCAACTGTAAAAAGGCCCCAACCGGTCTGGACGAACGTGGTCGTTACGTCGCCCGAGATGCTGCATCCAAAGTTACCGGTGTTCTGGTACGCACAGACTGACCAACCGCTTGTCTGAGCCGTTGTAGTATACAGTCCGGAGAACATAATGTTCTCTAATGTAACTGGACCCTGAGACCATTGCGCCTGAGCACACGGAGCAATCGCAAAGAGAAATAGCAGTGCTGCCGCGGACGCGAGATAGCGACCAAACGAGTGGCGAAGAACCATAGCAGTAGTCCTCCATTTGGAACGGCATTGCCCGGTATCTCCTTCAGTTAAGAGCGTCACGGGCGGAAGTGTTGGATTACATTTGCCATTATTACACACCAATGATAGCTTTAACAAATCGAGCAGCCAAAAAACTTGGTGGAGGCCTGCAAATCCGTTGAAATCAATGAACTTTATCGATCTTTCACAGCCGATCTACGATCAGGGCCCAAACTGCCCGGCACACCCGCGAATCCGATCCGAAGTCAGCTCGGATCACGAGCGAGGCGACTGGCACTGGGAGACTCTCACATTGGCGAGCCACACGGGGAGCCACATTGACGCCCCACTTCACAAGATTGCGGGAGGCGCGTCGATCGATCAATTGCCTTTGGAGCGCTTTGCGGGGCCCGCCTACCTCGCCGATCTACGGCCGCTAGAACCTCGCGATTTGATCACTCCGGAGCTGCTGAGCCGGGCGCTGCCACCGACTCTGCCGGCAGACAGCATCGTCCTGATGGCGACGGGCTGGGGAGAAATCCGCGAGCGAACTGAACGCTGGCTCTACGAGTCACCCAAGCTCACGCCCGAGGCTGCGAGTTGGCTCGTATCAAAGCAGATTCGTGGACTCGGCGTAGACCATTGGGGAATAGGGGGCTGGGATAAGGAGAACGACGCGGCCGTCCACACGATCTTGTTGAGCAAGGGCATCTGGATCGTCGAGGAGCTGAGATTTACAAGCAAAGTTTACGGCCTACCGATGCCGCAGACTTTCATCGCGCTGCCGATCAATCTGCAGGGGCACTCAGGGGCGTGGTGTAGGCCGGTGTTCGTCACATAGGCACAACGGGTCCGATTTCTCGTACCGTCAGCCGCCGACTTTTGCGTCCGGGGCAGCGCCGCCATTGGTTGGCGGGACGGTGCCGCCTGGCGATGTGCCTTCGGGTGTGACGCCGGGAGTGGTGGTCGGCGGCGGCACAGGCGGAGCGGGCTTTATCTTGGGTGTGATGATGACGGACCTGGAGACGGTCTTGTTTGCGCTGTCGGTGGCGGTGATGGTGAATGTTACCGGGTTGGTGTTTGAGAACGTGACTTCGGCGCCCCCGTCGCCGGGCGAGACTTCGCCGATGTTGATGTTGGGGTCTGTCGAGTCGATACGGACGCCACGCGCATAGCGGGTGCTCCACCTGAGCTTGATCGGGATGCCAACGTAGGGCGTAGACTTCACTCCAAGCCCGCCGATTTCCGCGATGCACACATTGACGGGCACAACCTTGACGGACATGGTCTTGGTAGCTACGTCGCCTTTTTCATTAAACGCACGAATTTTGTACTCAGTATCCTGGATCGGCGATTCCACGGTTGATTCCACAAACCGGCTAAACTGCTTATTTCCCGGGTCGAGGTAGAATTGTGTCGCATTGAGCGCGGTCCAGGCTATGTTGACGCTATCGCCAACGTGGATCTTGCGCGGATTAACGTCAAATGTCCTGATCACCGGCTTCAAGGGCGCGGGCGCCTTGGTGACATTGACGGTCACCTTGTCGACTTTTTGCTTTTGGCCTTTCGTACCTCTCGCCGTCAATGTATACACCGTAAATGGGAGGTCCGGGATTACATCTTGCTTGCCGGCGTCGGTCGGCAGCTCGCCATCTGTGATTTCGGCGCCGTTTTCCCCAACGTGATGAGATAGGATGAGGTGCCGCGCGCCAGAACTAAGCCCATTCACTTCCCACGTAAGCGTTGTATTGCGGCCCTGCTGCACCGAAGTGGGCACCGCACGGAATTTGTTGATGACGATCGGCTCCGGGGGCTTCGGCTGAAAGGCGACGTAGCTTGCGCCGGAGATCCCTAGAAGGAGGAGAAAGATTCCCAGAAGCGGAGAAATCAGCGCGTGCTTTTCGACCTGGCCGTGCGCGTTCGCCGACACGTAGGAGTCATCGGTCGAGCGCGCCGACGCCGTAAAGCCGTAAATTCGCGTTCCGCCCATCAGCGCGGTCGCTCTGGGGCGCACCGCCAGCAGGACCGTCGTGGTTTGGCCCGGTTTAATAGTGATACGATCGGTGTCGTACTCGTAGGCACAGCCGTCGTCCGGGTCGCTCGCGAAGAGGTCGAGTGTCTCTTCTACGTTGCCATCATTCGCGATGGTCACTTCCACATCGTTTAGAGGATGGAAGAAGGTTGACACGACTCGCTTTGGATTGAGCTCGGCCTGGAGAGCGTTATAGGTCTTAACGGTAAGGGATGCCTGCGCGACGCCAACCTCACCGGTCTCCATCGCCTGAACTCGGACCAGAAACGGATAGGTGCCCGCGCGGTTGGAGCTTGACCGCGCCACGCGGAACGGTATTTTGAGGACGGCCTCCGCTCCCGCAGCCAGGTTCACCGCCGGAACGGGAATTGCGTACCATTCGACATCAATGCCTTCGATCTCGATCGATAGGCGGTCAGGCGCCTCCTGCCGATTGACAATCGTAACCGTCAGCTGCGTCACGGTACCGGGTTCAACAATGACATCGGGTTCAGAGAGGGTAACAACTATCTTTTGCACATCGGTAAAGCTCGTAGCCATTGCGAAATGTCAACCTTTATCTGCTGCCATTCTCCATAAACGAATGGCCATAATAGTGAACTTTAGAGGCATCCTCACAGCGTCATTATATTCGCAAGAGCGGGCTTTGTCAATCTGTCTGGCGTTGGGTGGCGCCCGGTAACCATTCCGAGCTTGTTGAGCGCCACGCCGCACGCGGAGCATTTCGCGGCTCCGCACTTGCCAAAAGATATTATCTCGACTATAATGAATAAAGCTCGGTTTCACTTGCGATCGTAAATGGACCCAACTAAAGTCCGATGATTGCATCTAACCCAGGACCTCTTTACTCCGACGCACCCCGACCACACTCAAAAGGGAAACGCTATGTTCTGCAACTCCTGCGGCGCGAAAAACGTCGCCGAAAGCAACTTTTGCCGGCAATGTGGGCGAAAAATGGACAAGCAGTCTGCCCCGAAAATAAGCGAGGAGGCCTTCGACCGCGCTCTCCCCGAGGACGAGCAAGTAACGGCGCTGCTAGAACGCGCCTACCGCCGACGCAAAGAGAACGATCTTGTCGGCGCGATCGCGATCTGCAACGAAGTTCTCCAGCTTCGCCCGGAAAGCACGACGGCGCATGGGATATTAGGCCAGCTATACGAGCAGAATGGCGAGCGCGAGAAGGCGGTCGAACAGTACGAGAGAGTGCTCAAGCTTAATCCTGGCAGTATCGCGGATCGCGTGAAGCTAGACGATCTGCGTGAAGGCGTGGCTCGGCCGGACACACGGAACCGTGGAAAGTCGCAGGTCGTGATCGTAGATCCTAACGGTGCGCCTCTCCGCGCGCTAATGATCTGGGGAATCGGCCTGTGCGCGGTGCTGATTCTGACGGGGGCGGCGCTGGCGGTCGCTTTCAGCCGCCACGATACGCAGCAAGCCAATAATCAGAACGGCAGCTACCCAACAAAGCAAGTGAGCTTGGATGGCCAGAACTCGCGCGCCAACAGCGGCGCCGACGAGGCTGGATCGGGCCGGTCATCGACGCAATCGGCATCGTCCGCTCCTGCGGGCTCCGGATTCGGATCATCCGCATACAATCCGCAATACGGTTTTCCTGCGATCCAATATACGGCGCCGCCTCCTGTGTATGTCTATCCCCAGGCGCCGAGTCCACATCCGGGTCTGCAGGTCGCTAAGAATAACTCCGCAGGTACAAGCCCCTCGCGGCCCGTGAAAACCGTTGTGCCTCCGGAGAGAGATTTTTCCGACGCCGATAGGAACAGCGAACGAATCCATTTGAATGTTACGGAGGGCTCGGATCCTGCGAACGACGGCCACAACATACCGGTACCGAATGCCTCTCACGATCAGTTGAATGCGAGGCCTGGCCCGAATCAGGGCCCGGATTCCAGCGGCAAGATCGTTGTTCGCCCGCACCAGGGATCGACTGACGCCAGCGCCTCGTTCACACCGAGCGCGGAGTCGGCCGCACTGATGGCGGTCGCGGACGAGAAGCTGCGCAAACTGGACTACGCCGGGGCGATCATTGCGTTTGGCAAGGCCCTGGCAGGAGCGAATGACGAAACTGCTTACGTCTGGCAGCAGATGGGCGAATGCTACCGCAACATGAATCAGAACAAGAACGCCACGTCCTGTTACGAGCACGGCCGGGATGAATACAATAAGTTGATCAAGGCGGGGCGACAGGTGGAACATGCCACTACGGGACTGAAAATCTGCGAGAACGGAATAAAGATATGTGGCAGCGAATAGTTCAGCTTAAGAAAACAAGTGTGCAGAGTCCTGCTTCGCGTATAAAACTTACAGCGCTGGTATTCCTGGCGGCCACGCAATTAGTGGCTGTCCGGGCAGCGCGAGCCGATGGGGCTCTGGGCGACCCGGACGTGCCGACGATATTGCTGGTTCAAGGGAGCAGCTCGCCGAATACTCCTCAGCAGCAGGACCTGGCACTGAGGTTGAAGATCACCCTGCGAGACGCGCTGACCAAGACGGGGCGATTCCAGGTTCATACATTCCTGGCGGGTGAAAGCATTATTAAGCGCGCGCTCAACGAGCACTTGATCGCGGCCGACGATCTTGCGGAGCCGCATAAACCGGAAGGGCTGCAGCGCATCGCCCACGCGATCGGCGCGCGGTTCATCTTAAAACTGCGGACGACGCTCGACAAGACTGAAGCGCTCACCGAAATGAGCTATATGGACAATCCGAACCGCTCGGATTGGCTCGTACTCGCGGATGAGCGCGTGAATATTCCGCTGATCGTTGGGAAGAAGCGGCTCAAGGCCGATGACGTTGTGAACCTTACCGTAGACGCCATCACAGCGCGTGTGGGAACTCCAACGCACCTGGCGGGAAACCTGAAAGTAGTGGTGGGCTCACGCACGCTCGGTGGCCCGGACAAGTCGGCTGCGAAAGCGAAGCCGGGGCGCATCGCGAAGAACGATCCAAAGCAGCCAGATCCGACGGCGCCGGATCCTAAGACTCCCGACGCGGGGACCGCCACTGCCGGCCCACCGTCTGGCGGCCATGACACTGCGGTGGCAGGGCCTGGTACAGGGCGCGTCGCCACGAAACCCGACAAACAGCCTCGCAAGGCCGGCAGCCCGGCCCTCAAAGGCGCTCAGCCACCCGTCGATCCGCCGCACACCGAGCAGACAAAACCGACCTTTACCAACCAGGCCGATCCGTCGCATGACACGCTCCCGGCACAGCCCGCCGTCGCGCCTCCTCCTGTGGTCGCTCGCCCGGATTATGAGGCACAGGCCGTCCGCTACCGCCAGACCGGAGACCTGAGCAACGCTGTGCTTTCGCTGCGCAAAGCCGTGAATGACAGGCCGCGCGACGTTGGCCTTCGCAGGCAACTGATCCAGGCGTATCAGGCGAAGCAGATGCCGGAGGCGGCCCATTCGGAGGCGCTGCGAGCGCTCCGCCTGGACGCCGCGAATCCCGGACTGTTTCGGCTGTACGGCGAAGTTCTGCTGGCAGAAGGCGATACCACCGGCGCTTTGCAGGCATTTCGCGATGGAATTAAGGCGGACCCGAACGATATTCTATGCCAGGTCGCGCTTGGCGACGCACTCCTGAAGGACAACCATTATCTGCTCGCGCTGGAGGCATACAGCGCGGCGTCAAAGAGCGATGGCAAGAGCCCGCTTCCACACCGCAGAATTGCTCGTGCATTGGCCGCCAAGGCGGGGACCGATCCCGATCAATATCAGGCAAGTCTCGCGGAGGTTCGCAGGGCGCAGGAACTGACGCCGCCCTCGGATACGATCTCATACTCTGAAGATTACATTGCGATCATGAAGCTTGTCGAGGGCCGAATTCGATCGATGCTGGATGAGCTTCAGGGCTCATATCAAGCCCGGGTGCAGGCCAAAAAGACAGACGTAGAGCTGCAACGTTTCATCGCCGACATGAAGCAGCGATGCATAGCGCTAGGCGATTACCTGGATAAACTTCCGGCAGCGGCAGGGCAGGATGTCACCCAGGCCCATTATGCCCAGGCAGATGCACTACTCCTTCAGGCGGTCGGTTTCTTCAAGGATCTCGTTGAAAAAGGCGACGATCGATTTGCGGATTCGCTGAAGAGCCAGGAATTGCTCGCTCAGCGCGAGCTAACAGCGGCCAGCCAGAGATTGAGCGGCACAAAGTCGCCCGACAAATCGCGGGACACATGACCTTATGTGGAACAAGCTATCTGAATTACCGGTTCCAACGGAGTAAGATAGCGAGGACCAATGCAAGATGTCGGATGTTCGAATGCAATCGATGGTGGTTCTATACTGGAGCATGCTGGCCGCTGGAGCGGGCCTTTCCAGTCTTGGCCTCATCCGAAGCATCACGAAGTTTCGCGATTGGCGCTCCGCTTCCCCGGAGGATGACGGTGAGATCGTGATTGGCGACGGGCGGCTGGTGATCGGGCAATCCGTGGCTGTTACGCCGGGCGCTCGAGAGGCTGCTTCTGCGCCAGGCGAATCTGTCGCCGGCATGATTACAGATATCAGCCGTAGCCATTGCGTGCTGACACTCGATCGCGGGCAAATCGCCTCACGTGCATTCCAAAATCTTCCTGGCGAGCCGAAGATCGCAAGCTCTTCCAACAGGTCCGACAATGATTGGCGCCGTGGCGATCAAATCTCTGTCACTGTGACCGCGGCATCCGAGCTTTTCCGATTCTCAGCGCGAATTCGAGATGTCATATCCGCTTCGAACGGAACTCGCCTCGTGGTCTCGCGTCCCTCCATTCTCGTTCGTATTCAGCGCAGAAGACATGCCCGCGTACAGCTGTCGGTACCCGCAACGATTGAGCGCGCCTGGATGCTCGACGAAGCGAACGGCCAGCGTGTCGCGCACGGCATATGCACCACTCCCCCGGTTCACGGAACCGTGCGGGACCTCTCGGGCGGCGGCCTGAAAGCCCATGTCGGCGGCGTCGCGGGACTCCAACAAATCGATACGCTCCTTCAACTCTTTCACCCGGAATGTACCGTGCGAATTCGACTTCCAATACCATCGCTGCCGGAAGGCGCAGTCCTCGCACGAATTATTTCCAGCGATCGCGCGGTCACTTCCGGAGGCCTGACGGTCTCAGTCGCCTGCGAGTTCCTACCGATGCCTCCGTGGGAACAAGAGCTCGTCATCCAACAGGTTTTCCAATTTCAACGGGAGAACAAGAGGGCTAGTCGGGCGGGTTAACCGGGCCTGACTCAATCACCGTATGCGTCTAGAACGGAAAGATGGGGGAGTGGCGGAGCGGAAGCGTTATCTTGCGGCATTCGTGTGCAGAAAGTTGTGCCGCATGGACGACCTCCAGGGCAGGTCGTGAGTCGTCCCCTTTTTCCATCTCCGTCACCCTGTTCTGTACGAGCCGCGCAAATTCGTCCAGCAAGGCTTTCATCCGATACACTTGCGCGGGCAATTCGGACCCTGCAAACTCTGGCGAGGCAACGGGATGAGGCCGAATCCCCTGCCGGTGGACCGTCAGCATCGGGAATGCAGAAGCTGCGTTGGTGGTCGAGGAGACGACGACTTCCAGATTGCCAAGGCTGCCCGTAAACGTGTACCGTTCGGCGGGATGCACTGCGCGCGAGCGAGTGAAATGGCAAGTCGCGGGCCCGTTCTCCATGCCGAGCACAAGGTTCGCAAGAAGGGGCGAGGTGTCGCGTCTGCCTCCGTGTGCTTCCATCGGAGTATGCGTGTCGATGTCTGCGCTTACGGTCAGCACGTCCCCTAGGCACCATCGACAGACATCTGCCGCGTGGCACCCGGCATAGAGCAGCAGCGAATCCCAGCCGCCTGCGTCCGGGTCGGCCCCGATCTCTGCGCCATACGCCCGCGAAAGGGGAAAGCTCCAGTCGCATCGCAATTGCTGCAAGAGCCCGATCTCCCCTGAGTTGGCGTATTCGATCGCATACAAGATGACAGGATCAAAGCGGCGCGGAAACACGGGCATCAGCAGCGTGTTGTGTGCGGCAGCCGCATGAAGGATTCGGTCAGTCTCTTCCAGGGTGGCGGCAAATGGCGGCGCACACATAATACCGCGACACAAAGGGATTGCTGCGAGCAACGCTTCCGATCGCTCGCTTAGCGGAACCTCGAGGATGAGGGCCGGCGGGACTGTGTCGTGAGTAAGAAGCGATTGCAGGTCGGCGAACAGCGCTATATCACCTGAAAGGGTTCGGCTCCACGCTTTCGCGAACCGCGTGTCGGGGTCGGCCATCGCCACGACTTGAAGGTGCTGTGACAGTGCAACGGCTGCTCCTAAGCGCGGTCGCGCGAGAGAGCAGCCGACGATGCCGAGGGGGACCGGTCCGGCCTCGGGCACGAATTCAGATTCCAGCAAAACCTGCATAAGCAAGAGCCGATGTAGCCAGAGACTTTCGGATAAACCGCGTGCATTTCCAGTGTCAGAGATGGTTTTCTAGTGCTAGCGGGCGGGCGGTAGCGCTCCCAGCACTTTCGGGAAGTTCGGCAGCAGCAGCGTCGGGTAGACACCCATGCTTGCCGAGAGGCCGTAGTAATAGATCACCTTGCCGCAACAAGGACAGGTCGCCACAACCGGGCCGGGTGGCTGGCGAGACGGCGGGGTATCATGCATACCGAGCGTACAGGCGACAGGTTGAACGATATAACGTAACATGACTCCGCCTTTCTGAAGCGGCGATTTCCGGCTGCGGGGCCGACCAACAACTATAATAGGTTTTATTCTACCTCGGGCGCAGTGTGGATGCAAATCGAATGCGAATCACCAACCCCCGTTACCGAGTATGCAGGTAATTGTACCAGATGAAACGAGCTAAGACCGCAAAAAAGTGTCGCGGCAATCTGCACCGAGCATTTTGATAATCGCTGATGCAAGATACGTGCCAACCTCAACAATCTTTGCGCTATCGGCTGGTAACGAGCCTGACAAATCGCGGCAGAAGCATTACCTTGTTAATCTTTCGTGGATTGGAAAGAACGCGCCAAAGCCACTCTAGCCTCAGAACCTGCATAATGCGTGGAGCCCTGCGCACCTGACCGGAAAGCACATCAAATGTTCCGCCAACTCCGATCAATACGGCGCAGCCGAGCTTATGCCGGTGGCATTGGATCCACTTTTCCTGTTTTGGTATGCCCATCGCGACGAATAAGATGTTCGCGCGCGTCGCAACGACCTCGTTCACGACCGACTCGTCTTCTTCACGGCTGAAGAACCCGTCGCGAGCGCCCACAATGCACGCGCCAGGGTACTTCTCTCGCATCCTGTCCGCCGCTGCAGCCGCGACTCCCGGCGCAGCGCCAAGGAAGTACATACGGTAATCCTGTTCTGCCGACTCCGCGCACAAGCGTTCGGCGATCTCCACGCCGGACACTCGCTCACGGAGCGTCTGCTTTTTCCGCCCGGCCGCCCACAGCACCCCGATACTGTCGGGAGTGACCATGTCTGCGTTTGCGATGATCGAACGCAGCTCAGGGTCCTCCTGCGCCATTACGAGCATCGATGCGTCGGCTGTTACGATATGGTGGGGCGATCCCTGCCTCACGAACCTTCGAATCGCAGAGAGGGCCTCCGGCATATCCACATTATGGACAGGAAGCCCGAGTATCTCCACTGAAGAAAATGCAGGATGTCGAGATTCGGTCGGCGATATCGGAGTCTCAACCATATCTAACCGGGCTCCATTTCTTTGAGCGGGCCGCCTCATATTCGGTCTGACAAGGCGCGTGCCGTGCTCGCGATGCGA
>Ga0068855_100011238_pt1 | contig 10812 bp, 9 predicted proteins | sample KBSCornC52_FD_66592 | JGI IMG/M metagenome (GOLD analysis project Ga0068855, IMG submission 66592) | Corn rhizosphere microbial communities from Kellogg Biological Station, Michigan, USA - KBS Corn C5-2 | ecosystem: Host-associated > Plants > Roots > Rhizosphere > Soil ... | reverse complement strand
CGGTGTTGTGGTACAACGCCAAACTGATGCAGCAGTGGGGCTACCAGGTCCCCACGACCTGGGAGCAGTACCAGGCGCTGGGGGAGAAGGTCGCGACCGAACACCCCGGGTACCTGCTCGGTGCCGCCGGCGACACCTTCGCCCCGGAGATCTACCTGTGGGCGGGCAAGTGCGGGGCCAACCAGATCACCGGCCCGAAGGCGGTCACCGTCACCACCACCAGTGAGGCCTGCACCAAAATGGCCAAGCTCCTGGATGCGATGCTTGCGAACAAGACTCTGTCCGCCTCCAGTGTGTTCTCCTCGGACTTCGACAAGAACGAGCCGGACAAGATTCTGATGATGCCGGGTCCGGCGTGGTACGGCGGTGCGCTGTTCCAGGGCACGTTCAAGACCCCGGCCGGTCAGATCGGTGTGGCGCCGATGCCGCAGTGGTCCGGGGACACCAGCCCCGCGGTCGGCAACGTCGGTGGCGGCACCTGGTTGTTGTCGGCGCACAGCAAGAACCTCAAGGACGCCACGGCTTTCCTGACCTGGGTCACCACCTCTGATGACTACCAGGGCAAGCTGGCCCCGGGCTTCCCGGCGTACAACGCGGCGGCCAAGACCTGGCTGTCTGCCCAGGCCTCCTCCGGGTACTACGCCAACGACCCCAGTGCGGTGTTGACGGCCGCGGCCAACCAGGTCTGGCCGGGCTGGGGCTATGGCCAGTTCAGCCAGGAATCCATCTGGGCCGCCACCGTCACCCCGGGCATGACCGCCGGCAAGACCATCACCTCGCTCCTGCCCGCCTGGCACGACGCCATCGTCAACTACGCCAAGACCGACGGATACCAGGTGACGTCGCAGTGACGACCCGCACCACCGCGCAATCCGCCCGCGCGGGAGCGCCCGCCAGACGGCGCGCGCTCCTGCCCGGCCGAGCCGGCCACGCTTTCGTCGCCGGCTACACGATCCTGCTGATCGCCTTCGGCATCGTGCCCACGGGTTACGCGATCTACTTCGCCTTCACGAACGACGGCGGCACCTTCACCGGGCTGTCGAACTTCACCGACGCGGCCTCCGATTTCCGCTACCTCCCCGCGATCGGGCACATCGCGCTGTACCTGGTGTGCTGGCTGGTCTCGCTGGTGGTCTTCGTCGTCGGGCTGTCGCTGCTGCTGCACCGGCTCGGCGCCCGGCCCGTCGGCAAGGTACTGCGCTTCGTCTACTACATCCCCGGCGCGCTGGCCGGCGCGGCCAGCGTGATGGTCTGGCTGTTCATGCTCGATCCGGCGGTGAGCCCGGTGAGCTTCGTGCTGCGCGCCTTCGGGTTCGACACCTTCACCCAGGTCATCGCGCCCGGCCACCTGCCGGTCCTGATGACGGTCATCGCCTTCTGGACCGGCGCGGGCGGCTGGATCGTCGTGATGTACGGCGCGCTGAACAACATCCCGCACGAAATCCTCGAAGCCGCGCGCATGGACGGCGCGAAGGCCTGGCAGACCGCGCGCCGCATCCAGATCCCCCTGCTCCGCAAGTGGATCGTCTACATGGTGATCCTGGCCTTCGCCGGCGGTACCCAGCTGTTCGTCGAACCCGAGCTGCTCTCCCAGGCCAGCAACGGCATGGCCGGACGGGACTACTCACCCAACCAGCTCTCCTACGACTTCGCCTTCCAGAACAACAACGTCAACACCGCCGCCGCGATCTCCGTCGAGCTGCTGCTGCTCGGGCTCGTGGTCGCCGCGGTGTTCGTCGCCAGATCGGGGTTCTTCGATGCCGACTGACGCCCGTCGCATGATCCGGCCGAGGCCGGCGAATCCGCTTCGGGCGAACCCGTTTCCGGCGATCCTGCTCGTGGTGTTCCTGCTGTTCTTCGTCGTGCCGGTGCTGTGGCTGGTGCTGGCCGCGACCAAGACCGACGACCAGCTCGTCCACGGCGCTCCGCTGTCGTTCGGTTCCTGGCACGCGCTGAGCGCCAACTGGCACGCGCTCACGGGATATCAGGACGACGCGATCTTCCTGTGGCTGCGCAACTCGGCGCTCTACTCCTTCCTCTCCCTGGTCATCACCATCGCGGTGGCCATCCCCGCGGGCTACGCGCTGGCGATGACCGAGTTCCGCGGCCGGCGCACGCTGCTGATCGCCACGCTGACCGTGATGCTGATGCCGAGCGCGACGCTGGTGGTGCCGCTGTTCCTGGAGATCAACGCGGTGCACCTGATCGGGTCGATGTGGTCGATCATCCTGCCGTACTCGTTCTACCCGTTCGGCGTGTTCATGGCCTACATCTACTTCAGCACCGCGCTGCCCGGGGATCTGCTCGACGCCGCCCGGATCGACGGCTGCACGGAGTTCGGCGTCTTCCGGCGCGTCGCGCTGCCGCTGGCGGCGCCGGTGACCGCGCTGGTCGGGTTCTTCAGCTTCGTGGCCAACTGGACCAACTACTTCCTGCCCTACGTGATGCTGCCCGAGAACGATCAGCTCCCGGTCCAGGTGGGCCTCGGCACGCTGCTCAGCAACGTCCCCCAGTTCAACCCGACGGCCGGGACCTCGGCGGTCGAACGGCCCGAGCTCGCCCTGGCCACCCTGCTGGCGATCAGCCCGGTCCTGGCGGTCTTCCTGTTCTCGCAGCGGTTCCTCGTCGCCGGAATGCTCGCCGGCGCCACGAAGTCATAGGAGAAGACTCCGATGCATCCGACGATCACCGCCTCTGTTCCCCTGCTCGAACCGCCGGGCTGGGCTCTGGCGCAACGGGACCTGTTCCGGTTGCTGGACGTGGCCTGGCGCCGGTTCGAGCTCGACTTCACCGACGACGACGGCAGGCTCTGCTACCACGACCGGCTGACCACCCGCGACGGGGTCGACGACTTCTACGAGGTCTTCTTCAACTGGCCCCAGCTCTATCTGCTCGGCGGTGCGCCGGATCTGCTGGCGGCGAGCGAACGGCACTGGGAAGGCGTGACCCGGCAGCTCACCGAGCTCGGCATGCTCGAAGACGAATACGAGCGCGGCTATGACTGGTTCCATCAGGGCGAAAGCCTCTTGCTGCTCTATTTCCTGTGCATGGCCGCCCCCGAGCGCTGGCGTGAGCGCGCGCTGCGGTTCGCGGAGCTCTACGTCGATCCCTCATACGGCAACTACGACCCCGTCCACCGCATCATCCGCAATCCCCATAACGGCACCGATCGGTCGCGCAAAGGCCTGTTCGACGGCCCGAACTATCCGTGGCTGGCCAAGGAAGCCGAGATGTACGGCTTCCCGCTCGCCTGGCTCCTGCCGCCGGACGCGCCGGAGCCGGAGCGGGCCGAGGATCCGCGGCTGAGCGGGGAGATGGCACGGCGGATGGGGGTCGGCGACACGGCCGTGAACCTGGCGGCGTCCGGGCTCGTCCACAACGCGCTGCTGCTGACCGGCGAGGACCGCTACCGGCAGTGGATCCTGGACTACGTCGGGGCCTGGCGCGAGCGGGCCCGCGCCAACGACGGCATCCTTCCGGACAACGTCGCGCCCGACGGCAGGGTCGGAGGGCTGCTGGAGGGACGCTGGTACGGAGGGCACTACGGCTGGTCGTGGCCGCACGGCTGGTACAGCGTCGGGCACGCGGCGATCGTCGCCGCGCTCGCCGGGGCCTGCGCCGCCGGGGACGACGCGTATCTGGACCTGGTGCGGCCGGTGCTGGACGAGATCATCGCCCGGGGCAAGACCATGGCGTTCGCCCAGGCCGACTCAAGCATCCGCTCCAAGTGGAACGTGCAGCTGGCCGAGGATGTGCGGACACCGACCCTGCACGTCCCCTACCGGTACGACGACCGCGGCTGGTTCGACTACAACCCGATGCTGATGGGCGTGCCCACCGCGCTGTGGCACCACAGCGCCGAAGCGGGGGACTGGGAGCGCATCCAGCATCTGCGCGACGGCGCCGGCCACGACTGGCGCACCGTGCGCTCGTTCCGCAGCAAGGAGGAGGCGGGGCACGAAGAACCCTGGCTCGCCTTCCTGGCCGGAGACCACCCCGACTACCCCGAGAAGATCCTCGCCGCCGCTCAGGCCCAGGTGCGCCATCGTCTCTCGCGGATGGAGGCCTACCGGGACGTGGACGTCCCGGAGGAGGACATCCATCTGTGGCAGCAGTCGAATCCGGTGGTCACCGAGGCCCTGGTCCAGCTCACCTGGGGCGGACCGCAGGTCGTCTACAACGGCGGGCTCCAGCAGGCCCGGGTGCGGTACCACGATGCCGACGCGCGCCGCCCCGGCCTGCCGCCCGCGGTATCCGCGCTGGTGTCCGGCATCGATCCCGAGGCCACCGTCATCGACCTGGTCAACCTCGACCCCGAGCACCCGCGTTCACTGATCGTCCAGGCCGGGGCCTTCGCCGAGCACGCGATCCGCTCGGTGCAGTACACGGTGTGCACCGACGGTTCGTGGATCGGCGACATGTACGACTACGGACACCGCACCCCCGAGGTGACCGGCGCCACCGCCGAGGTCGACGGCCCGTGGCTGCGCGTGGACCTGCCCCGCTCGACGCGCATCCGTTTGACGCTCGCGCTCACGCTGCGGGCGTATCCGCCTTCGTATCGCAGCCCTTTCGACGCGTGAGGGAGTAGCTTGGAGCGCCACTGCCGCTAGGCACTGGACTCCCGGGCCCCGCGAAGGAAGCTCACCACGGCCTCGGAACCGTCGGCGACCACAGCCGGCGGCGGATACGTCAAAGGGTTGCCGCTGACGTCAAGCGTGGTGAGGCTGGCGAGCTCACCGATGGCCTCCGGCAACGCGGTCAGCTGGTTGGCGCTGAGGTAGAGGGTGGTGAGGCTGGTGAGCTGGCCGATGGCTTCCGGCAACACGGTCAGGTGGTTGGCGTCGAGGTGGAGCTCGGTGAGGTTGGTGAGCCGGCCGATGGCCTCCGGCAACACGGTCAGGTGGTTGGCGCCGAGGTGGAGCTCGGTGAGGCTGGTGAGCTCACCGATGGCCTCCGGCAACACGGTCAGCTGGTTGACGCTGAGGTCGAGCGTGGTGAGGCTGGTGAGCTCGCCGATGGCCTCCGGCAACGCGGTCAGGCCCATCCTCGACAGGTCCAGCCCAGTTCCTTGCTGTCTGATGGCACTGCGAATGCGGTCTTCAGCGCTACCATCGTCCGGCACCGTCGCCTCCGAATCCGTGCAGGGGCACAATGTGTCTTGCCGAACATCCTGACACCTCGTCGATGTCGCATAACCCTGAATCGTTGATACGGACTGCCACCGGCTTCCGGCGCCGGCTTCCTGTGCCCCGCCCTTCGATCTACGGCCGATCAACCCTGTACCCGGTGAGCGGTCGTATCGGGCGAGCAGGGACGCCGCCAGCCGAACCGCCGTGCCCAGAGCAGCCTGAGCCCTTCCGGCGGCGCGCCGACCCGACGGCCCGGTGAGTCCAGCATAGCGCTTCCACCTTGCTATTTCGTCTAATTCCGAAGTAGCATCGCGGTCATGGTTGAGCCAGATGATCTCGACGAGCTGCTGCGCGCCGTGGCCAGCAGGCACCGCCGGCACATCCTGTCCCAAGTGTGGGGTCGGGAGCGCAGCGCCGGGGACTTGGCGGAGTTGCTTGAGCTGGCCCCGGCCAGCGTCTCGGAGCATCTGAGGGTGCTGCGGAAACACGGGCTCGTGACCATGCGGATCGTCGGCACCTTCCGGCTGTACCGGGCGGTGCCGGAACGGCTGCACCAGCTTTCAGAGCTTCTCGCTCTGGCGTTTCCGTCCATGGAGCCGATCCACGAAGACGAGGAATCACAGGAGGACCCGACATGAGTGAAAAGCCGATGCGTGAGCCGTATGCGGTGGTGCACTTCGACATCAGTGGCCCGGACGACCAGCGGCTGCAGCGCTTCTACGGGGACCTGCTGGAGTGGGAGGTCGTGTCCAAGGGGCCGGGTTACGCGCTGGTGCAAACGCCGGGCGGGCTGCGCGGGGGCATCGTTGAGGCCGAGCTGCCGGCCGTCACGCTGGGCGTGGTCGTTCCGGATCTGGAGCAAGCCCTGCGCCGGGCGGCCGAGCTCGGCGGTGAGGTCGTGATGCCCGCAACCGACAACGGCTGGGTGCTCAAGGCACAAGTCAAGGATCCGGCAGGGAACGTTCTCACCATGATTCAGGGGTCTGCGACCGGCGACGGGGAAGAAGAAGCCCGATGACGGTGGCGTTGCTCGTTGCCGCTGGTGCGTTGACCCTCTCCGTCGCGGCCGTCCTGCTGATCGGCCGCCGGCTGCCGCTCGGCCACGAAGCCAGCCGCAGTCTGCGTCTGGGCCGCCGGCCGCAGGACGTGTGGGAGGCCATCACGGACCTCGATGGTCTGAGCGCTTGGCGGCCCGGCCTGAAACGCGCCGAAAGGCTGCCTGACGTGGACGGTCGGGCCAGATGGAGAGAGTACGACCGCCACGGGAAGATCACCTACGAGGTGGTCGAGGCTGAAAGGCCGGTCCGGTTCGTCACCCGCATCGCCGACGTCGGCTTGCCGTTCGGCGGTGCCTGGACGTGGACCATCGAGCCGGCGGAACAGGGCTGTCTCGTCGTGGTCACCGAACGCGGCGAGATCTACAATCCGCTTTTCCGCTTCGTCTCCCGCTACATCATCGGCTACAGCGCCACCATAGGGCGGACTCTTGGAGCGCTGGCCAAGCACCTCGACGAGGATCGCGCGGTCACCAGCCAGGACCGGAGATCAACGAGGATCCGGTAGAAAAAGATCGCCTGTGAACCACAGGCTCACCGCGCCAGTAAGGGACGCCGCCCGGCGCAGTGCGCACCGGGCGGCGGGACTCGGTCGACTCGAAGTCGGCCCCGCGGCACTCAGCCGATCAGCCGGTACTCAGCCGATCAGCCGATGGTCCACTGCTGGTTCGACTGGCCGTTGCAGGTCCACAGCTCCACGAGGGCTCCGTTGGCGGTGCTGCCGCCTGTGACGTCCAGGCACAGCCCGGACTGCACGCCGGTGATGGTCCCGTTGGAGTTCACGGTCCACTGCTGGTTCGTCTGTCCGTTGCAGGACCAGAGGATCACCTTGGTTCCGGCGGTCGTGCCCTTGTTGTTGGCGTCGAGGCACATCTGGGAGCTTCCGGAGTAGACCGTCAGCTGGTTGGAGCCGCTGTGCGTGAAGATCTGGTTCGCGGCGCCGGAGCAGGCGTTGATGTCCAGTTGCGTGCCCCCCGAGGTCGAGCTGTTGGGGACGTCCAGGCACTTGGCGGCGCCGACGGCGTGGACCTCGCCGGTGGTCGCCCCGCCGCCACCGCCGGTGGTGCCGCCGGCGACCCGGAACATGACGGTGCCGTGCCCGGGGACCGAGGCGCTGATCGCGTTGGTGGTGGTCGAGGTGGCACCGCTCCACAGGTCGGTCAGCGTGTAGCTGCTCGCGCCGCTCTTGCCGATCGCGCCGACCGTGGTGGAGATGGTGGCGGTACCGCTGTTCTCGTTGAACAGCGCCACCGAGACGTCGCCGTTCGCCAGCGGCTTGGCGAGGACGTCCAGGCCGCCGGAGGAGGAGACCTCAGTACCCTGCTTGCCCAGCGAGTCCTGGTCAACCGCGATGACTCGCGAGTTCGTCAGGGTACTGATCGTCGCCGAGCTGGCGCCGGCGATGTTCGTCCCGGAGATCAGGGGCGCGGCCATCTCCGACCACAGGCTGAACTCGCTGCGGTCCTCGGTGGCGGACATGCCGTTGCCGACCTCCAGCATGTCCGGGTCGTTCCAGCCGCCGGGGCCGGCGTAGGAGGCGAGTCCGACGTTGCTGTGGAAGATCGAGAGCATGCTGCCGAAGCTGGCGTTGATGTCACCGGTGGTGCGCCAGCTGTTGCCGACGCCGGCTCCCCAGGTCCACACGTTGTCCCGGCCCCAGCTGCACAAGCTGTAGAGAATCGGCCGGCCGGTCTTGGCCAGGGCGTCGCGCATCGCCGTGTACCGGCTCTGGGAACTCGGTCCGCCGCTGCCGGACTGGTTGACGCCGTCGGCGTAGCAGTTGTCGTACTTCAGGTAGTCCACGCCCCATGAGGCGAACGTGTTCGCGTCGGTGGTCTCGTGGTTCAGACTGCCCGGATACCCGGCGCAGGTCATGGTTCCGGCGCTTTCGTAGATGCCCAGCTTCAGCCCTAGCGAGTGGACGTAGGCCGCGGTGCCGGAGATTCCGTCGGGAAACTTGTTGGGATCGGGTACCAGCTGGCCGGAGCCGTCGCGGCTGTGGGTCATCCAGCAGTCGTCGATGTTGACGTACTGGTAGCCGGCCGCCTGCATGCCGTCGTTGTGCATGGCCAGGGCGGTGGACTTGATCAGCGATTCGGAGACGTTGCACCCGTACGCGTTCCAGTCGTTGAACCCCATCTGCGGAGTCAGCGCCAGCGAGTTGTTCAGCGCGTGCGCGGGCTGCGCCGCGCCGAGGACCAAGAGGGGCGCCGCGGTCAGCGAGACGGTGATGGCCAGGGCCGCTTGCCACATCCGCCGCGGCCAGATCGGGCGGCGCCCTGGGGCGGCCGCCGCTGGGGTGCCTGAAAAGGAGGTGGAGGTCGCTGGATCATGGCGCATCCGGGCATTCCTTCGCTGGTCGGCGTCGTGACGGAGGGCGGGGGGTGCCGGGGCGGCGGGATCCTGCCGGTGATCGCTGCTGCCCCGACGGGCGTGAATGAGTGCTCTTGTTCGCTGATGGGGATCCGTGGGAGCCCGACGGCTCGCCTGCGGTGGATTCGCCGTCGAAGGCTTCCCGGATCCGCGCCAGCGGATGTTAGCGCTAACACTGATTCATGCCGATGTTGACGCTGCATCAGACCGTGCGCTCTGTCAAGGCCCGAGGAGCGGAGGGTGACGGGACCACGGGGCGAAGCAGGACCCGATCGAACACGATATGGAATTTTCACCCACTTCTTGACAGCGCTATCACCCAAGAGTTACCTACTTCGCACACAGCTTCGTTCGGCGCACACTGCCGGGCCGGTTCGCGATGCTGCGTCAGCCGGCGGTCCCGTGCCGCCGGCTTCTTGCCGAACCCGTTGGCTGCCGAAGCGCGGCACGGCTTCGCCGAATCCATGGCGGGCGATGCGCGCAACGGGCTCGTCGGCATCTTCGTGGACTGTTAAGGAGACCGCATATGCGACGAAGCTCAAGTTCGATCCAGACCATCGAAGCCGTCGAGCGGCATCGGGCCGGACCGGAACGCCGAAGGCGGATGGGGTTCATCAGGGCCGCCGTCGCCGCGGCGGCAGCCATCACCGTGCTGTTCAGCATGGTCTCCGTGTCGTCGGCGTCGGCGTCGGCGTCGGCGTCGGGGTCGGCGGCGCGACAGCGGGCCGCGGCCGTGGCCGCGGGAAACCCGTACCAGCGCGGCCCGGATCCGACCCTGTCCAGCGTGGCTTCTTCCACCGGGCCCTTCGCGACCGCGCAGGTGTCCGTGCCGCCGGGCAACGGCTTCAACGGCGGGATGATCTACTACCCGACCGACACCAGCCTGGGGACCTGGGGCGCGGTCGCGATCGTGCCCGGGTACACCGCGCTGTTCGCCAACGAGGAGGCCTGGATGGGGCCGTGGCTGGCCTCCTTCGGGTTCGTCGTGATCGGCATCGAGACCAACAGCCGCACGGACTTCGACACCCAGCGCGGCACAGAGCTGCTGGCCGCGCTGAACTATCTGACGACGCAGAGCCCGGTGCGCGATCGGGTCGACCCGACCCGGCTCGGCGTGATCGGCCACTCGATGGGCGGCGGCGGGGTCGTCTACGCCACGGAGCACCAGCCCTCGCTCAAGGGCGCCGTGGCGCTGGCGCCGTACTCGCCGTCGCAGAGCATGGCGACCGACACGGTGCCCACCATGGTCATGGGCGGGCAGAACGACACCGTGGTCACGCCGTCCTACCTGGCCGGTCTGTACGCGACACTTCCCGCGTCGACGCAGAGCGACTTCATCCAGATCGCCGGGGCTGATCACGTCTACTACACCCACCCCAACCCGGTGGAGATGCGGATCCTGATCCCCTGGCTCAAGACCTTCCTGGACAACGACACCCGTTATCCCCAGTTCCTGTGCCCGGCGCTCGCCGATCCGACCGGGGTGTCGATGTACCAGAGCAAGTGCCCTTACGTCCCTGGTGGAACGACTCCTCCGCCCGCCGGCGCCGAACTGCGCGCGGTCGGCGCGGGCAAGTGCCTGGACGTGCCCGGCTCATCGACCACCGCCGGTACCCAACTGCAGATCCGTTCCTGCACGGCGGGCGCGAACCAGCTGTTCACGCACACGGCCTCGGGCCAGCTGTCGGTGTATTCCGGCAGCACCCAGCTGTGCCTCGACGCGAACGGCCAGGGCACGACCAACGGCACCAAGGTGATCACCTGGCCCTGCAACGGACAGGCCAACCAGCGGTGGAACGTGAACTCCAACGGCACCGTCACCGGCGTCCAATCAGGGCTCTGCCTGGACGTCTCCGGGGCCTCCACCGCCGACGGCGCACTTGTCCAGCTGTGGACCTGTAACGGCCAGACCAATCAGCAGTGGGCACTCGGGTGAGCGGGCGGTCCCGGTTCTGAAAGTTTCGTTTTCCGGATGACGGGCGCGCCGCGGTGCCGACAGGCTCTCCAGAAGTCGTGACCTGCGGTGCCCGGCGCGCCCTCGACGGAATCGGCAGCGAATCGGTTCGACGACTGGTTGAGCTTCGGGCGTCTTCTTGGCAGCTTCACCAGCGACTCGCTGTACAGCGCACGTTTCATGCTCCGGCGGATCTTCGAAAGGATGACAACCGGATGGCTCGTCTTCTCAGGGCTCGTCTTCTCAGGGCGCGTGCCCTCGCGGCCGCCCTTGCGATTGCTTTCACGGCGGCTTTGTC
>Ga0068855_100011236_pt1 | contig 10813 bp, 9 predicted proteins | sample KBSCornC52_FD_66592 | JGI IMG/M metagenome (GOLD analysis project Ga0068855, IMG submission 66592) | Corn rhizosphere microbial communities from Kellogg Biological Station, Michigan, USA - KBS Corn C5-2 | ecosystem: Host-associated > Plants > Roots > Rhizosphere > Soil ... | reverse complement strand
GGGTGGTGCTCGACATGCTGGCTCCGTGGGAGTGCCTGGACGCGGCATCCACCGCTCTGACGCCCGGGGGCGTGCTGCTTTGCTATGTCGCGACGGTCACCCAGCTGTCACGGGTCGCCGAGGCGATCCGCGCGACGGGCGATTTCACCGAACCGGATGCCAGCGAGACGATCGTGCGCGGCTGGCACGTCGAGGGTCTTGCGGTGCGCCCCGATCACCGGATGGTCGGCCACACCGGCTTCCTGATCACCGCCCGGCGGCTGGCTCCTGGCACCGTGCTCGCGCAGCCGGTGCGGCGGTCGTCGAAGACCGAGTACGGCGACGACGACGTGGAACTGTGGACGCCCGGTGCCCTGGGCGACGCGGTCAAGAGCGACAAGCGCCTGCGGCGCGTCGTGCGCGACGCGCGCGCCCTCGCCAGCGAGTCGGGCATCGAACTGGCCGAGAACCCGCCGAGCGACCCTCCCAGCTAGCGCCGCGCGATCTGCCAGTAGAGTTATCCCGCTCGTTCGTGCGCCGTGAGTCATCCGGCGAGATCCTGGAAGAAGGCCCTGTGCGCAAGACACCCGCGCTCCTCTCCGCTGTGGCAGCCGCCGCCGTGGTCGTCGCCTCGCTCACGGGCTGCTCGTCGCACTCCTCGGCCGACTGCACGCCCAACTACGCGTCGGGATCCGTGTCGAAGCTCGTGAAGGCCACGGCCAGCACGGCGACCTTCCCGACTCCTCTGGTGACCAAGACGAGCCAGGTGTCGGTGAACACGGCGGGCACGGGCGCGCAGGCCCAGAACGGCGACCAGGTCGACTACACGTACACGATCTACAACGGCAAGACCGGGGAAGCGCTCGGCGGGTCGCAGAGCACGTCGCGCAGCGGAGCCACGAACTCCGCGAAGGCGACGTCCGTCATCCGCTCGCTTCGCTGTGCACGCACCGGCGAGCGCTACACCCTGGTGTCGACGGTCAAAGACGCCTTCGGCAAGGGTGCTGGCGGCAGCCAATTCGCCGATCAAGACACCCTGGTGATCGTCGTCGACGTCAAAGACCGCTTCCTCGGCAAGGCGAATGGCGTCAACCAGCTGCCGCTCGACGGCATGCCGAACGTGATCACCGCCGTCGACGGTCAGCCGGGCATCGTCATCCAGGAGCTCGACAAGCCGAAGACCCTGCGTTTCTCGACGATCAAGGCCGGCTCTGGGCCCGCGATCAAGAACGACGCCATCGTGCACCTGAAGTACAGCGGGTGGACCTGGCCGGCTTCATCGGGAGACAAGCCGGTCGTCTGGCCTGGCGGCACCAGTTCCGACGGCACGGCCGTGCCGGTCGGAAATTCCACCTGGACCACCGACAAGGCCGTCGACATCAAGGTGACGTCGAGCGGCTTGCCGGTCGGCATGTACAAGGCGCTGATCGGCGCCAAGGTCGGATCGCAGATCCTCGTGGTGATTCCGCCCAAAGACGGCTTCGGCTCGAGCGCGGCCGCATACGGGTTCTCGGACACCGACACGATCATCATGGTCATGGACGTATTGGGCATCGCGTAGCGCACGCTCTGCCCGCCGTAGGATTCCTTAGGTGTCCTCCACCCTCGGTTCGACGTCTTCGGCCGCCTCGCGCGTGCCCGTCGAGGAGCGCCTGTTCAGCCTCGTGCTGGCCCTGCTCGCCACCGAGTCGGGGCTGACCAAGAACGAGATCCTGTCGACCGTCCAGGGTTATCGCCAGAAGTTCCGCGCGGGCGGCGACAACGCCAACCTGGAGCGGCAGTTCGAACGCGACAAAGACGACATCCGGGATCTCGGCGTGCCGTTGGAGACGATCGACTCGCCCGGCGACGCCGGCAACAACCAGACGCTGCGATACCGCATTCCGCGCGGCGCGTACGAGTTGCCGTCCGACATCAGCTTCTCGCCGGATGAGACCACTCTGCTCAACCTGGCCGCGATGGTCTGGCGCGAGGGCTCGCTGTCTGGCGAGTCGCGGCGCGCGCTGCTGAAGCTGCGCTCGCTCGGCGTGACGGCCGACGAACCGGTGCTGGGCTACGCGCCGCGGGTTCGGCTGCGCGACGCGGCGTTCGAACCGCTCAGCGCCGCCCTCGAGAAGCACCTGATCGTGCGGTTCCCGTATCTGAAGCCGGGGGAGGATCACGCGCGCGAGCGCGAGGTGATCCCGCTCGCCCTCGTGCAGTACCAGGGGCGCTGGCACCTTTCGGCCGAAGAGGTCGTGCCCGGCGCGCGAACGGACTCCGCGGGCGAGGGCGCGCGCAAGACCTACCTGCTGCGCCGGATCGTCGGCCCGGTCGAGCCCGGCAAGTCGGCTCCTGCGCGCCCCGGCGACCACGCCGCGGCCGCACTGGCCGGCCTCGACGAGGTGTGGGAGCGCGGTGTGGCAGAGGTCGAGGTGGCCTGCGACTCGGATGCCGCGACCCGCCTCGGCAACCGCCGCGGCACCGAGCGTCTCACCCCCGAGTCGGGCGAGTCGCAGACGCGCCTTCAGCTGCACTACGTGGACCTCGAGATCCTGGCCGACGAGCTCGCCGGTTTCGGCCCCGAGGTGCTGGTGGTGAGCCCGCCAGAGCTGCGCGAGGCCGTGGTGACGCGTCTGGAGCGGACGGTGCGCGATCATGGCTGACCGCGCTCAACCGCTGCAGGCCCGCGACAAGCTCGCCTTCCTGCTCTCGCTCGTGCCGTGGCTGATGGATCACGACGGCGCGAAGGTCAGCGAGGCGGCCGAGCACTTCGGGATGACGCCGCAGCAGATCCGCGAGGCCGTCGAGTTGATCGCGGTGAGCGGCGTGCCCGGCGAGACCGACGCATACCAGCACGGCGATCTGTTCGACATCAACTGGGATGCCTTCGAGGAGCGCGACGAGATCGTGATCACGAATCTCGTGGCCATCGACGACTCACCGCGCTTCTCGGCGCGCGAGGCGGCCGCACTCATCGCCGGTCTCCAGTACCTCTCGGCGCTGCCCGAGAACGCCGACCGGGGCGCCATCGCGTCGCTGATGAGCAAGCTGTCGCGCGGCGCATCCGCTGCCCCGAGCCAGGTCGGTGTTGAGGGCGCGGTGCCGAGCCCCATCGACGCCGTCGCGCCCGATCCGCTGGCGCCCACCCTCGCGCTCATCCGCGAGTCGGTCGAACGCGGCGTGCAGCTCGAGCTCGACTACCAGAACTCGCAGGGGCAGCGCGAGCGGCGCCGGGTCGATCCACTGCGCATCGAGTCGATCGACACCGACTGGTACCTGCGCGGCTGGTGCCACCTGCGCGAAGCCGTGCGCACCTTCCGCCTCGACCGCATCTCGAACGCGATCATCACCGAGCAGCCGATCGAGCACCGGGCAACCGATTCCGACGTGCGGCTGCCGGATGTGCTCTTCGAGCCGTCCCCGGACGACCTCGAGGTCACCATCGAGGTGGTGCCGTCGGCGATGCCCCTGCTGACCGACTACATCCCCGATGGCGCCACCACGGTCGAGCACGATGGACGCATCCGCACCACCCTGCGTGTTTCGCACTACCACGGTCTCAAGCGGCTGATCGCGAGCATGCCGGGCGTCGCAACTGTCGTCGCGCCGCCGAGCGCGCGCGCCGCGGTGGAGGAGTGGGCGCGGGAGGGTGCCGCCCGGTACCGCTGAGCGACCTCGCGCGTTCAGCCTCGCGCGATCAGGCCCCGCAGGGTTCAGGTGCGGCCACGGGTCAGGCGGTAGACTCGGCGCATCACTTCCGACCAGTGAGGACACGGCCATGCTCAGAGGACTTTTCGACGGACCCGGCATCTGGATCGTCCTCGTCGTCGTGCTGCTCCTGTTCGGAGCCACCCGCCTGCCGGCCCTCGCCAAGAGCATCGGCCAGTCGACCAAGATCTTCCGCAACGAGATGAAGTCAGACCAGGTCGACCCCGACGCCTCGGCCGCAGCGACTCCGCAGGCTTCCGCCGCGCCCATGACGGCGGCTGAGCCGGTCGCGCCCGCCGCCGATCCGGCCGCTCCGAAGAAGTCCGCGAAGTCTGCCAAGGCACCGGGCGCATCGGGCAAGACCGCGAAGTCGTAGCTCGTGGCCGTCCGCAGTCGGCGGAAGACCAACCCCGAAGGCAAGATGTCGCTCGGCCAGCACTTGGTCGAACTCCGCAAGCGATTGATCATCGCCGGGCTCGGTGTGCTCGCGGGTTCCGTCGGCGGGTGGTTTCTGGCCGCGCTCGTCCTGAAATACCTGCGCCAGCCGATCCTGGTGCTTGCCTCGGCCCACCATCAGGCGTCGATCAACTACCCGAGCGTGGCGAGCGCGTGGGATGTGCGCATCCAGGTCACCCTGCTCATCGGGATCGTGATCTCGAGCCCTCTCTGGCTCTACGAGATCTTCGCCTTCCTGGTCCCAGGGCTGAACGGTCGTGAGCGCCGCTACATCTTCGGTTTCTTCTTCACGGCCGTACCGCTGTTCCTGAGCGGGTGCACCATCGGCTGGTTCATCCTTCCGCGCATCGTCAATCTGCTCGTCGGGTTCGTCCCCGGGCAGGACACCAGCATCATCGACGCGAACTACTACCTCGACTTCGTGATCAAGCTGATCCTCGCGTCGGGCGTCGCCTTCGTGCTGCCGGTCTTCCTGGTGCTTCTCAACTTCATCGGCATCCTGTCGGCCAAGTCGATCCTGAAGGGATGGCGTTGGGCCGTTCTGGCGATCACGGTGTTCACCGCCATCGCCACGCCTGCCGCCGATCCCTTCACCATGCTGCTGCTCGCCGGGCCGATGGTCGTGCTGTACTTCGCGGCCTGGGGCATCTCGGCCCTGCACGACCGCGCTGTCGCCCGCCGCACCGACGCCCTGTCGGCCGGCCTGGCGGGCGCGTGACGCTCTCGCCGGCCGAGCGCTACGCGGCGGCTCGCACCCGTCGCGCCGCGCCACAGCTCGAAGAGTTCCGCCGCGCGCAGGAGTTCGATCTCGACCCCTTCCAACTCGAGGCCTGCCGCGCGCTCGAAGAGGGGCACAGCGTGCTGGTCGCCGCCCCGACCGGGGCCGGCAAGACCGTCGTCGCCGAGTTCGCCGTGCACCTCGCACTCGAAGACGCCCGTGCGAAGGTCTTCTACACCACGCCCATGAAGGCGCTCAGCAACCAGAAGTACAACGAGCTGTCTGCCGAGCACGGTGCCAAGTCGGTCGGCCTGCTCACCGGCGACAGCAACGTGAACAGCTCGGCGCGCGTGGTCGTGATGACCACCGAGGTGCTGCGCAACATGCTCTACGCCGATTCGCCGCTGCTGAAGGACCTGGCATACGTCGTCATGGACGAGGTGCACTATCTCGCCGACCGGTTCCGCGGCGCGGTCTGGGAGGAGGTCATCATCCACCTCCCGCCTGCGGTGAAGATGGTCTCGCTCAGCGCGACGGTCTCGAACGCCGAGGAGTTCGGCGACTGGCTGCAGGCCGTGCGCGGCGACACCGACGTGATCGTCTCCGAAGAGCGACCGGTGCCGCTCGAGCAGCACGTGCTGGTGCGCAGCAAGCTGCTCGATCTGTTCGACAGCTCGGCCGTCATCAACCTCGGTCCGGCGGCGACCAACCGCGTGAACCCCGAGCTGACCCGCACGGTCTCGACCGGCGGCCGCCCGGGAGGCGGCAGCGGGGGTACGTACCGCGGCTCAGGCGGCAGCGGGGGGCGGCATCATCGCAAGGGCCAGGGCGGAGCGGGATCCGAGGGCAGCCGAGGCTCCGGCCTCGCGTCCCTGGCGGGCGGCTTCGACCGCAACGACCGCATGGACCGCCCCGAGTTCGTCAGGATGCTCGAGAGCAAGAACCTGCTCCCGGCGATCTTCTTCGTGTTCAGCCGAGTGGGCTGCGATGCCGCCGTCCGGCAGGTGGTGCGCTCGGACATCCGGCTCACCGAACGGGCGGAGCGCGACGAGATCAGGGCGATCGTCGAAGACCGCACACGCGCCATTCCGGATCAGGATCTGAGCGTGCTGGGCTACTGGGAGTGGCTCGAGGGCCTGGAGCGCGGTATCGCGGCGCACCAGGCCGGCATGCTGCCCGCCTTCAAGGAGGTCGTCGAGGAGCTGTTCCAGCGCAAGCTGCTCAAGGTCGTGTTCGCCACCGAGACCCTGGCGCTCGGCGTCAATATGCCGGCGCGCACGGTGGTGCTCGAGAAGCTGGAGAAGTTCAACGGCGAGGCCCGCGTGCCGATCACGCCGGGGGAGTACACCCAGCTCACCGGCCGGGCCGGGCGCCGCGGCATCGATGTCGAAGGGCACGCGGTGATCCAGTGGGCGGCCGGGCTCGACCCGGCGGCCGTCGCCTCGCTGGCGTCGCGGCGCAGCTATCCGCTGATCTCGAGCTTCCGGCCCACTTACAACATGGCGGTCAACCTGATCGAGCAGTTCGGGCGCGATCGCACGCGCGAGATCCTCGAGAGCTCGTTCGCGCAGTTCCAGGCCGACCGGGCGGTCGTCGATCTCGCGCGGCGGGTGCGCGAGCAGGAGGGGTCGCTGGCCAAGTACGCCGAGGCGATGCAGTGCCATCTCGGCGACTTCCAGGAGTACTCGGGCCTGCGCCGCGAGCTCACCGACCTCGAGAAGAAGAACGCGCGCGCAGAGGGCCGTGGCGGCAGCCCGAGCGGCGAGAGCCGGAGCGAACGCGACCGGCGGCAGCGCCGCATCTCAGAACTGCGCAAGCGGATGAAGGCGCACCCCTGTCACAGCTGCAGCGAGCGTGAGGCGCACTCCCGGTGGGCCGAGCGCTGGTGGCGGCTGAAGCGAGAGACCGAGCAGCTGAGCTCGCAGATCCGCGGCCGCACCGGGGCGGTCGCCCAGGTGTTCGACCGCGTGACCGACGTGCTGCTCGAACTCGGCTATCTCGAGACGCACGACGGCGTGGTCGCGGTGGCGGCGCCCGGCCGTTCGCTGCGCCGGATCTACGGCGAACGGGATCTGCTGGTGGCCGAGTGCCTGCGCCGAGGCGCCTGGAACGATCTCGACGCCCCGAGCCTCGCCGCGGTCGTCAGCACGCTGATCTTCGAGCCGCGCCGCGAAGAGGCGGGGGAGCGCAACCTGCCGCGCGGGCCGTTCCGCGCCGCGATGGAGGCGACCGGCGAGCTCTGGGCGCAGCTGAGCGACCTCGAGGCCGAGCACCGACTGCCCGACAGCAACCCGCCATCCACCGGTCTCGCCCTGGCCACGCAGCTCTGGGCGCGCGGCGGTCAACTCGACGCCGTGCTGCGCGAAGCCGACCTCGCCGCAGGCGACTTCGTGCGATGGATGAAGCAGGCCGTCGATCTGCTCGACCAGATCTCGATCGTGGCCGATGGCCCGCTCGGGCGCACGGCTCGTGTCGCAATCGACGGGATCCGGCGTGGGATCGTCGCGTACAGTTCGGTCGCTTAGGCTCGTCCGGTGACCCGAAACCGGCCCGCGCTCCCGCTCTGGGTGGCGATCGTGGTCGCGGCAGGGGCCGGCCCGATCCTCGACGGGGCGTTCCCCGATCTCGGCTGGTGGCCGCTGGCGTTCCTCGCGATCGGACTGCAGCTCGTGACGCTCCAGGGCCGGCGGCTCGGCTCGGCGTTCCTGGTCGGATTCGTGTTCGGCGCGACGTTCTATTTCGTCGACATCCAGTGGGCCGCGGTGTTCCTCGGACCGATCCCGTGGTCGGCGCTGTCGACCCTGATGGCGCTCTGGTGCGGCCTCGGCGGCATGCTCATCACGCTCGGATACCGCTGGGTGCCGCGCGCGTTCCCGTCCGCGTGGAGCCGCCTGCTCTTCGTCCCGGTCGTCGTGGCCGGCCTCTGGACGTTGCGCGAGGCCGTGGCCAGCGTCTGGCCGTACGGCGGGTTCTCGTGGGGCCGGGTGGCGTTCTCGCAGTCCGACAGCCCGATCTCGCCGCTGTTCGCCTGGTTCGGCGTCTCGGGCGTCTGCTTTCTGATGGTGTTCGTCGTCGCCCTCGCGCTGGCGGCAGCGCAGGAGGGGCTGCGCGCGGTCCGGGGCAGGAGTGCGGCGTGGCACCGCCCGTGGGTCGACGGGGGCAATGGGATGTCGCGAGCCGGGGTCAGCTCGGGGGCCGCGGCATCCGGCGCCTCGACGCCCGGGTTCTCGACCGTGGGACGCGGCCTCGACGCCCTCACTAGCGCCACGATCGTGGTGGCCGCCCTGGTCGTGCTGGTCGTCATCCCGGCATGGCCGGCGCATGTCGAGGGCACGCTGCGCGTCGGCGCCGTGCAGGGCGACACGAAGGCCGGCTACTTCGACCCGCCGCCCCATTTCGGCGACAACCTGCTCGGCCAGATCACCGCCACGCAGCCGGTCTACGACAAGAAGGTGGATGTGGTGCTCTGGCCGGAGGGCGCCTCGGACGTCGACCCGCTCGAAGACCCCAACGCCGCCGAGCTGTGGGACCAGGTCGCGCAGCGCGCCGACGCCCCTCTGGTCGGCGGCACGATCACCACCCGCACGACCGTCGAGAACGGCAAGGACGTCACGCGCTACTACAACACCTCACTGCTCTGGGAGCCGGGCGCAGGCGTCGTCGACTACTACGACAAGAAGCACCCGGTGCCGTTCGGCGAATACGTGCCCGACCGCTCGTTCTGGCGCCAGTTCGCGCCCGACCTGATCGACCTGATCCAGCGCGAGTACACGCCCGGGACCACCGACGAGGTCTTGAATCTCGGCACGGCGAAGAGCAGCGGGATCACGAACGTCTTCGCCGGCATCGCGATCTGCTTCGACATCGTCGACGACCAGCTGATGACCGACATGGTGCACCAGGGGGCGGATGTCGTCTTCGCCCAGACCAACAACGCCGACTTCGGGCGCACCGACGAGAGCGTGCAGCAACTCGCGATCGCCCGGATCCGCGCCGAGGAGTTGAGCCGCACCGTCGTCAACATCTCAACCGTCGGCACGAGCGCGGTCATCGCGCCCGACGGGACGGTGTCGCACCAGCTGCCGGTCTACACGCCGGGCGTCATCGTTGACGACGTTCCCCTCGCGACCGGGACGACGCCCGCGGTGCTCGGTGGGCGTCAGTTCGAGTGGCTGGTGTGCGGCATCGGGATCGGCGCGCTGCTGGCGAGCGGAACACTGCGGCGCGGCCGAAGCCGTCGCCGCGACGCCAGCGCCGGCGCCCGTCTCGGGCGCCAGACTGACGAGTAAGCGCTACGCGGTCTTCGCGGCGCTCTTCGTCGACTTCGCGGTCTGCCCGCGACGCGCCCTCAGCAGTTCGAGGCGCTCCTGCAGCAGCTCTTCGAGCTCGGGCCGGGTGCGGCGCTCGAGCAGCATGTCCCAGTGCGTGCGCGGAGCCTTGGTCTCGACGACAGCCGACTGCACGAGCCCGCCGTCTTCGCCGACCAGCCGGCCCTCGAGCCCGGTGCGCGGCGACTCCCAGGTCTCGGGAACCTCCGCGTCTGCGGCGAACATCACCTCGAAGGTGGTGCCGTCTTCTGTGCGGTACAGGCTCTTCTTCCGCGGCGAGAACTCGACTCCTACTTCGCTTTGCAAGCTCTGAGATCCGAGTCGCATGCCGCGCAAACTACGATCTGCCATTGTGTGGCCTCCTCATGCGCTCGCGCCCGGTGGGGCGCTGGTCTGCGTGTTCTGAGAGGCATTGAGCTGTGGAGAATCGTGGATTCCCGGCTCGACCACCCCTTTTGGTCAGAACACAGGTATAACGACACCGTGGCCGTGAGAATGCCCGGTCGCACCCCTTTTCAGAGCTTTCACAGGTGATTGGCCAGGGATTGGCGGCAGAGCCGCCCGATCGAGCCGAAAACGGACCGTCAGCGTCGGGCGAGCACCTTCAGGGCGAGGTCGGCGCGGTCGGTCACGATCCCATCGACGCCTGCGTCGAGAAGGCGGCTCATGACCGCCGGATCGTTGATCGTCCAGATGTGAACCTCGACGTGCGCCGAGTGGTACGCGGCGATGACGCGCGGCGACGTCGTTCTGACACCCAGGATGCGCTCCGGCAGCTGCACGGCCTGCACCCCTCGCAGGGCCGCCCGGGTGAGGGCGGCAAGCCCGAGCGCGCCGGCCCAGGTCGCGATCACGGCCCCTCGGGACGATACCGAGGTCACCACGCCGGGCAGCTTGCGCACCACGGCCAGCCTGCGGGCGTTGCTGAATGACCCGATGAGCACGCGGTGCTCGGCCCTGGCCGTGCGGATCGCCTCGATGGTCGGTATGACGGCGGCGGCGGCCTTGACGTCGATGTTGAAGCGGGCGTCCGGGAACGCCTCGAGCGCCGCCGCGAGGGTGGTGAAGGTCTGCGAGTCGCCCAGATCGACGCGGGCCAGCTCGGCCGAAGTGAGTTGATCGATCCTCACGTGACGGCCGGTGAGCCGGAACAGGTCGGGGTCGTGACTCAGGATCGCCACCCCGTCGGCCGAGGCGTGCACGTCGGTCTCGAGATGGGTGGCGCCGATCGCGAGGGCCTTGGCGAAGGCGAGCAGCGTGTTCTCGGGCGCGTCGATGGCCAGACCGCGGTGCGCGAGCACGCGCGGGGGAGCGGGGGAGAAGTACCCCTGCTCGGCTGCGGCCTTCCGCCTAGGAATCGCTCTTGGCCGAACGCGTTCGCGGCGTCGGCTTCGGGGCGGCCGGCTTGGGCGTGTTCGCAGCGTTCGCAGCCTTCGCGACGGATGCAGCAGCGGCTCCGAACGCAGCGGTCACGCTCGGATCGCGCGACGGGAAGAAGCCCGCACTGACGCCCTTGAGCGCCTCGGTGAACTCGCTCGGGATGATCCAGAGCTTGTTCGCGTCGCCCTCGGCCAGCTTCGGCAGGGTCAGCAGGTACTGGTAGGCCAGCAGCTTCGGGTCGGCGTCGCCGGCGTGGATGGCG
>Ga0068855_100011235_pt1 | contig 10813 bp, 13 predicted proteins | sample KBSCornC52_FD_66592 | JGI IMG/M metagenome (GOLD analysis project Ga0068855, IMG submission 66592) | Corn rhizosphere microbial communities from Kellogg Biological Station, Michigan, USA - KBS Corn C5-2 | ecosystem: Host-associated > Plants > Roots > Rhizosphere > Soil ... | reverse complement strand
GCGACCACCAGGACCATGCCGACTCCCAGGTTGAAGGTACGCCGGTAATCTTCCTCGGGAACATCACCGATGCGGCGGAGAAGCTCGAAAATCGGCTGTTCGGGCCAGGAGCTACGGTCGATTTGAGCGGCGAGGCCGCGCGGCAGGATGCGTGGAACGTTGTCGGTGAGGCCGCCGCCGGTAATGTGTGCTGCGCCCTTCAAATATTTGGCAGTGTGGAGTCCCTGAATGGGCGCGAGATAAGAGCGGTGAATTTTGAGCAGCTCGTCGGCGAGCGTCCCCGGCAGTTCTCGGAGTCTTGTCGAGAGCTTGTGCCCGGCGATCTCGAAAAGGAGCTTCCGGGCGAGTGAGTAGCCGTTGGTGTGAAGACCCTGGGACGGAAGTCCGAGCAGCAAGTCACCAGCTTCGATTTCAGCGCCGGTGAGCATGCGCTTGCGTTCCACGGCCCCGACGATGAATCCGGCTAGGTCATATTCACCCGGGGTATACATGCCGGGCATTTCCGCTGTTTCGCCACCGATCAGCGCACAGCCGTTTCGCTTGCAGCCACGCGCAATGCCGGCGACAACGCTGCTGCAGACGGCGGCGTCGAGCCGGCCCACCGCAAAGTAATCGAGAAAGAAAAGTGGTTTCGCTCCCTGTACAGCGATATCGTTGACGCAGTGGTTCACCAGATCTTCGCCCACGGTGTCGTGGCGGCCGCTTGCGAAGGCAATCTTTAACTTGGTACCGACCCCATCGGCCGAACTCACCAGGACTGGGTCGCGCCAGCCTTTGAGTGAGAAGCCCGCTCCAAAACTGCCAATTGAAGTGAGAACGCCGGGCGTCAGCGTCTTCGCGGCGTGGCGCTTGATGAACGACACCGCCCGATCGGCTTCATTGATATCGACTCCCGCGTCGCGATATGTGGTTTTCCTTCTCACCGAAGGATCAGTTTAGCGGATGGAGGGAAGCGCGTTAAATATTTCTCAAAGTTTGCGACTCGGGAACAAAGACATGCACGGGTCCAGCCTCTGAGAGAAGCAGATCGCGGATGGTAGTAGCGCTCAGAACGCCGTCAATTGCGCCTTGCACGGAGCGCCAGAGGGAGCGAATGGAACAGTTGGTGGAATGCGCGCATAGCGCTTCGCAGCCGGAGTGCCGGCTACAGAAATTATCCTCGTAGATGCGGCCCCCGAGAACGGTCAAGGCGTCACTGACGCGGATGCGCTCGGCGGGAATCGCGAGCGTGTAGCCGCCGGCCTTGCCGCGGACGGATTTCACAAATCCGCCCTGACGCAAAATTCGCATCAACTTACCTACGTAGGCTTCGGAAATTCCTTCGCGGCGGCTGATTTCCGGAATCGTCGCGTTTCCACTCGCGCCATGGCGCGCGACCTGCAACAGGCAGCGCAATCCGTATTCGTCGTGTGAACTCAGCTTCATCGCTGCAATTTGGAAATCGGTACAACGTCGCGACCCAGATCAAAACCGAGCGCCAGTTTGGCAGCGTCGGACATTTTGTCGCGGTCCCAGGGCGGATCGAAAACCAACTCGACGGTGGCGGATGTAACACCGGCGACGCCCAAAACTTTTTGCTGGACTTGATTGGGAAGAATTTCAGCGACCGGGCAGTTCGGCGCGGTCAGCGTCATTTTGACCACGACGTTCCCCTCCGGAGACGCGTCGATATCGTAGATCAGCCCAAGTTCGTATATGTTGACCGGAATCTCCGGATCGTACACGGTCTTCAATGCTTCGATGACGGATCCACGCAGATCTTGAGCCATGTTTTACTCCGTAGAGACGGACTTCCCTTCGCCGCGGAGGGCGGCGCGCAACGTGTGCCAGGCGAGCGTCGCGCATTTGACGCGCATAGGGTATTGGCGGACACCGGAAAATACGGCGAGCTTTCCGAGATCCGATGCGGGCAGGCCGTCCTGCGTCAACATGTCATGGAACTTATTGAAGGTCTGTTCGGCTTCCGCCGGCGTTTTGCCGCGGAGAGCTTCCGTCAGGAGCGAGGCCGAGGCGGTAGAGATGGCGCAACCAGCGCCTTCGAACCCAAGACGGGTTATGTGTCCATCCTCAATCTTGACTTCAATAGTTACCCTATCGCCGCAGAGGGGATTGTAGCCCTCGGCGTGGTGAGTCGGCCTCTCGAGCGCGCCTTTGTTGCGGGGCCGTTTGCTGTGGTCGACGATCGTTTCCTGGTAGAGATCGCTCAGATCCGAAGTCACGCGAAAAACTCCTGCACTTTGCGGATTCCGGCCACGAGTGCATCGATTTCGGCTGCCGTGTTGTAGAAAGCCAGCGAGGCTCGTGTGGTCGCGGCGATTCGAAAGCGATCCATTACAGGCTGGGCGCAGTGATGACCGGTGCGTACTGCGATGCCTTGCTGGTCAAGAATCGTACCGACGTCATGTGGATGCACACCATCGATCATGAAAGAAATTACGCTCGCTTTATCGGGCGCCGTGCCTACAATGCGAACCGCTTCGAGCTGCGAGATAGCTTCTGTTGCATAGGCGAGCAGTTCGTGCTCATATTCGGAAATCGCGGACAAGCCAATGTCGTTGATGTAATCAATCGCTGCGCCGAGACCGACGATGCCGGCTACATCAGGCGTGCCGGCCTCGAACTTATAGGGCAGTACATTGTACTCGGTCTTTTCGAAAGTGACGGAACGAATCATGTCGCCACCGCCCTGAAAGGGCGGCATTGCCTCGAGCAGCTTTTTCTTGCCGTACAGGACGCCTATGCCGGTGGGCCCGAACAACTTGTGGCCGGAGAAGGCGTAGAAATCGGCATCGAGGGCCTGGACGTCGACGGGCATGTGCGGCACGGCTTGCGCGCCATCGACTACTACGGGCACTCCGGCGCGATGAGCCAACTCAATCATTTTGGCTAGCGGATTCACAGTTCCCAACGCATTTGAAACGTGCGCGAGAGCGACCAGGCGCGTGCGTTCATTCAGGGCCTTTTCGAAGCGGTCGAGCGGGATGACGCCATTGTCATCGATAGGTACGACGCGCAAGTGTGCCTGCTTCTCATTGCAGAGCATCTGCCAAGGAACAATATTGGAGTGGTGCTCGAGACCGGAGATCAGAACTTCATCGCCGGAGCGGATGTTTTGACGGCCGTGGGTTTGCGCAACCAGATTCAGGGCTTCGGTTGTCCCGCGCACGAAGATGATCTCGTCGGTCGAAGCCGCGTTGACAAAGGCGCGCACTCTTTCCCGCGTGCGATCGCAGGCTTCCGTGGCGCGCGCGCTCAACAGATGAACAGCGCGATGAACGTTGGCATTGTAGTGAGAGTAGTAGTCAACGAGCGAGTCGATAACGGCTTGGGGCTTTTGGCTGGTAGCGGCATTGTCGAGATAAACCAGAGGTTTGCCGTGAACTCTTTCGCGAAGAATCGGAAAGTCTTCCCGAATCCGATCCACATCGAAGCCGGTGGCGGTGCCGCGCAGAAGTTGAGCATGAGCGCTCATGAGGCAGCCTCCGCCAGGCGGCGCGAGTGTTCGAGGGATTCGAAGAGCGCTTTTTCCAGGTACTCATGCACGCTTGGAATGCCGATGCGGTCGATGACATCGCGCGCAAAGGCGTAAATCAAAAGATCGCGAGCATCGGTTCGATCGATGCCTCGCGAACGGAGGTAGAACAACGCCTCTTGGTCGAGTTGGCCCACGGTCGCCCCGTGGGTGCAGCGCACATCATCGGCCAGGATTTGCAGCTCGGGTTTGGTATCGATCACCGCGTTTTCCGAGAGCACCAGGTTTTTGTTGGTCTGCTTGGCGTCGGTCTTTTGGGCGTCTCTGCGGACGAGAATTTTGCCGTTGAATACGGCGCTCGAGGAGCCATCGAGAATACCTTTGTACAGTTCGTGGCTCGCAGCATGCGGCGCTGCGTGGTCGAGCGCGGTGTGATTGTCAATGTGCTGGCGGCCCTTTGTGAGGTAGAGCCCATTGAGCGTTCCTTCGCAGCCGGTTGACAAAACGGCGTTCACGTCGTTGCGCACGAGCAGACCGCCAAGTGAAATGTTATGCGACTTGAAATTGGAATTGCGGGCCTGATGGACCTGAATCGTAGCAACGTGGAATGAGTCGAGGCTCTCCTCTTCGAGTTTGACGTGCTCGACTATTGCGTTTTCGCCGACAACGATTTCGGTGACGGCGTTGGTGAAATAGCGGGCAGTGCCCGAATAGCGTTCGACAATTCGGACCTGGCTGCCGGCGCCGACAACGATCAGATTGCGTGGATGCGTTGCATGCTCGGGAATTGACGTGAAATCGATCCATACGGGCTCGTCGACGACCACGTTTTTCGGGACGTGAATGAACGCGCCATCCTCGAACTTGGCGGTATTCAGCGCGACGAATGCATTGCTTGCATCATTCGCGTAACGGCCCAGATGCGCTTCGATGAGGTCGGGATGAAGTTCGAGCGCCGCGCGCAGGCTGTGCCCGCTCACTTTGGGCGCGGCGATCGGTAAGCCGGCCCTGGCGATAGGGGCAACATTAGTGAAGCGCCATTCTTCGTCGTGCGTTGTGGGGAATCCGAGCGCCTCGAAACGGTCGGCGGCGCGGCGGCGAATCCCGGCGAGCTCGGAAATTCTGGTCGCGATCACTGGGCTGTCTCCGCCAGCTCCTCCATGCCCACGTAGCCACTCGCTTCGAGCGTCAAGGCGAGCGATTTGTCACCGGAGCGTACGATCCGACCTTCAGCAAGAACGTGCACGTAGTCGGGAACGATGTGGTTCAACAAGCGCTGGTAATGCGTGATTACGAGAGTTGCGCGATCGGGACTGCGCAGCGTATTGACGCCGTTGGCCACTACTTTCAGAGCATCAATATCCAGGCCGGAATCGGTCTCATCTAGCAGCGCCAGGCGCGGCTCAAGGACAGCCATTTGAAAAATCTCGTTCCGCTTCTTTTCGCCGCCGGAAAAGCCCGCGTTAACTGCCCGATTCAGCAGGCTCTCTTCCATTCCCATGAGCGTTATCTTCTGCCGCACGAGGGAAAGAAACTCCATGGCGTCCAACTCCGGCTCACCGCGTCTCTTGCGAGCAGCATTCAGTGCCGCTTTGAGAAAGTACAAATTACTCACGCCTGGAATTTCAACCGGATACTGAAAGGCAAGAAAGATTCCTTGCTGCGCACGCTCCTCGGGAGCTAATGCAAGCAGATCCTGGCCTTCGTAAAGGACTTCGCCTTCGGTCACCGTGTAAAGATCGCGGCCGGCGATGACTTGAGCGAGCGTACTCTTGCCGGAACCATTGGGCCCCATGATGGCGTGTACCTCGCCAGCATTCACGGTCAAGTCGATTCCACGGAGGATCTCCTTGCCGCCTACTGTGGCGTGTAAGTTCTTGATTTCGAGAATCGGATTTCCCACTCGACTATCCAACACTTCCTTCCAGGCTGACGCCCAATAATTTCTGTGCCTCGACGGCAAATTCCATCGGCAGCTCCCGAAAAACCTCTTTACAGAAGCCATTCACGATCATGCCTACGGCGTCCTCGGTCGAAATGCCGCGCTGGCGGCAATAAAAGATCTGGTCCTCGCCGATTTTGGAGGTCGAGGCTTCGTGTTCCACGCTCGAGGAAGTGTTTTTCACCTCGAGATAGGGGAACGTGTGCGCGCCGCATTTGTCGCCCAGCAACATGGAATCGCATTGCGAGTAATTCCGGGCGCCGGAAGCGCCTTTGAGGATCTTTACCGCGCCACGGTAGGTGTTCTGGCCACGGCCGGCGGAGATGCCCTTCGAAACAATCGTGCTGCGTGTGTTTTTCCCGGCGTGAATCATCTTCGTGCCGGTATCAGCCTGCTGATAATTGTTCGTCAAAGCAACTGAATAGAATTCGCCGACGGAATTGTCTCCCAGCAACAGGCAACTCGGGTATTTCCAGGTGATGGCTGAACCGGTCTCCACTTGCGTCCAGGAAATTTTCGAATTTACGCCAAGGCACTTTCCGCGCTTGGTGACGAAGTTGTAGATCCCGCCCTTGCCTTCCTTGTCGCCGGGATACCAGTTTTGAACGGTCGAGTATTTGATGGTCGCGTTATCAAGGGCGACCAATTCAACGACGGCAGCGTGCAGTTGATTGGTATCGCGCCGCGGCGCAGTGCAACCTTCGAGGTAACTCACGTAGGCGCCCTCATCAGCGACGATGAGGGTCCGCTCGAACTGGCCCGTGTCCTTCGCATTGATGCGGAAGTACGTCGACAGTTCCATCGGGCAGCGAACTCCTTTGGGGATGTAGCAGAAGGATCCGTCGCTGAAGACGGCAGCATTGAGCGCGGCAAAGAAATTGTCCGAGTGCGGCACGACGGTGCCGAGATATTTTTGGACCAGCTCGGGATGCTCCTGTACTGCTTCGGAGAAGGAACAGAAGACTATGCCAAGCTCGCCTAGCTTCTTCTTGAAAGTCGTACCGACCGAGACGCTATCGAAGACGGCGTCGACCGCGACGCCCGAGAGCAGTTCACGTTCGCGAAGGGGGATGCCGAGTTTTTCGTAGGTGGCGAGCAGCTCGGGATCGACTTCATCGAGGCTTTTCGGGCCCTCTTTATTGGTTTTCGGCGCCGAGTAATAAATGATCTTTTGGTAGTCGATGGCCGGGTAGTGGATATTCGCCCAGCTCGGTTCCTTCATTGTGAGCCATTGGCGATAGGCCTTGAGACGCCAATCGAGCATAAATTCCGGCTCGTTTTTGCGGGCAGAAATCAGACGGATCGTATCTTCATTGAGACCCGGGGGGACGGAATCGGCATCTATATTGGTGACGAACCCCCATTTGTATTCCTGGCTGGCAAGAGTCTCGATGGAGTTGAGTTGTGTAGCCATAGTACGCCCTAGACTCCAGGTTAGCTAATCTATACATTTAAGTCAAGATTAGATAAACTGGAAAAGAACGCGATGATCACTCTCACGGAAAGTGCCATTAAACGGACCCGTCAATTGCTGACACAACATGACTGCCCGGGAGGCTTGCGCTTAGGCGTTCAGGGCGGCGGATGTTCGGGAATGAGCTATGTGTTCCGTCTGGACACCACACCGAAGGCTAAGGATCACGTCATTGAGTTTGACGATGTTCGCGTGTACGTGGATCCGAAAAGTTATCCTTTTTTGGACGGGCTGACACTCGATTTCACGGAGTCCCTAATGGAGAGCGCGTTCGTTTGGCACAATCCGAACGCGAAGAAAAGCTGTAGTTGCGGTAAAAGCTTCACGGTCTAGCGGTGAACGGCGTCAGAAGCTTCAACGAATGCGCGGGCCCGAAAAGATGTTTGGACCAGAATTCTGAAAGTCCAAGCCGTTCGAGCCCGCAGTTTACGACATCTATGCGGGCTGGATGTCAGTGACGTGAATCAGAGCTCTCGACGCTTCCAGAACTCCGGTTACTTTGACGCTTTTACCTTCGAACGGCTTTGCCTTCTCCTGATCATCCAGGAAGGCGCCCTTTCCGGCTTGTTCGTCAGTAAGCAACGCATACTGACCGTTTTTCGCCTTTACGATTTTTCCGACGAAGGTCTGAGTCTTTTGCTGATCCTGCTGAGCGCTTGGCGCCTGGCTTTGGGATTGCGCCTGCAACGTTGGAGTGAGTTGCGGCACAGTTAATGCAATACCTAGGGCCAATGGCCCTGCCCAAAGGTTTCTTAAATTCATTCATCTCCTTTTGGATGGCTGTGCCATCGGGCAAAGGGCAGCAAGGTCGTGGCCAACTGCAAGAGCCGCGATCGTGGTGTTGAGATGCTTGAGCTTGGCAGAGGTTAGCGGATATTAATGCTGTAAAAGGTGCCGTCGTACGTAGATTCTTCCGCGTATCATTTGCCGTCCCGGATGAAGACTAAACGATCATTAATTTTTATCAAGATGTGCAGCATGATATAACCCGGACAACCATGCTGAGAATTTTGTTCCTGCTCTTGTTAATGCTCGGTGTCGGGATTCTGCAGGCTCAACAATCGCATCAGCGATTACGAAGCAAATTGTCGATCTACGATCTCTCAACTCAGAAAGTCCACGTGATTTACACGATGGATGCAATCTTCGAAGCGCCCAACTGGTCGCCTGACGGCGGGTCCATCCTTTTCAATCAGGGTGGGCAGTTATTTACCATTCCGGTGAATGGGGGCCAACCGGTAGCAATCGATCTGAAGGGTCTTGGCCGCTGCAACAACGACAAAGGATTTTCACCCGACGGCAAACAGATCGCGTTTTCTTGCTCGGGTCAAGCGAAAGGTTCGCAAATCTTCACAGTCCCAAGCGGTGGCGGCGAGCCAAAACAAATCGTGCCGGAAACGCCCAGCTATTTTCACGCTTATTCGCCAGATGGCAAGTATCTCGCGTTTGTCGCTCGGCGCAATGGCAATTTCGTAAGCATCAGGTGAACACCACTGGCGCGACTGAGCGAAAGCGCGGATAGTGGTGAGAATGAGAGCACTGGATAATCAGAAGCATCGCCCGCGATGCGAGTACTGGCAGGAACTAATCTTGCAGCAGGAACAAAGCGGGTTGACCGTGCACGCGTTTTGCGAACAACGCGGGGTGACGGAAGCGTCCTTCTACGGCTGGCGGAAGCAGTTACGGGGCGAGGCGCCGGTAGGGTTTGCCTTGGTGGAAGCCAAGGAAAGTGGCTTGACGCCCAAAGCGCCGGTGGAACTGGTGCTGGCCACTGGGGAGCGGGTGCAGATCTCGCCGGGAACAGACGCGGCGACGTTACGGATGGTGCTCGGGGTATTGCGGGAACGCGCGTGATTCACCTGCCGGCGAGCGTGCGCGTGTATCTGTGCACGGCGCCATGCGATATGCGGCGAAGCTTCGGCGGGTTGCACGCGTTGGTCATCAGCGCGATGCGACTGGATGCGTTCGCGGGGCATTTATTCGTTTTCGCAAATCGCCGGCGCGATCGCGTCAAGATTTTGTACTGGGACCGCGATGGATTTGCAGTCTGGGCCAAGCGTCTGGAAGAGGGCACCTATGCGATGCCGTTTGCCTAGAGCGGCGAGATGCGACGGGAGATCAGCGTGCAAGAGTTAGGAGCCTTGTTGAGCGGGATCGACCTGAGCCAGGCCAAGCGCCGGAAGCGATATCACGGTAAGAGAACGGAAGCCGCATAAATAGGTTCCGTACGTGGCGCTGAATTCATTCACGCAGACGTTTACTTACGATGGCGTGAACCGGTTGAGCCACGCGGCGGATACCGGCGGCTGGTCGCGGGATTTTAATTACGACCGGTACGGCAACATGTGGGTGACGAATGCAACTGGGATTGCGGCGACCGGCGCGACGGCGCAGGGCAACTATGAAGTGGGAAGCAACCGGATGTACGGGCTGGGTTACGACCTGGCGGGCAACCAGCTCACGGCGAACGGCGATACGCTGGGCTACGATGCCGAGAACCGGCAAGTGACGGTGACCGAGCCGCCGTCGCTGGGTGGCGGCACGGAGTATATTGCTTACGATGGTGACGGCAAGCGGGTAGCGAAGAGTGGCCCGGCGGGGACGACGGTGTATGTGTACGATGTGCTGGGACAGTTAGCGGCGGAGTATGCGACGGTGGCCGGGCCTACGCCTTGTCATACCTGTTATCTGACTTGGGATCATCTGGGGTCGACGCGATTGGTGACGGACGAGAATGGCGCTGCTGTGGCGCAGCATGATTTTCTGCCGTTTGGGGAGGAGATTGCGGCCGGTTCGGCGGCGAGAGGGGCGCAATGGGGCTCTGGGAATGATGCTGTGAATCAGAAGTTTACCGCCAAAGAACGGGATGCGGAGAGCGGACTGGATTACTTTGGGGCAAGGTATTACGGCAGTGCTCTCGGAAGGTTCACCAGCCCGGACCCGTATAACATCTTGACCCGCAAGGATCAAGGTAAGACACAGGCTGAACGAAAGAGCTTATTGGATAGCTTCATCTCTAACCCTCAGAGTTGGAATAAGTATGCTTACGCCTTGAATGCTCCATTACACCTAGTTGACGCAGGTGGCAATTGCTCCGCGCCTGCTGGATTGAAGCCGGGGCAAACAGGCGTTTGCATCGAGGCGTTCATAGCTGCTCCGCGGATAGGTGGCGTCGGATTGGGGGACAACCGGACCTTCTCGTCGTCGGGAGGAACGTATAGGTTTAGGGTTGACGTCCGTGTCGACCCGGGGGCAAACGGCAATATCTCCATAAATAAAGATGCTGCGATGAGCCAGATAGGAACTTCCTCAATAAACATCGGCCTTCGTGGAAAAGGAGAGGCTCAGATCGGAGCTGTTATCCCTGACGACCAAGGAAATCGCCAGTTCGCTGTAACTGGACAGGCAATTAATGGAATCCAGCGGTTTACAGGGCTCGGACCCCAGGGAGCTATACAGTTCGATCTTTCGTTTACGGCCACTCCAGGCGGTAGTGTTTCATTGGATATGGCGCAAGGAACGACGTATCCTTCTCTGGAGATTTACACCTATGATTCGAATGGGAAACTGACTGGAACGCTTTTAAAGTCGCCGGAACAACAGCCCAGTGATCTTCAGAGACCGATGGCGTGTCTTGGAGGAAAAGATTGCCCCAATTGAAACGGCACAATCTAATGAGGGCGCTGTTGTTAGCTCCCCTTGCAACCCCGATCTGCGTGCTGTTGTGGAGCCTACTGCAAGGGAAGATAGACAACAGCCACGGTGGTTTCGAACTGCTAACGTCGTTGTGCTCCACGTTCATCATATTCGGTGTGCCTGCCGAGTTGACGGCCATTGTACTAGGGCTTCCATGTTGGCTCCTCTATCGCCGTCTTGGTATTTCGTCACCTATAGCGTACGCGCTGGGGGGCCTTAATCTCGCAAA
>Ga0068855_100011232_pt1 | contig 10816 bp, 11 predicted proteins | sample KBSCornC52_FD_66592 | JGI IMG/M metagenome (GOLD analysis project Ga0068855, IMG submission 66592) | Corn rhizosphere microbial communities from Kellogg Biological Station, Michigan, USA - KBS Corn C5-2 | ecosystem: Host-associated > Plants > Roots > Rhizosphere > Soil ... | reverse complement strand
ATGGAGGCCTCACGTTCTCTTGGCATTCAAGCCTATGCAGATCTGTTACTTGCATGACCCTCCGGAGTTCCTCGAATCCGTGAACTGAACGTAGCTTCGCCCTGTGAGCCACATGCCCATCATTCTCTAAAGTCCTCGGACGTCCCGAAATCCCATCCCGATTTGCTCAAAGTCTCGAGCCTGGTGCTCATCAATCGGGAACAGAATCCTGCTCAATACTCAGTGACCCGGACCGGTTCCACAATGCCCTATTAGGGTCGCCGAGTTACCGCCTCGGTAACCAAAACCAGTTACCGTAGATCTCGAAGTGTGCTTCGTTGCGTTCGGTTATTAAAATCGTGATTCCAGAACTGATATCGTTTCAAATCCCTTTCCTCTCTCGCCGGCTTTTTTATTCCTTGGCTGGTTACTTTCTCGTGACTTCCTTCTCGCAAAGAAAAGGCCTCAATAGGTCAGCCATGCCTTCGACTCCGGCCTACCCGATCCGTATTGACGTGCGTGGCACGATGAGGTCTTGGCGGCCGCTCAACCGAGAGACCCAGTTCGCGCCTGAATTCCAGCCCGATTGCGCCTTCCATCCCGAAAATCACAATTCGCGCAATCCAGTTCTCCAGTTCGCGGATATTCCCCGGCCAATTCCACTGATCGAAAGCGGCCAGAACGGACTCCGACAACTTTGGGACCGGCCGTCCAAAATTCCGCGCAAACTTCTGCGCCAGATACTCACAGATCTGCGGGATGTCCGCTTTACGCTCCCGGAGAGGCGGCAGCTTCAAAACATGGCGGAAGCAACCAAGCAACTCTGCGGAGACCGAGCTTCCGCCGTGCGCTTGTTCCACACTGAGGCTCGAAGAACACACGAAACGGGCACTCGCACTTAGCACTTCACTGCCTTCCTCGTTTCTGTACTGGCCGGTTTGAAGAATCGGTGCAAGCTTCCGCTGGAGTTGCAATTCCATTTCGCCGATCTCATCGAGAAAGAGCAAACCGCCAGACGCCAGCCCAATGGAGCCAGTTCTTCTCTTTCGCACATGCGCCAGCCGTGATGGGTCGTGCACAAACATCTCCCGTTCAAGGACACGTGACGGTACTGCTCCACAGTTCACCTTCACAAATGGCCCACGCCTGCGGCCTGATTGCTCGTGAAGGAAATGACCGATTACTTCCTTTCCTGTTCCGCTCTCGCCTGCAATCAGAACAGGCAGATCGTCCTCCAAGGCCGCCTCAACCTTGCCCCGGAGGATTTGCATTTCCGGCGTGCTTCCGAAGATGAACTCCGCGCCAGGCAATTCCGGGTTACGCGCGTCTAGAATTTCAACGGACATGCACCCTGCTCCTCAACTATCCGTTGCAACAGTATGGCCAATGCTCATTAAAAATCAGCGAAAGATTGCGTCCATCTTGAGCTGTTTTCGACGAAATTTACAGGGTTTACTCTGCCCCGCTGCGTTCCAGGATGACGAGTTTGCAAAACTTTGCACACCTGTGCAAATCACTATGCATGCTCTTGCACATTTTCAAATTGATGATGATGCTTGGGAGCCTACTCGCAGACTCCTGACTTGAGTGTCTAGCACCTCTTCGAAACACCTGCGCTTCAAGTCTCAGCTGCTTGCCCAACGAGCTATTGGCGTTCAGACATAGGTCGAAATCAGCATGGAAGCGATCACTCACCGTGGCGCCATCCAGGACTGGAGGCGTGAACCCACGCCGGAGGGGACCCGCTTTCCGGCTCAAAGAATAGGAATACCAACGGCATTTCATCGGCAGCCCTAGGGAGTCCGGATCGAATGCGGGCCATACGGGCAATTTCCGCTGGGCGCCGCGCTGTGACACATCTAGATTCCGATTAACGAGAACGCGGAGCACACCAAACGTCTAAAGATTGGAACGTGCGAAGGTGTACAACCTTCAATGACATTCAGGCGCCAGCGGCTAAACGGCCCCTACGGCGACTTGCTCCTGCGTCGATCGCCTTTCCGATAGTATAGGGTGGCATGCACAGATGATCCCGTAATCGCCTCCAGGCAAGGGATCGACCGCGAAAGCGCAACAATGAGAACCAACATGCACCGGGGTCTGGTTGAATCGCACGCAATCTGCTGATGCAAGCTCCCGACTGGAATAGCGCGACTTCGCAGACGGCTCTTTGCTGTAACGAATTGCAATTTGCGTATCTCCGCCCTGCACTGTAACCCGATCGGCCATTGCGTATGCCTTCATACCACAACGCCTCCAAGACATTGAATTTCAACCCGCTCTGCACATCGAGCAGCAACTGCTTCAATCAACTCGCTCGCGATCCTTCACAGGAGAAGCTCGAAGACCAATCGATCATCCTCCTCCTGTCCAAACGTCGCAAATTACCATCGCAAGTTACCGAAATCCGCGATGGTTACGAACAGGTTATAGAGTCCTGTTCGAGAGTCTTCGCGGTGTATGTGTCTCTAGCTCCCAAACAAAACGGGAATTCGGCAACTGAATTTTGGCTCTTCGCGACCACTAAATCTTTTGCGCGACAGCCTGCGTCACGAACTCCGCGGCCTTGCCGTTACTCTGGGTACCAATTGGTGCTGCTGAATCTTGTACAGCAACCCGCGATAGCTAATGTTCAGATATTTTGCGGCATGGCGCCTGTTCCATCCCGAAACTTCGAGCGCATTCTGGACCATCTGCGCCTCGGCGCGATCCTTCATGTCGCGAACAGCCGATCGCATCCCGGTGCGCACTACGCTCGCTCCATTCAACCGCTCAGTTTCTTCCGCCGACCGGGATCCCGCGCCGATCTTTGCCTCCAGTTCGTGCATCGCCATCTCGGGATCACGCATGGTCATGGTGCGGGTTACAAAGTTCCGCAACTCACGCACATTGCCGCGCCATTCGCACTGCAGAACGGCCTCCATCATTTCCGATGAAAAGCTGAAGTCGTCCGCACCGCGCAATTCCTTCAGGGATCTCCGGATGATCTCTTCGACCAGATGTGGAATTTCAGTTCGCCGCTCCCGCAACGGGGGAACCTTGATCGTGAATACGTTTAGTCGGTAGAACAGATCTTCGCGAAACGTCTTCCCTACCAGTGCGCGCTCGATCTCAACGTTCGTTGCTGCCAGTACACGTACGTCTGCCCGGCTGCTTTCCCGCGCACCGAGCCGGCTGAACTGCCCGTCTTGCAGCACGTGCAGCAGCTTTGCCTGCATCTGCGCGCTCATCTCGCCGATCTCATCCAGCAGCAGCGTCCCGCGATTCGCCAGTTCAAACTTGCCCGGCTTGTCTTTGATCGCTCCCGTGAAAGCTCCCTGCTGATATCCGAAAAGCTCGCTCTCCAGCAACTCGGCGGGCAACGCTGCGCAATTTACATTGACGAATCGCTGCTGGGAACGGCGCGAGTGCTTATGGATCAGGTGCGCGATCACCTCTTTGCCTGTTCCGCTCTCGCCGAGGATCAGAACCGGCGCATCCACATCGGCGAGGAGCTGAACCTGCCGATAGATCTTCAACATCGAAGGCGCCGCGGCAAGGAAGTATCTTCCATCACCGAGTTCTTCCAGCACTCGGCCGGTGACGCCATTCACACTCGGCGCTTCACCCATAGACGCATGACCGTCTTCAGTGCTGCAAACGCGTTCGAGCATCTCGTTTACATCTTGCACAGCGATCGGCCGCTCAAGAAACAACTCGTATTTCATGGCCTTGGCCACGCTCTTCAGGCGCAAGTCGCCTGGCCCGCATACGATGCACACCGCTGTTCTTGAGGGACATTCGAGAGATTCGTTCAACTCAGAGAGGCTTGTGGAAGGCGAGGGTTCAACAATCAGCAGGTCCGGTTCAAGCCCGTTGCTTACAAGAATCTGCGCCTGTTCGATGCTTGACGCCTGCACCAGCTTGTGGCCTGCTCCCGCTACAGCACCACTGACCAATGACCGATTCTCTGCAGAGCGAAGGACACTCAGAATTAGTAGAACTGATCTCACAAGGCACCTATGGGGGAAACACGTGCAGTGCGAACTCGACCTCACTCAATCCCATCACCCCTACTGGCTGAAGGTGGCGATAAGGAGCATGGCCAATGATTGTCCGCGAGAGAAAGACATCGAATCGGTCGGGAAGAATCCTGAGGGGTAAGACCGAACCAAGGAGGAGGCGGCAGTGATGCCGGAACCTCTAAACAATCAGTAACCGCCCCGGCAAACTGGCGGATCACACAAACGCGGACTGCGAAAACTCAAACTTCTCCAAAGGTGGCGCAGACTAACCTGTTTGGAGTTTCAACAGTAGGATAGGTGGGGTCCTGAGTCAATAACACTTTGGTAACCATTTGATAAGCAAGTGGCTGAAATCATTATGCTTTCAGCGTCCCACCTCCTTGCCACCCTTTCGCAGGCACCCCGACTAGCGCGGAGCGACCCGGAAAGTACGTTGTTGATTATCTGCAGGCTCAATCCCGCTACCGGCGTCACTTTTCGTCGAGAGAGGCTCTTCGTTTCCGGATCCGAAGTATGTGATCGCAGCGACTGCCTTTCCCTCGTGCCCTCTCCTCTACCTCGGCCTCATGTATCTAACGGATAAGAGTTACAATCATTTTTTTGCATCCACTTGGCTGTTTTCTTACTTAGCATTCCCTCCATGACTCCGCGCCAGACCTCCTGTACGAACGCCAAAATGAAGAAGCCGCCGTCGTCGCACTAGTCTCCAATGTGATTTCCCGGCCTCTCCCCGCGCCGGAAATTCTCTCCTGAGCCCGAGAACATGGTGAACTCAAGAGGTGCACGTCTGCAACAGGCGTATAGCCTTTTTGTTCCTGAAGGTCTCTGGGATTTCTTCCTTCGGGTGTATCAAACTTCGCCCGTCCCCCGGACTCGATGGCTGTAGCCCCTACGCATGAAGACCTGCGAGCGCGACTAACACATGCGTGTCTGAATGCAGTTACCACTAAACAGGGCGGGATTACGGAATGTGGATTGTCTCGTTCTTCTCCAACTACTAAAACAAGCTTCGAAGCTCACACACAGAGAAGAGCTCCGAGCAGGTGAGACTTGCGATCACCCAGTTTCCATATTTGAGAGGACGGAAATTTTGAGATTTAAGGTATTTGAATCTACCCCCGACATGGTGACCATCCCGAACTTTGTGCAAGTCGAGCCTGCCCGCGAACATGTCAACGTTCTCGGACCGAGCTTAAACGATGACTCAAGCGGACTTCGTCACCTGCCAACTGACCGGGGTAGTGTCCTTCTGGTCGATGATCCCATGGCTATCCGGCTGCAACCCGAACCGATCAAGTCCGACTGGATCTTGAGCGGAACTCCTGAAGCAACGGCAAAAATGGTTTACCGAAGTCGCGACTGGTTGCAGAGCATCATGATCTGGGAATGCACGCCTGGGCAATTCAAGTGGCACTACAACAAAGATGAAGTGTTATTCATTGTTTCTGGCAGGGCGGTGTTGACCAATGAACGCGGTGAGAAGCGCGGATTCGGTCCGGGCGATACAGTGTTTTTCCCAGCAGGAGTCACTTGTACATGGTTGGTAGAAGACTGCCTGAGGAAGGTAGCTGTTCTTCGCGAGCCCGTTCTTTGGCCACTAGGCGTCTTCCTAAAAGCGTGGGCAAAGCTCTTGCGGATTGCAGGGCTAGCCGGCGAGTGTTCACTCTAGGCATAGACTGCGCATCCACGGTAGATTCGCATTCTCCGCACCGTGCATCAGGTGAGGTTTCGGTGGTAACCGTACAATGTACTCCCACCGAATCCGTTGTATGTTTGTCGAGTGGCCTGAATCGGTGGGTACCGGTCCTCCGGCGAAATCCAGGTCGTCAATGGCAACTGGTGCGTGACACATATCGGACTGCTCCGGCTGGCGCATCGGAAGCGGTGCAGGGGCATCCATGTGGAGGCCGTCGATTCCCTGTGTGATGCGGAGGCGCGCCGCGTCGTGCTGAAGGCCACGGTCTACCCGTCCAAGGGTTTGATCGGCTTTGTCGGGTACCGCGATGCCGATCCCTCCAACGTTTCCCCGGTGGTCCGCGGCGCTGAGATGCGCGTCGCCGAGACCCGCGACGTGAATCGAGCGTTGCGCAAGGCCTACGGCATCGGGATCTGTTCGGTCGAGGAAATAGGAGCCTCTCCCGATCCGGCTGAGAAGTTCCCTCCTCAGGACGCAAATGGGAACGGAAAGGTTCCTGGCGCCAAGGTTCGCGACCAACTCTGCCAGATCATCCGCCAGCACAAGCTCGACCCGGAACTGGTCAGGGCCTACGCCGTCGACTACTGCGGAGCAAAAACTCTTCGGGAGGCCAATCGAGAACAGGTGGAGAACTTTGTTCAACAACTGGCGAACCCGGCTCGGCAGGTTCCGAGCAATGTTGGAACATTGCATACACGTCCATGTCACTGTGTCGCAAGATGCCCGCACGCAAGAAGTCGCGCGCATTTCCGAAGAGACAACAGAGGTTATACAGAACCAGCTTCTTCGTTATCGCTCTGAGCACTTGCCTGAAGTGTCGAAATTGGAGCTTCACGCTGCAGGGCTCTCCCCTGACTTCAACGCGATCGCAAGCGCTCTCGGCGAGTGTATTGTCAGCGCACCGGAACTCCAAAGTGAGCTGCTATCGCTTCTGGAATCCTTATTGCGAGCATCAGATCGCCGAGCGTCTAGATGGTCTCGGGGGTCTTGCGATCGGCGCCGCTCTCGCTCTCTGCCACGCCGGCAAAGATCGAGTTCGAGTTGCTGAGATTGCTGCAGAAGTCAATCGCATCCAGAACGAGCGCGGCGAGAGGTTGCATTTTTCGCCCGAACGTATGCAGCGCCTCCTGAAAATGGAGTTCGGATCCGCCGGTGTTTTGCATCTTCAACTCGAGCGTCAGGCTCTCGCCGACGCGGATCAGGTACTCGAGAAGAAAGTCATACTGCCACAATCGCAGGGTTTCGCCATCACTTTCCGTCGAAAGCATCACCGTGACGGAGTCATCCGGCTCACGCCCAATCCCATCAAGTCGCCACTGCTTCGTCCGCACAAATCCGTGCGTCGGCGCTTCCTTGTCATCCGGCTTCCCGCGGAACCACGGAAAACACACCGGAATCCCGCCGCGAATCGCCTTCCCCACCTGCCAATGCGACTCTTTGCTCAGGAACAGAATCTCGCCGAAGCCCCCCGGTTGCCACGAAGTCACCTGCCTCCATACAGACAGACATCCGCCGCCCCCCGCTTCGCCTCAACCCGTACTCTCGGCAACCCGCCATTCCCTTGTTCAATCCGCGCGACGCCCGGCAAAGCATGGCGCTCATTCAGTGCTGCGATTCCCGCGTCATCTCCCACATACCCGGCATTCTATCGAACCGGCGCTTGCCACGGGACAACAGCGCACAGCATCCTTCGCATCCACACCCTTGTGAGCAGCCCTGGTCTCCCTGCCGAATGAATCTCCCCGCCAACCCGCCGATCCTTCCCATGCTCGCCAAACGCGTCGACGCAATCCCCTCCGAAGGCAACTGGATCTACGAGCCCAAGTGGGACGGCTTCCGCGTCCTCGTCTTTCGTGATGGCGACGAAGTGCTCCTCCAGAGTCGCGACGAAAAATCGCTAAACCGGTACTTCCCCGAGATGCTCGACCCCATTCGCAAACAGCTTCCGGAACAGTGCGTTCTCGACGGCGAACTCGTCATAGCCAACGGCGGCCACCTTGACTTCGATGCCCTCCAGCTCCGCATCCATCCAGCAGCCTCTCGCGTCAAACTGCTCGCCGAACAGACGCCGGCCTCATGCATCTTCTTCGATCTTCTTTGCAAAGGACAGTGGGACCTCCGCACCTCGCCATTCGAGAAACGTCGCGCCGAACTGGAATCGCTGCTCAAATCCGCCAAGCCGCCAATCCACATCACGCCTGCGACAACTGACCATAGTACCGCCGTCGACTGGTTCAACCGTTTCGAAGGCGCTGGACTCGATGGCGTAGTAGCCAAGCCCGTAGATCTCCCCTACCAGCCCGACAAGCGCGTAATGCTCAAGATCAAACACGAGCGCGACTGCGATTGCGTCGTCGCCGGATTCCGCTGGTACAAAGATGCCGCTGGCAAAGAGATCGGTTCCCTTCTCCTGGGCCTCTACGACAACGCAAAGGTCCTTCAGCACGTCGGTGTCTGCGCCAGCTTCACCGCACCCATGCGCCGCGATCTCCTCGCCTTCCTCACGCCTTATCGCAAAGACGCTCTCCGCAACCACCCCTGGAAAGACTGGGAGACTCCTGAAGAATCGTCCTCCACAAAACACCGCATGCCCGGGGGAAAGAGCCGTTGGAGCCGGGGCAAGAACCTCGAGTGGGAACCGCTGCGCCCCGAACTCGTCGTTGAGGTCGCCTACGAACACATGCAGAGCGGCCGCTTCCGCCACATGGCCCACTTCCGCCGCTGGCGCGAGGATCGCACGCCGAAGTCCTGCACCTTCGCCCAGCTCGAAGTCGTCGCGCCCGAAGAATTGAAATCCATCTTCAAGCACGGCCGCTAACGAAGAGAGCAGAGGCCTTGACGCCTCTGATAGAGAAATCACCTATCCCGCCCGGTCTTTGGCCTCGGCCTTGGACGCAAGCGTTGGAAGAGATCTTTAACGATATATTGGACAAGCATGAAGCATTCGCCCCGCATTCACCCTTCAGGCAGGCTCCTCCATTACCTGCCCCTCAGAACAGGCAATCTCGCTCTTGATTTTGCACTCATCCTTGTCCCCGCTGCATTTCTGGTCAGATACATGACCGGTTCCGCGGTGCTGATTTTTCTCGCCTCTGCACTCGGCATCATTCCTTTGGCTGCATCGCTGGGCAAAGCCACCGAAGATCTCGCCGGCAAGCTGGGCGAAAAGCTCGGCGGACTGCTCAATGCAACGATGGGCAACGCAACTGAGCTGATTATCGCCTTCTTCGCCTTGCGTGAAGGGCACCAGGCCGTCGTCAAGGCCTCGCTTTCCGGAAGCATAATCGGAAACGTTCTTCTCGTCCTCGGCAGCAGCGTCTGGGTCGGCGGCATCGGACGCGAGAAGCAGACCTTTGATCGCCGCATCGTGTCGGCCAGCGTCACCATGTTATTCATTGCCGTCATAGCGCTTGTCATGCCCGCGGTTTACGCACTTTCCGTCCACGGACATCTGACCACGAACTCGCAGGCGCTCGATCGATTCAGCCTCTGGACAAGCGGCGTGCTCCTCGCCCTGTATGCTTGCGGTCTGCTCTTCCAGATCAAAAGCGGAAGGGCTCATGAGGCAGGCGAATCAACAGAAAGCTCGACAGAGCCATTCTGGCTGCCGGTGCTCTCTCTCCTTCTTGCGACAGTACTCATCGCTTTGCTCAGCGACATCCTGGTCAACCAGATTGGTGCCGCACAACACGCGCTTGGACTCTCATCCATGTTTGTTGGCGTGATCGTAGTTGCGACCGTCGGCAATGCAGCCGAGCACTCCACCGCAATTCTCGTGGCCTACAAAAACAAAATGGACCTGAGCCTCTCTATTTGCATTGGAAGCAGTGTGCAGATAGCGCTGTTTGTTGCCCCGGTCCTGGTCTTTGCTTCCTACCTTCTCGGCAACCCCATGCAATTGGTCTTTTCACCCCTCGAGATCGCGGGAATTGCACTCGCAGTTCTCATATTGGAAATGATCGTCAATGATGGAGAAACAGTCTGGTTCGAAGGAGCCGAACTCATCGCAGCCTACATGATCTTAGGAATTGCCTTCTACCTTGTCCCCGAGTAGGTGCTCTTCACGGACCAGTGCTGGCGACAATGCGGGAAATCACGGTTGGGAGCCCCATATCTCGCTTTCAAAATGTGGGTTCGCCTCCACTCCCGAGATCGCGCCAGAAGCCAACAGCGAAGCCTCAAAAGACTTCGACCAACGCCGTGTGCCCTGCCGCTGCCGCAATTCGCTGATCCCGGGTGATCAGGGTCGCATGCAGCTTTTCAGCAAGCGCCACATACGCTGCGTCGTAAGCGCTCAGATTGTGTCTGAGCCGCCAGATACGTTGAAGCAGCAGCACTGGAGCATAGCGCGTGATTCGGAGAGCGGCCACATCCTCAATAGCTTCTTCCGCCCGCTTCGGAGTCAATGACCCCTCGCGGATCAAGCGCCGCAAAACCTGGGCAAACTCCACGTCGAGCAGATACACCGTGTGCAGCGTCTCGTGACCCGCGTAGATTCGTTGCTCGATGCGCTCTCCGGCCGCAGTTCGGAGCAGCCAATCAACAGCCGCCGAGGCATCAAGCACGATCATCGCGCCGCTCGTTCCTCGCGCACCAGATCGGCGGTGTTCAGTACTCCTGAAACTGGCTTGCGAGCATGTAGCCGCTCCTTGAATTCAGCCAGAGTTGGACGTTCAGCGATTTCTCTGAGTTCGCCCAGCAAATAGTCGGAAAGAGACATGCCCGCACCCGCAGCCCTCACCTTCAGGCTACGGTGAAGCGCCTCTGGGACATTTCGAACTTGAATCATTCGTGACATGCTCCAAGCATATTTGCATGTTGCGCACATGTCAACTAAGACCGCCATCTGTGCCTCATCAAGGGGTATGGAATCATCGATGATCGGTGGCTACGGCCTGAAATCCTTCGTCTCCATCACATCCACCGTCGTCTGCACCGGCAGCTTGTCGCTCGACCCGCCCGCGAGGATCTTTACCTGCTCCTTCTCCACGCGCCACGCGTGCGCCGCGGTATCCCAGTACGCCAGATCCCGCGCCTTCAGTTGCATCGTGACATCCTTCTCCGCGCCCGGCTCAATGCGCACTCGCTTGAATCCCTTCAGTTCCAACTGGGGCCGCGTCACCGAGGATCCCAGGTG
>Ga0068855_100011231_pt1 | contig 10817 bp, 8 predicted proteins | sample KBSCornC52_FD_66592 | JGI IMG/M metagenome (GOLD analysis project Ga0068855, IMG submission 66592) | Corn rhizosphere microbial communities from Kellogg Biological Station, Michigan, USA - KBS Corn C5-2 | ecosystem: Host-associated > Plants > Roots > Rhizosphere > Soil ... | reverse complement strand
ATCAACTCCGGCGGCGGTTGGGCCAACTCCTGCGCGAGCGGGACCTCACTCCGCGTAATCAGCGGCCCCTGGTGGTAGAAGACACGGCGCACTCGCTTCCAGTTACGCGTGCGCGAAAGACGCAGGTTATTCAACTTCCAGCGCAAGGGCAGGCGTAGCGCGTCGTAGAGTTGCGATTTTTCTGTCTCCGTCACGGGTAGTTGCTCGAAGCGCCGCACCAGCCACTCGGCGTTCTTGTTTCTGCTAGCCGTCGCCAGCCAGTGCCGCCAGGGAGCGTTAGCTTCCACATAGCCATCTTCTTCGAGCAGTGGCATGAAGCGTGGCCAGATGTCGGCCAGAGCGCGCTCCTCGTCGTAGTCCTTCCAGACAACCTCGACATGGCCGGGCAGACGGCGCACTAACCAGCGAACCACGTTGAAGCTAAGCGCATCTTCCATGCAGCTGCCCGCGATGCCGGAAACCTCCAGCGGATCGAATTGCGCCATATCGGCCCCCGCTTGCTGAAGTTGCTCCACCCTTTGCGCAAAGCTGCGCAGCAGTTTCTCCGACTGGCGGACGACGCGGGAGCCCTGAGGAAAAGCGCGCAGGAACAGGAGCGCTTCGTGGAAACGAATGAGAGAAGGAACATCCGCGAAGTACTTCCTGCTTAACTGCGAAAGCAGCCTTACGACACGTGTTCCATCTCCGGTTCCAAAACGGTACCGGCATTGTTCCAGTCGAGTGATCAGCCGGTCGAGGGAGCGGGTGGTCATGCTGATTCGATAAGACTAGCGCACTTTCAAGCCGATGGGCTTATTCATTCCGGCACGACCGCCGCGGCTTTCGGTTTCCACCTGGTCCGGTCGTCCGACGCATCGATAAATGCCCCTTCACGAAGGACTCGTAGCTCCCGGTTTGTCGGCAACCCTTACCTTACCGGATTACGGAAGGGTTGCCCGTCACTCGACCACAAGGCCTCGCATGCGTGATCTCGTACGGTGTGGCCACGGCTGCGGTTCTTTCTTTTTGCTCCCACAACTTGGCCTACTGTTCTATCCACGCACGGTTATCGAACGCCTACATAAAATTACCCATACTGCCGTTCGCATAAAATGGGTACTCCGCCCGATGCCGAGACTCCTGGAGGGGCCTATTCTCAGCGAATCACAGGTCGAGCTAAAGCGAGACCAACTTTCAGTGAGGTGAAGGAAATGAACAGCAGTCACGACACAGCGCAAATTCAGACTATTGTTATCGGTGGCGGCCAGGCGGGGCTTTCCGTCGGATACCATTTGGCGAGGCGTGGCCTTCCTTTCTTGATCCTAGACGCCAACCCGCGGATTGGAGATGCGTGGCGCAACCGCTGGGATTCGCTCCGACTGTTTACCCCCGCGAGATACGCGGGACTTCCAGGGATGCGCTTCCCCGCCCGGGGCGACAGCTTTCCCACGAAGGAACAGGTGGCCGACTATCTTGTAGAGTACGCTCGCCATTTTCGGTTGCCCGTGCGAAACCACGTCAAGGTTGACCGTCTTTGGAAGGATGGGGGTCGGTTTGTCATGAGTGCGGGAAAGCAGCGCTTCGAATCCAAGAATGTCGTTATCGCGATGGCAAATTATCAAGTGCCACGCGTGCCCACCTTCGCCCGCGATCTGGATCCCGGAATTATCCAGATGCACTCGCAAGATTACCGCAACCCCTCTCAACTGCGGGAGGGAGGAGTGCTAATCGTGGGGGTCGGGAACTCCGGAGCAGATATCGGGATCGAAGTTGCACGCACTCACCCGACCTGGATTTCCGGAAGGGAATCCGGACATATCCCCTTTCCAATCGAAACTTTCGTTGCGCGGAACTTCTTGGTGCGCCTGGTGCGTCTTCTCGGCCATCACATCCTCACGGTTAAAACACCCATTGGCCGGAAGCTGCGGCCCAAGTTGCTGCATCAGGCTGCTCCGCTCGTGCGCGTAAAACTCAAAGACCTGGTTAAAGTTGGTATCGAGCGCGTGCCGAGGACGATGGGTGTGAAGAATGGGTTGCCGCTTTTGGCGGATGGCCACACGCTCGATGTGAAAAACGTGATCTGGTGCACAGGTTATCAAAACGGCTTTCCATGGATTGACTTGCCCATCTATGGCGACGACGATGGGAACGATCCGATCCACCAAGACGGTGTCGTAACGAATGTTCCCGGAATGTACTTCGTCGGCCTGCATTTTCTCTATGCGATGAGCTCGGCCACGCTGATCGGGGTCGGACGCGATGCGGAGCGGATTGTCAAGACGATCGCCTCGCAAGCCCGGCTGAATCGAAGAGAAGGTGAAAGCGGGATCCGTTCCATTGGGGCGCAACAAATGGTCGAGTTCGACGGACCCCCCAAAGAGATGCGCATTGCGTGAAAGATTTGCTGGTTTTCCTGACACTGCCCTGGCAAGAGGTGTGGTGGGGAGACGCGGCGAGCCACGACCTACACTAAGTTGTGCTCGTAGGCGTAGGCTGCGGCTGCCGTCCTCGAATACAGATCGAGCTTGGTAAAGATATTGCTCAGGTGGCGGGCTACGGTCTTTTCGCTGATATGAAGCTTTCCCGCGATCCCGCGATTGGTCATGCCGGCTGCGACCAGTCTAAGTACCTGCAATTCCCGGCCTGTAAGTGGGCCCGAGGCTGGGTTTGCTTCTTTGGGCAAGAAACCTTCTGTACGCGAAAGCTCGACCGCAGCGCCCAACTGTCGAAACGTCTGTCGGGCCGCATTGAGCTCCACGATGGCGTTGTCTTCGTCTCCCAGGTTCCGGCATGCTAGTGCGATCAGAAGCCGCGCCCTGGAGGCCTCGTATGGTGCCTGGAGTTCACACCAAATGCTCCAGGATTGCCTTAGCTCAACCAGAGCACTCCGCGCGTTGCCCTCGGCAAGAAGCACAGCGCCCGAAGCGCGAGAAGACAGAGCACGCAGGAAGGGAACGCTGCGCCTCATTGCGATCTTCACTAACTCATCGGCGGCCACACGGGCGGCCGCGACGTCATAGGCGGCGAGCATGATTTCGACGCACGCGTCCAGAACCGTGGCGCGGAGTCCCGATTCATGCACCTCTTCGGCCATACGACGTATGGCCGAATTAGCTGCGTCAACCTGACCTTGAGCCAAGCGCAATTGGGCCAAGCCAGGCCCTGGGCTGCGCCACTGGCTTGCCTGACGATACGCTTCCTCGGCATCACCGAACTTACCCCGTAACCGGTGGAGCTCGGCAACCCGGTAGAAGGCCGCCCCGACGGCTGGCCTGGGTGCAGGGCGGGAGAGCCATTCGCTTGCTCGCTGGGCCTCTTCGAGAGCTTCCGACCATGCGCCGCGCAATTGCAAAAGTTCTGCTCGCCGCACCAGGCAGTGACCACGGTAGGGCACGAGGTCCGGTTGCGACGCACACCATTCCTCCAAGGCCGACGTCCATTCCTGCGCACGCTGTAGGTCGAAGATCTCGCTGCAGGCATCGAGCACACTACAGTAGACTCCACCAGCGTTTAGAGGAGAGACCTCGCCGGCGGTAACGGCAACCATCGCCTCATCAAGCAATGCCACACCGCGGGCAACCTCTCCCTGTCGGATTAGAGCGCGGCCCTGTCCCTGAAGCCCGAGCGTCACTAGGTCCTTGTCGCCAAAACGGCCCCCGATCGCGGTGGCCTGCACGAAGGCGGAATGCGCCGCGGCCGCGTCGCCACCATGAACTAAACGGTATCCAGTTGGCAACAGTAGGTATCCCTTTTCCACACAGTCGGGATGGCCATCAAGTAACCGACTGGCTCGAGAAAGCCAGCCGCCTGCCTTCGCTACTTCGCCATTGAGCAGCGCGGTAAAGCCGAGCCAAAACGCGCAGCGCGCGGCCAGCTGCGCATCTCCCCGGCTCAAGAAGGCTTGATGGGCGCGGGCAAGAATGTCCGCTCCTTCAGCTTCCCTCCCGATCAACAGGGCAGTCTGCGCGAGCTCTACTAGATGCTCGGGGGCCAGGGGTGCTTCTTGATCCGCCGCCGACAGCTGGGAAAAGGCCGCTCCCCATGCATGTGTTCGAAATGACTCGCGGCCTTTTTCTATCGCTTGTGCTCTGGTGCCCAAATTTCTCACTGTAGCCTTGGTTTTCATTAATCAAGAACGTATATCTTAATTCGAATTTGGCATCGGTCGTTGCGGCAATACCCTAATCCTGTGTACGGTGACTGGACGCGTTTATGTTCAAGAGCGGGAAGGTTAAATGAACCTTCTGGGCGTGTGGTCGGCAAACCTTACCTTACCGGGTTAGGTAAGAGTTGCAAGGGATGGCGAAATGCACCGGCCAACCCCTTTCAATTCCCGAAGGGAGTCAGGTGCAATTGTAAGACCGTCATCATTTTGGAACTCGCTCCCGCCGTTGGAGCCACCACCGCATACACTTGTGCCCGACATCGACCGGATCGCAAAACATGAGAGGACAGCCTCCAACGATGCATTCCATTCCAAGACGTTCGCATTCGCGGACAGCCTCTTCCGAGACACTGCCCTCTCCAAAGGAACGATGAAACCAGACACGGGTCACACCGCGCTCCTTGCACTGGCGAACGATCGAGGTTGAGACATTGGGATGAGTGGCAATCACAACACCGCCAACCTCGCCCGGTATGGAGGCGACGTCAGGGAAGCACTGCACACCCTCGACCTCTTTGGCGTTCGGGTTCACTGGGAATACCTGGTATCCGCAATCCCTCAGTTTCCTGAACACGGCGTTGGCGGCAACGTCCGCGTGCCGCGAGACGCCCGCAACAGCAAGGCGATCTCCTTGAAGGAACCGTGCAACTGATTCCGGCATTCTTGTCATAGAACCTCGCATTCCACCGACTGACGACCCGCAGTTAAGCTGGAACATCCCGAGCCTGGCCGGCCGCCGTGGAAACAGATGCTTGGTAGTAAGTGACGGGCAGGAGCCCGAAGAGCAAGGCCCGATTCATGACCTTCTTCGAATCCACAAATCCAGCCAGGCGCGTGAGCGTGAGAAACCGGCTTTCGGAATTGTCCTTCAAGCCGTGGCTTGAGTGAATCCGACGGTCCAAAATGCCATGCGTAAGTGCCTCCAGTCCCTCGAAATCAAGCATGTGAAGGGAGCCTCCCGGTGCCAGAACGCGACGGATTTCACGCAGCGTCTTCTCCCTCTGGTCCGCGGGGAGATGGTGGAACATGAAGGAGGAGAACACCCTATCGAAAGATCCATCGGGATAGGGCAATTCATCGGAAAAGCCCTGATCGAATTTGATAGCGATTGCTGCTCGTCCCGCCTTTCGTCTGGCTCGGGCGAGCGCCTTCGGATCAGGATCGAGTCCGACGACCACGGCATCAGGATGGAGGCGTTTGATCAGCATTGCCAGCGTGCCCGTGCCACAGCCGACATCGAGGACACGATGAGCGCACTGGACGGCCGCTTGATCGAAAAGCGTCCGCCTTGCCGCATCGCCACCAAGCAGTTTCACGAGGGGATCATAGAGCGGCAACGCCCAATCGCGGCCAGCAGCAGGAAGGTAGGTTCTTTGAATATCGTTCATGGTGTTCGAATCCCTTCTGTCTCGTTCCAAGGAACTTTAGTCCTGCGGAATACACGGAGTCGGGTGGTGGTGATTTGCATTGGTTAACTCACGAGTCTGCGTAATCTTACGCGCTATGTCTATGGCAAGATGTGACCACCATCACGCAGCACGGGTGACCTCCCTATCGCCGATGACATCCGGATTGCCCGTTACTCGGGCGCAATTTCGAGAGCCACGCTGGTCGGCTGCGAAGCAGGTTACTCCCCGGTCGAGATAGAGCGTGACCAGTCGAGCAACCTCAATTCTTATGCCGCGGGACGCTGCTCTTCAGCTCTTCAAACCAGTTCTGCACAACATTGATCTGCCGCAAGTTCGCTGCGCCATCACTCTTAATCATCAAGAACCGCTGACTATCCGGCGAGACGTCGAATGCCATCTCCTGGCTTTCCCCCTGGTAGGGACCAGCGAACAAACGCCGCGGCTTCCCCGCCCTGAAAGTGGCACCTGCGTCCACAGATACGGCCATCAACGCTTCACCTTGGCGATAGAAGAGTTCTCGACCATCGCGCGACCACCGTGGACGATGTCCACCGTCGGTTGAGACGGCGATCTTTTCTGCAGGACTGGGGTAGCTTGCAACGTATATCTCGGCGCGTCCGGACTCGCTTGAAACATACGCCACCCAATGGCCGTTCGGTGAAAGCACCCCACACTCACCAACAGTCGGCCGGATCAGAAGCACACGCGATGCTTTGCCCGAGCCAGGGGTAGCGCGCCAGAGACTGTATCCTGCCGTCTGTGCCTCCTCAAATAGGAGATCTTGGCCATTTGGAGACCACGAGCACGGAGATCGGTCTGCGGGTAGCAATTCTTCTTTGCCTCCGCTGCCGTTTGCAGGCATCTCCGTAACACCGCCGTTGGAAGAAAACGTGATGCGGGTTCCGTCCGGTGTCCACACTGGTTCGAGATTGTGTCCTTCCGTCGTCAAGCGGCGCTTCGCGCCTCTCTCCGCGTCGTAGATCCAGATGTCAGAGCGGCGGATTTCGTCGCTCACTGCGACAGCGATTAACTTTCCGTTCGGCGCGAGGCGCGGAGTGCGAAACGCCGCCCGATCGGAACTGATCGGCGTCTCGGCACCGTTCCGGTCAACCCAGACCATTTGGTGGTGTTGTCCTGTCGGCACGTATAGCAGCAGGCCCGTGTCTGAGAATGCGAAGTAGATCGCACCACCATCTTGGGCCCGCTCGACGGTGTCAATCAGGGAAACCGGCGGGCCCTTCAGACTTAGCGATTCAAGGTCAAACGGTATCGCCCGTATGACGCCGGGCGACTGGCCATATACCAGGTGACCAGATAATCCAAATCGAGGTTGGAGAATGTATCCAGCCCCCAGGACTGCGGCCCCTTCCGGGGGGGAGTCGTTGGTTCGTGCCAAAATGCGCCTTTGGCCACCGCTAAGCGGAATGATTGCGATGGCATTGCCAGTGGAGAACAACACCGTTTTATGGTCGGGTAGGATTTCTGGCCATGTCCCGAGATCGGACCCCGCCAGTGGCTGCGGCACACCCCCGGCTGCACTCACCTTATAGAGGCCGGTGCCACGTGACGCGAACACAATGGTGCTGTCGGGGCCCCAGCTTCCCCCCATGCTCAAGCCCGAAATGTTACAAATCCGAAGCGGCGCCGCACCCGCAACCGACACCCGCTGTAATGCGCCTTCTGCGAAAAACCCAACCCACTGGCCATCCGGCGAGAAGAACGGATGTCTGGCTCCGGAGGTGCCGGCTATTGCCTTGGGTTCGAGCTCACGCAACTCGCGGACGAAGAGTTGTGTGCCTGCTTCCTCTTCGGCCACATAGGCGATCCGGGTGCCATCAGGCGACACGGCCATCGGATAGTCCGCTGCCTCAGAGATTAGCCTCTGGCCGGCCGGCAGCATGATTGACGTCCGCATGACGGATGCGGCTGAAGGCGCCACGCCGGTGTTCTGCCGGAAAAGAAAGGCTGCGAACGCAGCCAGAAGCATCGCCGCGGTGGCCCAGCCCAGATACATCAACGTGCGATCGCGGAACCCCTCCCGCGCCTGCGCCACGTCGACGCCGCTTGCCGACTGCGCTCCGGCTTCAGCCATCCATTCGAACTCGCGCGCCAAATCGGCCGCGCTTTGCCATCGCTCATCTGGGTCTTTCGCAAGACATGACTTTACGATGCGTTCCAGAGCCGGAGGCGTCATCGGCTGAAGCGACGATATTGATGGCGGATCGGTCTCCAATATCTTGGCGATCAGGCTCGCCTGGCTCTTGCCCTCAAACGCCTTCTTCCCTGTCGCCATTTCGTACACCGCTGCGCCAAACGAAAAGATGTCGGTACGCGCGTCCACTTCCTTGCCTTCCAATTGCTCAGGCGCCATATACTGCAATGTTCCAATGATGCTTCCTTCGCCCGTGATCGAGTTCCTAGGTAGTCCCGAAAGTGTGGCATCCGAAAGGGCCGCTGGCTGCGTCAGCTTCGCCAAACCGAAGTCCAGCAACTTGGCTCCGCTCTTCGTCAGCATGATGTTGCCAGGCTTCAAATCGCGGTGGGTGATGCCCTTGCGGTGCGCCTTGTCGAGCGCGTCGGCAATCTGAATCGCGTATTGCAAGACCTGCTCCGCCACCAGCGGACCCTTCAACAGCCGCTGCGCCAGCGTCTCGCCCTCCAGATACTCCATGACCAGATAATCGGTGCCGTCCTGATGGCCGACGTCGTAGACGGTGCAGATATGAGGATGACTGAGGCTGGCGATCGTGCGAGCTTCACGCTCGAAGCGCTCGCGCAGGTCGGCGCGATCCGCCAAATGGTCCGGCAAGATCTTGATTGCGACGACACGATCGAGACGGGTATCACGAGCACGATAGACCACGCCCATGCCGCCCGCACCCGACTGGGCGAGAATCTCATACGGCCCGAGTTTGGTGCCTGAGGTCAGTGCCATCCGTACGCGTCATTATAGTCCGTAGAAAACGCGTTGAAGGGGATCGGGTGATTGTGGACGAGTGGTCGGCAAACCTTACTTTACGGATTAGGGAAGAGTTGCCTGTGATCCGTCGCAAAGCCTCGGAAGACCTACGAGACATTTCTCGTCGAACTATTTCTCAATAGGTTGCTTGAGCTGGTGGGCGTGGCATTTGATTGTGCAACGCCGACGGCATCCATTTGCCATTTTGCCTGAATCAAACGTGGGTGAAATGGAGTGTCCCGCTGAAACTTGCATTTGGATCGGGTACCCACGTGCTGCCGGCCGCCGACCCGTGCTAATATCGTTGGCCTCCATGGCTACCGCTGCTTCTCCCGGTGCGCTCGTCTCGCCCGTGGTGCACGACCGCAAGTTCTACACCGGCATGGCCATCGTGATGCTGTTCACCGCTCTGGTCGGCTTCTCGCGGACGTACTTTCTCGGCCTGATCTCCGGGCATGCGACAACCATCACCGGCCGCGTTCCGAACGCAACCGTGCATCTCCACGCGCTACTGTTCATGTCGTGGCTGATCCTGTTCATTGTGCAGACGAACTTGGTCGCGACGCACCGCGTGAAAGTGCATCGCAAGCTCGGCTACTTCGGGGTGGCTCTGGCGGCGGCAATGATCGTGGTCGGCGGCCGCACCGCGGTCGAAGCGGCGCGGCTCGGCGCGGTCCCTCCCGGCGCCAAGCCGTGGAACTTCATCGCCATCCCCTTCGGTGACATCACGACCTTCGCCATCTTTTTCCTCGGCGCCGTCCTCTGGCGCAACGACAAGGACAAGCACAAGCGCCTGATGATCCTCGCCTCCACCTGCCTGATGGCCGCCGCGCTGGTGCGCTGGCCCGGCGTCCTGGCCCTTGGAGCACTGGTCTCCTACGGCCTCATGCTAGTGTTCCCTATCGCCGGCGCGGTGTACGACCGGTGGTCACGCGGGCGCGTCCACCGGGTGTACTGGTGGGGGCTGGCGCTGCTCGTGTTGGGCGTCGCCGCGCGTGTCGCTCTGCTCGGCAGCCCGACTTGGGCGCACGCCACGCAGTCGCTGTTCGGCTAGCCTGCGTCCAGATAACATTCTGAGCGGCCCCGACTTGCCTTTAAACGAGACGGTCCGTGCGCGATTGGTGAATGCTGATTATAAGCTGAATCGACGAACAACAGCGAGCTTGCTCAAGTCGTGGATTGTCGGCAACCCTTACCCTGGGATTACATCAGGGTTGCCCGTTACTCGGGCAAGATCCAGAGGGTGCCGCCGAGGTGGACAACCGCAGTCACTTCTAGCGGCTAGCGACTCTGGTCCGCCGAGAGCGGCTGAACCGCGCGCCAGAGTCGGGCGAGGGTCTGCTGACCTCGAACTTAGTGGGGTTTCGGGACGCGGTTGTTCAATTCGCGGAACCACTCGGTGGCGATCTCCAGTTCGGGTGCGGAGTGGTTTTCTGAGAGCTTGCGCACGCCGAAGTACTCGCCGGCGGGGGTTTTCCATCCTGTCCACTCCCCCGTCCAGGCGCGGGTCCGCCGCCGGAATACAGCGGCTCTGATCTCCTCCATTCTGGTTATTCCTGCGGTCGGATTGCGAATTCTGGGTGAGTCGGGAGATCACAGGGCTATGCCAGTTGCTGATCGCGATTGTTCCTGTTTTGACGGGCTATCCGGAAACTGAGAGCAACAGGAGCGCTGAGCAGGGCGCATCTGCCAACCAAGTATAAATGTTCCGAAACTACATGGTTTCCACACGCTAAAGCTCAAACTCGACAGGCAGAAATTTTGGCTCCATAAATTTCGCGCAACATTTGCAACGTGGTCACTGTGGGCAGGCGTGGAACTACGGACCGTGCAGCAGTGGCTCGGTCATTCTGACATGGAGTCCACCATGAGATATCTAGAGCCGTCACGCAGTAAGCAAGTCCGGGAGAAGGTGAACGAGATCTTCCCGTAGAAGGCCCTTTCGGTCGTAATTCGAGGGTTGCCGACAATCCAGAAGTACATCGTATGGTGGTCGGAATCGAAGTGTCGAGTGCACCGACTTCTCCGGGTGGGACGTACGCGTCCACGTGAATCCAATGGCTTAACTAGCTCTCGCCATTCCGGGGCTCTACTGACCCGCGTCGAAGATGCTGCCGTCGATTCGAGCTCCGTCGCTGGAGAACTCTCCTAGAAACCTGAGTGAGACCAAACACAGACCGCTGTGACATCAATCACAGTAAACTTCTTCCTTACTGAGGAGAATCCAGACAGTTATGACGGGGCGATTCACATTCGTATCGATTGCATTGGCGATCACGCTGTTCGTATCGGAGGCGACCGCCCC
>Ga0068855_100011229_pt1 | contig 10818 bp, 7 predicted proteins | sample KBSCornC52_FD_66592 | JGI IMG/M metagenome (GOLD analysis project Ga0068855, IMG submission 66592) | Corn rhizosphere microbial communities from Kellogg Biological Station, Michigan, USA - KBS Corn C5-2 | ecosystem: Host-associated > Plants > Roots > Rhizosphere > Soil ... | reverse complement strand
GAATACTGTCCACCTTCGCCCAGATCGCCGGATCGCTCATATCCCACTGCCAGCGCGCGCCGAGATACCGGTCGAGCAGGTCGGACATCTCGCGGGAGACGAACGATCGGATGTGGATGCCGTTCGTGACGCTGTTGACGGGCACTTCGTCTTCCGGGAAGCCGGGATAACCGGCCTGCACCATGCGGCGCGTCACCTTACCGTGCAGTTTGCTGACGCCGTTGACATGGTGGGCGTGGCGCAGCGCGAAGACCGCCATGTTGAACTTCTCGTTCTGGTCGCTGCGATTCTGCCGCCCCAACGCCATAAACTCCGCAAGCGACAGCCCCATCTGCTCGACATAAGGGCCGAGATAACGACCCAGGAGGTCGGACGTAAAGTAGTCGAAACCGGCGGGAACGGGCGTGTGCGTGGTGAACAGGTTGCCTGCCGCTGCGGCCTCCCGCGCCTCCGCATAGCCGACTCCGTGCGCGACCATCTGCATCCGCGCGCGCTCAAGCGCCATAAACGCAGAGTGGCCCTCGTTCATGTGACAGGCGGTCGGAGTGATGCCGAGCGCCGCGAGCGCGCGAACGCCGCCGATCCCCAGCACGATCTCCTGCATCAGGCGCATCTCGACATCGCCGCCGTAGAGTTGGTCGGTGATGTTCTGATCCTGATCGTTGTTGGCCGGAATATTGGTGTCGAGCAGATAGAGCGGGATGCGCCCTACCTGCACCTTCCATATCTGCACCCAGACCTTACGCCCCGGAAAGTCGAGGGCGATACAGATCGGTTCGCCCTGCGCGTTGCGCTCCGGCTGCAGGGGCATGTTGTAGAAATCGTTGTCCGGATAGCGCTCCTGCTGCCAGCCATCGGTGTTGAGCGACTGCCGGAAATAGCCCTGCTGATAGAGCAGACCGACCGCGACAAGCGGCAGGCCCAGATCGCTGGAGGATTTGAGGTGGTCGCCGGAGAGCACTCCCAGGCCGCCGGAGTAGATCGGCAGACACTCGGTCAGGCCGAACTCCATGCTAAAATAGGCGATGCGCACCCCGGCCTGATCCGGATGGAGGCGCTGGTACCAGGTGTTGCGCGACTGCATATAGGAGTCGAGGCCGCGACTGATGCGGTCCAGTTGGGCCAGAAACGCTTCGTCCTGCGCCGCGGCTTGCAGCCGCTCCTGGGCGATGCTGCCCAGCATACGCACCGGGTTATGTCCGGTCTGTTCCCACAGTTCCGGATCGAGGCTGCAGAACAGGGCGATCGTCTCCGGATCCCACGCCCAGCGAAGATTGTAAGCGATATCACGCAGCCCGTGCAGCGATTCGGGCAGAGAAGGCACGACATGAAATGAATGAACGGTTGGCATAAGGGAAATTTTCCTCCACCCGGTCTCTTCCGCACACAGCCCTCTGTTCCCTGCAAAATCGACCGCTTCTTAACCAGATTTTAAGAATCCGCCTGATTGCGGCGCTATTCTACACGGCGCGGCGTGGGCGCCGGAGGAGGCGCGGATGGCCCTTCCTGAACCGTAATGTACCGGTCTGCCGGAATATCCCGGAGAACGGTTTTACTGCAGGACGGCCACTGCACGGTCAACAGATCGGCTCGCGCAGCGTTCCCAAGCCCGAAATGGACGCGTCGGTCCGATGCTGAGAGATAGGAGCCATCGGTGCCGCAGCGCTGCATCAGATGCAGGCTGCCCGCTTCGACTTTGAGCGTGGCTCCATAGCCGTCGCGGTTGGATCGAGCGCCGATCAGCCTGACTCCGAGCCAGTGGCCGCTGCCTGCCGTCCGATTGTGGAGCAGGAGGGGCGCTCCTTCGCTATCGACCACCAGCAGATCGACTCTGCCGTCGTTATCGAAATCCCCTGTCGCCAGCCCGCGCCCGACGATAGGGGCTGCAAAGGCCGATCCCGCACGCGCGGAGACGTCCTGAAATCTCTGTCCCGCTTCGCTGTGCATCAGCACGAGCGGTTCGCGATAGGTCGTCTTCTCGATCCGATCGATATTGTCCTGCACATGTCCGTTCGCGTCTACGGCAGGAACTCGACGAGAGGCTGCATAGCGCGGAAAACGATCCCAGCGTTCTCCCCACCCTGTTCTACGCGCGTGGCCTGCTGTTTCAGAAGGAGGGCCAGACAGAGGAGGCGGTACACGATCTGGCAGAGGCGGCGCGCCTCGACCCGGCCTCCGTCGCGCTGTATCGCAAGTTGGACGAAAAACAACGACCTGCCGGGCAGGACACGCGGATGGGACAGGCGCTCAACGCGCCGCAAAATCGTTCTCCTGAACGGCAGTAGAGGTCAGAGCGTTCAATCGAGGAAGAGTTATCGCGCGGGCGAGGAGCATTCTGTACTCGTCACGAAAAGTGAAATAGGTAGGAGCTAAAAGGAGCTAAGATGAAACAGCAGATCAATCCGGTTGCCGCGGTCATCGGCATCGTCGTCCTGGTTGGGGCCGTCATCGTCATCGCGGTGCGCACGTTCTCATCGCCTGTCGCGCAGTCGGGGCCTGCACCGCTTCCTGCCGAGAACGCGACCATCAACGGCCAGAAGGTGCCGGCCGGCGCGCCTACAGCGGCCTTCCAAAAGGCGCGAGAGGAGAGCGGGGGCAGATAGCGTAGAAAGGAAGCGGACAGAGGCAGGAAGTGAGGGAAGCAAGCGCGAATCAAGCACTCATGGAAAACACAACCCCCGCGCCCGATTCCGCAGAGCCGACGGCGCCGCTGCCGCTCACGCTGGACGACATCTATATGCACAAGATTTTCGATGCGACCCGCTTGCAGCAGCCGCACTGGATGCAGGACAGCCTGCGTTTCAGCTATATCGATCGCGCTCCGCAGAGCGAGACCAGCACGCTCTGGATCTACGAGGCCGCGACGGGCGCGCGCACGGTCCTCCTTCCGGAGGCGGCGCTGCATCTGGCTCCGGAGGATCGGATGGAGCCGTCCCCTCCAACGGCTGAAGACGAGAAAAAGGCGGAGCCGGAAACGGCCGAACAGGCGCGCAAGCGATCCACGCTCTCGATCCCCGGCTATCAGTGGTCCCCGGACGAGAAGCGTATTCTGATCGCCAACCTGCCCCAGAGGCGGGCCTCGCAGGGGGATTTCGCGCTGTTTGTGGTGGACGTCGAGGCGCAGACGGTTCGGCGGGTGACTCCGGAACGGCACGAGTATCGCAACGCCAAGTGGTCGCCGGATAGTCAATCGCTCGGGTATGTACGGGGGGACGATCTCTACCGGCTCGATCTGGCGACGGGCATCGAGACCCGCCTGACGGATACCGCGCGGGCACAGGTCTACAATGGCCGCCTCGGATGGGTCTATGAGGAAGAGGTGGAGTTGGCCGATGGCTGGGCCTGGTCCCCGGATGGCCGACAGATCGCCTATTTTCAGCAGGACGAGACACGGGTTCCGCAGGTCGATCTGCCCGACTACGACGCGCTGCACATGACGCCGCGCGCGACGCGCTATCCCAAGGCGGGCGATCCGAACCCACTGGTCAAGATCGGCATCGTGGACCTGCCTGCGCCCGGTGCAAACGCGGCGGTGCCGGAGACGCGCTGGATGGACCTGGGTGGGGACACCGACATCTATATCTACCGGATGCAGTGGACCCCGGACAGCAGCCGACTGCTCCTCCAGCGCATTCCACGCTTGCAGAACCGTCTCGATCTCCTGAGCGCCGATCCTCACACCGGCGCGACGACCGTCGTGCTGACCGAAGAGGACGCCGCCTGGGTCGAGACTCCGGGCGAGGTCACCTTCGTCGAAGGCACCGATCAGTTTCTCTGGCTGTCCGACCGCTCCGGCTGGCGACACCTCTACCTCTACGACCTGACCGGAAACCTGCACCACGCGGTCACGACCGGGGAGTGGGATGTGGAGCGACTGGCGGCGATCGACTCCGCGCATCGCCTTGTCTATTTCACCGCCGGACGCCCCTCCGCACTGGAACGGCAGGTGTTTCAAGCCTCGCTGGACGGCAAAGAGATCACGCAGATCTCAACCGGACGGGGCTGCCACGCCCCCCTCTTCGCCCCCGATGCCACGCACTATCTCGATACGTACTCCAACCGCAGCACCCCTCCGGAGATCACGCTGCATCGCGCAAATGGGGATACGGTCGCGACCGTCCTGTCCAATCCGATGCCAAAGCTTCGGGGTCGCCGACTCGGTGAATGGAACTTTACCACCTTCCAGACCTCCGATGGCGTCACCCTCAACGCCGCGCTGCTCCATCCGGTCGACTTCGATCCTGCGCGCCGGTATCCGGTCGTGATGTATACCTATGGCGGGCCGGGCTCACAGGTCCTCCTGGACAACTATGGCAGCGGGGGAGGACTGGAGCAGTGGCTGGCGCAGCAGGGCTATCTGCCGGCGATGGTGGATGGGCGCGGTTCGGGAATGCGCGGGCGCGACTTCAAGAAGATCACCTACCTGAAGCTCGGCGATTATGAGGTCAACGATCAGATCGAAGGGGCGAAGTGGCTGGGGAGTCTGCCGTTCGTGGACGCGGCCCGCATCGGTATCTGGGGCTGGAGTTATGGCGGCTATATGACGAGTCTCTGTATCCTGCGGGGCGCGGATGTCTTTCGCGCCGCCGTCGCCGTCGCGCCCGTCACCCACTGGACCCTCTACGACAGCATCTACACCGAACGCTATATGCGCCGCCCCATCGACAATCCGACCGGCTACACCACCACCTCGCCTCTCACACTCACAGACAACCTGAAAGGTAAATTCCTGCTCGTCCACGGCACCGCCGACGACAACGTCCATTTCCAGAACGCCGCACGTCTTGCCGCCGCCCTCCAGAAGGGCAACAAACCGTTCCAGACCATGTTCTATCCCGGCAAACACCACGGCATCGAAGGCGTCTCCCTCCACGTCTTCTCCCTGATCACAACCTTCCTCCAGGAGAATCTGGGATGACCAATTCCTTCAGCAGCCCTATCCGACAGATGCAGGAGGGAACCGTTCCCACCGGCCGGGAGTTTATCTGCCCTCTTTGCGGTGGAACAGCGCAGGTGCGGGTAGGCACACTTTCTGCCCTCTTTGCGGACTGCTTATGGATGGAGGCATGGTGCGAAGACTGCGGAGAGGTGGAGAATTCCGAAGGCATTCCACCCTGGCCTGGATATGAACTGCTTCTGGCGACGGAAACGCGATACTATTCACAAGAGGATAATATTCAACGCATGCGCCGATTTGCACAGAAAGGCCAACGTTTCCCTGCCGCTCGCTTATACCAAGAACTCTACGGAGTAGGTCTGCAAACCGCATACGAGGAAATAATGAAAATGGTTACCAGAGAAAAGCCTCCCGTCAACCTACAACTCTCGTTCGACGCTCAGAACTAGGCATCGTCGGGCTAATGGTCTTTGATGCATTAATATCGAGCGAATATTTCGCACCGATTTGGGGTTGTCAAGGGACGTAGTCTCTCGCTACGCGGCTTCGCCGGGGCGTTCTCCAGACGCATTGAGCTGCTACAAATCCCAATAGCGTACAGTCGGTATTCATTCGTCAAACTTCGTTAGCCCTACGAAGACACGCCGGGCTAAAGCCCTCCGCTAGGGGCCTTCGGCCGAAGGCCCGCTGAAGCGGGCACATTGCCGACAACGCATCGTGTTGAGTGGAACACAGTCATGGGCAGGCTATTCGTCCGAAGGACGAGCCGCCGAAGGCGCGTAGCGAGGGGTGCTAACCCCTTGATTCCACCGTGACGACCTCAAGACAGATTCAAATGCCTGCTCGATATTATTTTATCAATCTTCATTAACCCGGCGACAGCCTAATTCCCCGAGACAGTATCGACCTTCTGGAAGAGAAGCTGAAGGCGTGCGACAACGTCATTAGGCAGGGCGGGACGGGCGAGGGAGGCGGCGTTCTCGCGCAGATGCTCGACGCTGCTGGTTCCGGAGAGGATCACATCCAGGCCCGGCTCCCAGCGGCAGAAGCGGTAGGCGGCGTCCGGGACACTCTCTGCCTTCCCTTCGGTCAGCAAAAAACCGAGGGAATCGGCGACATCGAACGCGGCGGCATCCACCAGGTTTTGCGCGACCAGATCCTGCATTAACTCTCGCAACGCCTCAGGGCGACTGAGGGCACGGCGCACCGCGAACATACAGAGCGTTCCGATGCGGTCGCGCTGCGTGGTGGCCAACACCCGAGATCGGGCCGACTGATTCAGCAGATTGAAACCGACCATCACCACATCCCAGAAACCGTCTTCTACGGCCGGAGAGAGCATCGCGTGTTTGGGGTCCGGCCCGAACGCCTCTGTGATGCCCAGAAAGCGAATGTCGCCTGCCTGCTGCATCTCTTTCAGGGCAGGAACGAGCTCCTCGACGGCATAGGAGTAGTCTTTGGCAGAGACGCCGTGCAGATGGAAGATGTCGATGTAGTCCATCTGCAGGCGCTTCTGAGACGCCTTGACACGCTCCTTCAACTCCGCTCCCGTACATCGGCGCTCCTGCCAATTCACGCCGAGTTTGGTCGAGAGGACCACCTGCTCCCGCGGGGTTCCTTGCAGCGCCTGCCCCACAACCCCTTCGGTGCCGTAGTTCTCAGCGGTATCGATAAAGTTGACGCCCAGATCCAGCGCCGCCTGCACCACCGCGCGGGCATCCGCCTCCGACTTCCCTACCGCCAGTCCGAGACGACTATGCCCCCCACAACCCAGTCCCATCCTGCTCACACGCAGTTCGGTTCGGCCCAGTGTCGTATATTCCAATGTAAAATACTCCTCGTCTTCTCGATCGAGACGGCCGGCAAATCCGCAAGGGTCCCGCCTTTTTGATCGTTCTCCCTCACTATTCACCATCACGTAGCAGAATCCTGTAACGTTACTGTAACGGGCCTTTTGTAAAATGGAGGTGCAAGGGAATGCTGCACATGAGGATTCGGGGGACGAGAGGAACTCGCGATAAGGATTTTTCCTGGGGCAAAGCTATTTCTCAAGACGGAAGGCGACAACATTTATGACTATGCGACAATGTAGTTCAATCTACAAGTCTATTTTGCTCTTCGGATCGATGCTCCTCCTGGCAGGTTGTGGAGGCGGGCATTCGAGCAGTGGTGGGACGAACGGCGGCACGCTTACGGAACAGACCCGTACGGCCGCTCTGGACGCCATCGCCGCGAAGTACGACACGCTGCCGCAGACAAATATCGTGGACGACGCCAACACGCTTCTGGCGTTTCTGCGCACCCGGAGCGAGTTCTCGAAATCCGGGATCGCCCGCGACAATTCGGTTTGGGCGCGCTTCACCGACGGGCGTCCGCTGGTCATCATGCTCAACGATGTCCCGCTCAAACCGAGCGCCGCACAGGCAGTCCGCGTGCGGTCCATCCACCCAACCCGCTCTGCGAGCGGAGATCCGCTGGAGATTCCGGCCAGCAACAAGGTCTATCTGGTCAACACACGGGAACCGAACGATCCCGCCGTCACCAAAGTCTTTGACAACCTGGAAAACAACTACCTGCCGACCAGCAGTTACCAGCCTATCGTGATCGAAGGCACGATCGAACATCTCAAAGTGATCAACAACGCGGGGGTGCTCTATAACATCGGGCATGCCGGCCTGGGCTACAAGGGCCTGCCCCGCGACGATCCCGGCACGCCGGAGTACGCCTTCGGCACGCTCACCCCGCGCACTCCCGGTTCGGATGCCACCTACAGTACGGAACTGACCAACGGCGAAGTCGGCTATCTGATCGAGCCTACGATCGTGGATCGTGTCACAGGAATGCCGCTCAGTCGCTATAAGCTGGCCTCCGGCTACTTCATCACCGATCTGTTCGTCGCCAAATACTGGACATTCTCCGCCAACAGTCTGTTTATCAGTGATAACTGCGATGGAGGCGGCGCCGAGGCGCAGCCCTTCATTCAGGCCTGTTTCAACAAAGGACTTGGGGCCTATCTCGGTTGGGACAACGCGGTCGCCAACTCCGACGCCAACGAATCGGCGCTGTTTCTGTTCGACCGAATTCTGGGCTACAACGATCTCAGTGCCGCCCGCCAGCCGGAACACCCGCAGCAACGGCCATTCGACTATTTCGACGTTCTGGATCAGATGGCGACGTTGCCCCGCGTCTCGGGCAGCACCGCCGGAACGATTCTGGGGACGACCCTGACGACCTCCTTCAGCATCGATTCGGTCGGTTACGGCTTTATCCACGGCGTCAAGGCGAACCTGAAAGATTTTCAGAACCAGGCAGAGGGGAAGGGGAACTTCGGCCTCCTCAATCCCACCATCTCCAACGCGGTGATGATCGAAAACCTGGATCAGATCGTTCTTCAGGGAACCTTCGGATCGGACCCAAAAACCGATAGCCATGCCGTTCTCATCGGCGGGAAGGATGTGACGGCGCAGACGACCTGGACCCAGGAGAGGCTCACCATCAACAATGTCCCTGTCTCTGGAGAGGGATCGAGCGGCGACATCTCCGTCAGTGTACGCGGCCATGTGAGCAACGTCGTCCAACTGACCTCGTGGCGCGGCACCTTCACGGCGGTACAGAAGCGGAACGGCGCGGAGATAATGACGACGACCTACAACGTCCATCTGCGCGGCATCCTGAATTTCCTGCGTGGGACGCCGGGCAAAGATCCACTTCCTCCCGGCGCCGATGGGATGCTTGGCCTTCGGTCGGAGGTGGATTCGACGACTACCTACGACGCTTCCGGTCAGGAAGACCTGGAGTCGGATCTGGAAACGATCTCCCGTGTTGGCCCCGCAGACATTCCCGTCCCTGCCGGTGAGCCTGCCGATCCCAACCGTTACAGCATCTTCGGCCTCAGCTTGAACCTCAACACCAGCCCACCCACGTTTCAGATCGGCGCGAATGCCACAGCCGGTGACGGCAAAGGCATTCTGGTAACACACGTCTACAAGCCGACCGGAAAAACGGATACCTTGATCTATCCCTACATCGTCTCAGTCAGCACCGATTTCTCCAATAGTCTCGATGCCAACTACAATATCGTCGCAGGCTCTGGGGGCAACGATCGGAATACGATCACCTGGGGGACCATCACGGCGACCAGTCCTCCAAAAAACGCGGATACCAGCGCCTCCCGCAGCGCTGCCGCGCGGCCCTCATCACGCCGATAGGAAGACGAGGGGATGATAGCATTGAGACTATCATCCCCTCCCCACGCTCAGGCTTATCTTCTCCCGAAAGGCCGCCCCTAAAGGAGCGGCCTGTGGAGGCAGGTTAAGGCCCATAAATGGGCCTGGGATGGTTCCAAGAGAATCTAATCTATTGACTGACAGCCTGATTCTTCCACATTTGCACCTGTTTACGGCATACCCAGCCCCATTCATGGGGCTTACCAAATTCGCGGGAGAATAGCGAATTTGGGGTGCCCGAAGGGCTTCCTTATACAGACCGCTCCTTTAGGGGCGGGAAGCATCTCGCAGGGCAACCGCCGCTTCGGAACGGGTCCCGGAGAACGTCGCAGGAGCCTCGACGGAAGCGGCTTCTCGCCATGTCTGCCACGCTTTGAGGGTAATGGGGTCGTCGGGGTGGAAGAACAGATCCGTCGGTTGACCGAGCGCAAGGCCGAGACCGGCAAGGGTCTGCACAGCCTCGAAGGCAGGGTGTTGGAGCGGCACATCGATGAACCAGTTCAGGGCGATGCCGTTGCGCAGAACGTACTGCTGAAAGGCGCGGAGTTGGCTGAAATCCGCATAGGCCTCACGAGGAGATAGGCCGTTTTGCAGACAGAAAGCGGCCAGGATTCCTGCCGTCTCACCGATGTTCCATTCGATGGGGTGCAGGCGATAGGCGCCGTTGGTGAGATGGGTGACGCCGAGGTTTTTGCAGGCGGGGAGGAGATTGGTCAGGCGGACCGGGATCAGCGCGCCGAGAGGAATCTGGAACGGTCGGGTGGCGACATAGTGATTGGGTTCGCCGTGGCCGTTCGGGTGAATATCGAGGGCATAGTGGCCGATGCCGACGCTGTCGGACATAAAGGCGGCGCGGGCGTTGTCGCCGCGATGGACGCCGCCCTGGAAATCTTTGACGACGATCTCCTGCTCCAGGATAGGCCGCAGTGAACGGATACGACGCGATTCGCGGATATAGGGGCGGATCGCGCAGCCATCCGGGGTGTCGAACAGGTCGAGGCGCAGACGAAACTCGGGATAGCCGGTGCGGCCAGGAACGATCTCACCGGTTTCAGGGTCTTCACGCGGGCATTCGGTCTGGAGCCAGTAGACATAGCCTAACGAGACGCGACGGGCGCAGGCCAGCGACGCTTCCGCGCTCTCCTCGTTACGAAGAGGATGCCCGGTGGCCGGGGAGCCGGGCACGTAACCGATGATGTTGCCGCCGTAGTAGTCGTTGCCAGCGGTATTGATCATCGCCACATCGTTGGGGACGCGGGGATCGTCGAAGTTCTCTTTCGCCAGCACGCGACGGTAGGTCCACCAGGGGGCACGCCCGAAAAAGAGGCCGGTGATCGCGCCGTGTTTGATATGGTATTTCTGGAGCGCCTTGAGTTCCTCATAGTCGCCGGGAGGGACGATCACGTTGGTTGCCTGGGTCTCCGGTGACCACTCCAGCGGAAACGGAAAGGTGAAGGGCTGCACCCAGTCCGGGCGCGCGGTCTCCGGCGCGTCGGGTTCGCCGGTCTCGGCGCGGCTCTCCGCGCCCACCACCCAGTCCGCGCCCTGCGCGCCGCACAGGGGCAGCAGGTCGCCCAGTTCCGTGGCATCCAGCACATAACGGGCCGTGAAACGCCGCTCCGTGCCATCCTCGCTGCGCGCCAGGACGGCCAGAATGGTGTTGCCCGCCGCATCCATCGCGCAGGCGGCGGCGCG
>Ga0068855_100011226_pt1 | contig 10818 bp, 8 predicted proteins | sample KBSCornC52_FD_66592 | JGI IMG/M metagenome (GOLD analysis project Ga0068855, IMG submission 66592) | Corn rhizosphere microbial communities from Kellogg Biological Station, Michigan, USA - KBS Corn C5-2 | ecosystem: Host-associated > Plants > Roots > Rhizosphere > Soil ... | reverse complement strand
CGCCGTTCGACGCAAAGACGACCGGCGTGGTGCCGTCCGGCATGTTCCAGGCAAACGCGTAGAGTGAGAAGAGCCCGGGCTTGCCGCCGGGCATGGGCCATGCGCGGAAGGTCTGGTCTCCCACCCGCACACCCGCGGCGGAATAAGCACCCGTCACGTTCAGCGTCGCCAGATCGGCCATGCCTTTGTAGAGATAATGCTGATCGGAGTCGGCGCTGACCGTGGGCGCCTGCGTCACAATGTTCACGTCCCGCTCAATGCGCGTGGTGCCGTGGCCAAATCCGCTGGAGGTGGCTTCGATCACCAGCTTCGCCTTGCCGTCTTTGAGCTGAGGCGTGGTCTTGGTGCCGATGACGAGATTGATGGTGGAATCTCTGTCCGGACCGGTGATCTGGAGGGCCGCCGGATACTGCGCCCCGTTCTGCTCGAAGATGACGTTGACCTTGTTGAGGCCGTGTTTGTCCTGCACATGAATGCTGACCGGCGTGGCCTGGCCGATGGTAGTGACCGACGCTGGGAGATCGATGGTGGGCTTGCTGCCGCATCCGGTAAACAAGATCAGCAGCAATAGGCAGAGCAGGCTCGTGGTAGGAACATGGAATCGCACGAGTTCATTTTAGCGGCGGAAACCGGCTACTCCGCGGACTTCAGCACCGTCAACGCGGAGCCGGCGCAGGCGAGTCCGCCAGAGCATACGCCAGCACAGCCATAATCGCAGCGTTCTCATTCAGTTCTTTCGGGTTCACTTTGTCGAACGTGTCCGCCGCCGTGTGGTGGTAATTGAAGTAAAACCGGCTGTCCTGGATGGGCGCGAAACTCGGCACACCCCCCGCCGTCAGCCCGGATATGTCCTCGCCGGTCTCGCCGGACCCCTCGAGCAGAGGCGCGCCGATCCCATCCAGCACATGCGCTACTGGCCGCAACCACTGCCCCAGTTCGGGCTTGCCGGCATAAGCAATCCCTGTGGGGTGCCCTGCCCCAAGATCGCTCTCGAGGGCGCCAATGTGATCGGCCATCTGCTGCTTATGGTCGGCCACATAAGCCGCCGCGCCCTGCGAGCCTTCCTCTTCCGCCATCCAAGCCACAAAGCGCACCGTCCGCCGCGGATGGATGCCGAGTTCCTTCAGCAGATGAATCGCCTGCATGGAGACGGCCACGCCCGCGCCGTCATCAATAGCGCCGGTGGCCAGGTCCCACGAGTCAAGATGCCCCGAGACAATGACCACCTGCTCCGGGTGCTCAGTTCCCTTCCAATCGGCGATCACGTTGTAACTCTGCGCGTCCGGCAGTGTCTGCGTCGTGAGCGTAAGGTGCATGCGCACAGGCCCCTGCGCGGCCAGATGCGCCAGCAGGTCGGCATCTTCAGAAGTCACCGCCGCCGCCGGAATCTTCGCCACCTCGGGGCGGTAAATGGTGAGGCCGGTGTGGGGCAGGCGGAAGTCCGCGCCGCCCACGGAGCGCACCAGCACCGCAACGGCTCCCACCGCTGCGCCCGCAATCGGCGCTAAGCCGCGATACACGACGCCATTGCCATAAGCCGCGCCGCCATTGCCCACGGCCGCGAGTTCTTTATCGAAAGGATGATTGAAGACCAGGATCTTGCCTTTCACAGCACCTTCGGGCAGAGCGCGCAGGGCATCGAAATCGGGCACGACTACCACCTCGGCCGTCAGTCCATCGGCGGGTGTGGCCACACTGCCGCCAAGCGCCGTCAGGACGACCTTCTGCGTAGTTCCGGGCGCCTGTCCGGGCCAGGACACAAGCTCGCCGGTTTCCGTGCCGCGCACCCAGTGTGGCACCATGGCTTTTTCCAGCGTCACATCGGCGCCCAGCGCCCGCATCTCCGCGGCCACCCACTCCACGGCCTGCTGGGCTTGCGGCGACCCGGAAAGGCGCGGGCCGATGTTGTCGGTAAGGTGCCGGAGTTCCTCCAGCGCATAAGGGTCGCGCATCGCAGTATCGCGCAGGCGCTGCATGGTGGCGATCTGCTCCGGCGTCCACACTCCGTGGCCTGCCGAAATCATCGAGTTGAGACGGTCAAGGTAGTTGGGCTGGTTGGAGGGCTGCGTCTGGCACACGGCAAACGAACTGCACACGAGCATCGCAAGGGGGCAGATTAAGGCGCGCGGGGAAACCATGGCCGGATATTAGCATGCGGCCCGCGACGCTACCTGCTGCATCTACGTCTATTTAGTAGGGACCCAGCAGGCTCGCCCGATAGGTGTATCCGGCGCGGCCGCATACCGCAAACCCTTAAGGCATTTGCCCGCCGGCCGCTATACTGAGGCTTGGTGCAACGAACGTTCAGCATCGCATGAGGTCTAAGAACTTGATGAAATCGCTATTCGAACGGCTGCGCACACGCCGCCTTGCTTCAGTCTTCATTCTTCTCGGCACGCTTTCGGTGGTAACCGTCGGCGGGTCGTTCCTGGCGCATGGCGTGCGCGGACAGGAAAAGCAAAACTCAAGCGCCGACGCCACTCCGCTAAAAGTAGTCAACTCCACTGAAACCCCCAATGAATTTGTGAAGATCGCCAAGGCTGCGGGTCCGGCGGTGGTGAATATCAACACCCAGACCCTGCCCAAGCAGGCTGCCAACCGGCCCGGGCATCGCTTCCATGGCCGCACGGCCCCCAATCCGCAGACTCCGCCAGACGGTAACGGCGACGACGACGATCAAGGCAACGGCGACCAGGGACAGGGCCAGCAGGGATTCCAGGATTTCTTTAACCGCTTCTTCGGCGGGCAGGCTCCCGACCAGGACGACGGCAGCGACCAGGTGCGCGAGTCGCTTGGCTCCGGCTTCATCGTCGATCCCAAGGGCTACATCATCACCAATAATCACGTGATCGAAAAGGCCGACAAGATCTACGTGAAGCTGTCTACCGACCCCGACACGCAAGATCTGGGCAGGCCCGCGAGGGTCATCGGCTTCGACAAGGCGACCGATCTCGCGGTGATCAAGATTGATACCAGCCAGGCGCTGCCAACCGTAAAGCTGGGTAACAGCGACCAGGTGCAGGTGGGCGACTCGGTTGAAGCCATCGGTAGCCCGTTCGCGCTCGCGCAGACCGTGACCGCGGGCATCATTTCCGCCAAGAACCGCACCATCGAGCCAGGTGCGCAGGGTCAGTTCCAGCACTTCATCCAGACCGATGCAGCCATCAACCCCGGCAATTCCGGCGGCCCGCTGCTCAACATGTCCGGCGAAGTCATCGGCGTCAACACGGCGATTTACACCCAGAGCGCCGGATACCAGGGCATCGGCTTCGCCATGCCTTCCAATACAGTGGTTTCAATCTACAACGACCTGATTTCGCCCAGCCATAAGGTGGTGCGCGGATCCATCGGCATCCAGTTCCGGCAGGGGCTGTCGGGCGCCGTGAACCGCGTCTACGGGTTTAAGAACGGCGTGCTTGTGCAGCAGGTGCAGCCAGGCGGTCCGGCCGACAAGTCCGGGCTGAAACCGGGCGACATCATTACTACCATCGACGGCCGGCAGATCAAGGACGGCGACGACCTCGTGAACGAGATAGCCAGCCGCCATCCGGGATCGACCATCCGCCTCGGCTTCATCCGCGACGGCAAGCCGCAAGACGCGACGGTGACCATAGGCGACCGCGATAAGGTATTCGCCGAACTGAACAATCCGCAGGGCAATCAGCCGCCCGAAGAGGGCGCGAATCCCGGCGAAAGCAAGCTGGGCATCGTGGTCCGCGACGCCTCGCCCGAGATGGTGAGCAAGCTTAAGCATCCGGGCGTGGTCATTCAGTCGGTTCGGACAGGCTCGTTCGCCGACCTTCAGGGGCTGGAACCGGGCTACGTGATTACCCGCATCAACAAGCAGCCCACCGGCACCCGCGACCAGTTCAACGAAGTTGTCGGCAAGCTGAAGAGCGGAGATGACGTGGTGTTCGAGGTCATGGACCCCCGCCATCCCGAGTTGGGCATCAATTACGTCGGCGGCACGCTTCAATAGCTGTAGCAGTTCGAATAGCCGCATCCAATAATTTATGGGGTCGCCGGGGCGGCCCCATACACCTTCCCAACTCAGCACCGGTATTCGTGCAACTTGGGAATTTACTGGTATACGGACGTGGACGTTCCTATATACTGGCGGAACGAGAAGCGCCCTACAATCTCTACTCTATTTCCGGAGGTGCTCTCAGGATGATCTCCTTCCGAGCAATCCTTACGTTCTCTCTATCTGCCGTACTCGTGGCTGCCCCTGCGTTTGCGGCGGCCAAGCACCACTCGAGCCATTCCGCCAAGGTTCACAAGGCCGCGGCGCACACCCGCGGGAAGAGTCATAAAACATCCCGTTCGCACCGGCTGCACGGCCAGCAAGCCATTGACCCCCAGCGGGTTACACAGATCCAGCAGGCCCTGGTGCGGGAACATTATCTGGACCAGGAACCAAACGGGGATTGGGACACGAACACGCAGGCCGCCATGCGAAAATACCAGGCCGACCAGGGGTGGCAGACGAAGCTCACACCCGACTCGCGCGCCTTGGTGAAGCTTGGCCTCGGCCCCGATTACTCCAGCGCCATCAATGCGAAGGACTCATCCTTTGCTGCGCCCCCGGCTTCCATTCCTGCCCCTTCCGGCAGCGCCTCTTCCGATCAGTCGGCCGGGTTTGCGGCTGCATCCGGCGTGAATCGATAGCCTGAAGCGTTAGCAGGAGTCAAACTCCTCGGTCTCCGAAGGGGCACAACGGCATTCGTGCCCCTGGCTTGATTCGTGCCCCCGGCTTGATTCGTGCCCCCGGCTTGCCCGCCTGTGCGCCTTCCAGGGAATTGGGCTTAATCGCCCTGCAATTGCCATGATTGCACCAGGGTCGCCGCCCATGCTGTTCGCTTCTACCCGCCAGCCAGGCCGCCTCATCTCCCCTTTTTGGACCGACCGGCTACATATGTCCTCATAGTTAAGGAATTTGAAACCGTACGGGTCTATACTGGCTGCCGAACTCAAATTTGTCCGGCCCGCGGCTCCTGTTCACACCTGCACACACCTGTCCGGAACCGGACATCCGAACTGCGCCACAACTGCCGCCCGGCACCCCTAATCCACAGGATTTACGGCCGTTGCATGGCGCCGCCCTTTTGGCAACGCCCGTGCAGTGAATTCATTGATCATTCGACCACTCGACTATCCGAACGTCTGACCACCGACCACCGATCACCGAGGTACGATCATGAAGATTCTCGTTGCAGCAGTCGCAACTCTTGCCTTCGCGGCGCTTCCCGTGCTCGCATCGGAAGCCACCTTTGACCGCACGCTTTCTGTCAGTGGCCGTGTTGACCTCAGCATTGCCACCGGCTCCGGCAACATCCACATGACCCGCAGCTCGGGCACCCAGATCATTATTCATGGCCGGGTCCACTCCAACTGGGGCGGCGGGAACGTCGACCAGCGCGTCCGCGATGTTGCCGCCAATCCGCCCATTGAACAGACAGGGAACATCATCCGCATCGGCGCACGGCACGAGAACCTGCATAATATTTCCATCGATTACGACGTCCAGGCCCCGGCCGACAGCTTCCTCAACGCCAGTTCCGGCTCCGGCGACGTCACCGATGAAGGCGTAGGCCAGAGCGCCAAGCTCAACAGCGGCTCCGGAAACATTCACGCTACCGGCCTGCACGGCGGATTCACAGTCGGCACCGGCTCCGGCAACATCTACGCCGAGCAGTCCGGCGATGGCGACGTCAAGGCCGAAACCGGCTCAGGGAACATCGAACTGCGCGATCTGCGCGGCGCGCTCAAGGCCACAACCGGCTCCGGGGACATCAAGGCCGGCGGCGCTCCCACCAGCGACTGGCGCCTCGAGACCGGCTCGGGAAACATCGAGTTGTGGCCCGGCAGCGCCGGCTTCACCCTCGACGCATCCACCGGATCAGGCAGCATCCACACCGAACACGAGATGGCAGTGCAGGGCTCGTTTGACAAACACCACATCACCGGCAAAGTCGGCGGAGGCGGCCCCACCGTCCGCGCCCAGACCGGCTCTGGCGACGTCCGCGTTCACTAAAGCTCCACGTCATCGGCTTCGCGTAAGCCTTCCCGCGCCCCGTCCTTTTCACGTTATGTTTGTGAAAAGGATGGGGAACCGGACCGCATTGCGAAAGGGTGCAACTTCAGTCGCAACGATAAGCTCCTCATTCAAATTGATGGGTGGTAGTCGCTGCGGCTGCCGGTCCCGAGATAGCGGGTCTCAGAAGCCCTTTTGCCTGTATTCCCCTGTCTCGCTTCCCTGGCTCTCCGCCAGCACCTGCTTCACCACCGCCGCAACCCGCTGCAGCATATCTTCGGCATTGCTCACCAGCTCGCGCATGTCGCTGGACACATTCGAGTGAGTCCGCATCAGGTGAACCGTGAACATCAGCGCGGCCAGCGGGTTGTTGATCTCGTGCGCCAGGTGATTGATGATCGCGTGCCGCGACTCCCACTCGCGCACCTTGCGCTCCACGGTGGTGAGCCTGCGCTGCTCCTGAAGATTCACGATGTATACCGCCCATTGCAGGGGCTCGATCCCAAGCCGTACCGCTCCCACCAGGAAGGGCAGCCTTGAGCCGTCCGGCAAAATGAATTCCTTCTCGAACGGAACGCACGCGCCATACTCGCGAATCTGTTCCACCGCATTGAGGTCGCGGTAACGAAGCTCCTCCGGCGTCATCTCAAGCCAGTCGATCTCGCCTGCCAGCATCTGCTCGCGCGAGTACTGGATCATGTTCAGCAGGGCGTCGTTGGCATCGATGATGTGGTTCTCGTTGGCGATCGCCACCCCCAGATGCGGCGACTTGTAGAGCAGCGATATCGATGCCTGCAGCGATTTCGGAATTTGTGCCTGGTATGCTCGAACCGACGTTTCCAGCGCTGCTTCCACGAATTCGCCAATCCGGAACGTGTCCGGGACCAGAGCGCTCAGGTCGATCGAAAGAAGATCCCGCTGAATCGCGGAACTCAGCACCTGCTGCAGTACGCGAGCCTCCGCCACCACCTGCGGAATCGTGTACCCCTGCTCGTAGCGCAGCCGTCCGTGTTTGCGCGCGCTCTCCGTCATCGTGTCGGTCAGAACTTCGGCCGAGTCCTCCATCGCTCGCGCCAGTTCTTCCAGCAGGACGGGTACATGGTCAATGCGCTCTTCCCGGCTCAGCTTGAGCGCCGCCACCTCCGGATCTTTGAGGGTAGCCTCCAGCCAACGTTCGCACAGAACGACGCTGTGCGTCCGCACAAACTCGTGCAGCTTTATTGGCGCGGCCAGTTTGCTGATGGAGCGCTTCCCTGTTCGCGTCTCTACAATGGCCGCCAACAGCTCGTCGACATTCAGCGGCTTCGCAAAATAGTTGTCCACCTGCGCCCGAATCGCCCGGATCGCCGATTCAATGTCGGGGTAGCCCGTCAGGATGAATGTGCAGGCATCGGGCTGCACCCTCCGCATCGCGCTCACCACCGTGAACCCGTCGCCCGCCTCTCCCACATTCAAATCCGCAAGAAGAACGTCGTATCTTTTCCGGTTGATCAGATCGAGCGCCGCAGGCACAGTTGAAACCGCATCCACTTCGAAGCCGCTGTACACCAGCACGGACTCAAGGGACCTGAGCACTGCCAGGTCGTCGTCAACGCACAGAATCCGGGTCTGCATGTATGTTTGGATGCGGCACTGCACTACTCGGCAAGCGATGATCGGTGGGGCTTACATTGACTTCCGCCGGCACACGAGCCGCGCGCAACCAACTCCCGTGGCCCCCAGATCGCGAAGGGTCGTCCCTGCACCTGGACGGTTGCCCGCAACGCACTCAGGGCCGGCGCAACGCCTCGCGTTTCACGTCGCCCGTCCACACCAGAAATCGCAGAAGTTCCCAGCGCGATGTCCACGCAAATGCGACCATCTCCCGCAGCGTCAGCTTTTCCGCCCACAGTCCGGAATAGGTTTCAATCCGCCAGCGTAAATACTCGCTGCGCCACGGCCTGAGCCGCGAGCCGCGCGTCGCATTCCACAGGAAACGGATCGGTTCGAACAAGGCAGGTCTCGTTCCCCCAGTATAGCGATGCCGCCTCTATCGCAGAAGTCGCAATGCCGGATCGTTAGCCCGCGAAAATCCAGCCTGCGTCAACCCCGCAACTTGTCGAACAGGCTTCCCGAGGCCATCTGCGCAATCACTGACTCGAGCGCCGTCTGCTGCGTCTGTGCCAGCGCCAGTTGCGTGGCAATCTGCGCCACATCCGCCTGCATAAGGTTCGTCTGCGCCGCGGTTAACTGCGTCGCCTGGCTGCTCACGGCGCCGCTTGCCGCGTTGAGCTGCGTGATCGAGTTGTCGATCGTCACTCGCTGCTGCGAAACATACCCCAGCGCCGTATTTAGAGCCGTGGTATCGGCCACAGCCTGCGACGTGTCCACGTTGCCCGCTGAATAGTCCGCAATCAGCCTGTTCAGCGCGCCAAATACGCTGGTCGACCCCGATCCCGCAAATATCTGATCGCCCGGCACATTCATCTGGATCTGCTGCCCGTTCGGCGTCTCGAGGAAATTCACTCCGCTGTCGCCACCGTACACTACCGTCGCCGGCGATACCGCCGCGTTCAGCGAGAACGGAGGATTCGCCATCTGCCCTCCGCTAAAGATGTACTGCCCCTGGTAGCTTGAATTCGCCAGGCTCAGCATCTCTGACCGGATGCCTGCAAGCTGATTGGCAATCGACGCTCGATCATTCGCGCTCATTGTCCCGTTGTTCGCAGCCGTCGCCAGAGAAATCGCCTGCGTCAACTGCGAGACCACCTGTCCAAGCGCCGAGTCGGCCACCTGCAGTTGCCCCGTAATCATCCCCGACGACTGCGTGAACGAATCATCCTGCTGCATCTGGTTCAGAAGCAGAACGTTTTCTCCCGCGGCCAGCGGATCGTCGCTCAGCGAGTTCACCCGCACACCGCTCGAAATCTGTGACGTGAGTTGCTGCGCCCTGGCCTGCGTGCTATTCAGCGCCGCCACAAGGTTCGTCACATAACTTGGATCCACGCGCATTGCCTACCTATTCCTTATTCCGCACCGTTACCCCACGGTCGTCTGCGAGCCCAGGTTCAGCGCCGACGCCATGATCGAGTTCAGTATGGCAAATACCTGCGAAGCCGCCTGGTAGCTTCGCTGCAGCATGGTCAGCGCCGCAGCCTCGTCATTCAGATTCACCTGCGAAAGCGCATTGTTCTGCGTCTGCAATTGCGATACAGACGCATTCTCCGCCTCATTCTCGGTCTGCACCTGAGAGACAGTCGAGCCCAGCCGGCTGACAAGTCCCGAATACGAGCCGCTTGGAGTCTGTCCGCCGAGCAGCGTCTGCCCAGCCAGAAGCGTCGTCCCGTCCGGTAACACCAGCCCGGTTAAGATCGGCGGATTGGCCTGCGAAGCCAGCCTCGCCAACGCTATCGCATTGGAATTATCCCCTGCCCCTTTTCCCGCGCCTGCGGCCGCAATCTGGTTGGGGTCGGTCATAGCCACGCGCATGTGCAGGGCCGCCCCGGCCACCACGCCTGGCTGCGCGAAAATCGCTGCTCCGGCGTTCCCGTTCAAATCCAATCCGGCCGCGTTTTGCGCATTCACTTCCGTCGCAATTCCAAAGGCAAGCTGGTCCAGCGCACCCATCACCTGCGGAATGTCCTCGTCGCGAGCCATCAGGTAGCCGCCAAGCTGGCCCCCGCCTCCGGTCAGCTCGCCCGTCGCCTCGTCTGTGCTCAGAAAAAACGCCGTCACGCCGTTCACGGTGCCCGTCGTCAGGTTCGTGCTCACTCCTTCGGAAACAAGCATCCGCCCCGAAGCCGTGGTTATCGTCAGGCCGTTATTCTCCGTCACGATCTGGTTGATTCCCACCAGTTGCGACAGCCTGGAAATGTCCTGCTGCCGCTGATCCTCGAGCGGCCCGGCGTCCCCGTTCGCCGACAGCGACTGGATCTGCTGGTTCAGTTGCGCAATTGACGCCGTGAGTGCGTTTACCTGCGTAACAACTCCGGCCGCCTCCTGGTCAACCGCGGACCGCTGATCGGCCATGCTTGCTGCCGCGCTCGAAATATCCCCCGCCAGCATCTGCGCCGAGGAAAGCACCTGCTGGCGCAACGCATGGTCTCCGGGATTCGCTTCCATTTGCGCAAACGAGTTGAAGAAACCCGTCATCGCGCTGCCAATATCGCCGGCCGTCGAGCCGCTTGCCCCCGATGCCGGAGTAAAAAGACTCTGAAGCAGGTTCAGCGCGGAAAGCCGGGTCCCCGATGCCGACGCAAGCTGCTGCTGCTGGTCGAGGCGCTTGAGCAGAATGCGGTCGCGCACCGAACTGGCGCCTGTCTGCGTGACACCCGTTCCATACGTCCGCCCGTTGATCGTCACCGGCGTGTTCTCGCTCCACGTCGGCGTCTCCCGGGTGTACCCCGGCGTATTGGCATTGGCCACGTTGCCCGCAACGATACTCAAAGCCGACTGGTCTGCGTTCAGCGCACCCGAGATCAGGCTGAATGCGGAATTAATCGTCCCCATCCCGCGCCTCCCCAATCCGAGCACCGGCGCCCTCCGCGTAAGAGATGCGTCCTTCGCGCAAGGCCCTCAGACGATTCATCACCTGTAAATTGGCTCGCGTCGCATCCAGCACCCGTGCAAAGACCGCCATCTCCCCCGCTGCCTCCCGCGCCTGGCGCCGGAGCTCAAGCCTTTCAGCCGGATCACAGCGCAACGCGCGGCAAGCGCAGGCCAGTTCTTCCAACCGGTTCGCATCGAGCAGGGCCAACGCCCGCGACGCCTCCTGGACCACCTGCTTCAGCTCCGGATCGATCCGG
>Ga0068855_100011224_pt1 | contig 10819 bp, 9 predicted proteins | sample KBSCornC52_FD_66592 | JGI IMG/M metagenome (GOLD analysis project Ga0068855, IMG submission 66592) | Corn rhizosphere microbial communities from Kellogg Biological Station, Michigan, USA - KBS Corn C5-2 | ecosystem: Host-associated > Plants > Roots > Rhizosphere > Soil ... | reverse complement strand
TCATGATAACGAGCACGAAATCAGTTGACGTGGAACCGAGCTGCACGCCTAGACTGCCTTGGTCAAGCGAATACATCGCGGGGGCTCCCCACGGGCCGTTCATAGCGGTCCCATTACGGCAGACGAGGGTACCTCGTCCATAGCTACCCCCGATGCCGATGGCTACTTTCTTAACATTGGGGAAAACCAGAATACAATCGGCCTTGTCGAGGATATTTAGAGGGAGGTCGCCCGCCAAAGCTGCTTGCACCACCGCAGCCGATTCTCCCAGGCGCTCCGCTTCTTTCTTTTGAGCAGATAGCGGCACAGTCAGTGCCAAACAGACGATTGCAAATACTCTCTGTTTCTTCATTCCATGCTCCTTTAGGGTGGATCGGTCCCGAGTCTGAGGCTTCTCGATCAATGGTCCGGTCGCCTCCAACACTTGGATCGGCGACGAGCCTGATGACGGTTCCGGTTGCCGCCTTGTGTCAAAGGATGCACTCAGGTGGCAGCCGGATTATTTAATCCATGTAAGAGCCCCTAGCTGCTCTATTTGGGGGTTGGCTGCGGAGCGTAGGGGAAGTTAGTCTTCTCAGCTCTCGCGACATCGTCTGGCGATAGCTGGTGCGCCGCATCAAGAAACTCCCGAAGTCTTTTGGCCCAGCCATCGAAGGCCTGCGTGGCGGCCCGAAACTTCTCCTCGTGGGAAAAGTTCGCAGAGCCAACCATCACACCTTCGCCGAGACTTTGCCGGTCCACCGCTGCCGCGATTTGTTGACCTTGTTCCGAATCCACGAACTCCATTTCGACGCCGACTTTCCCGATATTGATGGGTCGCTCCAGCGATTTCTCATCCTTCTGATCCGCAGGAACTGCCTGTCCGACATCGACCCCGACAATCGCGGAGCGAAGCCGGAGCACGAGAGGTCCGCTCGTCTGCACAATGGGAAAGGCGTCCTCCACGGCGTCCGTAATGGCGTGCTGGAAGTATTCCGCCAACGCTGTCCGGCCGCGATCCGGCAGGGCTTTCTCATCGGTATCCGTCGCAATGTAAACGACCGGGGGCTCGACGATTACGGCCACGTATTTGTGGATATTCTTGACCGGATCTTGCGAGACGTAAGAAACCGTACTGTCAAATTCGGGATTCGCCTTCAGGTTGGCGTAAGTACTCAAGTATCCCGAGAATTCTTGGCCCGCCGGCATTCTTCTCACGCTCTGCTGGCTCGCCGGGCGCGAGCACGAGAAAAGGGTCATAAGAACGGCGGCTAAGCGCAACATCCCCTTCTTCTTGTTCCACATGACTGCTCCTTTCCGCCACGACCACGTCCAGAGGACCTAGGCGCTCTTGTTCTGCGAGCTCTGAACTCGCAGCAGGTTGAACACTTTGAATGCCCCCGAGACGGAATTGCATTGAATGAAGGCGACGTCAGAATCGGATTTGGTCGCCACTGAGCCTAGCAGGATGATCTGTCCGTTCTTGACGATGATCTTGATGTCGGAGCCGTTACCCCAGAAGTACCTCGACAATTGCCGCTGGAGAGCTGCTCTCGCAGCGGCGCGGATTTGCATATCGAAGCTGCCCAACGGCAAGACTTCGATGTTGTTGATAACCGTCTCTACGCCCTCGATTTCTTTCACAACGTTGTAGGCCGTACTCCGGTTGGTGCTTCGAACGGTCCAACCCGTAAGAATGACGTCCGGGCCAGACTGGGTAAACGAAATGAAATCGAATTCGCTGATGTAAGGCATCATCGCGAGTTCGTGCCTGATCTTCTCGTGAAGCTGAGCGCTTTTGTCAGTCTTGTAAGTGCGGACGTCCAGCAATCTCCGCGCCGCGTCGCCTTGCGGTATAGACTCGGCCGTAATAGCGTTGGCAGACGTGAGCTTTACGGTGCCACTATTGGCCTTGATCTCGCCAGAGACCTCCGCCAATTGGCCCGCCAGCGGGCGGATCATCTTCTGCTTGTTCACGGCAAGCACCAGGTTGTTGCGCAGGTGAACCAATACCGGCTCGGAACCCTCCTTGACAGTACTTTGGCTGCACTCGATCCTGGAGGCGGTAATCGGCCCAAGCATGAGCCGTGCGCAGAGGTCCGAATCGACATAGGCACGAAAGACAGAGATTTCTCCGGCCAGGAGTCCCCCAGGGAGCAGCAGGACCAGAGCTGGCAATGATTTTATCGTCATCGTTCCCTCCTGCGATCGCCCAGCCATCGAACGCTCGGGTGGTGCGATTTACAACGGCGTGATGACACGGGAGCTGAAGTCGGTGCAGTTTCTTTTACGAAAACCTTTAGTTCGAGAGGAGTTTGCGAATGTCGTCCGCGACCTTGCCCGGTTTCCGGTTTCCATCAATCTCTCGAATATCTGCTTGCGGAAAGTACGCCCGCGCGAAGTCCAGTTCACGATGATAGTTTTGGAGATGCTGCTCGATGTCAGGGATCTTATCCTTCTTGAGCCGCTTCCGCACCACTTCGTCGGGCACGACCAGATGAATCACCAACGCCTTTGGCAAATTTAGCTTTTCCCGCAGGGACACCAGGTAATCGCCTTGCGCCTTCGAGGCCGGATATCCAACCAGGACCAGCCCTTTGGATAGATCGGCTGTATTTAACGCTGCTTCCACCAGCTCATTCACCGCCGGATCAAGATGCGGGTCGAAGTTCGGAATCGCAGAGGTTCTGGACTGCTCGAACGCTTGCGGGTTGCGAGCGATCAGGTCATCGGCTGAAATTGCCGTCATGCCACGCTGGCTCTTGAGCCGCTCCGCCTGCACCGCCCTGCCCGATCCTGGCATCCCGATCAGCACGACCACGGGTCCGGCAGCCTGCAGGTGCGAAACCAACGTGAGCCATGGAATCAAGAAACCCAACTGCGCACCGATTGCCAGATTCACCATGAAGATAATGCGGCGGCCGAGCAGCTGGCTGCAAAACATTTTCACTTTCGACGTAAGCGCCGGTGGCGTAAAGAATTGAATCGCTGCCGCAGGACTATGAATCTCTTGCTAGGCGCGCTCTAGACATCGTCCCTTTCGTCCCCGAGGCCTCTTATGAGAACTTCCTATCGAACTCTATGCTCCGTGCTGCTGGCTTCAACTTGTCTGATGCCACCAGTACGGGCCGCAAAAGTAAAGACCCAAGGCGGGAAGAACTTGTCCCAGTATGAGACCTATCAATGGTTTCCGCCACGTGTGCTGACGAAGGTGGGACTTGAAGAAAATCACGTTGCGAATCCAGTCCTGAAGGAGGTCGTCGGACGGCAGCTATCGGAAAGAGGGTTGATGGAGCTCGCTGACGGCGCCGATCTTCAGATTCAGGCCTGGGTATTCACCGAATCAGTGCCCCAACTTGAGGCAATAGTCTACGCCATTGATCCGAACATGCTCTACGGAGCTCCGATCGCCACCGTGGGCCGGTACAATCGCCAAGGAACACTGTTTCTCAATCTTATCGATCGCCGGACAAAAAAATCGGCATGGATCGGGATGGTAACAGATAGCTTGCCCAGCGGGACTCTCGATCCAGAACAGATACGGGCAGAGCTTGATAAGGCCGCGAAAAACATTTTCAAGAAATACCCCGTAAAGAAAAAGTAGCACCTACTGCGGCGGCGGGTAGTTTTTCAGCAGCTTCTGTACACCTTTTTGGATGGTTTTCTCGCGTTTGTCAGGCTTGGCGTCGATATCAATCGTCTTCGTTACGCTACCACGCCAGACTAGTAGCTTCGGTGAACGCAGGTACATATCGAGCACAACCGAGCCGATGAGGATCGTAGGCTTTTCCGTGGAGCTGCCTCCGGCGCGCCCTCCTGGACCATAGCCCCAATCCGTCCGGTAGTCGGTGATCTCCCGTTTCTTTCGAAGAGCTGTCTGATAACCGATGAGAAGATCAGCCTGGGCGCTGTCTGCCCTGCGAAGGCCCTTCACTGCTAGTTCGGCCTCCACTGCGGATTTTAGTTGGTTCGCCGTCAGCTCGTCCAACGATTGGTCGCCGCCATTTATCTCAACCCACGCGTATGTTTCGAATGCGCTGAAGTTTGCGTCCCTGTCAAAATTGAAGCTTACATCCTGCGCCATTACGGCAGATGCTAAGCATAAAACCGGCGCAAGAGCCACAAATCTTTTCGTAGGCTTTCCTCTTTTCACACAGAACCACGATCTGTCTGGTCCCGGGCACGTCCGAGATTCGCGATTCCACGGCGGAGGCTCAAAATCTTTGCGCGTCAAATACTAGCGTCTATGACTTGGACCGCAGGGCTTGTCAAAGTCTTACACCCGAGATCTAATGCACTGCATCGGTGAACAGAGTGGCGGTAACCAGCGGCAACGAGAAGGCGCCAGGGTGGCTACGACGCATTTCACGGGCAGTGCCAGGGCTCCCTGAGCTGCGGACCTATCGCCGGACCGACCTCCCGAGTGACATCATCGCGGGTCTCTCCGTCGCTGCTGTGGCCTTGCCTGTTGGCGTTGCGTATGCCCAACTTGCCGGATTCAGGCCTGAGTTCGGGTTGTATGCGAGCATCCTTCCCCTGCTTGCATATGCGTTGTTTGGAACATCACGGCAGTTGATCATTGGGCCGGACGCGGCCACCTGCGCACTCGTCGCCGGGGCCATAGGTCCATTGGCGGCTGGGAACAACGAACGGTATGTCTCGCTCTCCGTGACGCTTGCATTCCTTGCCGGAGTCCTCTGTATAGCTGCCCGGTTCCTCCGATTGGGCGCGTTGGCTGATTTCCTCTCGAAGCCAATCCTGGTGGGGTTTCTGAATGGTATGGCCCTTAGCATCGGGCTCGGTCAAATCGGAAAGATCTTTGGCTTTCCGATCACGAAGGAGGGCATTTTTCCGAGATTGATCGAATTCGCGTCGAACCTCCGCCTCACCCACCTGCCCACGCTCTGGATCGGCATCGCTGCGTTCATAATACTGGCCATGTCCGCAAAGTTGATCCCGCGCTTGCCCGCGGCGCTGGCAGCGATGATCCTCACGGGAGCTGTTGTGAAGCTTTTCGGCCTCGACGCCCTGGGCGTCAAGATCATCGGAGTAGTGCCCGCCGGCCTTCCAAAGCTGAGAATTCCCTCGTTTCCCCTTGAGTACCTTCCGCGCCTGTGTGCGGAGGCGGCAGGCGTCGCCCTCATCGGATTTTCGAGCATGATGCTGACGGCGCGCAGCTTCGCCGCAAAGAACCGCTATGAGATTGATGCCGACCAGGAGTTCGCGGCGCTCGGTGCGGCGAACATCGCAGCCGCCCTGTCTCAGGGATTTGCGGTCAGCGGCGCCGACTCGCGCACGGCGATGAGCGATGCGGCGGGCGGCCGTACCAGAGTCACAGGCCTGGTCGCGGCGGTTAGCATAGCTGCCGTCTTGCTGTTGTTTACGGGTCCACTGAAATACGTGCCCGTCGCCGCCCTGGGGGCCGTACTGGTCACCGCGGCATTTTCGTTACTAGACGTCCGAACACTCAAGACCTTTTATCAAGTGGATCGCCGGGAATTCGCATTGTCCCTGTTGGCCACACTGGGCGTCGCGACCGTGGGCGTAGTCCCGGCGATACTCGTAGCAGTGATCCTGGCGCTCCTCCGATTCGTAAGACTAGTTTCACGCCCGAAGGTCGAGATCCTTGGTTCAGTACCCGGCCTTCCGGGGTTGCACTCGATCGACCGTCACCCAAATGCTGCCACCATTCCCGGTCTCGTGTTGTTTCGCTTCAACGCTCCCATCGTTTTCTTCAACGCCCCCTTCTTCAAGCGCAGCGTTCTCGAGACGGCCGAAGCGGCCGGGCCGGCACTGAAATGGTTTGTGATCGACATGATCCCCGTCACAATGATCGATATTACCGGTGTCCAAGCTGCAGCCGATGTGATCGAGACTCTCCGAGCTCGCGGAGTCGTACTCATTGCCGCCGGGCGCGAAACAGAGTGGAGACTATGGGCGCAAAGCCGGCAGCTCAAGTCCGGATACCGCTCCTTCCCGACCCTGCGCGCCGCCTTCAATGGCTACAGACGAGAAAACCGCTCGCCCGCGGTCGCCGATGCGGCGAGCGGAACAAACGTTTAATGTGGACCGACGCTAATGTCTTGCTCCGCCAATCTCCGTACCAATCACTTCACCGGAAACGACCAGCTCGACGCGACGGTTCTTCTGGCGTCCCGAAGCAGTGTCGTTATTCGCGACCGGCATGGCTTTTCCAAAACCGGTCGCCGTTACTGATTCGCTAGCCAGTCCCTGTCCGACAAGGTATTCGCGAACAGTGGCGGCCCGCTGCTCAGAGAGCCGCTGGTTGAACTCCTCGCTGCCAATGCTATCGGTATGCCCTTCCACTTCGAGATTCAATCCCGGATGAGCCAATAGAATTCCTGAAAGTTTGGCGAGTTGCTCACGTGTACCTGGACGTACGTCGTACTTGCCCGTATCGAAGAGAACATCAGCCATCGTGATGACCAAGCCACGGGGCGTGTCACGGGTTTCCAGAATGCGATTGAACTGATCAAGCAATTGAGCTCGTAGTTCCGCGGCGACCTGCCGCGCCCTCTCGGCGTCTGCCTTGGCGGCGGCTTCCTTGGCGCGCAAGGAATCGGCCTCAGCTTTGGCCTTGACGTCGGCGATTTCCGCCTCTGCCTTCATGCGCGCTTCCTTGGCGGCTGCCTCAGCCCTCATCTGCGCTTCCTTGGCGGCGGCAATTTCGGCCTGCTGGCGAGCCTCCGCGTCTGCAATTCGCTTGGCCTCTGCGGCCTCAGCTCGTACCTTAGCCTCTCTGGCGGCGGCAATTTCGGCCTGCTGACGGGCCTCAGCGTCGGCGATCCGCTTGGCTTCCGCAGCTTCGGCCGCAGCCTTTTCCTCAGCTTCAGCCTTGGCTTTCGCGGCCGCCGTGGCACGCTCGGTTGCGATTCGCTCCTGCTCCACTCTCTCCGCGGTAAGCGCGCGGGCGTCCTCTGAAGATTGCGCGGCCTGACGTGCCAGAGATACTATTTCCTTCCTGCTTGCATCCCGCGCCAAGGCATTCTCCGCCAGGTTCAACGCGCCTTGGGCCTTTGAGAATACGTCCGGCGCGTACCGTTCGGCTCCACGTGATTTGGCGATCTCAACTGCATTGCGTGCCTCGTACATTTCGAGGGGGACATTCTTAAGGTCTGGTGACAACGCTAGAGGATTGTCCAGTTTTTGGTACTGGCTTCGCTTCATTAATGGGTAGTTATTCACCGGGTAGATTCGTCCTCTGGTGTTACCCCGCACGACATTCTCGAGAATCAGCATCTCGCTCGGTTGCCGGACGGCGGCATACGGTTCCGCAGTAACGAACAATGAGAAACTCTGCAACTGCGTTGTGGTCCTCAGCTTGCCGTATCCGGTTTTGTCAAAAAGAACTTCGCCCAGATTGAACGCATGGCCTTCCGGTGACACTGCCCACAACACGTACGTGAGAAACTCCGCTCCCAACCGGGTGGGAGACGTTAGTTCCCGAATCTCGGTCTCAACCCTCGTTACGGCGGGTTTGGCTTCAACCCTTGCCCGCCCCTCTACCTGGGCGATTAACCCGGTGTTCTGCAGGTCCACTTTCGTAGACCCGCCTCCCACTTGGTAGCCAATCGCCGTTATGGATCGGCCAGTCTCACTCGAAGCGGGAACCGCCTGGGCTTGGCACTGAAGAATGGTTACGGAACAGCTTGCGATAACCATCGCTGATTTGATCGCGGCGCATGCCCATCCGCGAACCAGAGCGTGATGAGTTCTTCGAGCCATGGCTGGACTCCTCCCGGATAAAAAGAGGATGCCGCAGAAGGCCGCGATGACCTAAAACATTCTAGTGGTTAGGTTGAGCATCGTCCAGTCGGATTTCGCCTGTCACTCGTCCTTTTGATCTCACTTCAATGGCTAGTCGATCGAATAGAAAGAGTAAATTCTGCCCCGCTGGCTGAAGCCGTCATCTACGCACCGCGTAGGAACGATCGCTTTAAGGAAGCCAAACATCATGACTCGATGGACCGATGTAACTCCGGTGAGCCAAGTCCCGGGAGTGTTCAAAGCCGGCCGCGCGACGGCGCGGTTTGGCCAACTGGATAATTACTATATCCTCGACGAGGTAACGGTGCATTTCGGGAACCGCAATGTCACTATCAATCCTCCGTATGAGACTAAGCTTTTGAAATTGGCGTGGAAAGCCAAGGGGATCGAAGACTACAACATCCAGGTGGTTGCTTAAGCCGCTACGATCGGCAGTGTAGCCCTGAATCAGCAGATCAGCGAGGATCGCGCCGATAGCGTCGCCACTTTTCTGGTGCGTCAAGGTGACATTCCCCTTGCCAATTTGATAGCCCCGGGTGCGATGGGCCAGAACCTGCAGGTGGGGGACGACAAAATTGCGGAAAGGCAGGCGCAAAACCAGAGAGTAGTGGTGAGAATCCTGCAGAACAAAGGGATCGCCGGACTGGAAAGTCGACAGTGAAGTCGGCCCGATGCAAGCTGGCTCCGGGACGTCCTTACAACAAAGGAAAAAACGAGTCTGACGACCATGAGAACCATCACGACTGTGAATCCCGAAGTTGCGGGGAACAGAAAATGGTGATTTTTGTGGTCCAGCTTTTCGCGCTTGAACGTGCGGAGTCACCGAGGCAAACCGATGAAGTGTTACCTAGCTTGGCTCTACCTTCTGGCACTCCCCGGCACGGTTGGAGCGCAGACCCTCAGCGACGCGGATTCCACCGATCGGTCGATTCCACTCGCCGGCCCGGTACTACCGGCTCCTATGCCGATCGCGCCACAGAAAAACTCTGAACCAGAGGGTGTTAAGTGGGGCTCTCTCTTCAATCACTCCTTCCGGTTCATTCTGCTCGAGCACGCTTATCGATACGCCACCGAGCCGGCGACGAGAGATCCGGACCGACCCTTCTTGGGAGGATATATCGACTCGATCGGCGCCTTACATGGATGGGCAGACGGCGATCCCTTTTACGTCAACTACGTGGGTCACCCCATGCAAGGCGCCGTGTCTGGGTATATCTGGACTCTGAATGACAGCCGCTATCGCTACGTTCAGTTTGGGCGGAGTGCCGAGTACTGGAAAAGCCGGTTACGCGCAGGAGCTTTTGCTTGGGCATACAGCGAGCAGATGGAGATCGGTTTGATCAGCGAGGCATCCGTCGGGAATATACAGGCATCGGAGCCCCAGTACGGATTAGTAGATCATGTTGTCACGCCTTCGATCGGCTTAGGGTGGATGATCGCCGAGGATGCAATGGACCAATACGTGGTTCGTTTCGTGGAACGCAAAACGCAAAACCGGCTTGTTCGATCCCTGGTGCGTAGCGGCGCGAACCCGAGCCGAAGTCTCGCTAACGTTCTTGCCGGCCAATGGCCGTGGGCCCGATCGCGAGATGAGGACATCGGCGCAAGCCTGATTCAGCCCAACGAATCGCCTCGAAGAATTCAGGAGTCTACGCGCCCGCCGGGCGTGGCGCCGTTTGAGTTCGCTGCATACGCTTATGCATTCACGGCATCCACCGGGGTCTGCGGGGGCGGGGGCGGATCGGCGGCGTTCCGAATTGACCCTCAGTGGCAGGCGGTTCTGGATGTGAGCGGCTGCAACATAAATGGGCTCGCGAAGAATCTCTCCGGAGATTCGCTCACGTATATGGCCGGCCCTCGCTGGACGCCCACTACGTCCGGGCGCCTGGCCCCCCACGCACAGGTTCTGCTGGGCGGCAACAAAGTGACCCAGGAGCTAATGTTCCCGGCTAAGAAAACGTCGCTCGAATTACTGGCCCGAAACACCGGCGCGCCGCCCCCGAGTCACGATCAGTACACGCTTCAGTTTGAGGCTAATGGCTTGGCGATTGCCGCCGGCATGGGGCTTGACCTTCAGATCAACTCAGCTTTAGCCTTCCGGATCTTAGATCTCGAATACACGCATTCCTGGCTCAGAAAACTGAATGGCTTCGCTGCTCCCAACGGGCTTCAAGCAAAGATGGCACTCGTACTACGCATGGGTAACTGGTGAAGCAACTTGACACTTATTTGAAGGAGTCCTTATGAAACAAAAACTCCTCGTGCTTAGCGCTGCGGCGCTTATCGGCGCGAACCTCACAAACACGGCCTATGCGGGCGAAATCGGGCACTTCAGCCCAGGCGCTTACAATATTCGCGACTTCGCGCTTCCGGATCCGGGTTTCTATTGGGGCGCCTATAACTATGGCTATCGGACCACCAGGGCTAACGATGCTAACGGTAACAAGATCGGATCTCTAACGCTGACTGGCCCCGGTAACAAGACCACCACGCTAAACCTCAATGTGAATATTTCCGCATACGCCTTCAGTCCGTTTGTGATGTGGGTCTCGGCCAAGAAAGTTCTTGGGGCGAAATATGGTGCGATGTTAAATCCGACATTCTCAAACGCCAATATAGACGGCCTGCTCTCGCTTGGTAATCGAACTGGACGAAGTGTGAGTGCGGGGGAGTTCAATATCGCAGACACCTATGTGCAGCCAGTCTGGTTGGATTGGACCGGGAAGCACTACGACGCCGCTTATGGCTATGGCTTTTACATCCCAACGGGAAGTTACAAAGCCACGACAGTGATTTTACCGACTGTCGGTCCTGTGCAAACCTTGTCAGCCAGCAATACCGGGTACGGTTTTTGGACGAATCAGAACCAGGGCGCGCTGTACATCTACCCATGGTCCGACCAGCGTTTAGCCATCGAGAACGTTCTAACCTGGGAGATCCACCGGAAGAAGAGAAACTTCGACATTACGCCGGGCCAGAATCTCACCTGGAACTGGGGCGTCAGCGAGTATCTCCCGCTCACAAAGGACGAGAGTCTTCTGCTCGAATTGGG
>Ga0068855_100011217_pt1 | contig 10821 bp, 8 predicted proteins | sample KBSCornC52_FD_66592 | JGI IMG/M metagenome (GOLD analysis project Ga0068855, IMG submission 66592) | Corn rhizosphere microbial communities from Kellogg Biological Station, Michigan, USA - KBS Corn C5-2 | ecosystem: Host-associated > Plants > Roots > Rhizosphere > Soil ... | reverse complement strand
GCCACCGCATGCGCTCAATTGGGCGAAAAGAAGCCCGCCATACAGGAACTGAAGAAGGCCCTGGAGAAGGGAATGGCGAACCCGAAGTCGCTGGAGGATGCCGCGTTTGACCGGATACGGAATGACGCAGAGTTCAAAGAGATCAGCGCGAAGCTGGCGGCAGGGAAGCAGCCGTAGTCACGCATAAAATTTTTGTTCGCGCTCCGCTGCGTTGCGTCCCAGCAAGCCACAACCGGGCTGCCGGGAGCAGCTGCGCGCGAGCCTGCGGCACAAGGACAGTAAATCCCCAACCGCATCTCCTAAATGATTATTCAATTTGTCAAAGATCTTCTCGCTGACGGGTATCCGCAGCAGCCTCCTCGCGGAAGCATTCAACTCGTAAACTTCACCTCATGCTGCTTTCAATTCCGGCGGAGCATGCGCCCAACTTCGATCTTTGAACGCTGCTCCTTCGAACTGCAAAACCTTCGCGCCTTCGCCTGGGGGACGATCGGCACACCTCGCAGAAACCGTGAGGGAGCAATCCTTTTCGGGCTCCGATTCTTTCAGCTCAGCGTCATCACTGATGGTCCGTCGTAACCCTTCGTGCTCCTTCGTGTCCTTTGTGGTTAAAGCTTTTTCTCTCTGTGTTCCCCTGTGAGCTCTGTGGTAAGCCCACAGCAGTTTTGACATCGTCTGCAAATGCAACACCATCTGCCCCGCTGTCTTACAGTCAATCCTGCCAGTGATCACCGCCCGTGCCATCACTGCTGTCGTCACCTGAATGCCTTTGAAGCTCGTGAACAGGTTCGCCATTTCGCATTCTGGCCTGCCTCGTCTGCGCATCTCCACCACCGCCTCCGCCAGCACTGCTCGGCGCTCCCGCTCCCGACGCACCGCCATCGCCAGTTGGCTGGCATGCGCGTGACAAATCTGCGAGCCCGTCTCCGCCGGTGCCTTGCACTGCACGCCATTCCGCCGAAACACCTGGCACCGCCGGTAATAGGCGTACCGTGCTTCGGGGACCCGCATTGCCGCAGCTTCTTGAGTGGTTCCTTGCTGCATAAAGTTAAGTCGCTCTCGCTTTTCAATTGCCAAATTACCAATTTATCCAATTACCAAATCGCCCTACCCCACCCCCCTTGGGCCTCGACTATGATTCCAAAGGGTTTATTCCGTACCACCCGAGAAATTTCGCGTTGAACAAACCTTGAACCACGTCAAACTGAAGCCAAATCGCGTCAAAACTGCTCATTTTCGCAATCACCGCCTTGTCTTCCAACCCTGATTCTCGTGGCTTGGCTAGTTGCCATTTTCTGGCTGCTAAATGGTGCCTTATTCTACCTTTTATTCGCCTATGGATCAATCGCGAAAGGGACAAGCACCCCATAAAGAATCGGTGAATACAGCGTAGGCTGCAACGGCCTGCGTTTCACGGCGTCTGAAGTTGTAAACTAATATTGATTTTTCCAATCGAACAAGCGAGATCGAAAGCGCACTTTTTTCTCGAGATATCAGCTACTTAGGTGATAATGGGTTCAATGGCGAAAGCCGTCGTTAATAAGAAAAAGCCCGTGATCAGGTTTGAAGCGGTGAAGATCGACCCGCTATTTGAGGTGCTTGACGCCATCGCCTGGATGGACAGTCCCGCGACGAACGGTATAGCTCAGTACGCCAACATCGATCCGCGCACTGCGGGGAAGATACTCAAAAATGCCATGCTGGTCGGACTCGTACAGTCCGCCGACGATTCATCGTACGCGCTCGCGCAAGCGTACCCGTACAAAGGCAACGCGGAAGAGAAGCGAAAGGTCGTTCGGGAGGCACTTCTTCGTCATCCGCTAATCCGGAGCATCCGCCAATTCATGGCCCTAGGTGATAACCTTCAAAACGCGATGCGCAAGGCCGCGACGATCGCCGGAGAAAAGAATTATGACAAGGCCGCGATTGCCCCGCTTGTCGGATGGGCGCATTCAGTTGGACAAGTTCTCGATCTCGGCGTGCGCGTCGAGGTGTTAGTGAACGAGGCCGTCGTCGCGAAAGAAGTCCGGCACGCGGAACACAAAGCATGAGCGCGTGGCATTCATCTCCCACAGTTCGAAGGATAAACCGTTCGTACGCAGGCTAGCTGCGGATCTCGTCGAGAAGGGCGTCAAGGTATGGCTCGACGAACAGCGGATCCTCGTCGGTGATTCGATACCCGAGAAGATCGCGCAGGGTCTCGCCGAGTCAGACTTTTTCCTTCTCGTCGCGAGCCACAACTCGGTGGGCTCTCCGTGGGTGAAGAAAGAATTGAGCAATGCTCTCGTGCATGAGATCGAGCGCCGCAAAGTCACAGTGATGCCGATCCGACTCGACGATTCCGCGCTTCCGGACAGCATCAACGACAAGAATTATGCGGACTTTCGCGGCTCGTATGAGGAGGAAATCAAGAGATTGCTGGAGTCTATTAAGGCTCGCGAGGTGACAGACGATGGCGGAAACTGAAAAGAAAACGGCGGCGAAGCAGGCAGTGCCAAAGGGTGGGAGCAAGGGCGGGACTCGTTTCCCGCGTCTCAACATGGCGCAGGCGCTCGGCTTCTCCAAGAAGCTGGTTAGCAAAACGTTTAGCGGGCCGCAACCGGAGACGACGATACTTGTCGGCGTGTTCAACAACAAAGGACCGCACGGCGAGGTTCGCGCTTCCGCCCTCAAACAATACGGGCTCATGGACGGCGATCGGAAGGGATACGTCGCTTCGGATCTCGCGAAAAAGATCGAGGCGGTCGTGCCAGAGGAGAAGGCCGAGCTCATTAGGAAGGCATTTCTTACGCCGAAGCTGTTCAAGCAAATGTATGACACACTCCAGCCCGACAAGGTGACACGCGCGAAAGTGCGACAAGCCGCGGCTACTGGCGGCGTTCATCCCGACACGCTCGAGTTATGCGTCGACTGCTTCATCGAAGGTGCCAGTCATGCGGGGCTCGGCGCACAGACGGACGACGGGATCGACTTTGGTCAAGCCACCTTGGCCCCACCGCCGCCGCCCCCTGACGTTGACGCCGAGATAACGGACGAGACACAGGGCGAAACAGACGCGACGGAAGATGCAGCAAACCTGCCACCCGCTGCTGGAACTGGCAACGGAACACTGACACCTGAGAAGGTTGTGCCACCGCCGCCTCGCACGGATAAGCCGGCAGTTACGCTTGCACTAACCGTCGACGCCACGAGCGACCCGGACAAGCTTGAGAAGCAACTTAAGTTGCTACGTCAATACGGCGTGATCTAACGCCAAGCGGGTGTGCCAGTGGCGGGGACGGCGAAGTGGAGACTGGCTTGCCCCGATCTCCCTACCTGAGGAATCGTATTAACTAAATCAGTTTTTTGCTGTATTCTCGCGCTCAAGAACATCAAAAATAAAATTCAGAAGGTCCTTCGAGCGATTGGTTAAGGCAAATGCATCCGCGGGTTTTTTCTCTTCGCTAGCAGTAAAATAAATTACTTTCTGTTGATAACCTCTGGCTCTCATTTCCTGGAGAAGACGAAATCCAGTCTCTCCATGTTCTTGATCTCGATCGTAATCTGAGATCACTAAATCGTAGGGGGTATCATTTAGGCGCTGGCGTTCAAGCAATAGATACGCCGTGCGGTTGTCTTGAGCACAGTCAATACTGATCCCGATAGATTGTAGAAAATTTCGCTGAGAAATATTGTTCTCGGGATGATCATCCACCCAAAGAATATGGCTATTGCGTAGAAGCGGAGCCAGAAATGAAGTACGCCGAATTATCTGTTCGCGTGCTGCGCCGCTCATCGGTAACGATTTATTCGTGGCATAGCTCGACCCTTGTCCGTTTGGATCCGGTGCCGCGGCGGTAGGTACCTTTTCAAGGTTGCTTATAGCAAACGTCAGCTCGACTCCAAATGCTTTGAATCCCTGGATGTTGGGCAACAGCCTCGTCCCGATCACGTCGCCAAATCTAACGGCGAACCAGACTGCAAATATAAGGACACAAATGGTGGGGAGCGCCTTTAGAATACCGTCCAAAATGAAGTCATGCGTAGCAGATTTCCTCGCCTGCTCTAAGATCTGATATCTAGTGGTTTGGCGCGAAGGGTATGCCATTGATCGTTCCTCTTATATGTCTGCGTCGCGCGTCTGCGCCCGGCTAAGCTAAAGAAGTGGCACACATTAAGCAAGAGATTTATTTTGTCGGCGCGTCAACGCTGAAAGGCCGAGGTCCCATTCTTCGCGCTTTCTGAGAATGATGGTGTCCAAGTTCCAATCCTGTTCCATCTCCGCCCAAGCCACACGTATCAGGGCATGACTTTAGCGCTTCGTCTGAGATGACCCTGAGCTTGCCGAAGGGGAGTCGAGGGCTGCGAAGTCCTACCGCCACCAGTCACGGCCGCAGGCTGTCGCGCAGCGCAGCAGAGCGACAAAACCTGAGCGCGAAGGCGGATTTTATTTGTGGTAATTAGTCGTGCTCAATAAAATCCGATTGGGTTTCTAGAGATTTGATATCTAAGAGGCGAAATCTGCCATTGCGGTGGCTCGCCGCCTGCACGGATTGGTCGCATTTAGCGGCGCTGCACTGACCTGGCTGGATCTACCTTTCCCCGTAATGCTGATTGCTGGGGCAGCGATTTTGGGCAAATGGCCGCCCACGGGCAGGTGGTTGATGTGGATTGGCGCGTCTGTGCTTAGTGTTTGTTTGTTGCCTGCTTACGTTTTGCTCCTTCGGGAGATGCATTTCGCTCACGTCGACTTTTTGATCCTCCTTATCGATATCGGCTGGATAGGAACGCTGATTCTGTTGCCCCTCTTTGACGTGATATTGGTCATTGATGCTTTCAAAGGACGGTCGGCGCCGATCTTTCGGTTTAACCGCTCCGCTTCGCCGTGCGCGGGCCCCATTTACATCCGTTTTTGGCGTGAATGCACAAGGTGCGGCGCAAATGAAATGTTTTCTGGACAGGGTGTGGAATGGCGCAAAATATGCGAGGAATAAAACCCCTGCTCCACCCTGCCATTGGCTGGCAGGGTGAAAGCAGGTAAACGGTTCAGTTACTTTGATTGCAAGGGCTGCTCATGGATGGCCGCCTGGCCCTGGGCCGGAGTTTTGAAGGTAAAGACCTGACCAACCGGCTGTCCTTGTTTGTCTACCATACGGACGTAATAGGTGGTGTTGGGTTGCAGGTTAGTGATCGTCGCACGGTGATTGTCGCCGCCCGTGTGCTCAATGGCATCCACCGCCAGGGGGCCAAAGTTGTTGGGATCAGTGCCGTACTGCAGAACCAGATCCTGGCTGGCTTTTGAGGTCCAGGCGATCTTGGCGGAGTTGGCATTGGCAAACTCCAGCATAGGTTTGGTCACCTGCATTGAGCCGGCTTGCTGGTTGGCGGTTGAAGTCTGAGTGGTTGCGGGAGTCTGTGCCGCGGCAAAGCTGGCGCAGAGCAGCATCAAGGCTGCGATTCTGAAAATTTTCATTATAGTTTCCCCTCCAGGTGCTACGACGAGTGGCTTACTACATGCGAAGCAATAAGAAGACGAGAGGTTGTCTCAGGAGGGATCGGGTGATCGCGCGTGATCAGGTGATCGGAAAGTCAAAAACTTGAAACACGGAGGGAACAGAGGAAGCGGAGGAAATAGGGAAATTGCCAGAATTGCCAAAATCGCCGAAATTGAAAGGCAAAAGCTTTAACACTGATTAACACTGAGAACACTCATCAGGAAAGGAGGGCTCTCGCACGTGATCTGGGTGATTGGGGAGATCGGAAAGCTTGGGCCTACCGCGGATTGAACCGCAGATTGGAAGGGATTGAGTACCGCAGGCGAGGGCGCCTGTTCCCGAGATTTCACAGGGATCGCCCACAGGCAGGAGTGCCTGTGCCACATAGGTCAGACGCGCTTTTGCACTTTTAGCCCTTCCCGTGTTACTCTTTTTAAGTCACTTACAGGACAAGATTTAGATATAGGAGTCGACCAGAATTCAGTGTTAGCGAGAGAGCGCAAGGCCGACGTCATCAACCGCTTCCGTACGCATCAATCTGATACGGGCAGCCCGGAAGTCCAGATTGCCATTCTCAGTGAGCGTATCGGCGAGCTGACGGAGCACTTCAAGAGCCATAAAAAGGACCATGCCTCCCGGCGCGGTCTTCTTATGATGGTCAGCAAGCGCCGCCGCCTGCTGGACTATCTGAAAACGTACGATACTGAGCGTTACAAAGACGTCATCCAGAAACTTGGAATCCGTAAATAATCGATCGAGATCGAACGGAAAAACGGTCGTCTAGCGCCGGTGGGAAACGTGTGTTCTCCCGCCTCCGCTGCTCAGATTGCTCTCTTTTTGAATTCAGACTGCTGGTCCTCCTGGAAAAGAGGAACTGATGAAGCAGACAGCCACTGTTGAACTTGCAGGCGGCAAAACCCTCCAGATTGAAACCGGACATCTAGCAAAACAGGCGCAAGGCTCAGCCATTGTGCGCCAGGGAGACAACGTTGTACTGGGCACGGCATGCGCCTCGCCCGACCCCCGCGAAGGCATAGATTTCTTCCCCCTTACGGTTGATTATCGCGAATACACTTACGCCGGAGGACGTATCCCCGGCGGCTTTATCAAGCGCGAAGGCCGTCCGCAGGAACGCGAGACGCTGACCGCCCGCCAGATTGATCGCCCCATCCGCCCGCTGTTTCCGGAAGGCTTCCGCAATGAGACCCAGGTGATTGCCCTGGTGCTTTCCGCCGATACGGAAAACGACCCGGACGTGCTGGCCATTAACGCCGCTTCAGCGGCGCTGACGCTTTCTGAGATCCCGTTCCACGGCCCGGTGGGCGCGGTTCGCATTGGCCTGGTCAATGACCAGATGATCGTGAATCCGACGTATGAAGAAATGCGCGACAGCCTGCTCAACATTATGGTGGTGGGAACGGCTGAAGGCATTGTGATGGTGGAATCCGGCGCCAAGGAAGTTTCTGAAGAGCAGGTGCTGAACGCCATTGAGTTTGCACATGAGCAGATCAAGAAAATCTGCGCCGCGCTGACCGATCTGGCGGCCAAAGCCGGACATAAGAAGCTTGAAGTTACTGCTCCGGAGTTCGATCAGAAATATTACGACCAACTCATGAAGAAAGTCGGCAAAGAGCTGACCGACGCTCTGGATACGAAGAAGCATCCGAAGCATGAGAGCTATGGGAAAGTCCGCGAGATAAAGAAAGCGCTGAAAGCCGAGCTGCCGGAAGAAGACAAAGAAGCCGCAGCAAAACTTTCAAAATATTACGAAGCTCTGCGCGAACGCATTTTCCGCGAGCAGGTAACCAAAGACCGCAAACGGCCTGACTCACGCGCGTTTGATCAGATCCGCGACATCTGGATTGAAGTGGGCGTGCTGCCGCGCACACACGGTTCTGCCGTGTTCACTCGTGGTGAAACGCAGGCGCTGGTTACCACCACGCTGGGCACGCCGGACGATGCGCAGCGCATTGAACGCTTTGAAGGCGAAACCAAGAAGCGGTTCATGCTGCATTACAACTTCCCGCCGTTTTCCGTGGGCGAAGTGGGCCGCATGACGGGTGTTGGCCGTCGTGAAATTGGACACGGAGCGCTGGCTGAGCGCGCGATTCTGGCCGTTCTGCCTGACGTGGAGAACTGGCCGTATACGATGCGCGTGGTTTCAGACATTCTGGAATCAAACGGATCGTCGTCAATGGCGACGGTTTGCGGCGCGTCCCTCTCTCTGATGGATGCGGGAGTGCCGCTTTCGTCGGCTGTGGCGGGCGTGGCCATGGGCTTGGTGAAGGAAGAAGACTCCTACGCCATCCTGACGGACATTGCCGGCGCGGAAGACCATTACGGCGATATGGATTTCAAAGTCGCCGGAACGCGCAAGGGAATTACCGCGTTGCAGATGGACATTAAGGTCATGGGCATTACGTCCAAGATCATGCATGAGGCGCTGGAGCAGGCAAAGCGCGGGCGCTTGTACATCCTGGACAAGATGGAAGGCACGATTACCACTGGACGCGAAAATATTTCCAGCTTTGCGCCGCGTATTTACACCTTGCAGATTCCTGTGGACAAGATCCGCGACCTGATTGGGCCCGGCGGAAAGATGATTCGCAGCATTATTGAAGAAACCGGCGTGAAGATTGACGTTGACGATAGCGGCAGAGTGAATGTTGCGTCGAATGACGGGCCTTCCGCGCAGCGCGCGATCCAGCGCATCAACGATCTCACGGCGGTGCCGGAAGTCGGCAAGACGTATCTGGGCAAAGTTGTGCGGCTGGCCGAATTTGGCGCGTTCGTCGAAATCATTCCGGGCACCGATGGTCTGCTGCATATCAGCGAAATTGCGGAGCATCGAGTAAAGGAAGTGAAAGACGAACTCAAGGAAGGCGACCAGGTTCTGGTGAAAGTCCTGGGGATTGAAGGCAACCGCATCAAACTGAGCCGCAAGGCGATCCTTCGCGAGCAGCGCGCAAAGATGGGCGGCGGTGATGGCGGAGCGTCAGGTGAAGGTTCGGGCGGAGAAGGCGGGCCGTCAGGTGAGGGTTCGGGCGGAGAAGGTGGGAGGCGCAGTGAGCGTCCGCCTGCTCAGCCACGCGGCGAAGGCGAAGAGACAATTACCTTCGAAGGCGGCGGTGACTTCAACGATGATGAAGGCGGCGAGCCGAACTTTAATCGCGAAGATGCAAACCGAGAAACCGTAGCCGCGGGAAGGCCGGAGCGTCCAAGAGGCGATCGGCCTCATGGCGGCGGTGGAGACCGCGGAGGCCGTGGCGGCAGCGGCGGAAGGCATCGTCGTGGCGGTTCGGGCGGCGGACGCGGCCCTCGCGGCGGAGGCGATCGTGGTCCTCGCGGCGGCGGTGGTGATCGCGGCAACCGCTAATAGTTAAGCTAAAATAAGGAAGGTGCAGCGTTCGGGCTGCACCTTTTTTCGTGGAATTGAAGTCTGCTGCTGGTTGTGAGCAGCGCTCCAGCGGCCCTCTCACTATGCTGGTGCGCATCTAATAATGTATGAAAGAGCGCACTGATCCGGAACGAAGCAGTCACTTCAATCGAACTTTGGTTTTATCTATGTCATTGGCCCTGGTTCTTGCCTTGGTCATCATAGGGCTGGCATATGGGTGTGCTCGGTCCAGCCGTCCAGAGCATCCAAGCCAACGCCCTGCGCCTTCAGGGATGTTCATATTCAACAGCCATCCCTTGGCTTAGAATCCTTGGCTTTCAGTTTGGCGAAATAATCCGTTCCGAATCACGCCGCTGTTCCTGCTCCGTGGCACTTCTTATACTTCTTCCCTGAGCCGCAGGGACAAGGATCATTCCGTCCGACCTTCGCTTGTCCGCGCACAACTTGTTGCGGTGCAGTGTTCCCGTTTGATCCTGCCATGCGCGCCTGCTCCAGCTCTCTCTTCTTGCGACGCTGAAATTGCGCTTCCAGATCATCCATTGATGTCGAAGCCCGTTTCCTTGGCGGCGGTAACTGCTGTTGCGGCTGATCGCCATTCGACTCATCAGACACAGCCGCTGCTTGCACCGCAGGTGCGTCCATAATCTGCATGTGGAACAAATACCGCACTGCGTCCTGCTGCGACTTCTCCATCATCTCTTCAAACATGTCGAACGACTCGCGCTTGTACTCCACCAGCGGATCGTGCTGACCATACCCGCGCAGCCCGATACCTTCTTTCAGGTGGTCCATGTTCAGCAGGTGGTCTTTCCACTGCGTATCCAGCACGCTCAGCATGATCATGCGTTCGTGATACCGCATCGCGTCGGCGCCAAGTGTTTTTTCCTTGGCGTCATAAAGTTCTTTCAGCTTCTCAAAAATCTGGTCGCCCAGTTCCTGCCGATTAAGCTGCCCTGCGTCGATCCCTTGTTTCTCCAGGTCCAGCCCAAACTGCTCTACCAGATATTTATTCAGGCCCTCGATGTCCCACTGGTCGGCGTGAACATTGCGTGGAGCAAAACGGTCCAGCGCTTCGCCCACCATGCCGGCAACATAATCTTCCAGGATCAGGTCTTTCTGGTCGATGCCCGAGAGCAACTCTTTGCGCAGGCCGTAAACCGCCACGCGCTGTTTGTTCATCACGTCGTCGTATTCCAGCACGTGTTTGCGCGACTCAAAATTCTGCGCTTCCACCGCTTTCTGCGCGGCCTCAATACGCTTTGAAATCATTCTTGATTCAATCGGTACGCCTTCTTCCATGCCCAGGCGCTGCAACAGCGTTGAGACCCATTGCTTGGCAAAGATGCGCATCAGATCGTCTTCCAGTGACAGGTAAAACCGCGACGATCCCGGATCGCCTTGGCGTCCGGCGCGTCCGCGCAGCTGGTTATCAATGCGCCGCGCCTCGTGGCGTTCGGTCCCCAGAATGTGTAGCCCGCCCACGCTGATTACTTTGTCATGCTCTGCGTCAGTTTCTTTTTTGTACTTGTTGAAAGCATCGTTCCACTTGTCCGCCGGACACTTATATTCTTGTCCGTTGTAATAGAAAACGATGTTCTCAGCCGTGTCCTGCTCCAGTGCTACTTCGCCGGCGGCAACGCGCAGTTGCTGCGCAATGCCTTTTTTCACCATCTCCTGGCGCGCCATGAATTCGGCGTTGCCCCCCAGCAGAATGTCAGTGCCGCGGCCCGCCATGTTCGTGGCAATGGTTACCTGGTTCATGCGGCCCGCTTGCGCCACAATCTCGGCTTCCTTCTCGTGAAACTTGGCATTCAAAACCACATGTTTCACGTTTTTCTTCTTCAGCAGGTCAGAGATACGCTCAGACTTTTCAATCGACGTAGTTCCCACCAGCACCGGTCTGCCTTCCACCGCAATCTTCTGGATCTCGTCTGCCACGGCGTAATATTT
>Ga0068855_100011215_pt1 | contig 10822 bp, 10 predicted proteins | sample KBSCornC52_FD_66592 | JGI IMG/M metagenome (GOLD analysis project Ga0068855, IMG submission 66592) | Corn rhizosphere microbial communities from Kellogg Biological Station, Michigan, USA - KBS Corn C5-2 | ecosystem: Host-associated > Plants > Roots > Rhizosphere > Soil ... | reverse complement strand
CCGTCTCGGTCATGATTCCCCCCTAGCTTGTGGGTCGTGGTCGATATACCAGGGCGGCTTGCCAAGGCATGGCATGTCCCGGTGCCGCCCGACCCACGGCGGGCCGACCTGGCGCTACTGCATTGCGGCTTGCGGGTGTTGGCGATAGCCCAGCGTGGCAAGCATTACCTGCGGGCGGGATGCAGACGACGTGAAGACCGTGTGGAGAGTGGAGTGGCATCCGGCACGGGCAACCGTTTGCCTCCAGGGGTTACGCGGCGCAAAATGAGCGCGCCCGGCAGGATTCGAACCCGCGACCCGCTGCTTAGAAGGCATATTTGAACTATCGCGGTACGTCGCCTGGCGTCGCTCTACGAGCCATCTAGCAGCAGTTATTGTCGCTGACTGTCGGAGGACGTCGCGTGGCGCCTGTCTCCATTGGCTCCCCTCTTGGCTCCTCAAAATCTAGTTGCCTTCGCTAATGTTCGAACAGTCGAAAACAACGTCGCCTCTCTGCTTCGGCGTGTCGCCTGCGAGCCCAGCCATCCATCTTGTAACGCTGCGTCATCGACGGCCGTAGAAGAACGCGCGCTGAGCCGTTCTGTACGGTGTGACAAGCCGTACGTGTGATCATCGGCACCGCGCCGAGCGGGTATTCCGTCGCCCGGGCCAGTCCAGCCGCCTGACGACAGGTGTAGGTCGGTGGACCAGCGGTGCCGCCCAGATCCGGCGTTTCATTGAGCCTGCAGGCCTGCGGACTGGCGTGGCCTGACCCCGCTTGATGTTCGGGCGGGTTGCGTATTGCTGCCATCGCAGGATGTGCTGGGTGGGGCATGCTGGCCCCGGCGAGCTAGCCGGGCTGGGCAGCGGCCCTGCGCCGCTGCCTGATCGGAATCCAGCGCCCGGCCGGGGCTGGTCGATGGCGCTTGGCCCGGCCCCATCCACTCGCCCGGCGTCGCTGGCGGGACGTGCCTGCGACCACCAGGTAGTCGACCGGTCCAAGCTCAACGCCGGCATCGCTCACCGTCTTCCTCACACCGGGAGTTCCGAACGGCCCGCTACCGGGATCGTTTCCTTCAGCTTCAGCGGGCAAGGCTGGTCAGTCATCAGCCACCCGAGGGTGGTTCCAGGCGGGGCGGCCGGCTGCCCGCCCAGCCTGATGCGAGGCGCCGGTACCCGGCACGTTAACCGAACAGGTGCAGGTCGCCTTGACCGTGTGCTCCCCGCGCGGCGGCGCTGCCGCGCCCTCCTCAACCCGGCACCCGGAGATATTCCATCCGGCGCTTCGAGGCTGCTCTGAGGACGATGGCCGACCTCGGAGACGCCCGGCGTCTCGTCCCCGACGGCCGATGCGCCGACGCGAGCACATGGAGTACACGGGTCAGGCGGCTGCCCAGAGGATCTTGTCCTTGCCTGCTGGAAGTCGGCTTTCTGTGAATGACGCCGCGGTCGCGCAGGGTCAGCCAGCTCGGTGAGTTCGTCGGCGGTGCTGGTAGAGTGCGCCGCCTTGCGGACATAGGCGCGGAACGCCTGGTCCTGTTCCTGGGCTTGGTCTCTGGGCTGAGCAAAGCGGCCGCGGGTGCCGACAGGACAGGGATCAGACAGCGGTCAGCGGTGGTGCGCTTGCCCGCCTGCTAGAACGGTGTGGGGATGCGGCGCAACGGCAGGTCCGGCGGTGCGTAGCCATCGGGCTGTTGCCGTTTGGGCAGGGTGATGTCCCGGGGGGCCAGCGGCTCGTAGGGAACCTGGCTGAGCAGGTGGCTGATGATATTGAGCCGGGCGCGCTTCTTGTCGTCGGCGTCCGCGATATACCAGGGCGCCCACCCGGTGTCGGTGGCGGCGAACATCGCGTCCCTGGCCCGGGAATAGTCATACCAGCGGCTGTAGGACCTCAGGTCCATGGGAGACAGCTTCCAGATCTTCCGCGGGTCGTGCATCCGGCTCTCCAGCCGCCGGGTCTGCTCGTCCAGGCTGACCTCCAGCCAGTACTTCAGCAGCAGGATCCCGTTATCGGCCATCGCCTTCTCTACCCCGGGCACTAGCTCAAAGAACCGCTCGGTCTCCTCCGGCGTGCAAAAGCCCATCACCGGCTCGACGCCCGCCCGGTTGTACCAGCTCCGGTCGAAGATCACGACCTCCCCGGCTGCAGGGAAGTGCGCGACGTACCGCTGGATGTACATCTGTGACTTTTCCCGCTCGGTGGGGGCGGGCAGGGCCACGACCCGGAACACGCGCGGGCTGACCCGCTCGGTGATCCGCTTGATCGTGCCCCCCTTCCCGGCGGTGTCCCGGCCCTCGAACACCACGCAGATCTTGGCGCCCGAGTCCTTCACCCACTCCTGCATGCCGACCAGCTCACCGTGCAGGATCCGCATCTGGTGCTCATACTCCTTGCGCTTCATCTTCGGCGGCGGCCCGGGTTCGGCCTCCGGCCGTGTTCCAGCCGACGGGGCCGGGGCGTCCGCGCGATCCTGCTCCTGCTTGTCCTTCTTCTTAGCCATGCCGGCCACCTCCGATAGATCCGGTGATGTGACTGCGATGTCCCCGGGATTTCACGGGCGATCCCTGCTGACCCCGCCAGCTCGGCCAGTTCACCCGCCAGATCCTGCCGGTCGCCGGCTCCGCGCCGGTTGTGTCGATAGCGCTGAACCTCGCCCGCGGCGATACGTCATGACGGTCGTCACCCCGCGGTTGCCTTCGCCAGCGGCGCCCTCCGGAAACCTGCCCGCGATCGTCACCCACGATCCTTGCTACAAGCTGATGGCCACCTTCCACAAGATGAAGGATGAACCGGGAACAGAGATAGTCCGCTGCTCCGGTCAAGGGCACGCCGGGCACGAGCCCAAGCAGGGGCAGCCGGATCAGCGCCCGGCGGGTGGCGTTGGCGCTATCCGCCGTCGTAGTGCTGCTGGTCTTGATCCTGGAAACAGCCAGCGCCTGGACCTCAGCTGCTTCGGCGCTGCCAGCACCAGCCACTGGTGCTGCGCCCCTGCTGGCGCCGTACTCGAGAATGCTGCTCGTCGTGGTCGCAGGTTCGGGGCTTATGGCGCAGCGGCGGACCACATCCCGTCGAAATGGCAAGATCTGGCCCCATGCGCGATGCCCCGCACCCATGATGGTGTCTGCAGGCAGCATCCGTCCAGGCGGGCCTGCGGGGCGGGAGGCCGAGCGGCCAGGCCGTCCGGTCATCCGCCACAGGTCGGGTGACCAGCTCAGTGAGCATCCGTGTCGCCGGCGGCGCAGGCTCGGGTGGCGTGCCGTGACACGGCGGAAGGATCATCATGCGGCGTTCTGCGAAAAGGCTTTTTCGGGTAGTGGCGGTTCTTGCCGCGGGATTGCTCGCGGCGGGGTGCGGAAGCAGCATCACCAGCTCGATCGGCAGCCTGCCGAGCCGGACCGCGACCGTCTCCGGCAGGCCCAGCGTCACAGCGCAGCCGCCGACGCACAGCGTGACCACGGCTGCGCCGGCCGCCGGTTCGGCGGCGCCCGGCGCCTCCTCCGGCACCAGCCTGACTTGGCTGTGGGTCCTGCTCGGCGTCGTTGTCCTGGCCGGCCTAATCGCGTTGATCGCCCGCTCAGGCCGCCGCCGCTCGGCGGCCGCGGCCGGCTGGCGATCCCGGCTCATCGACGCGTACGCCAAGGGCTCGGCCCTGCATGACGCGATGAGCGTCGCCGAAGCGCCCGGCGGGCTGGCTTCCGCTGATGCGGCTGCCCGGTGGGCCGACATCCAGCGGCGCGCCGATGATCTGGCGCAGACGCTGTACGCCCTGCGCGAGGCGGTCCCGCCCGACTCCGCCGACCGGGCCAGGATCGATGACACGCTCGCCTCGCTGCAGGCGGCCCGCTCCGCGATGGACGCCGAGCGGGCTCCCGGCGGCGCCGGCTATGAGCAGGCCGGTGTCGTCCGCAGCCGCCTGGCCTCCTTCGAATCCTCCCTCCGGGCCCTCGGAACCTCTAGCCGGGAATGACCAGAGTCTGCCGCCTGAAGTCCCATGATCTGGGCGAATATGAAGGATCGTAGAGCTAGGCCTGGCGGAAGTTCGGCTGGGGGATGTCAGCGCGGACAAGGCTCGCCACGCCGAGCCGACGAGCAGGCCCCGGATGCGCTACCTACTGCTAGCTGCCGGATCCCCCGCTACCTCGGTGCAGGGCTTCCTGGAGTTCCTGCCCGGCGTCCTTTGACAGCGAGGTCTTGAGCACGGTGCCGCCGAACCTGCTCATCGCCTCCACTCCCGTGTCCAGGGTCATCTTCTCCAGCATCAGCAACAGCGCGCAGGTTCCGGGCTTGACCAGGTCCCGCACCTAGTCCTGGAAGGCGCTGCCGAGGCCCGTCGTGGTGAGCTTGCCCATGACAGCGCCCAGCCCTGCTCCCAGCATCGAGGCGGTCATGGCGTTGCCCCAGTCGGCCGGGTCGATCGGCGGGTTCGGGTGAGCGATCGCGGCGATCGAGTCGTTCCGCAGCGTGGTGCCGTCGCGCTGGAGTGCGGCGGTGTCGCCGCTGTTCTCGTCCGCAGTGACCGTGCTGGTGTCGCGGGTCAGGGTGAGCACGTCGTGCTGCCCGGTCGCGTTGTACCAGGCGAGGAACTTCTGCTGCGGGGTCTGCGCCGGCGTGGTCGCGGACGGGCGCGGCGTAGCCTTGGGAGCGGCTGCGTTGGGGTGGTTGGTCGCGCTGACCACGGCGATCAGGGCGATGAGCGCGGCCAGGATGCCGCCGGTGACCTGCGCCCGGCGGCGGCGCCACGGCGGCTTGCGCGCGTCCGGGCCGGCTGGCGGCGCCGGGGAAGCGTGCGCGCAGGTCCTCGGTCTGGGACATAGTGGTTGATCCTTCAGTCAGTCGTTACGGTCCGGTGCGACAATCGGCTCGGCATCCGAAGGCCCCCGGCCAACAATTGCCGGCCGGGGGCCTTCCTCGGAGGCCACCATGTCCAGTGACACCAGCGCGTGATCGGTTGCCCGGATTTATCGCGCCGCCCCGGGTTGCTGGCGCTCCCTCCCGCTCACGCGGCACGGGAAGCCCTCCCTGGATGCCCCGCCGCCGAGCAGGCGCAGGTCCAGGAGCCGTCAGGATTGGCCACGCTGGCCGGGACGAAGCCCGGCCAGGTGCCCTTGCACCGGCCGTGGACGTCGTGGCAGACGCCCTCCGGCTGGCCGTGGCCGCCCTCGCAGAAGCCGCACGAGGTCCGGTCGCCGGTCCTCACCGACCGGGTGTCGCGTGCCGTGGCAGCCATAATGGTCTTGGTTCCCTCCCGGCGGGCGTGCCCGGCCAGGGGCGCGCCCGCCTGGTGATTACGAGATGAAGCTGTGGCCCGAGACGCTCAGCCCGCTGAGGTCAGGCGCGCGGCCGGTGTTCTGCGCGTAGGTGAAGTTGCCGGTTCGCCGCCAGGCTCGATCTCATAGCCCGGGGCGCGGCCCATGTCGGTGAATCCACGCGCCACAGTCACCTCAGTCCGCAACGGCACCCGGCGACCACGCCTCGCATAGGACCACGGCAAAGATGAGCGTGATCAGGGATGATCAAGAATGCGGCGGCCTGATCCGAAGTACGGCATGACTGATCATCTTCCGCAATCCGCTCCCTATTCGCTGGCGCTACATGGAGCCGGGCACCTGCCGGGCTCTTCGCGTCTAGGGCTCCCTGCCGCTCCCGCAGGCGCTCCCGGGTCTTCCGGATGTCCTCGCGGTCACGCTGGTCACTCGCCCAATCCGGGCTCCTCCGCAGGGAAGGTCACCTTGGCCAGCTATGGGACGGGATCATCAGCGCCGAACCCGAGCTACCGTGCGGGCGGCTGTGGGACCCCAGCGGCTTGCGGCGGGAACTGAGGGACTTTGCGGCTTTGCCTTGAGCCGCCCGAGCATGGGTGGCTACCTTGGATGCGCGGGCTTGGTGTGAGCGAGCTTGTCCTAGCACGAGCGGGCTTGGTATGAGCGAGCTTGCCTGACCAGATGACGTCACGGTCGGGTCCCCCCCGGATTCCTCCACAGGGCCGCGGCCAGGTGACCTGTGTCCCGCTGGAGGAACCATGGCCCCACATGCCTCAGTTGCGACGATGTCCTTGGGATCGGGACCTGAGCAGCGTCCGGTCAGTCCTCGCCTGGCGCTGCCGGCCGGCGGCTGGCTCGCGCACCATGGCGCCGACCCAGCCTGGCAACCACGTCCCCTGGCGGCACGCGATGCCGCGCGCGGCCGGCTGCTGGCCCTTGGTGCCGGGCTGCTCGCCGCAGGCGCGCTGGTGGTCACCGCGCGGAGCCGTGCGCGGTCCCGCGCCGGGCAGCTAGCCGGCCGCTACGCCCTGGCGCTGGAGCAGCTCGGCTGTGAGGAGCTTGACGTGCGGATCGGCGGCATCCGCGCACTGGAGCGCGTCGCCCGCGATTCGCCCGGGCACCACCCCGCTGTGATGGGGATGCTCGCGGACTTCATCCGGGAGCGCTCAGGGCCGCCCCGGCCGCCACCCGGTCCCGGCCGCCAGGCCCCGGAGCCATCGCAGCGGCCCGACGTGCAGGCAGCCATCACCGCGCTCGGGCGCCGGCGCACCGAGCGCGACCTGCGGCCCGTTGACCTGGCTGGCGCGGACCTCACCGGCGCCGACCTCACCGGCGCGGTACTCGCCGGCGCGGTCCTGGCCCGGGCGGATCTGCTCGCCGCCAGGCTCGTGCGCGCGGACCTTTCCGGCGCCGACCTCGGCGGCGCCAGGCTTACCGGCGCGAGTCTGGCTGGCGCGGACCTCACCGGCGCCGACCTCGCCGATGCCGATCTGGTCGGCGCGGACCTCGCCCGTGCGGAGTTCGCCGGCGCGGAGCTCACCGGCGCCCTGTGGCCACCAGGTGAGCCAGTCCTGGCGGGCTGGGAACGGCACACGGGTTCTGGCCAGCTGATAGCGGCAGGCACCGGCGCTGACCGGGCAGCGGCACGCCAGCCGCACCGCTGAGCGTGCCCCCGAGGCCCCGGATATCAGCGGCAAAAGCCGGCCGGCCGGATCGCCGCCTGTTCGGTACCTGACCGGGCACCGGGCGCTGAGAGCCGGGTCGTGCGGTTACCCCGGCAGCGCCAGCCTGCCCGGTGGGGAGCGGAATACCTAGGTAAAGGGACAGATGAGCTTTTAGGTGGCTAACTGGCTACTTAACACCGGGCATTCGGCACCGGCGGTTGTGGTGTTCTCCGGCTGACACTCGGCAGCCTGTGGGCAGACTGTGAGTAAACCCGTGGATAACCTATGTGAAATGCGGATAACTGCCTGCTTTCTGTGGAGTCTTCCGTGGATAGCGGAACAACAGGAAATGGCTGGCCGCAGGGCCTTGCGCGGTGCTTGCGGCGGTAGTAATAATGCTTTCACCGCTGGAAACGGGCACCACCCGGGGGCGACGCCGGGAACGCGGGAGGAGCCGGGAGACCGGCCCCTCGCGCGGGTACCTGGCCCCGGCGGGCGGCGCGCGGCGCGCGGCGAAGACCAGGCAACTGGCCAGTCGGCGCGGCGGGGCCGGGCGCGGCCCCTCCATCTCATACATGGAGGGGCCGTGCCTGATTCAGCCCGTCGGGAACGTCTTGCCGGGGCCGGCACCCCGGCAACCGCGGGGATGCCGGCCGCGATGATCGGGGGCCCGGCCGGGCACGGACGAGGTTCCCGGGCGGCCGCGCCGGGCCGCAGGCGGTAAGCGCGAGAGCCGCCGGGCCGGCAACAGGCCCGTGCAGGACCGCCGGAGTGCGAGCCCGCATGACTGGGTGCCGCGCCGTGGCGAGCAGGGACGGCTCCGGGGGCCAGCGGCCCGGCACCGGCCGTTGCCGGGGCGGTGATCAGCTGCTGAGCCCGGTCGCCGGTGGGGACCCGCGCCTCCCGCTCCGGCACGTGGTCGTGCTGGCACAGGCCGGGGGGCCAGCGCCGGCGGCGGCTGAGCCCGGGCAGCGTGAGCGTATCGAGGACGCGCCGCCGGCAAGATCACGATGAGCGTGACAGCAGGTAGGCGCCTGGGGACGCGGGCCACCTGCCCGCAGGGTATGCGGCGAGCATCCGGTGCCCGCCGTCGTGGGCGATGGCCCAGGCCAGATCGGCGTCCTGCGGGCCGGCCGCCTCGCGCGAGCACCGGCACGCTGACGCGCTGCCTGACAGCCCGGCAGGAGAACGTGTTACGGGCTGTGCTGTGCATAACCATGTGGATCACTTGTGTAAAACGGCGCCAGGCCTGTGCGCACATTGGGGAAATGCTGGGGATCGTGTTACCGGGCCGCGCCGGTAACAGGGCGTTCAGCTGGGAAAGCGCGATCCACGCCCTGTGGACGGAGAAAAAAGCGAAACTGTCCACACGCCACGCCGCAATAGCGCATAAATGAGCCGAACGTTTACCGCAAATATATCCAGCCGTGATCCGGGGCCGGAACCGTCGATCAATGAAACCCACAAACGGTGACTCCGGGGCGCTTTGACAAGGGGAGGGCAAGCCGCGATAGCGGCACGCGCGCACCGGGACAAACCAGGCGCTCGCTGATGGCAGGCCGCGATCCCCGTGCCTGCCGATGACAGCCCGGCATGACATCGACGCCCCGCTGGCACCACCCGGACCCGGCACACCCGGCACATCCGGGACGCGCAGCCGCCGCCCGGTCCGTCATCCCAGTGCACGCGCCTGTCCCCGGGGCAGGTCACCCGCCGCGGCACGACGCACACCACTTGCCACAACGGGAGGCCCGACATGAAGATCAAGATCCGGCCGGACGACACCAGCCGGCTCCGGGAGAACGGCTGGTTCCAGACGGACGGCTGGCTCGCCGAGCTCCGGGACGACGGCCGCGCCGACCCGCCCGGCGATGCCCACGCCGGACTGGACGGCGTCAGCGGCCCCTGGCCAGAAGCCCTCGCCGCGGCTGATGCCCTCGCTGAGGCCCGCGCCCGCGCTCAGGCTGCCGCTCGCGCTCACGTAGATGCCCGCGCTCAGGCAGATGCCCGCGCCGAGGCCCGCGCCCGCGCTCAGGCAGATGCCCGCGCCCAGGCCGAGGCCGCCGGCCGCGCTGAGGCCGCTGCCCGCGCCGAGCTGACCGGCCGGGCGGTGATCGGCGATGAGCTGCGGATGCCGGTCATGTGGTGCGAGATGGGCTCGTGCATCTCCTGGCACGCCGATCCCGCCGCGCTCGGCGAGGCCGACACCCGAGCCCGCGCGATCGGCGCCGGCTGGCGCATCGACGCCCTCGGCCGGCTGGCCTGCCCCCGGTGCCAGCAGACCGACCCGGGCTTCTGGGCCGCCGGCCCGGTCGTGCCGTGGGACCGGTATACCGCCGTCGCCCGGGCCGCCCGGGCCGCCGGGCGCGGCGACGGTACCGCCGGCTGGGGAAGCAGCGGTGACCCCGGCCGCGTGGCCGGCGGCTATCCCCGCGTCGGGCCGCCGGAGCCGGGATGGCACCAGTGAGCACCTCCGTTCCCGCGGCGGTGGTCTTGAAGGCGGTCCGGGGCTGGCGCCTGTTTCCGTGTCGCACCGAGATTGACCGGCCGGTGATGGCGGCGCACCGGCCGCTGCCGACGGGCAGCACCGGCAGCGGCTGGCTGATGCTGGCCGCGGAGATGGCCGGCCTGGCGGGCGGCAGTTGGCGGTCACCGCCGGATCCCGCGCTGACGGGCTGGGCCGGCCCGCCGCGGGTCGCCACGCGCGCGCTCAGCGCACAGGCCGGATCGGTCCGTGCCGCGCGGTACTTCACCCTGGCCACCTTGCGCCGGTGGGGCACGGCACACAGCAGCCAGGACATCGCGATCGTGGTGTCGGAGATGGTGACCAACGCGCTGCGGCACGGCCTGCCTGGATCCGGCGATGTGGGTTCCCGGCGGCCGGTCCGGCTCGGCCTGCTGCAGCAGGGGCCCTGGGTGCTGTGCGCGGTCGCCGACCCGGGCAACGCGGTTCCGGTGCCGCGAACCCCCGGTCCGCTGGCCGAGGCCGGTCGCGGGCTGCAGATGATCTGCGCGTTCAGCGACCTGTGGGGCTATACCGCGCCAAGCGACGCGGGAAAGGTCGTGTGGGCCATGTTCACCTCACGGGACGCACGGCCTTCCCCGACCCGGCACCCGGGCAGGGTAGGCCGCGACCCGGTGCCGGGAACAGCACGCTGACGACCGGGACATGACCGCCAGGGTGGTCCGTGCGCCCAGAGCTGGCCTGGCGGGTGCGGCTCCGCGATGCTCATCCCAGCCTGGATCCGATGCCATCGCCGGAAGGGGACCGGTCGGCGCCACAGTGCCGGTGTCCTCGTCACAGCCATGCCGCGCTTTCGGTGCCGCCGGCGCCGCCACCGCGGCGACGCCGCGGAGCCGGGCGGTAACCCGTCATCCACAGGTCACGTGTGGATAACTATCTGCCGCCGGTCCGGACGCGATCGTTTCCGGATCTTCTCGCCACCCAGCCTGCCAACGGCGTCTGTCCTGGTAACCGGGGGTGGGGCCGTCAGGGTCTCCCCGGGGCACGTCCCCTGGCACGATCCGGGCGCATATGCACAGTTCATCGACGAGTCTTGTGCAGAGCCCCCTACACTCGTGATCTCGCCGGGGCTGGCGTGATAGGAGCGTGCTCTCATGCCGGCCCCGGCTGCCCGGCGGCCCGGGTGAGCGGGGAGGGACAGCCGTGGTGGTTAACCTGATGCCGATCGGCCTGGCGATCGCGCTCGACCCGCTGCCCAGTACGCAGCGGCCTGCTGGTCGCCGCCCATCCGGGCGCGGCGCTCGTTCTCCCGCAGGGAGGCGTGCAGCACCGAGATGGACTTGGAGAACGAGATCGTCACGTCGTAGTAGGCGGCGGGCTGCCGGGTGGCCTGGGCGGCTTCGCGTTCGAGTTCGATGAGCCGTTCGGCGGTGGCGTGCGGCTCGGCGGCCGT
>Ga0068855_100011212_pt1 | contig 10823 bp, 10 predicted proteins | sample KBSCornC52_FD_66592 | JGI IMG/M metagenome (GOLD analysis project Ga0068855, IMG submission 66592) | Corn rhizosphere microbial communities from Kellogg Biological Station, Michigan, USA - KBS Corn C5-2 | ecosystem: Host-associated > Plants > Roots > Rhizosphere > Soil ... | reverse complement strand
CCGAATTCTCGCTCGGGCTGATCGTGTTCGACCTCGGACGCCGGCTCGACCTTGGCTGGGCGAGCCACGACCGCTGGCTGCTGCCGATGGGGATCGCCGAAAGCGCGCTGTCGTTCGTGGCGATGTTCGCGCTGCTCCATTTCGTCATCGGCATCGACACGCTGGAGGCCGCGGTCGCGGCGACCGTCGGCATCGCGACGGCGCCGGCGGTCGTGCTGCTCGTCACCAACGAACTGAAGGCCGAAGGACCCGTCACGCGGCGCATGCTGTGGCACGTCGCGCTCAACAACGTCATCGCGACGGTCGGCATCACGCTGCTGCTGCCGTTCATCGAGGCGCGCGCGTCCGGCGCGTCGTGGAATCCGGTCGCGCGTTCCATTTGGCTGATCGCGGGATCGTTCCTGCTCGGCTTCATCGCGTTTCAGCTGATGACGCTGCTTGCGCGCTGGCTCGGCAAGTCGCCCGCGCCGCAGTTCATCCTCGCCGTCGGGACCGTCATCGCGACGGTCGGCGCCGCGCAGCAATGGCGGTTGTCCGTGCTGCTCGCGCTGCTCGTGCTCGGCGTGTGCGCGCGCAATCTCGATCGGCAGCACCGGCTGGTCGACGTCGAGTTCGGCCGCGCGGCGCAGATCTTCTTCGTCGTGCTGTTCGTGCTCACCGGCGCGACGCTGCATCCGGACCAGCTCGGCGCCATCGCGTGGATCGGCCTCGCATTCGTCATCGCCCGCGCGCTCGGCAAGGCGGCAGCGCTCTACGCGCTCGCGTGGCCTGCGCACATTTCGGCGAGCCAGGCCGGAACGCTGAGCCTCGCGCTGACGCCGATCGCCGGGCTGGCACTCGGCATGACGCAGCCGATATACGACATCGCGCCGGAGTTCGGGGCGCGGCTCGCGGCCATCGTCATCTCGGGCGTCGCGATCCTGCAGCTGCTCGGACCGATCGCCACCCGCTACGCGCTGATCCGCGCGGGCGAAGGCGAGCCGGGCGCACGCGATTAGGATCTGTCACCGCCATGGTCGCAAACGCAATGACTGCCAACGATGCCTGAGCTCGCCTTCACGAAATCGGCTGCGCTTTCCGTGGGCGTCGAGCTCGAGCTGATGCTCGTCAACACGCGCGACTTCAATCTGGCGCCCGATGCCGACGACCTGCTGCGCCGTGCGACGCGCGACGCGCCGGGCGGCGAGCTGAAGCCCGAGATCACGCAGAGCATGGTCGAGATCAACACGTCCGTGCACGAGCGTTACCCCGAGCTTCTCGCCGAGTTGCGCGGCACGCGCGATGTGCTGACCGGGCACGCGCGCAAGATGAACGTCGCGATCGCCGGCGGCGGCACGCACCCGTTCCAGAAGTGGAGCGACCGCAAGATCTTTCCGACCGAACGGTTCCTGTCGGTGTCCGAGAAGTACGGCTTTCTCGCGAAGCAGTTCACCGTGTTCGGCCAGCACGTGCACATCGGCTGCGCGAACGCCGAGGACGCGATCTACCTGAACCACGCGCTGATCCGCTACGTGCCGCATTTCATCGCACTGGCGGCGTCGAGCCCGTTCTACCAGGGCGTCGACACGGCATTCGATTCGTCGCGGCTGTCGATCGTCAACGCGTTCCCGTTGTCGGGGACGATTCCGCTGGTCACGTCGTGGGCCGAATTCAACCGCTATTACGACCGCATGTTCGGCCTCGGCATCGTCGCCAGCATGAAGGATTTCTACTGGGACATCCGGCCGAAGCCAGAGTACGGCACCGTCGAGATCCGCGTGTGCGACACGCCGCTGACGGTCGACCGCGCCGCGCAGATCGCCGCCTTCGCGCAGGCGCTCGCCCGCTGGCTGTGGGAAGCGCGGCCGATCGACGTGACGCCCGATCTCTACCTGACGCATAGCCACAACCGGTTCCAGGCGTGCCGGCACGGCTTCGCCGGCGCGCTGATCGACGCGCGCACCGGCCGCACGCGGACCATCGGCGAGGACCTGCGCGAAACGCTGGACGAGTTGGCACCCCACGCAACGATGCTGGGCTCGCAGGGGGCGTTCGCCGCGCTCGACACGACGATCGCGCAGGGCAACCACGCCGCATGGCTCCGCCAGGTGTTCACCGAAGCGGAGACGCTGCCCGACGTCGTGCGGCGCCAGGCAGCGCTGTGGGCCGATCAGCCCTAAATGCTGACGACGATCCTCTATTCGCTGCTGGCGCTCGACCAGACCGTTGCCACGCTCGCGGCGCAATACGGCGCGTGGGTCTACGCGATCCTGTTTCTGGTGATCTTCGCGGAAACGGGTCTCGTCGTCTGTCCGTTCCTGCCGGGCGATTCCATCCTGTTCATCGCGGGCACCGTCGTCGCCGTCGCGAATCTCAACGTGCACGTGCTCACGGGCGTGCTGATCGTCGCGGCCGTGCTCGGCGATTCGGTCAACTACGCGGTGGGCCATTACATCGGGCCGAAGGCGTTCCAGCGACCGGACTCGCGCTGGTTCCGGCAGGAATACCTGGCGCGGACGCAGGCGTTCTACGACAAGTACGGCGGCATCACGATCATCATCGGCCGCTTCATCCCGATCATCCGCACGTTCGCGCCGTTCCTGGCCGGTGTCGCAGGCATGTCGTACCGGCGGTTTCTCTCGTACAACATCGTCGGCGGCTGCCTGTGGATCGGCCTGCTTGTCTATGCAGGCTACCTGTTCGGCAACATCCCGTGGGTGAAGGACAACCTGTCGCTGATCGTCGTGGCGATCGTCGCCGTATCGCTGATCCCAGCGGTGACGACATTCTTCAGAGAGCGGCGTGCGGCGAGGACGCCGGGGGTGGAAACAACCAGGAGCGAAGGACGATGACGACGCTGAGTGTCCTGTTCCAGAAGATCTTCCTCGTCTACTTCCTCGGCGGTCTCGTCAGCCTGTTGACGATCACCAATCCGGTGTCGAAGATCACGCTGTTTCTTGCGCTGGCCGGCGACATGGATCGCGCCAAGCGCAACGAGCAGGCGCGCAAGGCGTGCGTCTACGCGCTGGTGATTCTCACCGTCAGCCTGTTCGGCGGCGTGCTGATCCTCGAGACGTTCGGCATCTCGTACGGCGCGCTGCGCATCGCCGGCGGCATGACGGTCGTGATCGTCGGCTACCGGATGCTGTTCCAGGAACCGGACACCGGCGCGGCGCTGCCGGACGCGGCGCACCGCGACATCGCGTTCTTCCCGCTGGCGATGCCGGGCATCAGCGGCCCGGGTTCGATCGCCACGGTGATCGGCATCGCGACCGAGATCGCCGAACTCCGAAGCGGCAGCGAGCGTGCGGTCGCCTACGCTGCGACGGTCGGCAGCATCGTCGTCACGTGCATCGTGATCTGGTTGACGCTGCATTCGGCGCAATACGTCTCGCGGCTGATCGGCCAGGAGGGCACGAACGCGGCGACGCGGATGATGGGCTTCCTGCTGATCTGCATCGGCGTGCAGTTCGTCGGTTCCGGTATCCGCAGCTTCATGGCGGGTGCCTGAAGCGTTGCGGCAAAAGCGACGGGCGATCGGTCATTCCACCCGGCGGATCAGGCGCCACGCAAATGGAAGCGTGATTGCGGCGAGCAGCTATGCGGTTTCGACGATTGCCACGGGCTGACCCTCCCTAACCGTATCGCCCACGGCCACCAGCAGCTTGACGACCCTGGCGTTGGCGGGAGACCCGACCGGTATCTCCATCTTCATCGACTCGACGATGACAATCGGGTCACCCTCGAAGAGCGAGTCTCCCTCCGCGCACTCGATCTTGCACACGCTGCCGCCCACTTCGGTCTCGACCTGCTGCTCGGCCATCATTCGCCCCTTACCCGTTTGCTGCCTTCGCGCTTCGATTACGCCTTTGCGCTCCGCTTGCGTCGTGTCCGCGGCTCGGATAATGCGGCGACCACGGTACCATCGCGCTCGAGCTCCGCCCGGATGCGCTTCACGAACGCGAGCGCGCCGGGCTGGTCGCCGTGGATGCACAGCGTATCTGCCTGCACGCGGACGTCGTTGCCGCTCGTCGAGCGCACCACGCCTTCGTTGACCATGCGTTTGACCTGATCCACCGCCGTCTCCACATCCTCGATCATCGCATCGGGACGGCTGCGCGGCGTCAGCGAGCCGTCGTCCTGGTACGTGCGGTCGGCGAACACTTCGCCCGCGGCGCGCAGCCCCACGCTCTGGGCGGCGCGTATCGTCTCGCTGCCGGCGAGCCCGAACAGGACGAGCTCGCGATCGACGTCGCGCACCGCCTGCGCGATGGCTTCGGACAATTGAAAGTCCCTGGCGGCCATGTTGTAGAGCGCTCCGTGCGCCTTGACGTGGCCGAGCGCTCCGCCCAACGCCCGCGCAAAGCCGGCAAGCGCTCCGACCTGGTAGACGACGATGTCGTAGGCTTCGCGGGGTGTGAGCGCCATCGTGCGCCGCCCGAAGCCTTGCAAGTCAGGCAGGCCCGGATGAGCCCCCACCGCCACGCCCTTCGCGAGCGCCGCCTCGACGGTCCTGTGCATGGTTGCGGGATCGCCAGCATGGAATCCGCACGCAACGTTCGCCGACGTAACGTAATCGAGAATCTCGAGGTCGTCGCCCATTCGCCAGGCGCCGAAACCTTCGCCCATGTCGCAATTGAGATCGATCCGTGCCATCGTCAACTCCGCCGCAGCGCTTCCACCTGCTTTGCAAAGCCGGCAAGCGCGCGCTCGCGGGCCAGATAGAGCTGCTGCGCGTCCTCGAGCGAGATCAACGTGAAACGCAGAGCCTGCTGGGGCGTCATCTGCGCGAGGATCGGCAGATCGACGCTTGCCACGCTCGCGATCTTCGGATAGCCGCCGGTCGTCTGTCGATCGGCCATCAACACGATCGGATTGCCATCCGGCGGCACCTGTATCGTTCCAAAGGCGACTGCTTCGGAAATCATCTCCAGCGGCTCGGTGAGCGCGAGCTTCGGCCCTTCGAAGCGAAAGCCCATCCGGTCCGATTGGGGGCTCAGACGAAACTCCGCTTCGCACAACGCTTGCCGCGCCTGCGGCGTGAACGCGTCCCATTGTTGACCAGCCATTACTCGCACCGTCGTCGGCAAACTGCCGGACGGCGCCGGCGGCAGCTCCGGCGGATCGTCGAGCGTGGCGAATGGCAGCGTACCGGCGCGCAACTTCGCCGCGAGTTGCATCAGCGGGTCCTCGACGTCACTCGCCCCGATGACCAGCGCGTCGCCTTTGCGCAGAGCGCGGCCATCAAAGCCGCCGAACGCGCCGCGCACGTACGTGCTCCTGCTGTTCATCACCGACGGCACCGCGAAGCCGCCACGAACGGCGAGATAGGCACGCATGCCCGCGACGCGCCGCCCGAAATCGAGTTGGCTGCCGGCTCCCACGAGCACGGGCGTTCCTTGCGGCACTGCGTGCTCGCCGATGCGCGGCGAGAGACTGGCACCCGTGATCGCAATCAGTGCAGCCTCCGTGAACCGCAGGCTCGGTCCCATCAGCGTGACTTCGAGCGTCGCTTCGTGTGCGGGATTGCCGACGAGCAGATTGGCGATTCGATGCGACCATTCGTCCATGACGCCGCAAACCGGCACGCCAAAACGCTGGAAGCCGACGCGGCCCAGATCCTGCAGCGTCGACAGCACGCCGGGCTTGATGACGTCGACGTTCATTCACCACCCTCCAACGCGCGATACCGCTCGACCGGGATCGGGACGAAGCGCACTTCGTCACCCGGCTGCAGCAGGCAGGGTGGCTCGCTCTGCGGACGGAACAGGCGCAACGGGGTGCGCCCGATCAAGTTCCAGCCGCCCGGCGTTTCCAGCGGGTAAATGATGCTCTGATCGCGCGCGATCGCCACGCTTCCCATCGGCACGGTCGTACGCGGCGTCGCGCGCCGCGGCACACCGAGGCGTGGATCGAGCCCGCCCAGGTAGGGGAAGCCCGGCGCGAAACCCAGCATGTAGACAACGTGCGGCGAGGCCGCGTGCAATGCGATCACCTCGTCGGGGCCGAGTTTGCACAGCGTGGCGACTTCCGCCAGATCCGGACCGAATTCGCCGCCGTAGCAGACGGGCACCTCGATGACGCGCGTCGCGTCATGCTCCGACGCAACCCCGCGCGCCAGTAGCGCTTCCACTTGATCTCGTAATTGCTCGTATGGCGCTCGGGTCCCCGTGAACGCTTCGGGTCGATAGTGGAGCGCGACCGTCGTGAACGCCGGCACGACGTCGGTCACCCCCGGCAGCGGGGTACGCAACAGCTGTTGCGCGACCGCGCGTGCCCGCGCGCTGATCTCGCGCTCGACGCGCTGGCCAAACTCGACGATCAGCGCGCGGTCGCCCAGCGGCGCGATCTGCCATGCACCGCCTGCGTTGCGAGCGTCGGCGTCGCTGCCGGTCATGACGGTTCGCCTCGTCGTCGTGCAGGTATCACGGCTTCCACGCGGGCATCGCCGCCAGCAGTGCGGCGCGCTCGCGGTCGATGAGACCGGTGTCGATCCGACCGGCGCGAAATTCAGGATGGTCGACGATCACCTTCAGGAACTCGACGTTGTTCTTGACGCCGCCGATGCGGCTCTCGTCCAACGCCGCGCGCATGCGATCGAGCGCCGCGCCCCTGTCGTTTCCCCAGGCGATCATCTTCGCGATCATCGGATCGTAGTAGGGCGTGATCATGTCACCCTCGCGCACCCCGGTGTCGATCCTTACATCGGCCATGCCTTGCGGCAACGCGAAGACCTCCAGCTTGCCCGGCGAGGGGAAAAAGTTCTTGAGCGGGTTCTCGGCATAGAGCCGGCACTCGATCGCCGCGCCGCGACGGGTAATCGCCTGCTGCGTGGTCTTCGTCGCGCGACCGGCCGCGAGCTGGATCTGCTGCTGCACGAGATCCCATCCGGTGATCATCTCGGTGACGGGGTGCTCGACCTGAATGCGCGTGTTCATTTCGAGAAAGTAGAACGCCAGCGTGTCGGCGTCGACGATGAACTCCACCGTGCCGGGACCGCGATAGCGTTGGTGCGCCGCGAGCTCGGCCGCCGCGGCGGCGATCCGCGCCAGAAGTTCCGGCGGCAGACCCGGCGCCGGGCTTTCCTCGATGATCTTCTGGAACCGGCGCTGGATCGAGCACTCGCGTTCGAACAGGTGGACCGCGTCGCCGTCGCCATAGCCGAACACCTGGATCTCCACGTGCCGCGCGCGCGGCACGAAATGCTCGAGGTAGATCGTGCCGTCCCCGAAGGACTTGGCCGCCTGTTGTTGTGTCGCGGTGACGGCCGTCTCGAGCGCGTCGGGCGCGTCGACGCGGCGCATGCCGATGCCGCCGCCGCCGCCGGTCGCCTTGACCAGCAGCGGAAAGCCGACGGCCTTCGCCGCGTCGGCAAGCCCGGCCAGCGCGCCCGGTGCAAAGCGTGCGCTGCCGGGCAGGATCGGCAGCCCCGCGGCCTTGGCGATCTCACGCGCGCGCTCCTTGTCGCCCATGTCTTCGATCGACTCCGGGGTCGGTCCGATCCACTTGACGCCCGCCGCCTCGGCGGCGCGTGCAAAAGCCGTGTTCTCGGACAGAAAACCGTAGCCGGGGTGCACGCCGTCGACCGCGTGCGCGGCAGCAGCGGCGAGAATCCGCTCGACATTGAGGTAGCTCTGCACCGCGGGCGGCGGACCGATCGGCACCGCGACATCAGCCATCTGCACGTGCAGCGCGTTGGCATCCGCCTCCGAATGCACGGCCACCGTCTCCAACCCCAAGGCCTTGCAGGCCTGGATCACCCGGCAGGCAATCTCGCCGCGATTGGCAATCAATACTTTATGCATCGCTTCGACTCCCGATCAGTTCATTCGGACGAGCATCAAGGCTGCGCCAGGCGCCCCCGCTCGTCGATCGGGTCCGCGTGGAGGTCGATCCGTGAGGTCTCCGGCGCGGCAAGGACGGACAGCGTCGTGATCGCCAGCATGGCCAGCACGTAAAGCGACACCGCCGTCGACGTGCCATAGCGGTCGAGCAGCGCCACGGAAATGATCGGGGCGATCGCACCGCCGACAATCCCCGCGAGCTGGTAGCCCATCGACGCGCCGCTGTAGCGCACCTTGGTCGGAAACATCTCGGCGATGAAGGCGGCCTGCGTGCCGTACATCGCGGCATGGAAGAACAGCGCGACCGCCGTCGCCAGGACGATCATCACGAAGCTGCCCGTATTCAGCATCCCGAAGAAGATGAAGACCCAGACCGCCGCGCCGACGGCGCCGAACAGGTATACGGGCCGGCGTCCGAAGCGATCGGACAGGCTGCCGAACCACGGGATCAGCACCACCTGGCACGCGGCGGCGATGAGCACCGCGTTCAGCGCGTAGCTGCGAGGAAGCTTGAGGAAGGTCGCGACGTAAGTGGTGACGAACAGCACGAACGTGTAGAAGGCGACGTCGACGCCGACCCGGGCGCCCAGCGCGAGGAGAACGCGCTTCGGATAATGCTGCAGTACGTCGAGGATCGGCGCCCGCACCTTCGTGTGGCCCGTTTCCATCTCGCGGAACAGCGGGCTCTCCGCGATCGTCATCCGGATCCACATCCCGACGAAGACCAGCACGCCGCTCAGCAGGAACGGCACCCGCCAGCCCCACGACTTGAACTCGGCGTCGGACGTGATCGCCCCCATCAACGAAAGCACGCCGTTGGCGAGCAGGAGCCCGATCGGGACGCCCACCTGGGGCCAACTGGCGTTGAGGCCGCGACGCCGCCGATCCCCGGACTCGAGCGTCATCAGCACGGCGCCACCCCATTCGCCGCCGAGGCCGAGACCCTGCAGGAAGCGCAGCGCGACGAGCAGGATGGGTGCCCAGACGCCGATCGTGGCGTGCGTCGGCAACAGTCCGATCACGAACGTGGCAATGCCCATCAGCAGCAGCGTGACCACCAGGACGTTCTTGCGGCCGATCTTGTCGCCGTAATGGCCGAACACTACGCCGCCGAGCGGACGCGAAATGAACCCCACCGCGTAGGTGGCGAACGCGAGCAGCGTGCCGACGAGCGGCTCGAAGCTCGGAAAGAACAATTGGTTGAAGACCAGGGCGGCCGCGGTGCCGTAGATGAAGAAGTCGTACCACTCGAGCGACGTGCCGATCAGGCTCGCCACGATGACGCGACGCACCGACGACGGCTGGGGGGTTGCGGCTGCATTGACGGGTGGCATCGATCACTCCTCCAGTTGGGCGGCCGGTGGGAAGCGACGGCGATGAGGAATTACGCGCGCACCACGGCGCGTTGTCGAGTGAGTAATTTTGATAAACAATGACAACAATTTCTTATCGCAGCAGGTCCTGCAGACAAGATTCCGATGAACACCCGGTTCCTCGAAACGCTCGCCTGGCTCTCGCGCCTCGGCAGCTTCCGCGAGACTGCGCGGCAGATGCACGCCACGCAAGCCGCCGTGTCACAGCGCATCGCCGCGCTCGAAGATGATCTCGGTACGCTGCTGATCGACCGTACCGCCCGCGGACTGAAGCTCACGCCGGTCGGCGGGCGCGTTTTGCAGTATGCGGAGCGCCTGCTCGCGATGGAGAAGGAGATGCGCCTTACCGTGCGGCCCGACGGGCCGCCGGCGGGCCGGGTGCGCGTCGGCGTGATCGAGTCGGTCGTGCACACGTGGCTCGCGGAGCAAGTCCGCGCACTGGCAAGGCAATTTCCCGAGATCGACCCGGATTTCACCGTCGATACCGCGCGGAACCTTCGCGAGCAGTTCCGTCAGCACCGCCTCGATGTGCTGATCCAGAACGATCCGGTCGAAGAAGCGGCCGGCAACGAGGAACTCGTGGTCAGCGAGCTCTGTCGCTTCCCGATCCGGTGGATCGGCTGCCCAGGCTTGCTGCCGCGCCGAAGGCTGCGCACGGAGGATCTGATCGGCATGCCGCTCCTGACGTTCTCGCGGACGTCGAGTCCGCATGCGCATGTCCGGGCGCTCTTCATCGGCAGCGAGCGCGAGCCGCGAATCAGCAGCTTCCCGTCAGTAGCGGCGATCCTGCGGCTGCTGAAGGAGGGGTTTGGCCTGGCCGCGATTCCGCCGCTGTTCGTGCGGCAGGAACTCGAGCGCGGTGCGCTGTTGCAGTACGCCGGACCCACGTTGCCACCGCTCACGATAACCGTTGTCCATCCGCGCGTGGCCGCGCCTGCCATCCACGCGGTGGCAATGACGACGCGCGAAGCGGTGGCTGCCTACTGCCGCGACGTCGGTGTGCCGTGGGCGGTTTCGCTGTTGCCGCAAGGGCTTGCCGCCCGGCCCCGCGGCGGCAAACGTCGGTAACGCTTCGTCACACCCTCTTCGCGAGCGCCTGCGCGAGACCGACGTACGTTGACGGCGTCAGCGACACGAGCCGCGCTTTCGCATCGTCGGGCAATGCGAGTGTCTCGATGAACGCGCGCAGCGACTCGCGCGTCATGCCGGTCCTGCCGCGCGTCAACGCCTTCAACTGCTCGTACGGCTCGGGCAACCCATGGCGCCGCATCACCGTCTGGATGGCCTCGGCGAGCACTTCCCAGTTGGCGTCGAGATCGGCCGCGATGCGCCGTTCATCGACGTCGAGCTTCGCGAGTCCCTGCCGCAGCGCGGACCAGCCGAGCACGGTGTGGCCGAGCGCGACGCCAAGATTGCGCAGCACCGTCGAATCGGTGAGGTCGCGCTGCCAGCGTGACACCGGAAGTTTTTCGGCGAGATGCCGCAGCATCGCGTTCGCGAGGCCGAGGTTACCTTCCGAGTTCTCGAAATCGATCGGATTGACCTTGTGCGGCATCGTCGACGAGCCGACTTCGCCTTCGCGCATCCGCTGGCGGAAATAGCCGAGCGACACGTAGCTCCACACGTC
>Ga0068855_100011210_pt1 | contig 10824 bp, 8 predicted proteins | sample KBSCornC52_FD_66592 | JGI IMG/M metagenome (GOLD analysis project Ga0068855, IMG submission 66592) | Corn rhizosphere microbial communities from Kellogg Biological Station, Michigan, USA - KBS Corn C5-2 | ecosystem: Host-associated > Plants > Roots > Rhizosphere > Soil ... | reverse complement strand
TTTTTGCGTGGATAACCAGCCCGTCGATTGTGGTACTAACGGTCGACACGAACCCATGGCCGAGGGACCACAACCGGCGGTGCGGCCCCTCCCCATCAGGCAGCCGGCGCGAGCCAATCGCCGCAGGGACCGATCAGTGCCGCATCGCGGCCTGCTTCTGCTCCAAAAGGTCGACGAGGTCGGCGAGGGACATTCGCGGGCCGCCCAACCCAGCCATGACGCTCATGCCAGGCATACCGGGTCCGAAATTGCCGGGGTTCTGGCCGGGGAATCCGGAGCCCTGGCCAGGCTGTCCGGGTCGGCCCCCGAATCCCGGCTGTCCAGGCCGCTGGCGGTCAAAGCCGTTGGGCTGGCCAAAGGGCGGACGCGGCGTATCTTGAGCAGAGCCAGGGTTTGGCGCCTGTATACCCGGCTGCGGCGCGCGCTCGTCGGGCTGGCCGGGAGGTAAAGGAGGGCTGCCGAACGGCTGGGGTTGTCCATTTGGCGCGCCCGGAAAGTTGGGGCCGACGCCGAAGCCGCCAGGCGGCATGGGACCGTTCATCCCCATCATCGGCCCGCCCTCGATTAGGCTGCGGAGCAATCCCGCTTTGTCAGGACCGATCCCTTTCGTGAGCGCCATCCATGCGCCATCCATCTGCTGACGGTACGATTCAGTGATCATCTGTACGCGCTGGCCGCTGTCGGGCGGGAAAGGCGCATTCGGCGGCGCGGCAAGCAGCGCCCTCTTCTCCTCGTCCAGAATCTGGTTCAGGCGAGCGTCCGTGTTCTTCTCCAGCTCACGCATGCTCCGCAGTATCGGTAGTGCCGCGCCGAGGTCGCGCGGGGTCATTCCAACGGCGTTGATCTGGCGCAGCGCCATGATCGACACCATCTTTCCGGCGGTCTCCGGCGTCGCAAAGAGCGGACTCATCATGCCCGCCGGCGTGCCCATTGGACCGCGGCCGAAGGGGATCTGCCCCGGCTGGCCGAACTGACCAGGAAAACCAGGACCGGGCAGCTGCGGAGGCGCCTGCGCGCCGGCCAGGACGCCGCCGCCCAGCAACAAAGCGGTAACCTGAATCATACGAATTGCGGATCGTCGTTCCATTGGCGTGTTCCTCTCTGATCGTGAATCCTGCCTGGACCGCGAGTTCCGATCCTGCTTCGAACCATCGAACCGTCGAACCGCAGTTCAAGACGCGCCCAAAACTCTCCTGCCGCCCCTCGCGACGCGACGGGCGGCCGGCAATCCGTCCGATACCAATCGTCATGGAGACTGGAACGTGTACGCCGCTGAAACTGCTGCCGCCGAACCGGGATTCGGCGGCAGCTCTGGTTGTATGCGCGATGATTGGCTAGCCCACCTGCACCTGGATCTGCTTCGGTTTCGCCTGCTCGGCCTTCGGAAGCGTGAGCTTCAGGACGCCGTGGCGAAACTCAGCGGCGATCTTCGCGGTGTCCACCTGGTTCGAGAGCTGGAACTGCCGGAAGAAGTTCACCAGCGCAAATTCGCGGTAGATGGGCTCGCCCTCCACTTCGTGGCGGGCGCGCGCCTGAATCGTGAGGATGTTGTCCTCGACCTCGATGCTCAGGTCGTCCTTCTTCACGCCGGGAAGGTCCGCCAGGACGGTGAGGCCCTCCGGCGACTCGTAGATGTCCACCGGCGGCTTGACGTAATCCTCGTTCGCGCGCGTGGTTTCGTGTCCCGTGCCGCCATCCTGATTTGGCATTGCAATTGTCTTCTCAGCCATCTCTTTCACCTCCCTTAACCCACCTGAACCTTGATCTGGCGCGGCTTCGCGGCCTCAGTCTTCGGCAGCGTGATCACAAGCAGGCCATTGGCGTACCGCGCGCCCACCCTCTCCGGATCGACGTCGGTCGGCAGCTCGATGTTGCGCACGAATCGGCCGGCTGCGCGCTCGGTCCGGTGGAACTGCTCGCGCTGGACGCCTTCGGGCGCTGTCTTCTCGCCGGCGACCGTGAGCACGTTGCGGACGACCGTAATCTGAATCGAATCGGGATTCACGCCTGGCGCGAGCGCCTCGATGGTGTAGCCGTCCGCGCTTTCGGCCATGTTCATCAGCGGGTAAGCACGGGCGGAGCGGCCCGGCAGAAAGGCGACGTTCGGCCCCTGCCCCTGCTGCGGCCCGCCGAGCGCGCGCTCGAACTCGCGTTGCAGGGCTTCCATCTGCCGCCACGGGTCGGTCCCGCGATCTCTGTCTGTGTATCGCATTCTCTTCTCCTCACTTCGTGGTGTTTGCTGTCACTGTCCGTGTGAATGCGGTGACTTCTCGGATGAATTCCTTCGAATGCTCGAGGCTGATCATGTGCGCCGTATTGGGAAAGACGATCTTCCGCCCGTTTGGTGCGCGGGCGGCGAGATAATCGGCGGAGGAACGGGTCACCGACTCATCCAGCGTACCGATCATGACCAGCGCAGGCGCCTTGAGCTCGGACAACCTCGTCGCGGCGGGCGGCGAGAGCACGATGGGCTTTGGTTCCGTAGTGTGCGTTCGGTTGTTGTGGAGAATCATCTTCCGCAGCCGCTCCCGAATCGCGGCGGGTGCGCGGTCCGGCTTCTGCTCAGGCCCGCTGGCCCACGTATTCGCTTCGAGCTCCGCCGCCGTCTCCAAATCCTTCTTTTCATAGAGCGCGTCGATCTGGCCGAAGACGTTCTGCTCGGCGGGCGAGTTGACCTTCATGACGCTCGCCGGCGTCTGGTCGAAGCCGGACAAGCCGCCGGCCACGAAGACAACGCCGCTCACCCGCGAGGGATGCTCCAGCGCGAAGTCCACGGCGATCTGGCCGCCGCGCGAGTTGCCGACGATAACCGCTCTCTCAATCTTCAGGTGGTCCATCAGGGCGAGCAGGTCAGCGCGATTCGAGAAGCTGACCGATTCGGTGACGCTTTCGCCAAATCCGCGGGTGTCGTAGCGGAGCACGCGGTATTGTTTGGAGAGATCGCGGAACGGCTCGTCCCACATGGACATGTCCGCTACGCCCGCGTGGATGAGGACGATGGCCGGCCCCGTCCCTGCGACCTCGTACGCCAGCTTCGCGCCGTTGACAGCCAGCATTCCCTTCTCGGAACCTGGCACGGTCACGGCAAGCAGCCAGGCTATCGTGCCGATCACTTTTATCCTCCTTGATCCGTTCTATGGCAGGCTCGCCAGGGAGTTGATCGCCGATGCCGCAGATCCCTCGGACCACAATCGAACGAACTCCGCCTCGCCCAACCGCTCTCGCGCAGTGTCGATCATTTCCGTCGCCCCTTCCTCGTCGGGCAAGGGTGTTCCTATGCTCTCTTCGAGGCGCCGACATGCTCCAAAGAGCCTGGCGGCATCCGAATAGGACTGCTGATCGAATCGGATGCTGGCGATGGCAGCCAGTGTATGTAACATGTCTTGTTTGACCCCGAGCCTGACCTGGATGGCGAGCGCTTCCCGGCAGAGACCCAGAGCGCCGTCAAGCCGTCCCTGGCGGCGAGCGATCTTCCCCAGGCTCGCAAGGTTGGCCGCTTCCCATTCGCTGTGCCCTACTTCGCGGCTAACGGTCAATGCCAATTGCTTGAGCTCTGTTGCGCGAGGGTAATCGCCATCCTCGTACGCGAGCTCGCCGAGGTCCGCCAGGTAGGTCGCTTGTCTCGCGTAGTCGCCGGTTTCTCGGCACATGGCGAGACCCTGCTCGAAGCATTGGAGTGCAAAGCCCCTGTCTCCTTTACTGATCCCGACATTCCCCAGCCCGCCAAGCGCTACCTGTTCACCTGTGCGGTTGCCAAGCTCGCGATGGAGAGCCAGTGCTGATTCGTAGAGCGCTTGAGCCTCATCATTCCTGCCCATGGAGAGCAGTACATTTGCCAGGTTGTGGCACGATCCGGCGATACCTGCACGGTCTCCGATCTCCTGTCGAATCGCCATGGCCTCTTCATGAAACGCCGCGGCCGCCGGATAGTCACCCTGATGACTCACAAGGATGCCGGCGGCATGGAGCGCGGCAGCTCGGAAGGCCGTCCGCGCGGATGCGCCTTCGTGCGAGAGGGCGGCGATGCATCGCTCCCGACCCTCGGTCAGGTGGCCACGCATCCACCAGAACCACCAGAGCGCTCCGGCAATGCGCAAGCCTGACTCTGCCCGATTGGGCTGCGTCTGACTGAAAGTGAGAGCGGCACGGAAATTGTCATGTTCAGCATGCGCGCGGTCGAGCCAGTCCGATTGTCCAGCCGCGCGCTTCCAAACGTTCATCGCTTCTTCGGCCAACCCGACGAAGTAGTCGCAATGCCGCGAATGAGCTGCCAGCGAACCGCCGCTGTCGGCCAATTTGCGCCCGGCGAATTCGCGCACCGTCTCCAGCAGGCTGTATCGCGGTTCAGCGGAGACGCTGCCCTCCTTGTAAACCACCAGCGACTTGTCCACCAGCGCATCGAGAAGATCGATCGCTTCCGGCGATTCATCCTCCGCGGATCCGTCCTGCCGGGCGATCTCCTCCGCGGCCCGAAGTGTCCAGCCGCCAATGAATACGCTGACCAGCCCGAGCAGCCTGCATTCCTCGTTGGAGAGGAGGTTCCAACTCCATTCAATGGCTGCCTGAAGCGTCTGGTGCCGCGGCAGAACCGCGCGGCTGCCGCCGGTCAGAAGTCGGAATCGGTCCTCCAGCCGTATTCGGATATCGTCGAGGGACAACGATCGTACCCGCGCCGAAGCGAGCTCGATCGCCAGTGGGATGCCGTCCAATTGCCGGCAAATGTGAGCGACCGCTATCGCGTCAGATTCACTGGCCAGCGAGAATCCCGGCTTGGCCGACCTCGCACGCTCGACGAACAGACGCACAGACGCAAATCTCGTCACGCGTACCGCTGCCTCCTCAACACCCGGTCGCGGAACGTCGAACTCCGAGAGATCGGGGGCGGGGAGCGACGGAACGCGCCACGCGACCTCACCGGTCAGGCCGAGGCGCTGTCGGCTCGTCGCCACGACGCGGAGGTTCGGACAGCGACTCAGCAGGTCGTGGCAAAGGGTGGCGGATGCCTCCAGGACGTGCTCACAATTGTCCAGCACGAGCAGAAACGTCTGGTTTCCGATCCGGCGGGCCAGTTGCGCCATGATGACGGAGGCATCGCTGGATTCATCGGGCAATCCCAGGGTGCTTGCCAGATGATGCGGAAGGAGAGCGCCGTCCACCAGGGTCGCAAGCTCCACGAACGCCACTCCACCGGGGAATCGGTCCGCGCTCCCGTGGGCTGTCGCTATGGCGAGCCGCGTCTTCCCGACTCCGCCGCCACCCACCAGCGTCAACATTCGATGGCCGGCGAGTGTCTCCTCGACCGACCGCAGATTCTCTTCGCGGCCGATCAGCGGTGTCAGGGGATGTGGGGGCCGGGGAAGCGTGTCGGACGGTGATTCGCTAACCGGGGCCGCATCCGGCGTCGATTTCGTGGGCGCGTCGCCGCTCGCCCGCACTTTCGCTCGCTGGCGGATCTCCTGGAACAGCCGCGCAGTGTCCGAATCCGGCTCGAATCCCAGGTCGCCGCGGAGCTGGAGGCGGTAGTCACGATACGAGAGCAGCGCGGCGGGCGCGTCGCCCAGCCCATCCTGTGCACGCATGGTCGCCCGCTGCGTTCGGTCGCTGTGCGGATCGAGTGTCGCGGCCCGGCGGGCGAAACTCAGGGCGGAATCGTTGTCATCAGCGGCAAGGGCAGATTCCGCCAGCGAATGCAGCGCCGCCAGGCAGTCCCGCAGTCGCCGATCGCGATCGGCGACCACCCACTCCCGATCACAATCCGACAGGAGCGGTCCGCGATAGAGCTCCACCGCTCGTTTGAGAGACGCCTCGTCGTCGCGGCGAATCAGCGAATCGAACTCCCGGACGTCGAGCTTTGCGTTTGTCCCATCTAGCGACAACTCGAAGTTCTTCCCCGAGACGATCCGTCCTGCTTCCTCCCCCAACGCCTTGCGCAGCCGCACCAGGTCGGTTCGCAGATTCAGCAGCGCCTGTACTTCGCTGCTCTCCGGCCAGAGCGTTCCGGCCAGCCAGGACCGCGATACCGGCCCATCCTTCATCGCGAGCAGCGCGAGCAGCCATTCGACAGAGCGCGTGCGAACGCGTGGCAGCGGCTCGCCGCGCACGAGGATTCGAAGGGGCCCAAAGAGTTGAATAGAAAGAGGCGGTTGCATTACACGCGCCAAATTAGCCGCCCGCATACGCCTGTCCTCCCCGGATGCATACGCCCGCGCATACGCCTCCCCTTCTATCCTAAGCGCATGAACACCCGGCAAGACAGATTCACCCTCGCCATCGAGCGGCTGGTCGATTCCGACATGCTCACCGAATCCGAAGCGGCGGCGCTGATAGCCGAGCGGCTTGCGGCGAGCCGGTCATTGGCGAAGGGCGATACGCGTGCGGCGCGTCAGCACATCGACCAGGTCGCCCAGCTTCTGGAGGCTCTCATCCAGACCGGCGGCCTCGCGCTGGTGGATGGCCGGGCGGTCATCCAGGCAGCCGAGCGGCTTCTCGACCTGCCCGCAAGCGAGGGCGCTCAGGCGCACTGAATCACACCACTCTGTTCTACTCATCACGAAAGGAAGAGACATGCTCACGCATCGAACATCGCTGTTTTCCCAGCTCTCCCTGTTTTCCATTGCCGGCGCGGCCGTGCTGATCCTCCTGGCCGGCAGTGCGCAAGCCAACACGCTCAAAGTCCCATCGCAATACCCGACTATCCAAGCCGCTATCGACGCCGCCACGCAGGGCGACACGATCCGGATCGCCGCCGGAACTTACCGGGAATCTCTCGATTGGGAAGGTAAGGACCTGACCGTTTCCGGCGCCGGAGCGGGCCAGAGCATCATTGATCCTGGTCCTGCCAATGGCGGTCCGGGTGGCGGCTGCCTCTATACGTCTGGCCTTTCCGCCGCTTCCCGCATTGAGGGACTCACATTTCAGGGCGGTTACCAGGGTGTCGATCTGGTTTCGAACTATGTCATAGGCGGCGGCATGTTCAACGATAATAGCAGCCCAACCGTCACGAACTGCGCGTTTCAAGGAAATTCCGCGACGGACGGCGGTGGGATGTCGAATTACGGGAACTCTACTGTAAGCCACTGCACCTTCACCGGCAATGTGGGTGTGTTCCTCGGTGGCTCCGCGATGGATAACGAAGGCGACGTAACGATTACCGACTGCGATTTCACCGGGAACCTCGGTCTCCAATCTCCCATCGCGGTGGTGTGTTACGGGAACACGACCGTGACCCGGTGCTCGTTCACCAGCAACAATGGCCTGGCGATGAGAACCTTTGCCAGCGCGACGGTGACGGACTGCAACTTTGCGGGCAACTCAGGCGGGCTGTTCTCGCAGGGCGACGTGCGGGTGACGGACTGCAACTTTGTGGGCAACTCAGGTGGCTACGTCGGCGGACTGTATTTGCATTACTGCCAGGGTACGGTAACCGGCTGCACCTTCACCGGTAATTCGGCGGGGCAGGGCGGCGCAATGAGAGTTCTTTTTAGCGGCAGCCACGACGCAACGACAGTAAGCGACTGCAAGTTCACAAACAATGTGGCCGACGAGGGCGGTGCAATTGCGAACGGCGAGGCCAGCTTGACGATGACAAACTGCACCCTCACCTCCAATACAGCATCCCAGGAGGGCGGCGGAATCTTCAATACTTTTATGGCAAGCCTCACGCTGACCAACTGCGACATCGCCGGCAACTCGGCAGGCGTCGGCGGGGCGATATACAACGGCACCCCCTACTACGGCTATCCCACCAACCTGGCGCTGGTCAATTGCATAGTTTGGGGCAACACCGCGGGCAGCGCCAACGGATTCGCTGCAGGTCCCGGCGGAAATGCGACGGTCAACTTCTCGGACATCCAGGACGCGTCCAGTGGCGCGCCGGACGCGAACGGCAACTTCGCCGCCGATCCGCGCTTCGTCCGCAATCCCGGAACCAACGGCGCAGGCGATTATGGTGATCTGCGCGTGCTGCTCGGCTCGCCCTGCATCGACGCGGGCAGCGACGCCGCGGTCGCCGGAGTCGCTGCCGATTTCGATGGAAGCGCGCGCATCAGCCGCGCCCACGTCGACCTCGGCGCTTATGAATACCAAAACCACGCGCCCAGCCTGACGGTCCCGGCCAGCGCTCAGTCGAGCGTCGGCAATATGATAACGATTCCTACCAATGCCACCGATCCTGACAGCGACACGGTCACTTACAGCCTGATCGGCGCGCCCTCCTGGGCAAGCATCAACAGCAGCTCGGGCCTTGTAACACTCTCGCCGCCTGCCGGCGCCAACGGGCAGTTTGCCGTGCTGGTCAAAGCGGCCGATCCCTACGGCGCATCGAATACGAAAAGCATCTCCATGAGCGTCTGTCCCATCCTCATCGATTCCGTCACGGTCTCGAAGAAGAACGGCGTCACGACGGTTCAGTTCAACGTCGGCAACTCGGACGGGACCATCGTGAACAACGTCTCCGTCAACTCCTCGACGCTCAAGGGAATCGCGACGAGCACCGTGCTTCCCATTATCTACCCGCAATTGAAGCAGGGCGTGGTGAAGTCGGTGCAGCTCAAGTTCAACGGTGTCTCCAGCGGAACAGGGATTTTCTCCGTAAACGGCACTTCATCCGCGGGTCCGTTCTCCACCAGTCTGACAGTTAACGTTCCCTAAAGGAGGGGATGAGCGGCGACAGACCAGCGCCGGACGCGAGACCGAGAGGTTCGCTCTCAATAGAGTGGAATCACAAGTCACACGAGGCCGCGAATCACGCTCGATTCGCGGCCTCGTTGCGCTGGAAGTACAAGTTGGATTAGCGTCCCATCCATTTTTACCACGACGTCGCGGTCTGTTCTATCGGACTGGTTTCTACTTGGGCAACAACCTCCGACCTGAATCGGCCGGCAATTGATTCCGGCACAGTAATGTCGCACCGGCCGGCCAGGGTATACCCGGAATCATCCCAGGCGAGATACATGCGCAGGTACCAGCGGCCATCCAGCGGTGCGACACCAACGAAGACGTTCTCATCTCCCGGCATCGCCTGTAACAGCGCACGAGCCGATTCAACCATCGCGAAGAGGTCGTGCAGGGCCATGTCTCCCCTGGCAAAGTGCAGACCGTCGTGCTCCCGCCAATCGTCATACCGCCGCAGGGTTGTACCGTACGGCTCCACATCCTGGATGAAGCCGGCTATCCGGCAAAGAATCCTCGCGAGGCTGGCGGCGGGCAAGGCTTCCCCAAAGGCGAAATTGACGCCGTGAGACGGATCGAATCCGGCCAATCGTGTTCGGTCCGTCTCCATGTCGCCTCCATTCTCTGGCAATCGTTACGCCGTCTGCCTTGCCTGGGGCTCCGCCGGGCGGACGACGATCTCGCCGTTCGCCTCGTCGACCACTAGAACCGAGCCGTCCGGGATGTCCCCCGCGATGAGAGCGCGGCCGATCTTCGTTTCGAGCTGGCGCTGAATGAGCCGCTTCAGCGGGCGCGCGCCGTAGATCGGGTCATAGCCGGTCTTCGCGAGGTGCAGGCGGGCCGCCTCGGTGAGCTCGACCTCGATGTCGCGGTCGCGGAGCCGTCCGCGGAGCAGAGTGACCTGCAGGTCGACGATTCGCTCGATCTCGGCCAGCGTGAGCGGGCTGAACATCACGATGTCGTCGATTCGGTTCAGGAACTCCGGCCGGGTGACGGCCTGAAGCTCGGCCATGACCTTCTGCCTGGCCGACTCGCTGATGTGCCCCTCCTTGTCGATTCCCGTGAGCAGGTACTCGGCGCCCACGTTCGACGTCATGATGATGACCGTGTTCTTGAAGTCCACGGTTCTCCCCTGGGCGTCGGTGAGGCGGCCGTCGTCCAAGATCTGGAGCATCACGTTTGACACGTCAGGATGCGCTTTTTCGAACTCGTCGAAGAGGATCACCGCGTAGGGGCGGCGGCGGACCGCTTCGGTGAGCTGGCCGCCCTCGTCGTAGCCGACGTAGCCGGGGGGCGCGCCGACCAGGCGGGAGACGGTATGCCGCTCCTGGAACTCGGAGAGGTCAATGCGAATCATCGATTCTTCCGAGTCGAAGAGGGCTTCGGCGAGCGCGCGGGCGAGCTCGGTTTTGCCGACGCCGGTGGGGCCGAGGAAGATGAAGGAGCCGATGGGCCGCTTCGGGTCCTTGATGCCGGCGCGGGCGCGGATGATGGCGTCGGCGACGCTCTGCACGGCCTCGTCCTGCCCGATGACGCGGCGGTGCAGCTCTTCGTCGAGGTGGAGGAGCTTCTCGCGCTCGCCCTCGACCAGGCGGGTTACCGGGATGCCGGTCCACTTGCTGACGACCTCGGCGATCTCCTCTTCGGTGACCTGCTCGCGGAGGAGGCGGGCGCCGCCCTGGACCGACGCGACCTGCGCCTCTTCTGATTCGAGCTGGCGCTCGAGCATGGGGAGGCGGCCGTGGCGGAGCTCGGCGGCCTTGTTGAGGTCGTAGTTGCGCTCGGCGACTTCGAGGTCGCGGCGGAGCTGCTCGATCTCCTCGCGGAGGCCCTGGACCTTCTTGAGGGCATCCTTTTCGGACTGCCACTGGGCGCGCATGGAGTCGCCGCGCTCCTTCAGGTCGGCAAGCTCCTTACGGAGCTGATCGAGGCGATCCTTCGAGGCCTTGTCGTTCTCCTTTTCGAGGGCCTGCGCCTCGATCTCGAGCTGGAGTGTGCGCCGCGTGATGGCGTCCAGCTCGGTGGGCATGGAGTCGATCTCGGAGCGAATCATGGCGCAGGATTCGTCGACGAGGTCGATGGCCTTGTCGGGCAGGAAGCGGTCGGACACGTAGCGATTCGAGAGGACGGCGGCGGCGACGAGGGCGTTGTCCA